>ERZ1740060.42-NODE-42-length-123142-cov-11.882733_pt1 | contig 123142 bp, 97 predicted proteins | sample MGYA00581743_ERZ1740060 | MGnify/ENA primary metagenome ERZ1740060 (study PRJEB43018, sample SAMN04849235) | marine metagenome | isolation source: floating plastic debris | place: Pacific Ocean | collected 2008-08-27 | study: EMG produced TPA metagenomics...
AGTGGCAGTACGCATTTTTTCTATATCTAACTCTTAAAAGTTTAAATCACTTCATTATAAATAAAGTAATATGAAAAATTATTCAATTACTATTTTTTGCTCTCAGATCAACTAAGATAGCTGTAGGTATATGACAAATAAACGCACCGGTGCGTTTATATAGTTGTTAGATGTAAGCTAATTGATTAACTAAATTACTGATAAATGCCAATTACCCGCTGTTCGGCACAAAAGAGACAGACATTAGAAGAGTTTTATCTAGATTGGGCTAATGAGGACAGTCAAATCAGCTCTAATTTGGGTAAATCAATGATTGAGGTCATCGGATTAATTAATATGACATTTAAAGAAACTGAAATCTATGGATTAACTTCTCATGCACATTTGCTACTTCTAAATGATAATAGTGATGAGTCTGATTGGTATGTGGTAATTATTGCCAGTGGAGACGAATTTCACATAGAATATCAATTACCCAAAGGTAAGCGTCCTTGGAGAAATGCTACTGTAAAGGGAGCAACAAAGTCCATTAAAGAATTTAAAGATTATATCATCATTGCAATGACTGAAAGCGAAGGATGGGTAGATTGCAGAGAATTAGAGGGGTTATACGATAAGATCAAAACTGAAAAAAAAGCCTACACCTAACACCGCGCAGCCGTCAGCCTAGCTAAAATAGGCTTGAACGTTCATTGCTCCAAGCACTAAAATTGATAATTTGAAAGATCAACGTAAACAACACCGTCCGACCGGCTAGCCCCTGGTCGTAAGCCCAAAGTTTTATTCATGCTTACTAAGTTTTTAAATATAGCTTTTGTGTGGAGGAAATGCAGTTGCATGTTCACTCCGTAATACTTATAGCCTCACTATATGTGCAGCTAAATCTAAATAAAGATTGAGTTATGAAAATAGGAGTTTTAGGTTCAGGAAATATGGGAGGACAAATAGGTCGGCTGTGGGCTGAAGCAGGACACGAAGTGGTGTTTAGTTCCAGAAATCCGAAGAAGCTATCTTCACTCATTGAAAACTTAAAGAATGCCAAGGCCGGAACCGTAAGCGAGGCGATAGAATTTGCTGATACAATTCTTTTAGCGATTAATTATTGGACAATTGAAGAAATAATGGATCGACTGAGGATTACACCCAAGGTGATAATTGACCTTACTAATCCATATAAATGGACTGAAGAAGGGAGCTTGCAAAGAGTAATACCCGAGAACATTTCAGGAGCAGAAACTCTTCAAAATCAATTAAAAAAATCAACCATTATTAAGGCCTTTTCTTCTCATCAAGCTAACACTCTAAAAATGCATCACTCGCTCCCGAAAATAGGTGTGTTGTATACATGTGACGGTGAAAGTGGTAAATCAGTATCTGAAAAACTGATAGAAGATGCAGGGTTTGAGCCTATTTATTATGGGAATTTATCAAGGAGTAAAGACATTGAGCTCTTTGGTAAGTTTTCAAATAAAATCATGACTGCTGAAGAAGCAAGAAATGAGATTAAGAAATGAAGACAAACCTGATTCAAAATTTACTTCGCGTTCTCTTGGGATCATTCATGGTACTTGCTGGGGTGGGCCACTTAACTTTTAGCCGTGATGAGTTTCTAGCCCAAGTCCCTAGGTGGTTGCCTACCGATACTGGATTTATGGATTTCATCGTGCTATCATCAGGGGTAGTGGAAATTACACTCGGCTTGGCGATGATATTTCTGGTAAAGCATAAGGTGAAAGTGGGCATAGCCTTGGCCATTTTTTACATATTAATTTTCCCCGGCAACCTATCGCAATACACCAACGGTATTGATGCTTTCGGTTTAGATACTGACCGTAAACGTTTAATCAGGTTATTCTTTCAGCCAGCCTTAATCCTGTGGGCACTGTGGTCGACAGGTGCTCTACAATATCTGTTGAATCGACGAAAAATAGAAAGTCGTGACTCAATCTAACTGATAAAGATTTGGTAACGATTTTATTTTTACGTAGTTAGTTTATACTACTCATTCACTCTTACTTCTTTTGCCTGACTGGTGAATGGGGTCATGGTGTATAAGAAATAATATTCGCGAGGCAAAACCGTATACTCAGTGTGGGGGAGTGCGCCCCAACTGTTATCGCCACCTACGCCTCGCTGACCGTAGTCGATATTGAGCGTTATATGCTCCTGCTTTTTAATGTCAGGAGTATGCAAAAAATTTTGTTGGGCACCATTAGAAAAGTCGTTTCGCTCGTGGTAGTTGGCATCAAAGCAGAAGGTTGGTGTTCCGGTAATTCTAAGGCCAACCCCTTCGCTGTTAGTCAGTTCTAGCCAGCGAACATCGGTGCGGTAACCATTTTCCTGAGGACGAATGTAGGGGAAATATAAATCTTCTACGGGCATCTCGTATTGACTAACCAATGCTGAGGTTTTACGATCACTATAATTCTCGTGAGGTCCCCGTCCGTACCACTTTGCTTCCGAAAGGCTACCGTTAATTTTCATCTGCATACCAAAGCGAGGTAGCTCGGGTAGCCCTCGGTAGGGGGCAGGAATAAATGCAGTAGCTACGGTGACTGCCCCACTGGGGTGGACGGTGTAGGTCATATTGTATTGAGCCTCAATCTCGGTCAGCATTCCGGGGATTATTATACTCACGGCTCCATTATCCTCCTTTTTCGCCTGGGGCGATTCAATCTGCAAAGAGTTGGGCATATCGCGCCAGATGGCTAATCGTTGAGGCATCCCGTGTCCGTAATCGTTATCAATCGGAATACGCCAAAAGTCAGGGCGGGGAGGAGCGATTAGCAAATCGCTTTCTTGGTAACGGAATTGCTGCATAGTTCCGTCTGACTTATTCCAACGCAGAGAGAATTCTGAACCATTGACTATAATTGATTCGGTATCTTCTTCTAGAGTAAGTGCTGGAAACTCAGCAGGAGCCAACTTAACTATTGGCTCGATTGCTTTTACTAATAATTGCTCTACGGCTAACTCGTGCCCAATCGGAATCAGAGGGTTTTCTTGTTTCTGATGTACTGAGATGGTGAGCCACTGTTCTTTCTTAGTGTCTAAAGCTTGGTAAGGAACCGTGACTTCCTGACTGCTCTGGGGGGAGATAACAACATCTAGCTTACCTTCTTGTACCAGTACTCCTTCTTCCTCAAGTTTCCACCGTATGTCGTACTCATTTAGATTGGTGAAGAAATACTCATTCGTCAACCTTACTTTCCCCTCGGATAGATCAATTGCCTCCGCCTTAAAATCCTGATACACTTTCTTCACTTCATAGAGGTGCGGATTAGGTACACGAGCAGGGTTTACCAATCCGTTGAGGCAGAAATTATGATCAGAGCGGATAGAGTCGCCTGTAAAATCACCGCCGTAGCCGAAGTAGGTTTCACCCTCCTCAGTTTGTTTTACTAGTCCCTGATCTACCCAGTCCCAGATAAAACCACCCTGAAGCACATCGTAACTCTCGATCAAATCCCAGTAATCTTGAAGGTTTCCTACGCTGTTGCCCATAGCGTGGGCATACTCACATTGGATCAGCGGACGGTCAGCCCGAACGTCCAGCGCGTAGTTTTTCATTTTTTCCATAGACATATACATAGGAGCATAGACATCAGTGTGAGGTCGGAGCTGCGCCTGCTCAAATTGCACTGGGCGACTGTCTTTAGACTTCAACCATTCGTAGCCCTTTACGAAGTTAGAGCCATCTCCTGCTTCGTTTCCTAATGACCAGATGATGACTGAGGGATGGTTTTTATCCCGTTCGTACATTCGCTCAATCCGGTCTAAGTGGGCTTTTTCCCAGGTTGGGTCATCTGCAATATGGTTATCAGGGTCGTAAGGAGCCTGTTGAGCAGCCCCCAAATTATGAGATTCAATATTAGCTTCGTCCACTACGTACAGTCCGTAGCGGTCGCAGAGTTTATACCAGTAGGGGTCGTTAGGATAGTGGCTCGTGCGCACTGAGTTGATATTAAACTGTTTCATCAGCCGGATATCTTCTTCCATACTTTCACGAGGAATGTAATGAGCAAATTCAGGATGATGCTCGTGCCGATTTACGCCTTTTACCAGTACCGGCTGACCGTTAACTAGTAATTGTCCGTTTTCAATAGCAACATTACGAAAGCCAACTTGAGTAGTGCTAACTGTTGGAGTGTCGGCTGATCCTGGATAAGTGATGAGAAGCGTGTAGAGGTTGGGTGTTTCGGCTGACCAAGGGGCGCAATTTTCAACCTCAGTCTCAAAAGTAACAGTGACTTCAGCATTGCTTTCTACTGAAACACTTTGTTCTTCTTCGTATACCGAATTGCCGGACGCGTCTAATAGTTGAAGCATTAACGGTTTATCAGAAATAGCATTATCACCGTAGTTGGTCATTGTTGCCTCCGCAGTAAAGAGGCCATTCTGATAGTTATCATCTAATCCGGCTTCTATAGCTAAATCTTGTAAACTAAGCTTAGGTAAGGCGTATAAATAAACATCCCGTTCAATACCACTTAACCGCCAAAAATCCTGACACTCTAGGTAAGAGCCAGAAGCAATTCGGTACACCTCACAAGCGATGGTATTTTCGCCTTCTTGAAGATAATCGGTGATATTCCATTCGGCAGGGGTCTTAGAATCTTCTGAGTAGCCAACGTATTCGCCGTTTACCCACACATAAAAGGCAGTTTTTACCCCACCAAAATGTAGAATAACTTCTCGCTTATCCCAATTCTCAGGAACGCTGAAGCTACGACGATACGAACCTACCGGATTCCACTCGGTAGGAATCACTGAGGGATTAGGCTTTTTTTGTTCCTGAGTATCGGTGGTCAGAGGAAGTTGGGAAGCTCCTTCCGCCGTAGTAAACTCGTAGGGATGATTGAGATAAATAGTAAGATCATAACCCTGCATTTGCCAGTCGCCCGGTACGGTAATATCTGACCATTCCGAAACGTCGTATTCAGAAGAATAAAAATCTTGAGGGCGACTCGCTGGGTTTTCGGAAAATGCAAATTTCCAGCTACCATTGAGTGACTGATAGTAAGCAGAGTTTCCTGGTTCGTCTTGCTGAGCTTGCTCAGGGGTATCGTAGGGGATAAGCAGGGCGTGAGGCTTAATCTTATTAACACCTACAATATTGGGGTCGCTGATTTCATCTCCCGTTTGGGCAATAGTTGAGAAAGAAACTGTACTGATAATAGTTAGTACGCCAATGAAGCATAATACTAGTGAGTGAGTGGTTAGGGTGTGTGTAGGTTGTTTCATGAGCAGAAATTAATGAGCATTAGGAGTTATTCACTTTCATCTTCATATAGGTAACGATCCTGTTGGTTTAGGGGCATAGCCATAGATGCTTCATCGGAATTAGCACCGACTCGGGCTGCCCAGTCTTCATAGGCAGTCATCATTAGCTCGACTCGTTCGGCTTCTTGATCAACCAAGTTACTCATCTCAATGCGATCGTCTGCAATATTGTAGAGCTCCCAAGTATCGCCCCGCTGGGCTACGAGTTTCCAGTCACCATCACGTACCGCTCTACTGCCCCGGAACTCCCAAAACATAGGAGCTGTCCGGCTCAGCTGGCCACCTTCCCAAGCGGGTAATAAGCTCACTCCTTCCAGTGGTAACAATTGGCGATTTTCGTACTGCGATGGATAATTTATATCGGCTACTTCCAAGAAAGTGGGCATGATGTCGACGAGCTGCCCCGCTTCTTCGGATAGGCTATTTGGTTGAATTTTTTCCGGCCAACGAATGATCATGGGAGTGGAGATTCCCCCTTCGTGAATCCACTGCTTGTATTTTCGGAAGGGAGTGTTAGAAGCCTGAGCCCATTCTGTATCATAGGTTCGGGCTGATTCCTGAGAGCCGGGGGGCAAAATAGGGAAGTGGTTGGCGTCAAACGGACAGCCACCGTTATCCGAAAGAAAAACAACCAATGTGTTTTCGGTGATATTCAATGCATCTAAGTGGTTGAGTATACGCCCAATTTGTTCATCCAAGCGATCAATCATTCCAGCATAAACTTCCATCAGGTCGGCTTCCTCTTGTTGTTGCGCTTCGCTCAAATCTGCCCAGGCGGGAGTAAGGGAGTCGCGAGGTGTCAACTCCCAGGCTGGTTTGATAATGCCCAGACCTTTCATTCGCTCGAGCCGTTGCTGACGGAGGCTATCCCAGCCAATGTCATATACTCCTTGATACTTGGCAATATTCTCTTCGGGAGCTTGCAAAGGGTAATGAGGGGCATTGTGAGCTAGGTATAAGAAAAATGGTTGCTCCTGTTCTTTGGCAGCCGAAATCTGATCTAGGGCAAAATCAGAGAAAGCATCGGTGGTATAAAAATCCTCGGGTGCTTCAAAGACTTTATCATTCAGCCGCATATAGTTGACACCATCGCCATAATTACGTCCAGTAAAAAAGTTGCTGGCACCGTTGAGAAAGCCAAAGTACTGGTTAAACCCCCGTTTATTGGGAGTGTCTACTTCTTTAGACCAATTGCCCAAGTGCCATTTGCCCGCCATAATTGTCTGATAGCCAGATTCTTTCAATACTTCGGCTAGGGTTACGTTATTATCTGAGCGATTCAGGTTATTTGTTTGCTGAAAATGAAGTCCAGTCAGTAAGGTGGCACGGGTTTCGGTACATTTGGCGGTATTGTAGAACTGAGTCATCCGCATACCTTCTTGAGCTAATCGATCCAGGTTTGGAGTTTTGATTTCTGACCCATAGCAGCCCAAATCGGAATACCCCATATCGTCGGCCATGATGAGGATAATATTGGGCGATACGCCTACTTCTGATGATTCCTGAGAAGGTGTGCAGTAATTCATTAGAAGAAATATTCCAATGAAGATACCCCAAATGAATAGAGGGCGTTTTGCAGTCAAAGGCATAGTTAGGCTGTTAAGTGCATTTGGGCTAAGATAGGTATTGCTAGGTAAAAATTAAAAAGAGGTGATTGATAGTGAAAGTGAGATAATGGGAAATTTTTTTAGTGCTGAAGCATAATTTCAGCTGCTTGTCGCCCGGCTCGCATGGCAGCATTGATTGATCCATTTAGCAAATAATCACCCGTAACAAATAAGCCGTCCCGAATCTGGCATTGCTCGTTTGAAAGGTCATGTACTACTGCATCCTGATTGGGCAGGGCATAATCAATTCGATAGGTTTTTAAATGTTCCCAGGCTTCGGTTTGATCATCGAACCAAGCCTTTAGTTCATTTTTAATGGCCGAAGTCAGTTCGTCATCGTTTTCAGTCCGCAAGCCATTTAGCGAAACGGAAATCAAATATTTTCCGGCAGGGGCGTAGGCGGGGGAGATAGAGTTCATCACCACCAGGTTATTTACCAAACGATCAGGCCGGGCATTTAAAACTAATATTGGTTTGGAAATAGGCGGCTGATTAGCAGTAAAATACATGTTAACCGTAGATCGGTGTGGCTTAGTCGGCTGGAGATTAGTATGGTTTGTAAGAAGTTTATTAGGCTCAGTAGCCAGTAAAATTTGCTTTGCTGTATACGTTTCACCAGCTGAAGTAGTAATAGTCTGACCTTCGATAGATTCTACCTTCTGGTCGGTCAGTATAGTATCTGGTTTTAACTGAGTGACAAGTTGTTTGGGAATCTCTTCCATGCCCAGTTCAGGAATAGCTGTATCACCTTCCGAAAACATTTTAAACACAAAATCAAACTCTCGACGGGAGGTGGTAAGCTCATTTTCCAAAAAGATACCAGCCATAAACGGGCGAAAGAAGTTATGCAGCATACTTTCACTAAAACCATAGTCTTGGATGACGGCTAATGTGCTGGTTTCGGGCTGACGGAAGATTTTATCAACCTCCATACTTTGCAGCTTCATCTTGGTTCTAAGAATATTAAATTTATCGCTGACTGAGCCTACTCGGGAAAGAAGCGTTTTGAACACGGCTGAGGGCATTCGGCTAGGATCAATAATTTCGTGTTGTCCATTATCATTAAGTATGACTGCTCCGGGTACGAACTTTTGAAGCTTCAGGGCTGCGTAGTCTAGGTAGCGTTGAGTTTCAGGGTACTTAGTAAGTAATACTTGAAAACCCCGATCGAGCCGATAGCCATCTACCTGATCGGTTTTAATTCGTCCACCTGCTCGATCAGTCGCTTCCAAAATCTTTACTGAGCGACCATTTTTTTGTAACGTAATTGCGGCGATCAGACCAGAGAGCCCAGCGCCAATAATCAATATATCAGGATCAGTTTTCATAGTTGCTTTTTAGGAAGATCTTGTTTCATAAGAACTCAGCGGTAAAATTAAGGTTTTTGGCTTCAGTTTAACCAGTAACTACCGTCCTAAAATGACCTTTGATTATTTGATGTACTTGTGAGAATAAGGAGGCAGAGTAGTGAACAGACAAAAAAAGCCATTGAGTACTCCCTCAACGGCAAAAAATTCTACTACCAAAAACCAACTCCCTGACAGCTAAAAAAATAATTCTCCCGCAAAAAGTGTGTAGCAATTAAAAAAATGCCCCGCAAGAATATACTGAATGTAGTAAATTCGGGGTCGAAACCCTAGCAACTAGGTAGTAATGACTACATAAATAAGGGGATTAGTTCAAGTAAAAATCCTAAATCAATCGATTTAGAAAAAGTAATGAGAAAAAGTAGCTATAAATTATTTACCAAATATTGGTTATAGCCCGCTGCTACTAGTACATCATATGCTTGTCTAATCGGTTGTGGTATATGCGTGGGTATCTGAAAACCTTGTTCAGCATAAACCCAAAGTCGCTGTAAGTCGCCTACCATCAGGTGAATTACTTGTTCTCGGTTAATCTCCGGGTGAGAGCTTTGACAGTATTCTTCTAAGCTCAATTGTGGTGAGGTAACTCGGCACACATTCTCCGGCCAATGTTTTTTAAAGGTAGCGAAAGCCCGCCGTTCCATGTAGGGTTTTTGCACCACTACGAATGATTGCAGAGAGTCAAATAGGTTGCGCTTTCGCAGCAGCTGTTCCGTAAACCGGAAGTTCTCACCGGAGTTGGTCGATTGATTTTCTGCTAAAATATTTTCATCGGGAATACCTTTCTCCAAAGCAATCTCTCGGAATAAGTCAGCTTCGGGTGTTTCCCACACTCCTTCAGTCAAGCGTCCTAATCCGCCAGAAAAGATCAGCCACTTTCCCATACCTGCCTGCCAAAGGTCAGCCGCTCGTTCGGCTACGCGTGTATCATGACTACCCAATGCCAGAATAGCATCAGAAGCTACTATTTCATGCCCCATATGGTGGAAATCCCAAATAGTTTGAATGGCTTGTTCTACTTCCATTGTCTCGGTTCTTATCTGATATCTGTCAGCAAGATTACCAATTCTTCTGGAAATTCTTCTCAACTTTCACTAACAATTATTACAGTGAGTGTTTATTCTTTGTACGTCCAGGTATCAGCTAAAACGCTAACTTAAGAACTAACTGAGAAGAAGATATGCATTAATGCTATAGCCCAGGTAAAATCATAACAGAAACGAGTCATGCTTCCGAGAGTATGAAAAGAAGAACAGAAAATTTATATTGACGAGGGTATGATATTCTATTCAAGGTTTAAGAATAATGAATAGATACTGGGGTTTAGTCATTTGGTTTTAGGGGTTAGCGATGCGAAAGCCTGAGGCCAATAATGATAAATATCCAAGACCGCGCGGCAGCGGCCTAATCCTTAATTCCCAAAACCTCATAAAAACGAAACGATCAATCATTCAATAACTAATTTCACGTGAAAGAACATATCTCTTCTGACTATTTACCGATCGAGAACTACGGTGTTGTAGGGAACTTGCATACGGTTGCTATGGTAGGCATGCACGGCTCTATTGACTTTCTGTGCTTCCCTAGGTTTGATTCACCTTCTATTTTTGCCTCAATACTAGACAAAGAGAAAGGTGGCAGCTTTCAAATTACTCCTGACTTGGAGGAGGTAGGTTATAAGCAAATGTATCTACCTGACACCAATATACTGTTGAGCCGTTTTCTTGCCTACGATGGCATGGTAGAAATCACTGATTTCATGCCCGTACGAGAAATAGAAAAGGAGTGTGTTCTCATCCGTAAGGTAACAGTGATTCGGGGCGAAGTAAAGCTTAAGATGAACTGCTCTCCGCGATTTGATTACGCCCGAGCCGATCATGAAGTAAGCCAAAAAGATAAGAACGAAGTTGTCTTCACGAGCCAGGGCGATGATGGTACCATTTGTAAGCTATTGAGTGACGTGCCGCTGGAGGTGGACGGAAGCGATGCTAAAGCCGAATTTACCCTCAAAGAAAAAGAGTCGGCCAATTTTCTGTTAGTTGCCCTCTCGGAAAATAGCCGGGAACTACCCTTCGAGAATGAGCTAAGTAGATTTGTGGATAAGAGTTTCAAGGAGACGTTCACTTACTGGAAAAAGTGGATTGGAAAATCATTGTACAAAGGTCGGTGGATGGACATGATGCACCGATCAGCCCTAACGCTAAAATTACTGACTTCGTATGAGTTTGGTTCTCCTGTGGCGGCGGCAACCTTTGGCTTACCTGAAGAAGTAGGTGGAAACCGCAACTGGGACTACCGCTACACCTGGATTCGCGATGCAGCCTTTACTATGTACGCTTTTATTCGAATGGGCTTCACCGAAGAGGCGGGTAATTTTGGGAAGTGGATTCTCCAGCAGTTTGAGAAAAATATTGACGAGAAGCACCAATTGCAGCTTATGTACAGTATTTCGGGTGAGTCAGAACTGACTGAAGAAGAGCTGAGTCATCTGGAAGGGTACCGTCAGTCGCGCCCGGTACGAATCGGTAACGGAGCCTACGATCAAAAGCAACTGGACATTTACGGCGAGCTGATGGACAGTATTTATCTTTACGATAAGTATGGTGAGCCCATTACCTACGATTTCTGGTCAAAACTAGTCCATCTGATTGACTATGTTTGCGAACACTGGCAGGATGCCGATCACGGTATTTGGGAGATCCGGTCGGGAGAAGTAGAGTTTCTCTATTCCCGAGTGATGTGTTGGGTGGCAGTAGATCGAGCTATTCGCCTGGCAGAAAAGCGCTCGTTCCCCTACGACTGGGATTACTGGCGCACGACCCGCAGTAAGATTTTTGAGGACGTATACCATAACTTCTGGGATGAGGAGTTGCAGTCGTTTGTGCAGTACAAAGGAGCCAAAACACTGGATGCTTCCTCACTGCTGATGCCGTTGGTACGATTTATTAGTCCTTACGACCCGCGGTGGGTAAAAACCTTGAAGGCGATTGAGAAAGAGCTAGTGACCGATACGCTCGTGTACCGCTATAACAATGAAAAATCTGACGATGGTATTGAAGGCGACGAAGGAACATTTTCTATGTGTTCATTCTGGTACGTAGAGTGCCTCTGTCGGGGCGGGCAGGTGGAGAAAGCCCGCTTGTACTTCGAGAAAATGCTGGGTTACGCCAATCATCTCGGACTGTACGCTGAAGAAATTGGGCTACAAGGAGAACAGCTCGGCAACTTCCCTCAAGCATTTACCCACTTAGGGCTTATCAGTGCCGCCTTCGCCCTGAATCGGGAGCTAGAAAGATCTAAGAAAACCTAAGGACTAGGAGCAGGGAGCTTGGTGTGAAGTGGTTTACTTTGGGCTTTAGGAAGCAAAAACTACTTTTTGTCGTCTAATTAACCCTTTCGTTGTCATTTCAAACCATCTAATGGACTAGTACGTTGTAAAATCAAAATAAAACTAAACGATACTATGAAATCTGTAAGAAATATTAGTTTGCTGGCGGTGGTTTTGCTTATGGCTGCTTGCTCGCGCCAACCGAGCACGGCTCAGAATCAGTCGGAGGGTAAAAAAATGGAAGCATCTGCTTCGGATTATGACGAACGTTACATTGGCGTTTGGGCGGATGAGAATTACGAATATCCGGTGCAGTACAGCGAAGAAGAGTGGAAAAGTATGTTATCGGACAAGGAATTTCACATTCTTCGAGAAGAAGGAACTGAGCGGGCGTTTACTAGTCCACTGAATAATGTGAAAAAGGAGGGGATATTCTATTCGGCAGCTACTGGGCAACCCCTATTTAAGTCATCTACTAAGTTTAAGTCAGGAACCGGGTGGCCGAGTTTCTATGAGCCTATTCGGGGAGATGCAGTGGTGCTGAAGGAGGATAACCGTTACGGTATGACCCGCATAGAGGTAGTAGATAGTAGCAGTGGTTCTCACCTCGGTCACGTATTCCCCGATGGCCCCAAACCTACCGGGTTGCGTTATTGCATGAATGGAACATCGCTAATCTTCGTTGCCAAAGGTGAAGAACCGCCAGCATTAGTGAAAGAATACCTAGAGAAGTTCCCGGAAGAAAAACCAACGCTTTAGTTGAAAATTGACAGGGGATAACTGATAATGGATAGATAAAAGTGGGTGACCAATCCTTACTTGTCCATTATCAATTATTAGTTGACCTGGTGTGGCGGAATTTTTCCACTGAAGTAGGTAATCAGATTCATCGCTGCTTCCTTGGCCATGGCCACCCGAGCTTCAAAAGTTTCGGTACCAATGTGGGGGGTAAGCACTACATTTTCTAGCTGAAGTAACTCTTCAGGAATATAAGGTTCTTCTTCGTATACATCGAGTCCTGCCCCGGCTAGTTTTCCTTCTTGCAATCGTCTGATGAGAGCTTGTTCATCTACTACCGGACCTCGGGCAGTGTTTATCAAGTAAGCCGAAGGTTTCATTTTGGCGAGTTCATTCGCTCCCAACAGATGATGCGTACTTTCGTTAAGAGGAACGTGTAAACTAACTACATCAGACTGTTCAAGTAACTCATCTAACGAAACATAGCGGGCACTGGAGTGGCGCTCGAAGTAATCAAATATGCGGTTTCGCTGGTAATACAACATACGCATTCCTGAGGCAACGGCTCGGCGAGCAACCGCTTGTCCAATCCGTCCCAGACCGATAATGCCTAGTGTTTTTCCGTAAAGCGAGTGCCCAGTATGTTTTTGCAGCATGCCCCAGATAAAGTCTGAGTCTTGATTACGTAGTTTACGGTCGCAGTAGGTAATGTTCCGTAGTACGGATAGCATAAGCCCGAAAGCAGTCTCAGCAGTCGCTTCAGTTACTGAGGTAGGAGTATTGGTCACAATAATTCCTTTCTGAGTAGCGTATTCAACATCAATACTATCGTAGCCCACTCCGTAATTGGCAATAATCTTAAGATTAGAAGCAGCATCGATTATTTCGGCGTCTACCGACACATTCACTGCTAGATAACCATCAACCTCGGGAATTTTAGCTAGAATTTCTTCTCGAGAAAAACGGCGTTTATCGGTAGGGTGTATTACTTCAACATGCTCCTTTAGTGGTATTAAGCCTTCTTCAGGTAAGGTATAGGAAACAAGAACTTTAGTCATTATTAGAAAATAGGTTGGGTAAATGATGGCGAAAAAGTAACTGTTATACTGTAGTATTACTAAAGAAGTTTAGAAAAGTTTCAACTGATAACTTTCAGAGCAATATCTACCACATCTCGGTAACTAGTAGCATCGGGATTAGCCCGTGCCATTACCCGAAGTCCGCTGAAAGTATTGTAGTAAAACCGGGCTAAAGCTTCTGGCTGGAGGTCGGCACTAATTTCTCCCCGTTGCTGGGCCTGGATAAAAAGTTCTTTTAGCACCGATTCTACTTGTTGCTGGTTTTGTCTGATAATCTCGGCTATTTCTGGGTCGCTGGGCCCTAGTTCGGTAGCGGTATTTACTACCATGCAACCTTTACGTTGAGGGTCACTAATGCTTTCCTGCACAGCTTCATTCAGAATCATCCGAATGGTTTCCTGAATACGCTGATTACTAGCTTGCCAGCGGTCAAACTGAGTTCGGCTCTTTTCCCGATACCGTTGCAATGCTTGGGTATACAACTGATGCTTATCGCCAAAAGTATTGTACATACTGGCTCGGTTGATTCCCATACGATTCACTAGTTCTTCATAGGAAGTGGCGTGGTAGCCTTTTTCCCAAAAGACCTCTATTGCCCGGTCTAAGACCTGATCTTCATCAAAATTTCGGGGACGTGCCATAATACAAAAAGGGATAGAACAGCTACCCCTTTATTAATTCATATTACAGAATATTCATTCCGTTTATGCTGAGTTTTGTGCTCTTTTAGTTAAGAATTGTCATTCCGCCATCTACATTGTACTCGCCTCCAGTGATAAACTTAGCATCATCAGAGGCGAGGAAGCTGACTAAATTGGCTACTTCAGCCGGATTACCAAAGCGGTTGAGCAATACTTTTCCTTGCACTGATTCGGCAAATCCGCTGAGTTGTTCTTCAGATAAACCTGATTTCCCAAAAATTGGCGTCTCAATTGGACCAGGGTTTACTGCATTTACTCTGATTTTACGCGGGGCTAATTCGGTAGCTGCCGTGCGAGTGTAAGAATTCATAGCTGCTTTGGAGGCAGCGTAGATGGCGGTGTTTGCCATGCCAGTGTAAGCGTTGATGGAAGAAAGGTTGATAACTGATGCCCCTTCGTTCAGAATAGGCAAGAATTTCTCTAGTGTAAATACAGCGCCCTTAAAATTGATATTCATCTGGGTGTCGTACAGTTCTTCAGAAATATGTCCAACCGGGGTCGGGAAGAACACCCCAGCGTTGATGAAGAGAATATCTACCGAATTAACTTCAGCCTGAACCTGCTCTACTAGCCGATTGATAGCCGCTAGATCGCTTACATCGGCTACTAAACCTTTTATGCCTAGTTCTTGAGCAGCTTTTTCCACTTTTTCGGCGGATCGTCCAGCGATGATTACGTCAGCACCATCTTCCTTAAATTTTTGAGCAGTAGAGAAACCGATTCCGCTGTTTCCTCCGGTTACTACTGCCACTTTTCCTGATAAATTTGCCATGATATTTTGGTTTTAGATTTTAGAAACTCATTTATAGAACGATCATTCTAAAATAGGGTTGCTAGTTTTGGAATATTTATTCCAAAAAAGAAAATACAACACTTAATATAAGGAAGAATAGATTGTCTTGGTGAGTATCTTCAGGAATTATTTTCCAACATCAGATTCAGAGAATCAAGAGATAAAGCGCTGTAAAATAGTAAATTACGTTGGGCTCGTCATCTGCGATTGATAATCATCATTCTCTTTCTTAAAGGAGTTAAATAGGGGAGATATTTTCTGAAAATTTCTTTCTGATGACGGGCTTACTAGTGATAAATGTGATTGCTTACTACATTGCAACTGACAGTGATAGCTCGATCTACAGGGTAGAAGCAATTGAAAGCAATACCTGTGTAAATTAACCAAAACCAAATTATTTTTATGGCACAATATCCTACCAAAGTATATCTCAATGGGGAAATCATAGATGCTGAAAATGCTAAGATTTCTGTTTTTGACCGCGGCTTTCTCTTCGGCGACGGAGTTTACGAAGTGATGACACAAACCGGAGGTGACTTTTTTTATCAGCAGGCTCACTTCAAGCGACTTACCGAGAGTCTGGCTAAAACCAGGATTGATTTTGATGTAGATACCCTTATTGTAAAAATTGAGCAGTTGTTGCAGGCTGCTGATTTACTGCACCAAGACTGTCTTCTTTACATTCAAATCACCCGGGGCATTGCCCCTCGGAAACACGATTTTCCGGCTGAAGCTTTACCCAGCCTAATGATGTACGCACTACCTCGAGTATTTCCTGACATTAATGAAAATCATTTGTCAGTAATCACTATGCCAGATCATCGGTGGTCTAGATGCGACATAAAAATGACTTCTCTCCTCGGCAACGTAATGGCTAACGACTACGCAATAAAACAAGGAGTGTACGAAGCACTTTTAGTACGAGATGGCAACATTACCGAAGCATCACACTCCAATGTATTTTTCGTGAAAGATGAGGTGGTGTATACCCATCCAGCAAATGAATATATTTTGAATGGTATCACTCGTCAAATAACGATCAAGTTGTGTCATGATTTAGGAATAAAGATTAAGGAAGAAGAGGTTCCTGCTACTGAGGTAACCAGTATGGATGAAGTATTTCTTACGGGTACTACTACCCGAATTGCCTCAGTTAAATACATTGACCAGCAAGAGTTTTATCCAGGTCAGAAAATTGGATCAATTACCCGGCGACTTCAGCAAGGTTTTCGGGATTTACGGGAGCAGCATCGGCAAAAGTCGACTATACCTGTTGCCAACTCATCTGTCGTTTGATAAACAACCAACTGTGTATAACCAATAAGATGAAACTACCATCAATCCTATTCCTCATTCAATTTATTAGCTTCTTGCCCAGTTTTGGGCAGCAGAGTAGTATTACTGACGCTAGATTACTAGTATCGGAATTTGTTATCGAGAATAATATTCCTGGACTTAGTATTACGATTACTAAAGACGATAGCATCGTCTGGTCAGAAGGATTCGGGTATACTGATGTAGAGCTGAGAGAACCAGTAGACCCGGCGGCCTCAAAATTTAGAATTGGCAGTGTATCTAAAACCTTTACTGCGGCTGCTCTCGGTGTCCTGATGGACGAAGATAAAATTGATTTAGACCAGCCAATACAAACCTATGTCCCGTCTTTTCCAGAAAAGCAGTGGGATATATCGTTGCGGCAGTTAGCGGGTCATTTGGCAGGTATTCGCCATTACCGAGGCGATGAGTTTTTGAGTACAAAGTTTTACCCTTCGGTAGCGGAGGGATTAGAAATCTTCGAGAAAGATAAACTGCTTCATGAACCCGGCACAAAATATAGTTACTCTAGCTATGGCTGGAATTTAATTAGTGTGGCCATTGAGAATATTACCGATGAGCCATTTTTAGCCTACATGCACCAGCAAGTGTTTGAACCATTGGATATGAAAAACACGGTGCCGGATATAAATAGCCAGATTATCTTTGAACGCACTGCTTTCTACGTACATTCGGATGATGGAACGATCCGCAATGCTCCCTATGTAGATAATAGCTATAAATGGGCGGGAGGTGGATTCTTATCTACCACTGAAGATCTGGCGAAGTTTGGCAACGCATTTTTAGACACCGAGTATTTAACTGTCGAAACTATTGAGGAAATGCAAGCTCCTCAGCAAACCTCAGATGGTGAAACTACCGATTATGGTTTGGGGTGGCGAACCTACCATTGGAATGACCAGGAATGGCTAGGTCACAGTGGCGGCTCGGTAGGAGGAACTACCATTTTTATTTTGTCGGAAGAAGAAGATATGGTAGTAGCGATGGTAGCGAATCTTTCTGGTGTAAACTACGATAATCTGCACTTCAAAATAGCCGATCTTTTTACCTTAAATTAGTAGGCACTGCACAAATATCCTTCAATGAATAAATCACTATTACCTATCTTACTTCTCTTGGTTTTTGCTTGTCAGCAAGAACAAAAACCAGAAACGATCATTCAACCGTGGGTATCCTACGACGAGTCAGCAGAACTAGCCGAAAATGCCGATCATGAATCGGTCAAAATGAGATTCAAGCTGATTCAGTCGCGCATTTCGGATAAAAACCAACTGTGGGAAGATATTGCTGATCAGATCAAGTTCTTCTCAGAAGAAGATTATCAGACACTAGCCCCACTTATTCTGGAGCAGAATATTCCTACTATTCAAAATCATATCGCCGAAGGGTCGCTTACTTACGAAAAGTTGACCCAGTGGTATTTGTACCGAATTGTGAAGTACGAAAATGATAGCAGTAAGTACTTGAATAACATTACCGCAATTAATCCAAATGCGGTAAAAGAGGCTCAGGAAAAAGATAAAAACAGATCAGGGCAGGAGCATCCACTCTACGGAATGCCCGTGCTGCTAAAAGATAATGTGAATTTCGGAGGCTTACCCACCACCGCTGGAACGTACTTATTACGAAATAATATAGCGAAAGATGCCTTCATCGTCGATAGAATACAAGAGAAAGGGGGAATTATTTTGGGCAAAACTAATCTGAGTGAATGGGCTAATTACCTTTGTATCGATTGTCCCAATGGATACAGTGCGGTAGGCGGGCAAACTCTAAACCCTTACGGACGAAAGGTATTTGATACCGGAGGATCAAGTTCAGGGAGTGGTTCTAGTATTGCCGCAAACTATGCGGTGGCGGCGGTAGGTACTGAAACTTCAGGCTCGATTCTTTCTCCTTCTAGCGCTAACTCCTTAGTTGGTCTCAAACCGACTACAGGTCTACTTAGCCGAGATGGTATTGTTCCTTTGTCTAGTACCCTAGATACTCCCGGGCCAATGACAAAAAGTGTAATTGACAATGCTATTTTAATATCTGCCATGATCGGGGAAGATCAAAATGATGCTGCTACTAAAGGAAATCCCAAAAATGTTTCTTACTGGGAAAATCTGGAAAGCGGCAGTTTGGAAGGTATGAGGTTTGGAGTGAATACAAACTTCCTAGAGGATTCTATCTACCAAGAAAACGTGGATAAAATTGTGTCTCTCGGTGGAGTAGCAATTGAATTTGAACCTAAGCAGGTAGACTTTGAAGGGTTCTCTGACTTATTAAGAGCCGATATGAAAATTGATTTGCCGAAATATTTAGACAAGCACGCAAATCCTGAAATCACTGTCCGCTCAGTGGCAGAGATAGTGGAGTATAATGAGGCTGACTCACTGGACAAGATTCCTTACGGTCAGGGTCGTTTTGCCGGAATACTCGACACCGATCTTAGCGAAGAAGAATTAGTGCAACTTAGAGCAGAACTACGAGAAAGAGGGGTTGGCTTTTTTGAGGAAGTCATGAATGAGCAAGAATTAGACTTTGTATTGTCGATCAATAATTGGAACGCCGGGCTTGCGGCGATGGCAAACTATCCTTGCCTAACAGTTCCTATGGGTTATCAAGCTGACGGGCAACCCGCAGGCATTACGTTCATCAGTAGACCATTTGAAGAAGACAGATTACTGAAAATTGGGTACGCCTTTGAGCAAGCGACCAAGGTGAGAAGAATGCCTAATGACTATCGGTAAATGTGACTGATTAATCATGCTGCTTCGAGCTAATAATTGTACTAATTTTTGTACTTTAAAAAGAAAATAAGCGGAAAAATAATATAATAGCATATAATTGGTGCATTATATATGATCATAAAACCTTAAGTGCCATTTTGCCAAAAAGTAAAGTTGTATCTGTCTAGCAGTTAGACCATAGTGGTGTAATATTACACTTTGATATTTAATGAATACAATAAAAAATTGACATTGAAGAGCAAATAGTGAAGAATTGTTCTACAACATTTAACAAAATCGGTAAAACATTCCACACTTTGCTGATAGCCAGTCCAAAAAGTAGCCGCGGATATAAAATAAAATCTAAATATATAGTGCTGATATCTAGTCACTTAGGATGAGTGACATTGTGTCCCTTCTTTTAGAGTACAATTATTGATAAGGGAGGGAAAAAATCTACCCAAATTGAGAAACGAATGAAAAACTTAAACGATTGCTACCGTTGGGGAAATTATCTATATAGCGCCTTTTTTCTTCTTATATTTTCGCTCGCCAGTTGTCAGAAAGCTGAACCAGTAGATGAAGGGCTTCCGTTACCGGTAATGACTTTGCAAGAAGAGAAAGCAGCCAAATCATTTCAATATCTAGGTTCTATCGAAGGCGTAGAAAACGTAGCCATCCGACCGCAAGTAGATGGCATATTGGAAGAAATATATGCCGATGAAGGAGAGTTTGTTGAGAAGGGGCAGCCTTTATTCAAAATCAATAGCCAACCCTACCAGGAAGACCTGAAAAATGCATTGGCAAATGTAAAGGTAGAAAAGGCTAAGCTTAGAAAAGCCAAAACTGAGATTGATCGTATCAAGCCTTTGATAGAAAATGAGGTTATTTCCGAAGTAAGGATGGAAACTGCTCTGGCAGATTACGAAGTGGCTCAATCTTCGCTTGATCGCGCTGAAGCGGTAGCTGCCAATATGCGGATCAATCTAGAGTTTACTACCATCAAAGCCCCAGTGAGTGGTTTTATTGGAAGAATTCCTAAATCTATTGGTAACCTAGTGAAGAAAACGGATCAGGAGCCCCTTACTGTGCTCTCCAACATAGAAGATGTCTACGTTTATTTCTCAATGAGTGAAGCAGATTATCTGTACTACGAGCGAATGAAAGGAGACTCTACTTCTAAGAAAATGAATAATCAAGTGAAGTTAGTACTATCTGATGGATCAGAATACGAGCGAGAAGGAGTTATTGATGCTAATTCCGGCCAGATTGACAAGTCAACCGGGTCAATTAACCTTCGGGCTAAATTCGGTAATCCAGATACACTGCTACGCTCAGGAAGCACTGGTAAGATTATCATGGAGCAGATATATCCAAATGCCATTTTAGTTCCTCAGGGGGCAACCGCTTCTATTCAGGATAAGCGGTTTGTTTTCCAGTTTCAGGATGAAGACAGTACAGTGGTAAGAAGAGAAATAAAGATTGAAGGGCGTACTGGAAAGCAGTACATTGTGAGTGGAGAAGTACTTAATGCTGAAGATAGAATTGTGGTTTCGGGAATTAACAAGCTAGCGAACGGGGTAAAGGTAAACCCAATGCTTCCGGGTCAGCTAGTAGTAGACAATACAACTACTACTATGCAATAGTGACCTTTACGGTCTGATGATAATAATGAATATCTAAATGACTTCTAAGTAGTCTTTCTACCGCTTGGAAGTCATTTTGAATGATATTCTTAATAGCTATTTGAGTAGAATGCCTGCTCAGTAATCCTTAGTGTCGCCTTATATTGTTTAAACTACAATGACTCCTATTATCCTAACCATTCCTTTGGAAAAGGGGGCAAATCAGTTTTTTAGTTCCACCTGGCCTGAAGGCAGAAATACTGATAAATTGATTCCTATCCCCAGTACGCCTTTTCCTATTTTTTTCTCTTATCACTCAACAAGCTTTTATTCTAGCGCTAACCCGTTGGCCTCTACTGGTGTAGGACGTTGTTCTAGATCAGGCACAGGCTTTCCAGTGACTAATGATGAACCTCCCTTTAGCAATATTTCGAGTACGAATTGAGAGGGCAGCAAGAAGATATTTGATATTGTGAATAAGTTTTAGAATACTATGTTACAAAAGATAATTGATCGGCCAGTATTTACGCTGGTAATCTCGATAGTGTTGGTGTTGGCTGGTGCCGCCAGTATTTTTCAACTTCCAGTAGAGCGTTTTCCGGAGATTGCCCCCCCTAGCGTGAGTGTGCAAGTATATTATCCTGGTGGTAATGCTGAGACCGTAGCGAAGTCGGTGCTGCTACCTATTGAGGAGTCTATCAATGGAACGGAAAACATGACTTACGCCCGTTCTACCGCCACCAACTCCGGTAGTGGGCGAGTTTCAGTATATTTTGAACCGGGAACGGATCCTGACCTAGCTGCGGTAGATATTCAGCACCGTATCTCCAAAGTAGTACAGCAGATTCCGCCCGAAGTAGTGGAATCAGGAATTACAGTACTCAAGCGAATGAAGGGTACATTGATGACCATCAATATTTTTGCCGAAGAAGAAAACTCTCCTTACGACGAAACCTTCCTGAATGCCTACACCCGGATGAACGTGAGGCGGGAGCTGAAAAGGGTGCCTGGTCTGGCGGAAGCGGCTATTCTTCGTTCTCGCGATTACGCTATGCGTATTTGGCTAAATCCCGAACGACTAGCATTGTATGGTCTGACCCCACGGGATGTATATCAGCAAATTCGGGATCAGAGCTTTGAGGCGGCTCCTGGTAAATTTGGGGAAAACTCCGATGAAGTATTCGAGATAGCCCTAAAGCATACGGGGCGTTTTTCTGAGCCAGAAGAATACGAGAATATCGTCATTAAATCGGAGCAAGACGGGCTACAGCTACACTTGCGGGATGTCGCCCGGATTGAGTTTGGAGCTTCCAACTACACCAGCCAGAACCGTCTGGATAGCCGCCCTTCAGTGACCATTGATGTGGTTCAGCAAAGTGGAGCTAACGCGGTGGAGATTGATAAGAACGTTCGGGAAATTCTGGAGGAGCAAGCTAAGATTTTTCCGGAAGGTATTAATTACGAGATTACCTATAGTGTACGGGATCAGATTGATGAGTCAATGGATCACGTGAAGCAAACACTGATAGAGGCGTTTATTCTGGTGTTTCTAGTTGTATTTATTTTCCTCCAAGACTTTAAAGCCACGTTTATTACGGCTATTACTATTCCAGTTTCCCTAATTGGCACGTTCTTCTTTCTGTCGCTGATCGGAGTATCCATGAACGTACTCAGTATGTTCTCTATCGTACTTTCTATCGGAATTGTGGTAGACAATGCGATTGTGGTGGTGGAAGCTATTTTTGAGAAGATGCAACATCACGGCATGAGTGCCCGGGAAGCAGTTACGGATGCATTATCAGAAATTACTAGTGCGATTGTTTCTATTACGATGGTGATTGCCGCAGTATTCCTTCCGGTAGGCTTTCTTCAAGGCCCGGTGGGTATTTTCTATCAGGAGTTTGCCTACACAATTATCATTGCGGTAGTAATCTCGGCGGTGGTAGCTCTTACCTTAGGACCGGTAATGTTTATGTTGCTGTATAAAAATTCTGGTAAAGAAAGTAAGCAGGTTAGTGAAAGTACCGATAGTGGAGTAGTTGGTAAAATACAACAGTCAGAAAGAGTACAGAAAGCTAAAGCACTGGGTAACCGAGGATTGAAAAAGTTTGATACCCTATTTGATAGATTTACCAAAAAATATGTCAATCTGGCTCGGCTAGCTATCCAGTATCGATGGATAAGTATGGTTTCCTTGCTCGGGATCATCGTAGTCACCGCATTCTTAGCAAACCGAACCCCCCAAGCCTTTATTCCTACCGAAGACGATAACTTCCTGATTTTTACTGTCAAAATGCCTGAGGGTGCTTCTCTTCACCGAACCAATGAAGCCTTGGTTCAGGCTGATTCTATTCTTCAGATGGAGGCAGCCGTAGCGGGTGTAAACACTGTTTCTGGGTATGATATTGTGAGTGGGTCGGAAAGTCCTTCTTCCGGTTTGGGATACGTATTGCTGAAAGATATTGATGAGCGAGGAGACATAGAAGACATTAACGAACTCATCAAACATTTGATGAGTAAGCTGATGGTGATTAACGAGGTAAAGGGAATTAACATGTATCCCCGACCTACCGTACAAGGATTTGGTGACTTTGATGGGGTGCAGATCATGTTGCAAGACCGCTCGGACGGAGATTTGTCTCAGTTTGGAAACTTGGTGAATGAGTTTATTGCTGAGTTAATTCAGCAAAAAGAAATTGACAATGCTTTTACCTCCTACAACACTAATTTCCCGCAATACTCCCTGAATATTGACTACAAGAAAGCCAAAGCACTAGGAGTAAGCGTGAAGGATATGATGTTTACTGTGCAGTCTAACTTTGGTCAGACGAGGGTAGGGGACTTCAATAGATTCACTCGGCAGTATGGAGTGTTTATGCAATCAGATATTTCTTACCGGGAAAGTCCCGAGGCATTCAACTCTATTTTTGTTAAGAACAATGTGAATGAGATGGTGCCCCTAAACACCATCGTTAAGTTAGAAGAATCTTTCGGTCCGGAAACTATCACCCGATACAATCTGTATAACGCCGCCCGAATCAACATCACTCCCGCTCAGGGCTTCAGTACTGGGGATGTGATGAATAAAATTGAGGAGTTGAGTGAGCAAACACTACCCGCCAGTTTGAATTTTGAGTGGACGGGTATGAGTCTGGAAGAGAAAAAATCTGGATCAGACTCGATTATTATATTCATCATTAGTATTGTGCTAGTATATTTTATTCTGGCTGCTCAGTACGAAAGCTTCTGGTTACCCATGGCCGTTATGCTTTCTCTACCTACCGGAATTATTGGAGTATTTGCGTTCATCAATCTGGCCGGGATTGATAATAATATTTACGTGCAGGTAGGAATTATCATGTTGATTGGCTTGCTGGCGAAAAATGCCATTCTGATTGTGGAATTTGCTGCCCAAAAACGACAAGCCGGTGAAGAAATTCTGGATGCTGTACTCAACGCCAGTGCGCTCCGTCTACGAGCCATCGTGATGACCTCGCTAGCCTTTACTGCTGGTTTAGTGCCCCTTATGTTTTCGGAAGGCTCTTCGGCGATTGGTAATAAGTCGGTGAGTATTGGTACGGCTGGCGGAATGCTATCCGGAGTTTTCTTGGGGATTCTTATCATACCGGTACTGGCCTTCATTTTTCTCAAGCTAAATGAGCGGTTTAGCATAAAAACTACCTAACCAAGTTGTTAAACATGAATTTTTTAAAGCAATTAATACCCATTGGCTTCATCTTATTGACGGCAATTGGGTGTAAAGTGGGGGAGAGCTACGTAAGACCCAATATTATTAACATTGAAAATTACTACGGGAGCAATATTCAGCTCGACACTACTTCCATAGATCAAAGCAATTTAGCTGATGTTAACTGGCGGGATTATTTTGAAGATACTACCCTAATCTTACTAATTGATTCAGCCTTAGCTAATAATCTTGATTTACTGCGAGAGGCCAAGCGAATTGAAATAGGCGAAGAGGCTTTTTTACAGTCTAAAGCCAATTTTTATCCTACTTTGGACTTCTCACCCTTTGATTTTAACCGAGAGTACTTTTCTGAAAATTTCAACAACTTCGGCTCTAATCGGGCGCGACGTAATCATGGCGAAAACCCACCTCGCACGTTGTACACTGAGCGATTAGCCTACTCGACTGGTTTGTTTGCTAGTTGGGAGGTTGATCTATGGGGAAAGCTACGTTGGCAAAAAGAAGCTGCTCAGGCATCTTTTATGCAGAGTCAGGAATTTCAGAAGGCAGTGCAAACCGCTATTGTGGCCGAAGTTGCCTCTACCTACTACAATATGCTGATGATTAATTCTCAGATTGCGGTAGCCGAGCGAAACTTAGAATTGGGCAGAAGTACCCTAGAAATAGTAAAGCTACAGTTTCAGGCGGACGAAACCACTTCGCTAGCGATACAGCAAACGGAGTCTCAGATTCTTCGTGCCGAGTCGTTGATCCCCCGGCTAGAACGGTCGTATACCATGCTGGAAAATCGTCTAAACCAATTGTTGGGACGTTATCCTCAACCCATCAATATTCAGCAAGACTTAGAAGATGTGGTATTTGATGATCGGTTTGTCACTGGAGTTCCTCTAGAACTCATCAATAACCGACCCGACATTGCTGCTGCGGAATACCAGTTAATTGCAAGTAATGCTCAAGTAGGAGTTACTCACGCGATGAGGTACCCTTCTCTGGTTTTGAACGCTGGTACTGGCTTAAATTCCTTTATATTTGATAGTTTTCTAGATCCCATGGGTTCCGGATTTGCGCTACTTAATGGAGCCATTTTTCAGCCTATCTTACAAAATAGAAGGTTAAAAACTAATTACAATATTGCGGTGGCTGAACGGCAGTTAGCCGAATTAGATTTTAAAGACAATGTGATCTTAGCAGTTCGAGAGGTTTCGGATGCTTTAGTAACTATTGAAAAGCTTCGGGAAGAATACAGTATCGCCTTACAACGAATTATTGTAGCTACGAAGGGAGTTCAAGATGCCTCACTGTTGTTTCAGAGTGGCTTTGCTAACTATCTGGAAGTAATTAATGCTCAGGAAGATGCATTGCAAAGTGAACTAGACCTAGCTGACGTGAAGCGACAAATAATTCTAGCGAATATTGAGCTGTACCGAAGTCTCGGCGGCGGGTGGAAATAGGAAATAGTTGATAGCTGAAAGTGGATAGAATATTGATTGTAGTGAGGATTTTGCTCCTCTAGCGTTGTCTATTCCTCTAATGCCGTAGGCACATCAGCCGAAACGATAATATCTCCCGACCGACATTGCTGATTATTTGATTCATCCGGCTGAGTGTTCTTAGTATCCTGCGGATATGCCAGCGAATCAGTCCGTTTCACACTGATACTGTGCTTGATTAATACACTAGCCATATCGTTGAGATAATCTGTAGAGTCGTTCGGGAAGCTGTTACTGAAATACTGTTTCTCTCCTTCTGTAGCTTGAACTGAGGAATACTGGGGTACGTAAGCACTAAACCCCTCCGATATTTGATGTACTAAGTGGCTATTGAGTGCAGCAGTTGCCGTATTGTAAGATAGTTCAGTGGTAGGCAGATGTTCAGGAAGGTTTACTAGCGTAGATTGGGAAAATGAAAAACTAGCCAGAAAAGTAAAAAGTAAGCTCAGAGAAGCCTTCATAAATTGGAGTAGGTTAGGAATAAAGCACAAAAATAAGAAATACTAGGCGTATTGCATAAAATTGCTCAATATCTACACAATCCCGTACAATTACTCGCAGTTTATTGATAGATCCTTAAAATCGAGTAAATTACTGGGGCTAATTTTGCGTAGATTAAGCATGAAAAATCATTTCATTTGTTGGGTGTTCGTGGTACTTGGAGCTGGGGTGGGATGTAGTAATGAAGAAAAGGCTATATCGGCATCGGCAGTTCGCCCAAATATTCTCTTCATCATGTCGGACGACCATGCTGTGAATGCCGTCGGAGCTTACGGTAAGCACTTGAGTGAGTACGCTCTTACTCCTAATATTGATCAGCTGGCTTCCGAGGGGATGCTGTTTGAAAACTGTTTTGTCACTAATTCTATCTGTTCGCCCAGCCGGGCTACTATTTTAACCGGAAAGTATAGTCATAAAAATGGTGTTTACTGCCTAAATCAGAGCTTTGAAGATCAACCTACTTCAGCGACTATTTTGCAGCAGGCAGGTTACCGTACAGGAGTATTTGGCAAGTGGCATCTCAAATCAACCCCTCAGGGTTTTGATGATTACAAAGTACTGCAAAAGCAAGGGCGTTACGAAAACCCTGAGTTCGTAGAAAAAGGGACTGAGCAATTGGTCGAGCATACCGGATGGGTAGATGATATAATCACCGAAATGACCCAGCATTTTATTGCTGAAGGGACTGAATCAGCTCAACCGTTCTTTGTAATGTGTCACTACAAATCGGCGCACGACCCCTGGGCATCACGACCACCTTTTGATACGGCGTACCAGCAAATTGAGATCCCTGAACCAGCTAATTTATGTGATACCTACATCGATCGGAGCCAAGCTGCTCGTCAGACAACCCTCAAGTTGGAAATGATGGATCAGAAAACGTTTTCTCATCACCGATTAGATACTCAGGATACCTGTGAGCAACGCCAACATATTTATCAGCAGTATGTGAAAGCTTACTTGCGCTCAGCCCAAGTGATGGACGATAATGTAGGCAAGCTAATGAAGTTTTTAGATGAACACGACCTGAGTGAGAATACTATCGTGATTTATACTTCTGATCAGGGGCATTTCTTGGGCGAACATGGTTTTTTCAGTAAGCGGTTTATCTACGAAGAATCTATGCAGATGCCGCTTATCGTTCGTTATCCCGGACAGATTGAGTCAGGAACCCGACGTGAGGAATTAATTGCTAACCTGGATTTCGCCCCGACTATTTTAGATTTAGCAGGTGTAACTGTACCGACGGACATGCAAGGAGTATCTTTTGCAGAGATGCTGTGGGGAAATAAAGTAGACGGCTGGCGCGAAGCTATCTACTATCGCTACTGGCAACATCTGCTACACCGAAATGTAGCTGCCCATTACGGTATTCGTAGTGCTAACCACAAGCTGATTTTTTACTACGGATTACCCTTGGGACAGACGGACTTTGAACCTACCCAGCCCGAGTGGGAAATGTTTGATCTAAAAAATGACCCACAGGAAATGCAGAACATATATGGCAATTTCGCTTATGCCGAAGAAACAAAGTCGCTAAAACAACAGCTAAAACAATTACAACAACACTTTGATGATACCGACGACCAATACCCCGAATTACAGCAAGTGCATCAGAAATATTTTTGAATCTACAACTAGAGGGGGTTTTTGTACTGGAATACAATTCCGCTTCCATTACTTTTTTAACCTACTCTGGCTGTTTGCTCTTCTCATCATTTATCCAACTCAGGCTCAGCTTAATAACCAAAAACAGGATGGGTACAAGGGAATTTGGTTTACACTCGGTCAATTCTATGATTACGGTGACAAATATTCGGGTGGGTTAGGAACATACACCGCTAAACATAAGCCTTTGGCAATTTATGCCTCAGAAGTGAACAAAACTTTTTTTGTATACGGCGGCACTACAGGAGAAAATGACCGCTATCTACTGTGCATGATTGGATGTTTTGACCACTCAGATAGTACCGTAGTTAAGCCCACTGTAGTTTACGATAAGCAAGGCGTTGATGATCCGCACGATAATCCCAGCCTGTCAATTGACCCCGATGGCTATCTGTGGGTCTTTGTAAGTGGACGGGGACGAAGCCGACCGGGTTTCAAATACCGTAGCAATCGACCTTACGATATAAGTAGCTTTACCCAGGTTTCGGAAGAAGAAATGACGTATCCGCAACCTTGGTACATTGAAGGTAAAGGCATGTTCCATTTTTTTACCAAATATACTGGAGTGCGGGAACTCTACTACGAAACTAGCCCCAATGGACAGCAGTGGACAGAAGATAAAAAGCTTGCCGGAATTATGGGCGAGGGCGAAGAAAAAAGTGGGCACTACCAAGTAAGCGGGTACTATAACGGCAAAGTTGCCACTTTCTTTAGCCGCCACCCTAACGGAAATGTTGATCGAAGAACCAGTCTGCACTATCTACAATCTACCGACTTTGGCGAAACCTGGACTACCGCCAGCGGCGAAAAGGTGGAAACACCAGTTACTGAGGTTGATTCTCCCGCCCGAATTATTGATTACGAAAGCCAAGGTAAAAATGTATACCTGAAAGACATAGGTTTTGATGCTGAGGGTAACCCAGTTGCTCTTTATCTAACCAGCGGCGGTCACGAACCTGGTCCCGACAATAATCCTCGGGAGTGGCGAGTATCCCATTACGATGGTTCTACCCGCACGGCGAACCGTTGGCAAACTTCCACAATCACTACTTCTGACCATAATTACGATATGGGCAGCTTATGGATTGATGAAAATCGGTGGACAGTGATTGCCCCAACCGTTGATGGACCTCAACTACACGGAGCTGGTGGGGAAGTTGCCATTTGGGAAAGTGCTGATTCGGGAAAAACCTGGCAGCTAATAAGTCAGCTTACTAAAAATAGCCTGCGTAACCATAATTATATTCGGCGGGTAATAAATGGTCAAAATCCCTTTCGCTACTTTTGGGCTGACGGAAATCCTGATAAATTGAGCCAGTCCCTTATGTACTTTGGTGATAATCAGGGAAATATCTGGCAGCTTCCTTACGAAATGGATAAGGAAAAAGTGAAGTTAGAAGTACGAAAATATTGAGTGCAGAAATAGTATAACTGAAGATTCAGTAATAAAACTGAAAAATAAGTTGTATAACTGAAAATACAGTTATACATTTGAGTATTAATTTACTCGTTGACTTATGAATACTTTCCTGTTGTATCTCCTAGAATCTTCTGTCTATCTGTTTGTTCTCGGCTTAGTGTACAAATGGTTGCTCTCTCAGCAAACTCATTTTACATGGATGAGAGTTTTTCTGATTTTATCAATTAGTGCCAGCTTAGTTCTCCCATTATTACCTACTCCGTCTACTTGGCTTAGTAAATTGATAAATCCTGGAATAGTAGAACCTTCAGTTTCAAATCCAATCTTTACTCTCAAGTGGTTAACTTCGCCGCCGATTTTAAATAGTCCCCCTGCTGTATCAGAAACAGAATCGTTAATTAGTTTGCCTTTGCTACTGCTAGTAGCTTATTCACTGGGGTTTTCTTATCGAATCATAGTTTTTGGGGCGAACTTCAATAAGATTCGTAAGTTGATAGCACGTTCTACTAAACGGAGAGAGGAAAATTACTGGGTTGTCAATCTGCCTCAGAATGAGCCAATATTTTCTTTTCTGAACTATGTGTTCATCAGCTCTCAAAGTACCCTTACTCCAGCAGAATATCAGCAAGTATTGCAGCACGAATTAGTGCATGTGCGGCAACGGCATACTCTCGATCTATTACTATTAGAGTTAATACATATTTTGTTATGGTTCCATCCAATCGTTCCCTATCTCAAACAGCAGCTACGGGAAGTACACGAATATTTAGCTGACCAAGCGGTTGTGAAAAAGCCGAAAGAGCAACGAAACTATGCACAGCTTTTACTCAAACTGGCTTCTGAAGATCGCCCTCCATCCTTAGCAACTAGCTTTTTTGGTAAGCAAGTTGGACGCCGAATTGCTATGCTAACCAAGCCTAGGTCTCATCCGAAACGCCGTTGGTTTTTTGCATTGATAATTCCACTGTGTGTGAGCATATTTCTGTTGAGTGCTTGTTTGGAAGAACCAACCAAAAATGAGCATCCTATTTCGTCTTCATCTAATCAAACCGTGGAAAAATCTGATGATATTCAAACAATTGGAAAAATTCGGTGGGAGGGAAATACTGTTTATAGTGACGAAGTTTTGACGGAAGCTCTTGGTTTGCAATCGGGTGATCCGTATGATTCGGTAGAGTTGAATCAGCAGTTAAATTATAGTGCAGACGGTTCAGATGTTGGTTCTTTGTATATGGATCAGGGTTATTTATTCTTTAGTGTGGAGGTTCAAGAAGTTGAATCGGCAGAAGATAAAGTCGATCTGACGATGAACGTTCACGAAGGTGAAGTAATCAAAATCAGTGAGATTCATATTCAGGGAAATCAAGATATAGCTAAGGAAACGATTTTGAAGGAAATAGTTATTAAACCAGAAGAGCTATTTAGTCGCTCTAAGCTAATCGAGTCTCAAAAAGCTATTGCTGATATGGGTGATTTTGATGTAGAACAGGTCAATATTAACCCAATCCCAGATATTGAGAATCAGGAAGTTGCTATCAAGTTTACTCTAAAACGCAACACTAATCAATAGGCAAATAATATGGAAGAATTGACAAAAACGGAAGAACGAATTATGCAGGTTTTTTGGAGGTTAAAAAAAGCCTTCGTTAAAGATGTAATAGAACAATTGCCGGATGACCCAAAACCACCGTATAATACTATCTCTTCAGTAGTAAGGCTGTTGGAGAAGAAGGGGTATTTAGGATATAAAGCCTACGGAAAGACGCATGAATATTATCCGGTTGTGTCTAAAGGAGAATATCGTAAACTGTACATCAAGAAACTTCTTTCGGGTTATTTTGATAACTCACCGGTGTCGCTATTGTCGTATATGGTAGAGGAAGAAAAGTTAACTGAAGAAGAGATCAACGAGCTAAAAAAACTCATTGATCAACTCGATTAATAATAGACAAACAAGTTTTATACTAATCCAACGATTTCTATACCTAATTGCTAAATAGTGCTTCGCCTACCAGACAAATGTAGTGGACATCTTTACACCCTCTCTCCATCAGAGCGATATGAACTCATGAATCAAATATTCCCAAACATTCACAATCTAGTCCCCTAGTACATGATTGCGTCTTAATTTGGGGATTTCACCTCTACATTTGAGTAGAATTAAAAGGCAAGTAATCAAATCCTAAACATTTGTTATCGTTTTTGAGCTTCAAGTATTTTGATCTTTGTAAAGATTAAAATTTACAAGGTTCAAGCATGGAATCAAAAACCCAATTTAGAAAGACCAAGACACCAAAGGTTAGTCTCTCGGTCAAATTAATTCATCATTTATTATTCCTGAGTTTGCTACTTTCAGGGTGTTATTCAACAAAGAAAACAGTCAAACGAAGCAGGCCAAATTCGGAAAAAATTGACTGGCCGTCGGAATATAACCCGGAAGAGGCTGGTTTTTTTGTGCACAACGAGATTGACATAAAAGCAGATCCACAAATCGTTTGGGACTTACTAATAGATGCAGAATCATGGCCAAATTGGTATGAAGGTATGACAGATGTAAGTGTCAAAACCAACCCTAACGGTAAACTCGATTCATCAACGGTACTGTCGTTTAAAACAATGGGGCAGTTTTTTGAGACGGTGACGGTGAAAGAGTTTGAACCTCCATATCGTCTGAGTTGGGAGGCAACTAGAAAAGACATACGTGGTTATCATGCCTGGCTTATCATCCCTACAAAAGAAGGTTGCAAAGTGATCACAAGCGAAACGCAGCATGGATTAAAAGCATTTATGCAAAAGGCATTCCTTCCCAATAAACTCAGAAAACTTCATGATGTATGGCTCACCGAATTCAAGAATAAAGCTGAAAAAATGGCGTCGTGAGACGTTCAATTAATCAGGCAAGTCGACTGAAGGAAAGTTATGGGAATTGGCTACTAATTACCGGGCTACTTCAGGCATTGGAAAAGAACTGGAAGCACTAAGCAACTCCTAGAGTTTGTATCCTTTATGCTTCAAAAGCAGCGCCTGAACGCTCATTCGTTCCCGATGCCTCTCACTATCATGACCTTTTGCAGTTGCTGCATCTCTACTGGACTCAATGCTTCTATGAAGCGCATAGCGGTTTTTACCCTAAGATATAAATGCCTGTAAACTTTTGCTCAACTGCTAATCAAACATCGGTTACAATAAACTACTGCCAATAACAATATAGCACATGCCTCTAGCAGCTACCTTAAAGTGAGTCCAAATTCGCTAATTTAGAAGATAGAAAAGTCTAGAGGAACGTGCTATAACTGCTTGGGAAGGGAACGATACGGATTTGCGATATATTCAAGTATTACTTGGGCGTCGGTCGAGCAAAACGACCGAGATATACACCCATGTTGCCGATAATGCTTTCAAAAACATCCGCAATTTGCTAGATTCGCTCTAGTTATACATGACAAATAAACGCACCGGTGCGTTTATACAGTTGTTGGCACTCATAAGAACATGAAAAACAAAATTATCTTATCAATCTTGATTGTTGTTGGATTATTCTCTTGCACCGAGGAAAAAGAGAGGAGCTATCTACAGCAAATTGACGAATCTTTAAAAAGAGAATATGAACTTTACAAGAGCAGAATTAGTGCAGCGGTAAAGGACTCAGAACCTATGAACGATGAGGTAAAATCAAGAATGCTTCATGTAGATTCACTATATCAAGTTGCTGCAAACGGAATTGAGGATGCAACTTCGGCAACCGCCGCTGAGACTGAACTCAAAGATTTAATTGAAAGTTTGCCAACTAACTTTTACCAACAGTATGGGAAAGTGAAGTTAAATTTACTAGGCAAAAGAGCTTTAGATAGATTAGCTCTAGAAATTGATGCCCAAGAGTTGAGATTTGATGAATTAAAAATATTTGTTGAATCAAGTGAGACTGACCCTAATTCAGCTAAGGTATATCTAGCAGCATATTCTAGCAACACTGATAAAATTATGAAAATGTATGCCAATGATAATGAGATTGAAATTGTCAACGGTATAGGTCAATTGCAATTGAAAAATGATCAAGTCAAAGATCTGAATATCAAGATAAAATCAACCAGCAACAATCACTATTGGAAAGATTGGTCAATGGAGAAGGTGATTGAAAAATGAAAGTGAATACAAGTGCCAACATTTTGCAGCCGTCAGCCTGGCAGCGATGAACTAGTTCATCAGTTGCTCCAAGTAGCCAAAATGATAAATGAAAGTGAAATGCAACCAATCCGGCCGTCGGCTCGCAATGGTCGTTGTAAATCATTAGAATTGCAAAAATTCAAGATATGAAATATAAACTACCCTTAAAAATTAATAATGGTCACGGTGAGGTTATCACTTTCACCAGGCTTGATAATGAGCCAAATGGCGAAAAGCTATTTTTTGAAGTGATAATACAGCCTAATAGTGGACCAGTGGAGCATATCCATCTCAAGCAAGATGAATATTTTGAAGTGGTCAAAGGTCAATTGACGTACAAATTAGGAAATGATCCAGCCGTAACTTTAACCGGTGGACAAAGTGTTCTTTTACCTAAAGCGGTGCCTCACAAAATTCGGAACATCGGAGATGGAGAACTTGTTTTCAAAGGTTGGGTTCAGCCAGCAAATAATTTTCTTTTTTTTATGTCTACTCTTTTTGAATCAATGAAGAACCAAAAAAAGCCTCAACCATCACCATTTGATGGCGCTTTTTTAGTAATGCGTTATGCTTCTGAATATAAGCTAACCGAAATTCCATTTTTTGTAAGAAAAGTGATAATACCTTTAACGTATTTGGCAGGTAAATTATCTGGTAAATATAAAAAGTACGAGAACGCCCCAGAACCCATCTAAAATATGGCAAAAAACGCTTTACAACATTGCATATGACGGCCAGGCTCGCTAATCGCTTCACCCGTCGCATATGCTAGACATTACCTTATGTTTTTATACTGCTGATCTGATTTAGCAAGATTCACCAAACACTATAATACACTAATTCAAGAACACATATATCAATCATCTAATGAATTAATCCACTTAGCAATCTGCAAAGCTTCTTCTTTTGGAACCTGAGGCATAGGAGCCATTGGGGTGTAATCTGGCCAGTTTTGGGGTTGCGGATTGTAGATTAGCTCTACGATTTTTTCATCGCTGTACTTCCGTTTCGCTACATCCTTAAATGCTGGGCCCACTTGCCGTTGTTCGGCTTGATGACAGGCGGTACAAGTGTTTTTTACCAGCAGTGGTTCAATATCAGCGTAAGTTGGAGCAGCAGTATTTACGTTTGGATCGTCGGGAGTAGTAATAGCGGCTTGGGGTGTTATTCTTTTTGTAGTAGACTGACTAGTCTCCTTCAATCGCGTAGTAACCCACTCATTGGCGGGTAGCTTTTCTCCATCAGGAATATTGTTGAGGGTGTAGTAAGCCGTAGGGTGCAGTAGTGAATGACCGCTTTCGGCAGATTTTATTCCGGTAGCTATAATTTCGTGAATATAGTACTGCCGAAGGTTATCCACTTTTACCCGTACCGACTTTCCATCTTCGGCAACTTTCACTCCGGTCACTTTTAGTGTCTCATCGTTTACGGTAGGGCTACCATACACCGCGTGATATTTGTAAATGAAGCTACGTCCGCTATAAGCGTTTAAATCTTCGGCTGATTTCTTATCGATCGGTTGGGTGAAATGAATCGTGAAACCGTCGGGTTTGGCGCGGACGGTTTGCATCTCAAAGGGAGTTTTACCCGTCCAAACCAGTCGTTCTAATCCAGCGTTTTGGGTTCCGGCGGACCCCCAGCCTCGATTGGTTTCACCTACGTACAATGAACCATCTCCGCCCCAGGTCATCCGCAGTACACCTGATTGGAATCCAGCGCGAAAATCGAATGCTACGCCCTGATACTCTCCCTTTACCTTTTCTAGTGAAACCCGCATAATCTTGCTTTGCCCCTGATCGCCAACTAGCAACTGACCGCTAAATGGGCCAAATTCGCCTTCACTTTCATCTACCAGAATTTCTGAGTTAGAGATACCTAGAATACCGTGGGGCAGCCACGCTGCGGGGAGTTTAATTTCGGGGAAAGTCTTGCTAGCTTCGAAAAGAAAATCGGGATCTTCTTCATCTGCTATATTTTCAGGCTTCACGTAGCGACCGTTCTTTTTTACTTGTCGCATATCAATTTGGGCGTAAAACTCTTGCTCGGTTAGATCAATGGGTGAATTTTCATTCTCTGCCCAAGCCAATCCGGCGGGATGACCCGAAAAGCTTCCTTCGGTGATATGCCAAACTCCACCGGAACCCATCCAGTCGCCCTGATTTTCGGTGTAGAAAAACTCACCATCAACAATACCTAAACCGCAGGGGGAGCGCATTCCGGTAGCCCAAGGCGTCATTTCACCTTCGGGGGTAATTCGCATCGTCCAGCCTCGCCAGGGAACCCGGCTTTCGCCTCGCCACCATTCTTCGCTACCGAAAGCCACGTTTCCGGTTACCATCATACTGCCATCCGGCAGAAACTTGGGTCCGTAGGAATATTCGTGGTAATGCCCCGACAGTGGCCATTGGTAGATAGTTTCGTAGCGATCGGCTTTATCGTCGCCATTGGTATCAGTGAGCTTAGTTAATTCGCCGCGTTGGGCGGTATACAGTGCATTATCGCGATAGGTTAATCCCAGTGGTTCGTGTAATCCGGTAGCGAAGCGAACATAGCGGGGCAGCGTACCTTCGTACATATTAGGATTTTCCACAATGAAAACATCGCCCCGGCGGGTGCAAAGGGCAATTCGTCCGTCGGGCAGCGTAGTTAACCCACCCACTTCCAACAACACATCTTCCGGAGTAGGTAGTGTGATGATTTGGTAGTAATCATCTTCAGAAGGGGTTTGCTGAGCTAGGCTTGATGTAAACAAAAAAGTGAGTGCGCTGATAATTACTAGAGATACCGTTAAATAAGTTGGTCTACATATTATTTCGTCATTGCGAGTAAGGTACGAGCGAAGCAATCTTCTGCTAAATAGGGAGATAGCTTCGTCATACTTCCTCGCTATGACGGTGTAAAACAAGTAGAAATTCACTTTGCAATTCACTGAGAATCGTAGGATATATGATTGCATGTTCGTGTTATTTACCAAATGATTGAATAAGCGAATGAAGAACTTTGCAGCGGAGCGACTAACTCCTGTTTTTGATTAACCGTGCGAACCATGACCGATTCACTAGAGGTAGGGCGGATAAAGTACTGTTGATCGATAGAATAACTTCCGTCAGGCATGGATTGTATGTTCTCACCTTCGGCTAATTTTAAATAAGTTTCACCCATAGGTTCTCCTTCGGTTAAAGTAAGCGTGCGGGTTAGCATCTTCCCGTTTTCATCAGCTCGGATACGGTCTTCTAGTGTTTTTCTGCCATTCTGATGTAAGAAAATAGGTGAGCCAGTTTCGGTATCAATCCGATAACCATTGCTCTGCCAATCCCCAGCCTCGTTTAGCTGAGTAGGGAAGGGGGCATTAGCATCTGAAAGATTAGCCAGGGAAGTACTAGGAAAAAGATACTGCACCGCTCCCCGCGGACGGAAGGAACCATCGCCCCGTCGGTACCACATTGGGGTAGCGTTTAAGAATTCTCCGCGCCAAACACAGACTGGAGTACCAGTCGTTAGGTTGTACACAAAGTGCGCTCCGCTGGGTTCGCCTACTCCAATGGTATGCGTTAGGCGTTGTGATTGATCGCCTTCGTAGTCTAGAAACGCCCGGAGCATCCGGGGTTCGTCAGTCACCTTTACATAAATGGGACCAGTCTCTGGAATATCCGGCTGATAGGCATTAGGATTATGCAGCGGACGCGGATAAGAATCCGTGCTGAACAACCCGATCTGGGTGTCCCATTGAGGAGTTTCTTTAAGGTAAACCAAACGGAACGGAGTTTCTCCAGCAGAAAGCTCTAGCGTGAGATCGTTCTGAACCTTATATCCATCAAAATTACCCAGTTCGGTTTTTGCTTCACCGCCTACTTTCAGTTGTGCCCGCCCCATGTAGTTCATCTTAAACTGATAAGTGCCTGCTTCGGGAGTCGTGAAATTCCCTTCGTATACTACCGTAAAATCGTCGTCCACTTCGGGTAAATCAGTCGTAAGCTGATTGATGACTCCTTCTTGAACGGGTTGAGCGTTGATCAGCGAATCTATGTTAGTAGAAGCCGTTTCGTAAACTTTGTAGCTAATATCGCTGAGGGCCACGTCTGATTCCTTCATCAAGCGGTACTTGATATTGCGAAAAGCTACCGGACCGTGGTCGCCTTGAATCATGATGGGCCCTCGGGCTACTTCATTGTTCTCTACCGGGCCACCCGTGGGCAAAGGTACTTCCACATTTTCATGAATGCGTTCGCCGTTTAAGTCAACGTGCACAAAGCGGGCGTTAGCGATTTTATTACCGCTTTCATCAAACTTAGGAGCTTGAAAGGCGATCTTCATACTTTGCCACAAACCGGGAGCTTTAGCTGCATTGGTGAGTGGAGCCTTGCCCATGTAAATTTTTCCGGGTTCTTCTTCCCAATTGCGGTAAATGCCGCCAATATCGCCGTAGCGTGGGCTCTTCACGCCCCAGCTGTCCAGCAATTGAATCTCATAGCGTCCTTGTAAATAAATGCCCGAGTTAGAGCCTTTGGGCATCATCACCTCCAGTTCTAGCAAAATATCACCGTGTTCAAAAGTAGTCAGTAGATGATCCTTTTTAGTTTCATCATTCATATTCAGCAAGATGCCGGTTCCAGCCTCATAGTGAACCGGACCTTGATGAGAAGAAGTATCTTCTGACTTCTTTGATTTCTTTTTCTTCTTCTTTTTAGTTTTCTCGGAAGCAGATTCTTTTTGATGAATGTCGGTGTTTGGATCTACGGTGACCGAGCCTACCACCATCCAATTGCCCCCTTGCTCTTGAAAAGCAGATAAATTATCTAGCGAAAGTGATTCCATTGGAACCTGCTGAGCAGTAAGCGATAAAGAAGTAAGTAAAAGCAGAAGCGTAAGAAAATGTTGTCTCATAGTATCCGTAGGTAATTTGAAAATCGGCATCAAAAATAGTCAAGAAGCTAATAGAATGGTAGCATTTTTAGACCTATCTTCAACAGATACTATTTGATCATTGGGTTTGTTTGATTTCTACCCAGAATGGGAATACTCGCTCGCGATTTATCTCATAAAACGGAATCAGGTCTCCCTTCATTTGGGGCAGATACACATTTTCCATCATCAAGGTTTCTTCAGCAGAATCAGGATTATCCAGGCGATGGACGAGCGTTTCGGTTTCTAACATCATTTGCCCACCCGGTTCTACTGGGTTTAGGAAGCGAAAGCTAAGATCGTAGTATCCTTCCTGGGTAATTTCTACCAACCACTTACCAAAAATCTCTTCTTGTGCCCAGATACCACGTTCGCCACTAGCATCATTCCGGTTTAGAAACGTAGGATCTTCTGCATCAGTACCAATGACTACTGCGGGAGGGTTCACCAAGTTGGATGATTGAATGAGTTCGTAAAAATGTTGGTCTAGTTGCTGTTTGAGCTTTTTTGCTACTTCGGGCTGTTTATCTACCAAGTTTTGTTGTTCGTAAGGATCTTTATTTACATTAAATAATTCAAAATCAGATAGTTCAGCATCATATGAGGTTTGTCCTACTAGCTTGTAATCACTCTGCTGAAGGGCTACGTTATGATATAATTCAGGGTATTTACGAGTCCAGTAAAAAAACAAAGGACGATTGCTCCAATCAACAGTATTTCCCTGTAAAAGAGGAAGCCAACTCTTTCCGTCAATCGCCCGGTTAGTGGGAAGTTGGGCTTGGCAGAGATCAGCCAAGGTAGGCAGTACATCCATATGCGCCGTAGTAGTCTCAATTTCCCTACTTTCGGAAAATTGCGCCGGGTAGCGCATGAAAAACGGAACCCGTACCCCACCTCGGTATACTGAACCTTTTCGTCCGCGCATTCCGGCTACGTAGCGTCTTTGCTGAGGGCCATTATCAGTCATAAAAATTACGATGGTATTGTCCACAATATTCAACTCATCTAGCGTGCTAAAAACTTTTCCGAGATTATCGTCAACATTGGTCACCATCCCGTATACTTTGCGGGCATCCTCTTTATCTTTTTCGCTCATATCGGGGAAAGGCCTTTCACCGTCAAATCCGGCAGTGGGATCAATGTCTTTGTATATCTGATAGTACTTATCCGGTACTTGCAAGGGAGTGTGGGGCGCGTTGAACGACAAGTAGCAAAAAAACGGATCGGATTGATTATTCTTAATAAACTCAATGGCTTGCTCAGCAAAAATATCCGAGCAGTAGCCTTCGTAGGCTTGTTGCTTACCGTTATGCCACAGCACTGGGTCAAAGTAGCTGCTATCTTTTTGAAAGTACGTAGTGAAATCGCCCACCTGTCCCATTCCTCCCGCAAGGTGGATAACCGATTCATCAAAACCCTGATCGTTCGGTCGACTGGGATAATTATCACCCAAATGCCACTTGCCAAAAATTCCAGTGCGATAATCCGCTTCTTTCAGCATTTCGGCAATGGTTATTTCAGAGGGAGCCATAGTGGCACCACCGTTGTACGTATCGTGTACTCCGGTACGTAACGAGTAGCGTCCGGTCATCAAACTAGAACGGGTAGGGGCGCAAACCGGGGAAACATAAAAGTTAGTAAGCCGAATACTTTCCTGAGCGAGTTGATCTAGTACGGGAGTTTTAACGTGCGGATTTCCGGTGAACCCCAAGTCTCCGTAGCCCTGATCGTCGGTGATGATTAGTAGTACGTTGGGCCGATCGGCCGTTTGGGCGAAATTGATAAAACTAAAGGGTAGGAATAAGAATGGTAAGAAGAATCTCATAGGATAGAAATAGGTTGCGTAAGCAAGATAAGCATCTATCCCAATCCTAAAAATTATTTTTTACCTGGTGGTTTTCTAAGCCTTAGATAGGTTTAGAAAAGTGCCCCTGCTTAGCTGATGGCCAAAAATTCATTTTCGTTTAACAGATCAATCACTTTTCTACTTAAAGTATTCAACTACATCAGCAATCACTTCATTCGTTCGCAGAATTCTAAAATGTCCTGTTCCGCTAATTTCTTTAAATTCTGATACGCTCCAATTCTTGTATACATTCCTTGAACGTGATATAGGTATTACCTTGTCGTTTTTGTCGTGGATAATTATAGAATGCTTGACATTTATTGATTTCACAAATTCACTAACATTGAGGCTTTCTACATCAATATTGGTCTCTTTTTCTAACCTTTGAATCAGCTTATTTTTTACATTGTTGCTTATTCCAACCATTTCAGATACATCGTCTATGCGCTCCTTAAATTTATCAGGCGTTGTCAGTAAGACATATTTGTCAATTTCTAAGTCCTTATTATTAAAAAGGGCATACGTAGTGGCAACGCCGCCAAAAGAATGACTTACTAAATCACGAACTTCAAATTTTCTGATTAAAACCCCGACTAGTTCAGTAAATTCAAAAAGACTCGTTCTTCCTCTTGAGCTAAATCCATGCGAAGGCCCATCAAAAGAGTAGACCGTGTAGCCAACTTTAATAAGACTTTCAATTAGATCTGAAAAATTTCCAGCTTGCCCCTCCCATCCGTGGATTAAAAGGATTTTTTTGCCTTCACCTTTCCAGGTATAAAGCTTAATATCAAAACCCTTAAAGAGGAAACTTTCTTTCTCAGCTTTGTCTAACGTCTTTAATTCGTTTTCTCGTAGTTTACGGACTTGTGGGTTTGTCAACTGATTGTATGCAAAAGAGGTGAAAAGGTTGGGGAAAATACCTGATGCTATTTTGACTAGCGCTTTTTTCATTATGGCTAAGTACTATGATGTTGTAATTTTGAAATATATAACAACACACAGTACTTTGGCTTGACCCTATGTTAAGAAATGAGTTTTTTTCTAATTCTACTCAAGCTTTCTGGGGTAATTCCGAGGTATTTTGCTATATCTTTCAGCGGGATACGTTTGATGACTTCGGGATACTTAGTTGTAAGCAGCAAATAATTGTCTTTTGCATTTTCTGTAAGCAACATTTTTTCTCTAAGAACTCTTTTTAAATACAATTTTTCAGTTTCAAGGCGGCCTAACTTATTTGCAATTAGAGAGTTTTCGTAAGATTGCTGCAAATCAGAATATTCAATGATTTCTACATCACATTCTGTTACAGCTCTTATTCTAACATCAGACGCTGTCTGATTGAGAAGAGAACTGTACGATGAAAAAAATGAATTTTCGAAGAAAAAGTCTAAGATTCTAATCTCTTTTGATGAATCGATTTCAACTTGTACAATTCCTTTGTTCAAAAAATAAATTTTGCTTTCAAATTGACCAAAGTCTGTCAGAATTGATTTCTTTTTCACAGTTTTATTCACAGTCTTGAATGGTAAGTTGCCATCAAAACGTTTGTCAACATTATTCTTAATGTATTCCTCTATCTTCATTCTATTTCAGAAGCTTATTTTCAATTTGTGGATAACCGAGAGACAAAGAGACTTTTTTATGAATATCACCTATATCTACCAGAAGAGTAGTCGAGTGCATTTTCCTAAAGTAAACCGATACGAATCGTATACATAAGCTTTTGTGAGTAGTGTACCCGATATGCTGAGAGCTGTTGTAATGGAATTCATTCTAAAATACGACGATATTTGAGAGCATACAATTGCAGAAAAGAAAGCAATTCTACGTACCTTCAAAGAATAGAAGTAACCATGATTTTTTGTATGTCGAACCGAGTTTGTAACCGATTTTTGCCTATTGTACTCATTGCCTTGCTAGGCATAAGCTGTGAGGAAAAGGAAGAGATGACGGTTGATGATTCCGATACTTATGAGGGCTGGATAAAGCTGACAATTCCAGATGAAAGAGAGGCTTTTGCTGTATTCGGCGACATTGACCATACGCTTACAGTTACTACCTGGACGGAAAGCTACTTCACACGAGATGGAGGAAACACTTGGAAGATGTCTCATGCTTTTCAGGGAAGTGTAGTAGGCTTACTCATGAAAAATGATACGCTCTTTGCCCTACATGCTACTAGGACGGACTCGTTAGGCAATAAATCAGCAGCGTTAGCACAACATTACTCATTGGATACGGGTCAGACCTGGCATTCGTATCATGATGACTATACAACCCAGTACATTAAACCAATGGATACCGATACCACTTCTCAGGGTATTGTTTATAAACTAAGAAAGAATGTGACTGATAATTACATAAACCCTTCGGGTTTACTTCGGTCAGACCGAGGACTTACTAGTTCAGTGGACGTGCCCTTTAAACATTACTTCCACGATGTGTATGTCGATCAAAATGATAGAGTGTACGTGGCCGTAGCCGGCGATCGACATAATCCAGAAGATAATACCCTGGTGTGCTGTTACGACGCCTTACTTTACGTATCGAGACAGCCTAACCCTTAATCTGCTCATTTGGCTTATCACAGTAAGTAGGTAGTACGAAATTTACGCTAGAATGAATTTAGATCTGAAGAGACAGGTTTTCGAAAGTTGTAAAGATCGCCTAGAGAAGCAAGTTTCGGGATTACAGGAAGAGTTGCAGCAATATAAATTAGCCGTTTCGGAAGAAACCAAGAGTTCAGTGGGCGACAAGTACGAAACGGGGCGGGCGATGCTCCATCTGGAACAGGAGCGGTTGTTTAAGCAGTTAGCAGAAGCTGAGCGACTTTATAATCTACTGACTTCGTTAAAACCTGACCAGGAATTCACCAAAGTACAACCGGGTAGTTTGGTTGAAACCAGTCAAGGGTATTTCTATTTTGCTGTGAGTTTGGGGCAAGTTAAAGTTGATAATTTGACTATCTATTGTGTTTCTCTCAAGTCACCCGTCGGGCAAGCCTTGGTGAACCGTGAAGTAGGAGAGGCGGTCTCTTTTCAGCAGCGAACGTGGAAAATTTTAAATATCGTCTAGTTCGGGGTTTATCTTTCAGACTGATACAATTCGTCTAGCTTTTCTAATAGAGAATGGTACATATCGCTTCGTTGCTTTTCTAGGGTTCCTTTTGCAAAGTCTTTCACTGCCTGATGATTCGCCCAAGTTTCGCAAGGATCTTCGTAGTTCCAATCAAATTCGCCGGATTGGTCGGTGTAGTAATTGGGTTTTTTCTCCGGAAATGGCTGAGTAAACTGTCCCGCCCAACTAGCTTCGGTAGGATTATTTAATTCATTAGTTTCATCAATAACGTAAAGTACCGAAGGCGTATCGCCTACTCGAAAGTAGCGAGCCCAAGGCTGGTTTTTTACTACTTCCTGCATGTGCTCTCCTAAATGTCCGTATTCGGCTAATTGAGAAAATAGTTGTTTTGGCTCTTCACCCGTAAACATGCCGTTATACGTCCAATTGATTTCTAACCACCACAAATTATCGTACTGTGGATCATTGTAAATAGCGTTTCGTCCGAAGCCGTTCCAGTTCAATTGCACACAAGGTTCTGATTTCTCCCAGCTTTTGGGCAGGTGTGGAATATCTTGTTCTAGCATTAGTCCCGTGCCAATGGTGATTACTCTGATATTCTGGCTTAGTTCAGGATTCTGCCCTATTGCCTGACTAAAGATTCTCATATTACCCCAAACTAAGACGTAGAGCGGAGATGTCTCTAAACTTGCTGCCTGCTGAAAAAGCTGAAATGCATGAGCCGTATCCATAGCAATTTGTTTTCGGACGCTTTCCGGGGTTGGATAACCTTGTTGTTCAAAGTTATTTTGTTGAAAATCTCTGGCATAAGCATCGATGACTAACTCGCAGGCTTGATATCCATCGGCTGACCAGCGATCGGGTACAATTCCTTCAATCTGAAGCTCATTAGCGTACCACATCAAATGGATTAGCGACTGACGATCATCAGGGTCTCCTTGATCAATATTAATATCAGTAAAAATGAATACGCGAGGGGCATCTTGGGCAAACAGAGTGCCCATCATCAGAAACAAAGGAATCAGTAATAAGACGACTGCTTTCATTAAGTAGGTAAGATAATGAAAGTGAAAAGTAATCTTTCTTAAGAAAGAAAAAAAGCAAGCAGTCATCAGTAAAGTAAGGATAAATTTCTATAGTAAGGAGAATTAGTCGTAGTGTTTTTCCATTCGCTCTAGGTTACGAAGTGAACTTTCAATTTTCTTCATCTGCTTACGAACCGTAAATTTCACATGCTCAGGAACATCATTTTCCTCTAATACATACCGATATTCGTGTAAGGCATTCTTATCACCTCGGATGCATTCCTCTAATACGGCTTCTTCTTTATCACTACTTAGGGCGGTTTTAAGATCCATCCAAGCTTGATACAAAGTGGCGGGATGCTGTTTACTTTCTCTAGGAGTGCCTCCCAAAAAGGTGATTTCTTGTTGTAGCTCCGAATTAAACTGATTGTGTAGATAGACGTGTTCCATTAAGTAGTTTCTCAAATCGTGGTTATGGACTTTTTTAACTGCATTTCGAAAACCATTGGCCGCGTCGTGATTCTTTTCAACTAATTCATTTAGTTCCGCGATGATATGTTTAGCATCCATAACAAAAAATGGTTTAGGATTAAAAATAATTACAGTGGTAGAACTATCTGATTTACAATCTGTTTAGCCAATGATCGAATTACTTCCAATAATATTTGTATCTACTCAGGTTAGAGGGAGTGTTTTAGCAGCAATTGACTATGCTTCCGAATAATAATTGTCGCAATTAACGGTGATTTGCCCTCCTTTTAGCACTTTTGTATCTTTCAAGAACAACCCTTTAGCCTATGGACAGCAAACTATTACTGATTGCTTTGCTTTTTCTTACCTTCAATGCGTTTTGCCAAGATGATCCTGCTATCAATAAATTAAATGAGCAACTAAAGCAACACACTGAAGCTGATACCGTGCGAGTAAAGCTACTCAACGAACTTGGTTTTGAGTATTGGGTAGTCGATCCATCAGAATCAGAGTATTATGGGCAGAAAGCTTTAGCGTTAGCTGACAGTCTGTCTTATGCTCAAGGTGTTGCCTATGCTAATGATATTATTGGAGTAGCACATTGGACTCAGGGTAAGTACACCACCGCATTAGACTATCTGATTGACGCACTAACAACCTATCAAAATATGGGTAGGGCTAAAAGCGCAGCTAATACTATGTTAAACATTGGGTTAATTTACTACGAGCAGCAAGATTACGAGTTGGCTTTACAATTTTTTCAGGAAGGGTTAAATAAGCATGAGGAACAGCCCCAGCCTGAGATAATCAGTATAGCCAATGCGCTCGGTAATATTGGTAGTGTTTATTATGATATAAACGAATACGATCGGGCAGATTCTAGCTTTCGTCAAGCCTTACAATTGTACGAAAAAGAGGAGTCTCCCTATGGTATAGCGTTATCCTACGGTAATCTAGGAAATTTGAGTGTAATTATCAGAAATTATAGTCAAGCACTAACTTATTACCAACAGTCGCTGGAGTTAAGTCGTGAGATAGGGGATTTGCACGGTGTAGCAATTACCCTATATCAGATAGGTAAAATGTATCGAAAACAGCAGAAGTTCATTCAAGCTGAGGAATATCTGATACAGAGTATAGGTGTAGCTAACCAAGTGAATGATCAAAAGCAGCTTCAGGATATTTACTTTGAGATGAAAGAGCTAGAAAATATCCGTGGTAATCATAAGCAGGCAATTAGCTACTTCGAGCAGTACGTTGAGTTAAAAGATAGCTTATTTAACAAAGAAAAAGCTCGACAAATAGCTGAGCTACAAACCGTTTACGAAACTCAGCAGAAAGAGCAGGAGATTGCGCTACAAAACGAGCGGATTCTGACCCTTCGCCAGAAAGCCCGCACCGATAGCTTGCTCCGCTACGGGTTGATCTTGGGGCTGGTGGTACTGGGGGCAATTGCCTATCTGATCGTGAGTAGGCAGCGGTTACGTATTAAGAAGAATAAAGAACTATACGCTACTCAGCAAGCGCTCACTCATTCTGAGCTAGAAAATGCCAAATTAAAGGAAGAGGAGCTAGAGCGAGAGCTTTCGTTCAAGAGTAAAGAACTTACCTCTTACACAGTAAACTTCATCCAGAAAAATGAATTGTTCGAGGAGCTAAAGTTAGGTCTAAAGCAACTCAAAAAAGCTCGTCCGGAGGAAATTGGTAAGCAGGCGAACAGCCTAAATCGCTTAATAGATCAGCATACCAATATTGACCGCGATTGGGAAGATTTCCGACGCTACTTTGAAGAAGTACACCAACACTTCTTTGACAAGCTTAAGAGAGATTATCCCGATCTTACTCAAGGGGAGTTAAAACTTTGTGCTCTACTAAAGCTCAAAATGAACCTCAAAGAAGCTGCTAGTATTTTGGGTATCTCACCCGAAAGTGTGAAAACTGCCCGTTACCGCCTTCGTCGAAAGCTAGATTTAGATCGGGACGAAAACCTGATTGATTTTATACAGCGTTTTGATGAGCCTGCGGCAGAAGTAGTTTCTTAACACCAAAACAGTCCAGAAACGGCAATAGAAGCAGTAATTATTCACTTTTTGTCGTCTTGTTCACTTCTTGTATACCTGTATTATTGGCTTTCAATAGGCTGTCACCGTTATCTTTGAGTATATTCTTTAATTTAAATTTTCGTTTTTACGATATCTCAAATTTATCAATTATGATTACACGACATTATCCAATGCTACTGCTGAGCATTATTTTATTAGGTGGAACGTTAGCATCCTGTCAAGAAGATGACATTAATGACAAAGAACCAGAGTCATCAATACAATTGGCTAGCAACGACACTTTAGGGCAGTACCTCGTTGATCAAGATGGCTATACACTGTATTTCTTTACCCAAGATGTAAGTGGAAATAGTGCTTGTAATGGCGATTGTGCTAACAACTGGCCCATCGTTCAAAATGAATCGGCTCGTCTGGGATCTGGCTTACAAGATGCTGATTTTGGATCAGTAAGTCGGGAGGGTGATGCTGTTCAGACTACCTTCAAAGGCTGGCCACTCTATCGTTTTCAGGGTGATTCCCAGCCAGGAGAAATCAATGGGGATGGGCAAGATGGTCACTGGTTTGTTGCTAAGCCCGACTATAGTGTAATGTTAGCTCATCAGGTGATTGAAGGCGATACTTTGTCCCAGTATATTGTAGATCCTGAGGGCAGAACACTTTATTATCATTTTCCTGATGAGCAGGATGTCAGTAACTGTAAAGTGGGATGCATTGAGGAGCGACCAGTATTTTTTGCTGGAGAAAACTTGATTTTACCGTCGGGGCTTGGCCTGGATAAGTTTGATATTATCGTTCGGGAGGACGGTAAAAGGCAGAGCAGCTACAAAAAGCGGGCAATGTATAGTTATGTTCAGGATGGTTTTCGAGGATCGATACTCAGTCATATAGCCGCCGATTGGACAGTAGCCCGGGTATCTTGGACCAAACCTGGAGAAGGGGACTAGAACTGATCAGAGTAGTATATCATCTACTGGTTGAATCTTAGGTGGCATTTCAGTTTCCCCCAACAATTGCCTTAGATCAATTTCAATAGTTCGGCATAAAGCAGTCATCGGTACATCGTTAATGTAGTTCTCAAAAGGGTCTTCGCTATTGTCGCCTACGGTTTCAATAGTGGCAAATATCCAGGAAATGAGCACTGAAAACGGAACCGTAAGCCAGATGACCGAACTATTGCTCATTTTACCAAACTCGCTTACTAGGCCAAAAGGGAGTAAGATCACAAAAATCCAGACGAAAACTGTACTGAAAAAAGCATACTGACGAGGAAAGGGAGTGTTCTTTATGCGCTCACACTTTCCTTGCAGATTATAGAGTTCTTCCAACGTTTGCATCATGTTTACTTGTCGGTAGGCATCCAGTTGCTCTTGCTGTATCAATTCTCTCAGTGCTTTTCCCTGGTTTTTCACCAAATGGGTAGCCGTATTGGCTTTTTGCATCACCTCGATGTATTCATCATCCGTCAAGAAGGTACGAATATAATCTTGGCACTCTCGATCATTTTTTAGCCTTAGGTCAGGCACATAGCTCAGATTTTTGCGGTCGAGTATCGTAGTGCGGCGTAATTGAATTCTGAGGGCGTTGATCCAGGCCAGATGGCGATAGATTAGCTCAGCATGCAGGGATGAAAGAGTAGAGTCAGTGGGTAGGTTAGGAAGGTAGGTCAGTACCTGATTTGCCCAGGTACGGCTGTAGTTAACAATGCCACCCCAGATTTTCCGTCCTTCCCAAAAACGGTCGTAGGATTGGCTATTTTTAAAACCAATGTAAAATGCTACGGCAATACCGATAGTACTAAGAGGCAGAAAAGGAATGCTAACGTCTATACCTTGCTTAAGCAAAGCAACGTAAACGGTGGTAACAATAACTGACCACAGAACAAAGAAAAGGATATTCCTCCAAGCAAACTTCCAGACTAGGCTCCAACGAATATTGCGTCTTACGTACACGGTAGGTTATTAAAGTAGCAAAATAGTGTTGGTGAAGATAGAAATAGTGTACTAAAACACAAAAGCCACTTTATCAATTACCATCAAGTTATAGCTTTAACCTTTTGAAAATGCTCTCGGGGATTAGCTTAATAATAAGCATGATGAAACGCCACATCCATAGTACGTATACAACATTCTTTTTTTTCTTCACTGCTTTAAATACAGCAGTGGCAACCTGCTGAGGTGATGCAGTTAGCGGTTTAGGTAGGTCTAAACCTTCAGTCATGCGGGTATCAATGAACCCCGGTATTACACTTACTACATGCACACCTTTAGAAGCTAGACGGTTACGCAACCCCGAAAGATAGGCCGTTAGTCCGGCTTTGGCACTGCCGTATAGGTAATTACTCTGTCTTCCTCGTTCACCCGCTACTGAGCTTAAAACAGCAATGCTACCCTGACCCTGAGCTTCATAATGGTTGGCAATGAGATTGATAAATGAAACTACACCACTGTAATTGGTTTGAATAATACGTTCAGCCTCCCGCCAGTCTTTAATCGCTAATTCATGGTTTCCCAAATATCCAGCAAAGCAGAGGGTAGTATCGGGAATCTCCGCAAGCGAGTCGATAGCTTTAGTGTGGGAACCGATGTCCATCAGGTCGACTTTGAGATAGTCACAGGAAACGTCGTAGCGGATAGTTATATCTTTAGCCAGTACCTGTAGTTCGTCGGGCTTTCGCCCTGCCAATACTAAGTTATGTTGTTTTTGGGCGTAGATATACGCGCATGATCGGGCAACATCGCTGGTTGCTCCGATAATTAGGATACTGTTGTTCATGAAGCTAGAATAGACAATCGTTTAGCCAAATCGGATTGAACAGATAGGTTAGGGTTAATTTTTTTGAGAATAGATAAGAATTCCTGGCTATTTGGGTAACCCTTCTGAAAAGTCTCGGGCTTCATTCGGGCATCTTTAGATAAATAGATTCTTCCACCCAGCTCAAGAACAAGTTGATCTAACTCATCTAAGAATGTAAATAGCCCTCTTCTCATAGGAAAATCAAGTGCCAAAGTATAACCTTCCATTGGGAAAGAAATCAGACTATCCTGCTTTCCAAATAACTTCAGTACGGTCAGGAAAGACCCCCAGCCCCTTTGCCGAATTTGATTCATAATCTTTCGTAATCCAGCTTCACTGTTATTGAGAGGAAGCACAAATTGATACTGCACAAATCCATTCTTACCGTACATCCGGTTCCAATTCAGTATAGAATCCAACGGGTAGAAGAACGGGTCGTAGTGAACGGTATTCTCGATAACTTTACGGGTGTTTTTATTGTAGTACAGTAAATTAAAAGCTTTTATCGAGAAAGAGTTAAGTACAAATTCTGGTAGGTTAATTGGCATATTAATCTTAGGGCTAACCTGGCTACTTAGAGGACTCTTCCTTTGTTTTTCGGTAAGCTCATCCAAAGTAGCGTGTTCTCCCATCATCATAATACTTCTGCCGAAGTTGTTACCTCCTTTCAGGCAATCAATCCATGCCATAGAATAGGTATGAGATTTGTAAGTATCGAACAATTCTAGTATTTCGCCTAGATTTTTCGCTTTCACCTGCCGCTGCCGGATATAGCTGCTTTCAATCTTTTTTAGATTAAAGGTAACCGTATCAATCATTCCCGTAAGCCCCATTCCTCCGCGGGTTGCACTAAATATTTCTTGGTTTTCGGTGGGGGAGCAACTTACTCGTTCGCCGTTGGGTAGTATTAGAGTGCAGTTGGTTACGTGATCACCGAAGCAGCCTGCTACATGATGATTTTTTCCGTGAATATCTGAAGCTAAAGCACCACCTACGGTAATAAATTTAGTACCTGGTGTAACCGGAAGAAACCAGCCCTTAGGCACAAAAACTTCCAGTAAATCCTGAAGAGTTACCCCCGATTGGCAGCATACTGCTCCCGCCTCGGAGTCAAAATCGAGTATATGGTTATGTTTTAGAGTTGAAAAAATATGGTCAGAGAGGGACGCATCTCCGTAGCACCGCCCCATACCGCGAGCAATCCAGCTTTCAGTATGATCAGCAATACTTTCTCCTCGCCAGTAGGTCAGTTCAGTATCTTTGACAGGATAATGATTCCAGTTAGAAACGGTAGTTCTCATTATAATCGTTGATCATTCTACAAATACACTGCAATTTAATAATTTATAATGGAAAAATTTTATTTAATCAAGGGTAAAGATTTTTTAGTACTGTCTGTGCTAAATAATTTTTTGTACAGTTAGGGTAAGCTGCTAATCTAAAATTTTATTTTCCTAATCTGGTGTTAGGAACGAATGGAGGCAAGTACACTAAAAGTATGGTACAAAGACACCCACTAAATTTCTTTTGAAGATTGGTAAATACCCTAGATTCTTCCAAATTTGAAGAATCAATTTAAGTGAAGTAGATGAGTAGTTTTTTTGAAAGTTACAAGCACCGAGGAATGCGCCGAGGTTTAGTACAAAAGCTGTATCATAAAGGAATTAGAGATGAGCGAGTATTAAGAGCAATCGAGCAAGTCCCTCGTCACGCATTTATGGACTCAGCTTTTGTAGATCACGCTTACCAGGATAAAGCTTTTCAGATTGGTGAAGGACAGACTATCTCTCAACCTTATACTGTGGCTTTTCAAACCGAACTTCTTCAATTGGAGCCGGGTATGAAAGTGCTGGAGATTGGAACGGGGTCGGGCTATCAGTGTGCAGTACTTTCGGTAATAGGAGGGCAGGTTTACTCCATAGAATATAATCAGATACTTCATGAGCGAGCTAAAAAGTTACTAGATAAGCTTGGTTACACTGCCCAACTCAAGTGGGGGGATGGGACAGAAGGGTGGGAGGCTCAGGCACCTTTTCATCGTATATTAGTTACTGCAGGAGCACCTCAAGTGCCGCAAGCATTGGTAGAGCAGTTGGAGGTTGGAGGGAGATTGATAATTCCGGTAGGTGACCGTGAGCGTCAAGAGATGTTACTCATTGAGAAAATGGAGGATGAAACGATCCGACAATCAGCTTTCAATTTGTTTAGCTTTGTGCCTTTGCTAGGGCAGTATGGCTGGAGCCAATCATAATTAAAATGCCCGGATTTTGGTAACACTCTTAGCTTATTTCATTTTTTCTATAATTTCTTGTAGTGCCTGCTGTATTTCTGAAAACTTACTCAGAAATTTTTAATTCTGCTGTTAAAAGCAAACATCGTGATCTATCTTGCGATAGATAGAATTTAGTCAACCTGATTAAAGTCGCTAAGGTTTTTGCAATGACCTCAACCATGAAAGTTGGCATCTTTATCTTCTTATTTCTCTTTGTTTCCCTTGGTAATTTGTCAGGGCAAAATTATCAGCGTATTGATAGTTTACACACTGAGTTACAACAAGCTGAATCAGTAGTAGTCTGGGAAATATATAATGAAATTGGCTGGGCGTATCGTTTCTCTTATCCTGATAGTACCATTCATTACAGTAATTTAGTCTTAGCATCTAAGGCACCCTCTTCGCAGAAAGCAAAGGCATTAAATTTTAAGGGAATTGCCCAGGTTTATCAGGGGAATTACGCTGATGCCTTTACTAGCTACCGACAAGCGTTAGATACAGCCCAAAATGTTAGCGATTCCTCTCAACTAGCTCATTCCTACAATAATCTTGGAAGGTTACTGTTGTCGCAGGGAGAGCGGCTCAAGGCTCACCAACATATCAATCAGGCCTTAAGAATTTTTAGAAAATTGGGCGATGAAGCAGGAATAGGGTATTGCTACAAAAGCTTAGTAGAGCTTTACACGTTGCAGAATGATACCACCAAAATGCTGGATCTGTTACATAAAACTCTTCGGATACGACAGCAGGTACGTGATGTGCGAGGGCAGGTGTCAACTTATCAGGAATTAGCCGCTTTCCATAAAAAGTATGCTCAATTCAATAAGGCTGAAAACTATCTACAAATGGCAATGGACTTGAGCCAAGGTATTAAAGATGAAATGACAATTGCTGAAATTTACCTTTCGCTGGCAAACCTCCGTTACTCTCAGGGCGATTACCCTCGTTCTATGCAGTATCTTCGTAAAGTTTTAGTAGCAACTGACGTGTTTGAAAATGCTCGGTTTATTTCATCAGTTAACTTACAGTTAGCAAAAAATTATTACGCCCAACAGCAGTATAGCCAAGCCCGGATATACCTACAAGACATCGTTAATAAAGCAGCCGAAAACAGCTTGCAGCAGCAAAAAGAAGCGTACTATTATTTGTCTAAGATTAGTGAAACCCGAGGGGAGTTTGCCTCAGCACTTGCTCTGTATCAAAAATATGTGGCAGCTAAAGATTCTCTACATAATGTTGATAAAGCGATTACGGTAGAGCGGCTTGAGAATCGGCTTCAGATTGAAGAAAGAGATAAACAATACGAGCTGTTAAAAGCAAATCAGGCGCGGAATCAGGAGGTACTCGAGCAGGCTCGAGTAAAAAACATTGCTAAAAATGTTATTCTGCTACTAGTAATAATCTTATTGCTTACATTATTAGCATTTTACTATCGGGTTCGGCAGAAAAACCGCTTTCTGGAGCAGCAAAAACAACAGATTGAAGAGCATCGGCAGCAGATTGTCACGCAAAACCTTCAAATTACTCGTCAGAATCAAGAGCTTAGTGAGAAGAATGTTCGCTTGGAAGCGATTGACGAAGAGCGGGAGACTTTGCTAGGCATTGTAACCCATGATCTGAAGGCACCATTTCAGCGGATTAGTGGTTTGGCAGAAATCCTGACGATGAACGCAAACATAGAATCGTCAGAAAATCAGAAGTATATTAGTCTAATAAAAAATACTTCTCAGACGGGTAGTTCGCTGGTTAATAATCTACTGAATAACAGTCTGATACAAAAAAAGCAAGAGCTTCAACTGGAAGAAGTAGATTTGTCAGTATTTCTAAGAGAACTACTAGATGACTTCGAGAACGAAGCCTCTGCTAAAACAATCTTTTTACATCTATCAGTTGAACCCTCTCTTGCCTTAGAGACAGATCCGTTAGTACTAGGTCAGATCGTGAATAACCTGGTCTCGAATGCAATTAAATATTCACCTAGCGGGGCGAGAGTGCAAGTGATGGCTCAGCCAGCAAGTCAGGGTGGGGTGCAAATATCAGTGAAAGATCAAGGGCCTGGATTTAGTGAAGAGGATAGAAAGAACCTGTATCAGAAATTTAAACAACTAAGTGCCCGCCCCACTAATGGGGAAAGCTCCCACGGTCTAGGTCTTTCCATTGTAAAAGTGCTGTCGGTACGGCTTCAAGCAACTATTAAGTTGATTAGCGAATCAGAGAAGGGTAGCAAATTTGTTCTTACTTTTCCAAAAAAACTGTCCCAGTCGACGCCCTCTTCCCATACCTCTCCAGATTTCGCTTAGTTTTGAGAGTCTGGTAAACCCTCATGAGAGTCTGGTTCTCGTATCTTCTTTGTGAGTGCGGGATTTGTATAATTAGCTATAAAACACTAACTTATACTTACCACCAACCTTAAAAATTTATGGTTAAAAGTTATCGGGGCATTGCTCAGGAGACTCCTACAGTGCCAAAAATACCTTCCCTGATTGTGGCCGACTACATGGCTACCCATTTAGTGACATTTTCACCTGATCAATCTATTCAAGAAGTGGTTCGGAAACTACTGACTCGACGAATTTCAGGAGCCCCCGTGGTAAATGACCGACAAGAATTAGTCGGGGTTATTTCTGAGGGAGACTGCCTGAAAGAAGTTGTGAAAGGCAAGTATGACAATCTCCCGATCTTGTCAGGAAAAGTGCGCGACCATATGTCGTCCAATGTCATTAGTATTGATGCTGAGATGAACATTTTTGAGGCGGCCAATATGTTCTTAAATCGGCGCATCCGGCGATTTCCCGTGCTGAAAAATGGCAAGCTAGTAGGGCAGATTAGTCAAAAAGATGTAATGAAAGCCGTGCTAAAACTGAAAAGTGCTACCTGGCAGTATCGTTAAATATTTTCTACTGACATTAGTAGGTTATTGAAAGATGATATTTTATGTATCTTGCTTTTTATAATACAACCTATGTCATGAGAGTAGTGTTTTTCACACTTTTACTTACTTATTTATCCTCTAGTTTTCTGTTGGCTCAGGAGCAAATTTATAGTGGGGAAAAGCCGGAATTGGTTTCTATCTGGCACCGGGTGGCCGATACTTCCCCGGTGTTACGTTCGGTAGAAGCCGCGGAAATCTCTCCCGATGGTCAGCTAGCAGTTTCTGGTTCTAAATTTGGCTATAAAGTAATGTTATGGCGAATCGCTGACGGAGCTTTACTGTGGGAAACTGCCCATGAGTCAGAAGTGGAATGTGTCGTATTTTCGCCCGATGGAAAACGAGTAGCTACAGGGGGGGAAGATTATTACGTTCGTATTTGGGACGTAGCTACCGGAGCAAAACTGGCTAGCTGGGAGCACGATAGCGGTTTGGATGGAATCACCTGGTCACACGATGGAAAAATTATTGCCACTGGTTCAGAAGCTGGCGATGCTTTTCTATGGGATGCCCAAACCTACGAAATGATTGGAAAAGTAAACGCGGGTTCTACTATCAACTCTCTACATTTTACCAAAAATGATTCGCTGCTGCTAGTCGGAGGTAATATTCAAACCCCTGACCCAGAAACCAGAAGGACGGTGTACACTGGGTTTGCTAAGCTTATTGATGTTAAGCAGCAAAAAATCATTCGGAGCTACGGTGCACACGCAGCTTCGGTAAAGTCAGTGAGACTTTCTCCGGATGAATCAATGCTGGCTACGGGTAGTTTTGACAGTACCGCCCGGGTATTTAATCTCGAAACAGCCGAGTTAGTCTATGAATTTAAAGAACCCCTTCGGGTAGAAGCCGTGGCTTTTACTGGCGACGGACAGTTTCTGGCAACCGGTGGTCATCAACTAAAAATTAGTTTCTACCGCCTTAGCGACGGAGAATTAGTCCACGAGCTACCCGCCCCTCGCACTGAATATCTGGATTTTTCTAGTGATGGGCGACTACTACTAACATCTCATGAAGATAGCGGTCTACTATCACTCTACATGATGTTATCCAATACCCAGCAACGAGGAAATTACCAAGAAGTAGCTGACAAACAACTGAATAACCGCGATCTGAAGAAGAATAACTAGCTCATTAATGAATGATGAGTAATGACGAATGATTAATTAAAATCATCAATCATTTACGCCATTGTCCACTATCAACTATCCATTATCAATTGAATCTATGAATTTACTAACTCTTAATCGCAGCGAATTTGGTGATCCTGCCAACGAAAGTAATATTCCTTCCTTAGAGGAAGCTGAAAATTTGCTGGATGAATGGGTGAAAAATGGTAGTCTAAAACGGCATATGCGGCAGGTAGGTATGCTGATGAAGGCTTGGGCAAAAGAAAAAGAACAGCTTTCTGCACAGGAACAAATCAAGTGGGAGATTGCCGGATTGCTGCATGATGCCGATTGGGATCAGTGGCCAAAGCAGCACTGCCGCAAAATTGTGGAAGAACTGGAAAGTCGGGATGTTGCCCCTAGCATTATTCGGGCAATTGCCTCCCACGGACCAAGTCACTTTGGGGTGGAGCCAAAGAGCAAAATGGATAAGATGCTCTATGCCTTTGATGAGTTATCGGGATTGATTCATGCGTATTCGTTGATGCGCCCGACGGGTTACGAAGGAATGCAACCTAAAGGCGTTAAAAAGCGATTGAAAGACAAATCATTTGCTGCCCAGGTTTCCCGAGAAGACATTCGTGATGCCAGCGAACGAGTGGGAGTAGATTTGAATGAGCTAATTACCTTTATCATTCAGCACCAAGCTGATGTAGAGTGAATAATGAGTTTATATACTCCATTATTCACTAATCATTAACCATCAGTCATTAAATCTAAGCAGAGTGGTACAGCAGAGAGGATTGTTGAGCGATCCTGAAGTTATCAAAAACCAGTTTCCGATCTTCTCGAAGCATCCGAAACTGGTTTATCTGGATAATGCCGCTACCACCCAGCGATCGCAGTCGGTAATTGACCGAATCAGTAACTTTCATCAGCAAGAAAACGCCAGCATTCGTCGGGGAGCGTATCGATTAGCATCTCAGGCTACTCAAGGATTTGAAGCCGGACGAGCCGCTATTGCCAATTTTTTTGGGGCTTCTTCCAGCGAATGTATTGCGTTTACTTCGGGCACGACCGAGTCAATTAATATAGTAGCCCGCTCAATTATCGGCCCAAAGGTAAAAGAAGGGAGTAATATCGTAGTGACGCTGATGGAGCATCACGCGAACTTCATTCCCTGGCAAGTGCTGTGTCAGGAAAAGAGCTTAGAGCTACGGGTTGCCCCGCTAAATGATCGAGGTGAGTTAGATATGAATAAATTTGAGGAGCTGATCGATTACCGAACCGTTGTGGTTGCGGTCACTCATATATCCAACACGCTAGGTACGATAAACCCTATCAGCGAAATCATTCAGTTAGCGCATCGCCAGCGAGCCTCAGTATTAATTGATGTTGCCCAAAGTGCGACTTTGTATCCAATCAATGTCCAGGAATTGGATTGTGACTTCCTGGTTTGCTCGGCTCATAAGATGTTTGGGCCGTTTGGAGTGGGAATATTGTACGTCAATCCTCGCCACCATCAATCGGTTCAACCCTACAACTACGGAGGGGGAATCATTCATTCAGTTACGGTAAATAAAACTGACTTTTTGCCTTACCCTCGTAATCTAGAAGCCGGAACACCCAATGTAGCTGGGGTAATTGGCATTGCCGAAGCTATTCGTTTTATTCAAACTCTTGACCGGAAGAAAATCAATCAGCAGCTTCACGAATTAACAGCGTATGCTCGTCAACAACTCGCTGAAATCGAGGGACTTTCGTTAGTGGGAAACCCTAACAATAGCAGTAGTATTGTATCATTTACTATGGACGGAATGCATCCGCACGATATTTCTAGCTTTCTGAACGAAGATAATATCGCGGTACGGGCGGGTCAGCACTGTACTCAGCCTTTGCTCGATCAGTTGGGGCTGCCTGCTACGGTTCGGGCTTCTTTTTCCGCGTACAACTGTTTGGAAGATGTAGATAAACTGGTAACCTCACTCCGAGAGATGAAATCGTTTTGGACATGACCCGAGATGAAATTAAGCAATTGTTCAAGGAAAAGATTGTGCCCCACCAGCGTGAGCCTTATCATTTTCAATTGGTTGAGAATCCTGACTACGAAGTACCAGCCTACAACCCTTTTTGTGGCGATAAGTATACCATTCAGTTCACCAATGAACAACAAGCTTATTTTCAAGGAATAGGCTGCGCTATTTCTAAAGCATCCACCTCATTACTATTGCAGCGTATTGAAGGTATGTCGGGGGCAGAGATAATAGCCTATTGTCAGCAGTTTTTACAAGCTCTAGAAGAAGATCAGCCGATTCAGGATGAAGAACTCGCGGTGCTAGCTTCTTTGAAGTATTTTGACGGACGAATGGACTGTATTACCTTGCCTTGGAAAGCCTTGCAGGACTACTTTACCGAACTCGCCGAATAACCTACCATGCTAAAATCACTTGCTAAATCTACTCCGTTGGGTATTTTACTTATCTGGAATGCCCTCATAGCTGGAATCGCTGGATTCTATTTTGCGACGGGCTTGCCACCCTGGCTGATAGCATTGGCTGGGGCACTACTCGGCTCATTGGCTACGCTAATTTTGTATATTATTTTTCAGTGGTTAGGGAAATGGGGACGCCAACTTCCTCTTAAACTAGTGGCAGCCGTTTTAGGAAGTGTAGTTGGTCTGGTAATCATTAAGGAAACTGCTTTTCGTTGGCCCGATCAGGTGTACTATCCGGCTATGCTGTCAGCCATTGTGATTTGTTTGATTTTTTACTACAGCATCAGAAAGTTAGCCATCCACTCTAGAGATAAGCTGGCGTGGTTAGGAGCTGGGATAACCTTGGCGATTTTAGCATTTAGTGTTTTTTGGCTACAGCGAGAAGGAACTGATCCATTTGCTGGAGAAAACTCACCATCCTTTGCTGGTGCTACCGTACCTACCTTGTCTGATGAGGGGTTGGTAAGTCCCGTAACCCTCGGGAAATATTCGGTAAAGGCATTCACCTACGGTAGCGGTGACGATCAACAACGCGAAGAGTACGCTGAAGGCGTTACCTACCAAACTTCAACCGTAGATGCTACGCGTTTACTACCGGACTGGAAGGGCAAGAAGAAAAAGTGGCGGGAACGCTACTGGGGCTTTGGGGTAGAAAATTTTCCACTGAACGGAAGAGTTTATATGCCCGAGGGCAAAGGGAGCTTCCCACTGATTTTGATCGTCCACGGAAACCACAGTATGATTGACTACTCAGACAATGGTTACGGATACCTGGGGGAGTTGCTCGCTAGTCGGGGGTTTATTACCGTGTCAGTAGATGAGAATTTTATCAACGGGCATTGGTCAGGGGATTTTCGGGGGAAGGAAATGCCAGCGCGGGCTTGGCTATTGCTAAAGCATATCGAGCAATGGCAAACGTGGAACAATACTGTCGGGCACGATCTTTCGGTTAAGGTAGATCTAAATAATATAATATTGATCGGGCATTCCCGAGGGGGCGAAGCAGTCTCTATTGCAGCTGAATTCAACAAATTACCTAACTTTCCTGACGATGCCCGAGAAGTGTTTGATTTCAATTTTGGTATCCAGGGAGTCATAGCCATCGCCCCCACTGATTATCGCTATCATCGGCAAATTACCTTGAGGGACGTTAGCTATCTTTCTCTCCAAGGTTCGTATGATGCCGATGAGGCTAGTTTCTGGGGAATGCGGCCTTACCGACGGCTTAACTTTAGCGATAGCAGTCAACACTTTAAGGCTGGCGTCTACTTGCATCGGGCGAACCACGGACAGTTTAACACCACCTGGGGGCGAAGCGATTTTGGTGGAACGATGAGTTGGCTACTTAACACTGAGCCGATGATGTCCGGCGAGGAACAGCAACAAGCCGCCCAGGTCTTTATCACCGCTTTTGCTGAGGCTACCCTCCACCAAAACCGTGAATATCTACCTCTGTTTAAAAATGTGGCTGTTGCTCGCGATTGGTTACCTGAGCAGTATTATCTTACGCACTACCAAAATGCTAATGCTGTTACCCTAGTTGATTTCGAGGATGATATTAATGTAACAACGGCTGGGAAAAATGCTAACGTTCAGGCTGAAAACTTTAAAATCTGGCGGGAAGAAAATCTAAGTGCGCGTGATCAGGGTAGTCAAGAAAACAATGCGGTAGTGCTAGGTTGGGATTACGGAACCGCTATCAATCCCGATTCTTTGGCTCGCTACGAAATTATTATTAACGACACCGTTTTTATTAACTCAATCACCGATTCTCTAGGCGACCTTCGAGTAAGCGTAGCAGCAGGCGACTTTAAAGAGCTTAACCAACTAACTGAGGGGCAAAAAGACCGGGATGAACCGGAGCTGGATATGAGCATTGTGCTAACTGATCGGTCTGGGCAACGTACCAAAATATTAGTAAGTAGCACTAAAAAGATAGCTCCCCGCCTCAAAACCCGCTTTACCAAACTGGCTTCTCTGGATAAAGATATGATCGGTAATGAATGGGAAGTACAACTCCAAACATTTCATTTGCCCCTAGCTACTTTTCAAGCAGATAATCCAGGGTTCAACATTCAAAAGCTGCATAAAATCTCTTTTGTATTTGATCAAAATCCTTATGGGGTGGTGGTGATTGACGATATTGGCTTTAGTCCTTAGTCAGAGATATGACTATGGTTCATCACCGAGATACAAAAAACCGACGGCACACAAGGTGCTGTCGGTTACCGAAGGTCTGGATAGTTTAGTATAGAACAAGGTTTTAACCTTCGTGGAGATCAATCTATTCCACTATTACCTATGTGCTTGCAGTATGGTGGGTAATAGCTGTTTTGTACATTGCGTCAAGTAAATACCTTGCCATATGCCTCTTTGAGGCAAAATCAGCGATTCCTATCTCATAGATGAGGGGAAAATTCCTCAATGTGAGGCAGAAATGCAGTTGTAGTTTTCCGCGGAGAGTTTTTTGTGTTATCTTCAAGGCTTAATTCTACACAAACTACCTCTTTCTATGCAATACCGTTCTATTCTCCTAATCTTTCTACTAAGTCTATGTAGTTTTATTGCCGCCGACAGCTTCGCTCAACGTAAGAAGAAAGGTGCATCGGCGTCTTTAGATATTGATACTACCCTTTACCAAGGAATGCAGTGGCGTTCCATTGGGCCTTACCGGGGCGGGCGTTCCTGCGCAGTAACTGGCGTGCCTGGTCAGCCTAATTTATTCTACTTTGGCTCAACCGGGGGCGGTGTATGGCGAACTCAGGATGGTGGTCAATCCTGGAAAAACATCTCAGATGGTTACTTCGGGGGTTCAATTGGTGCGATAGCCGTGAGCGAGTACGATAATAACGTGATTTATGTCGGCGGAGGTGAGAAAACGGTTCGGGGTAATGTCTCCTTTGGTTACGGGGTTTGGAAAACAACTGATGCTGGAAAAACCTGGCAATCGATGGGCTTAGACCAGTCCCGCCACATTGGGCGAATCAGAATCCATCCGAAAAATCCCGATTTGGTGTATGTAGCAGCGATGGGTAATTTATTTGCACCTAATGATGAACGAGGCATTTTCCGATCTAAGGACGGCGGTCAGACCTGGGAGAAAGTACTATTTGCGAACCCTGATGCCGGGGCGGTAGATTTGGCGATAGACCCTAACAACCCTAGAATACTTTACGCGAGCACTTGGCGTATTCGTCGTACTCCGTATAGCTTGTCGAGTGGGGGAGAAGGTTCAGCCTTATGGAAAAGCACTGATGGGGGCGACACCTGGAAGGAAATATCACTCAATAAGGGAATGCCGGAAGGCCCGCTGGGAATTATTGGTGTATCCGTCTCGCCAGTCAATTCTGAACGAGTATTCGCTATTGTGGAGGCTGAGAACGGTGGAGTTTTCCGTTCGGATGATGCCGGGGCAACCTGGACAAAGACTAACGATGACCGTAGCCTCCGTCAGCGAGCCTGGTACTACTCCCGTATTTACGCTGACACCCAAGACGAAGACATCGTTTATGTGATGAATGTGCGCTATCATCAGTCCAAAGATGGAGGTAAAACCTTCGAGCCTTCGGTAGCTCCCCACGGTGATCATCACGATCTGTGGATTTCGCCCGAAGATAATTCCCGCATGGTGATTGGCGACGATGGAGGAGCACAGGTGAGCTTTGATCAGGGAGCTAACTGGACTACCTACCACAACCAGCCCACGGCTCAGTTTTATCGGGTCACTACCGATGATCATTTTCCCTACCGTATTTACGGAGCCCAGCAGGATAATTCTACTATACGAGTTTTGCATCGCACCGACGGTAGTGATATTGATGAAAGCCATTGGGAAGCGACGGCTGGGGGTGAGAGCGCCCATCTGGCGATTGACCCCAAGGATAATGAAGTAGTATACGGAGGTAGCTACGGCGGGTTTTTATCTCGGGTGAACCATGAGAAGGAGCAATCACGTATTATCAATGTTTGGCCCGATAACCCTATGGGCTACGGAGCTGAAGGGATGAAATATCGCTTTCAGTGGAATTTTCCCATCTTCTTTTCTCCTCATAATCCTAAGAAACTATACACCGCTTCTAATCACTTGCATGTTTCTACCGATGAAGGACAAAGCTGGGGAATCATCAGCCCAGACTTAACCCGAGCCGATTCTTCTAAGTTGAAATCCTCGGGTGGGCCGATCACGCAAGATAATACCGGAGTGGAATACTATGCTACTATTTTTGCTGCGGTAGAATCTCCTCGCGAAGAGGGCGTAATTTGGACAGGTTCTGACGATGGGTTGATTCACCTTAGCCGGGATAATGGTGAGAATTGGACAAACGTTACGCCGCCCGATATGCCTGAGTGGATGATGATTAACAGTATTGATGTGCATCCGTTTGTAGACGGTGGTGCCTACGTAGCGGGTACCCGTTATAAGCTAGGAGATTTTACACCTTACCTGTACAAGACTACCAACTATGGAGCTAGCTGGGAAGAAATTACCAGTGGCATTGAAAGTGAGCATTTTACTCGAGTCGTACGAGCCGACCCCGAGCAAGAGAGCTTACTTTACGCTGGTACCGAAACCGCGATGTATATATCATTTGACGACGGCAGCAGTTGGCAGCCGTTTCAACTAAACTTACCTACTGTACCTATCACCGATCTTACTATCAAAAATAATAATCTAATTGCGGCTACTCAAGGGCGTAGTTTTTGGATAATTGATGATCTGACCCCATTGCATCAGCTTAGTAATCAAGCCATGCGGGAAGATTTTCAACGGAACGGGTATCATCTTTACCAGCCGATGGAAAGCTATCGGATGGGTGGTTCCCAAGGTGAGCCTTCTCTCACCGCCGGAACCAATCATCCAGGGGGCGTGATGGTACATTTTGTGCTTGCTGAAGAACCTGATACTGCTCAGGCAGTTGTTCTGCAAATTCAAGAGAAAGACGGAACGCTAATTCGGGAATTTAGCACGATGGAGGAAGATGAGAGTAAAAACCCGTTAAAGGGTAAACTAGAAGTTCAGCGTGGATTTAATCGCTTTGTGTGGGATATGCGTTATCCGGGCGCCAAGACTTTTGAGGGAATGATTCTCTGGGGTGGTGGAACGCAAGGTCCTAAAGCAGTACCCGGCGAATACCAGGTGACACTGAAAGTTGGTGACCAGCAAATGACCCAGCCGTTTACTATTTTAGCAGATCCTCGTTGGGAAGCCAGCCCACAGGATATTCAAGCTCAGTTTGATTTCTTAATTTCTGCCCGTGATAAGCTGTCAGAAACGCATCAAACCATTGAAGATATTCAGGAGGTGCGAGAACAGATGAATCTGGTGGTAGAACGGGTAAAAGATGAAGAAGAAATGAAAGACGTAGTAGAGATGGCGAAGGAAATTGACCAGCGTATCACTGCCATTGAAGAAAATCTGTATCAAACCAAAAACCGCAGTCGACAAGATCCATTGAATTACCCCATTCAACTCAACAACAAATTAGCGAACGTAGCCTCTCAAATGGGTTACGGTAATTTCAAACCGACTGACCAGGCCGTAGCATTCAAGAAAGAAATTACCCAGCGCATTGACGAGCAATTGAACCAGTTTGATCAGATTGTAAAGAATGACCTTCCCCGGTTTAATGACCTAGTTAGGGATAAAAGCTTTAATGCTGTTCAGATTGAAGAAGAAGAAACCGAGGTAGAAGGGACTTACTGATAAATCTTCAATTAATAACTTAAAAGGTTAGAAGTGTGACAAATAACTTCTAACCTTTTTTGGTCGACGAGGTATCAGGATGGAAGCTATACGATCATCTTATGGGAGAACTGAACTAAGGATTTTTAATCAAAATCAGGAAGCCACGGCTTCTTTTTCCTCAGAAAGCTGAATATCCTCAGAAGAAAAGCCAAATAGTGCTGCTATAAATTTAGAGGGGGGCTTTTTAACCAATGCTAAATACTGTTGCGACTTGAGCGAATAACGGTTGGCAGCTATTCGGTACGCAAAATCTGCTTTTTGCAGCTGCTCAATACTGCTGCGGTATATTCTATGTTTACCTAGCTGGTCGGGTAATTCATCTATCTGTTGAGATAGCTCTTGACCTTTCATTACAACTTCGGTAGCAGTAGTGGCGTTCTTATCTACCGAATGAAATGATTGTATAATTCTCTGAAGTAGTGGGGTGAGCGAGGTATCTTTATTTTCAATGTTTGCTATCTGAATAATGATATTCTGACGAAGGGCAGCATAACGAAAAACCAGTTCTGCGGCATCTTCCATTTCTTTCTTTCGGCCTTTGAGCGATTGATAATTGACAATCCCCCACAAGAAAGCAAATCCAATAATAGCGACTATGATGGGCAGAAATCCCATAAAGATAGATTAATAATTATATAGTGTTAGAATCTTAAAGTGCTCGGGGTTAATGTCCTTTAGTTTAGCGTTTTTAAGTTTTGGGATCAAAGTTAAGGGCTTTATAATTTTGAACACCTGAACACCTGAACACCTGAACACCTGAACACCTGAACACCTGAACACCTTAGATACTCAAAATCTTCACCATCCGTAACATATCCTGTTCCAGAGGCTTAGAGGTATTGATACACTCCTTAAACTCAGTGTAGACAATTCTATTGTTAATAACACCCGCCATCATGCTACGTTTTCCGCTCAGCAAACCCTCTACGGCGGCTAAACCCAAACGGCTAGCCAGAATCCGATCCATTGCAGTGGGTGCTCCACCTCGTTGGATATGACCGAGAATAGATACTTTAAAATCTTTTGCTTCCAGACGTGCTTTTACCTTAGCAGCTACTTCAATAGCTCCTCCTTCCTCATCACCTTCAGCTACTACTACAATTGAGGATGTTTTTTCGTGGTTACGGCCTTGCCCTAATGTATGAATTACATCTTCAATAGAGGTACTAGTTTCAGGAACCATAATTAATTCAGCACCACCACCAATACCTGATTGGATGGCGATGTACCCTGAATCGCGCCCCATTACTTCAATAAAGAAAATTCGGTCGTGAGAATTGGCAGTATCCCGAATATTGTCAATAGCATTGAGCGCAGTATTTACTGCAGTATCAAACCCAATGGTATAATCGGTTCCAAATAAATCATTATCAATTGTACCTGGTGCGCCTACTACCGGAACCCCGTATTCTTGGCAGAAAATATTAGCTCCCGTAAAGGTACCATCTCCACCAATTACTACTAGACCCTCAATACCTCGTCGCTGTAATTGGTAGAATGCTTTTTTTCGTCCTTCGGGAGTACGGAATTCTGCGCTTCGGGCAGATTTTAGGATAGTGCCGCCTCGTTGGATAATATTACTGACTGAATAAGACTTCATCTTGTAAATGTCGCCTTCAATTAAGCCGTTATATCCGTATTTGATGCCATAGGCTTCCACTCCGTGATAGATAGCACCTCGGATTACAGCCCGAATGCAAGCATTCATTCCGGGAGAGTCTCCACCTGAAGTCAGTACTGCGATCTTCTTCATACAAGCAATTAGAAGTTATATTGTAAATAAGCGAATCAACGCCGGAGAAAGAAAATATTTTAAAAAGAATATTTAGTGGTTTGCCAATAATCCAAGAACTTTATCTAAGCTTCATCATGGGTAGGTTAGCTATTTGGCTTATGGATGGTTACGCCTCGTCTTTGTTCGTGTAAATTTGTTAGTTTTTTTGCCAAAGTAAAAGCCTTACCTTCATTTTCCTATGCAAATTCCATTTGTAAATTTAAGAAGGCAGTATGAGCCCATATTAGCTGACCTTCAGAACGGACTTGTAAATCTGATAGCCTCCAATCGGGCAGTGGGTGGTGCAGAGGTAAGCAGTTTTGAGTCACGCTTTGCCAAAAGCTTAGGGGTGAAGTATACAGTAAGCTGTGCTAATGGCACTGATGCTTTAGAAATAGTGCTGCGAGCTTGGGGTATTGGTGTTGGTGATGAAGTGATAGTTCCCGCTAATGGCTGGGTTTCAGTAGCAGAAACGGTGGTTTTGCTTGGGGCTACTCCCATCTTCGTTGACAACCACGCAGAGACTTACAACCTTGATTTAGATTTGTTGGAAGAAAAAATAACGCCGTCTACGAAAGTAATTATACCAATTCATTTGTACGGTAATCCAGTAGATATGAAAAGGTTAATGCGCATAGCTGCCAGTTATCGAGAAATTCGAGTGCTAGAAGATTGCGCCCAGGCTCACGGGGCTTCGGTTGGGGGTATAAAAGTCGGTAGCTATGGACAAGCTGCTATTTTCAGCTTTTATCCTACCAAAAATCTGGGAGCCCTAGGAGATGCAGGAGCTATTGTAACAAATGATCATTCACTAGTAGAACACTGTCGTGCAATTGCGAACTATGGCCAGTTTAAAAAGTATGTGTATCCGATCTTAGGACGGAATAGCCGGATGGATACTTGGCAAGCTAAGGTTCTCTCACTCAAGCTACCGTATTTAGATGCAGGAAACTTGCGCCGAAAGCAGATTGCAAATTACTACAATAACGCTTGGAAGAATTTACCGATTCAGTTGCCAAAAGCCGATAAGAATGCTGTTTGGCATTTATTTGTGATTCAGGTTGATAATCGTGATCAAATCAAGGAGGAACTGATAAAAAAAGGTATTCAAGCTGAAATTCACTATCCCATTCCGGTTTGTCGGCAACCACTTTTTCAAAAGTTTCGCCATCCGGTAGGTTATCCCAACGCCGAACAGCAAGCATCTCGCGTATTGTCAATTCCTATTTATCCGGAGCTTACGGATGATGAGATAGAATATATTGTCGATACGGTTAAAACAGTGATTGAAGGCGTTGCCATAACGAATCAACCAGGCCGTTGATCTCCGAAGAGATATTAAAAAAGTAAACCGCAGAGCCATATAGTACTACCACTAAGCTCCCTCGCACGAGTAAATCAATCCAGAAAAATGAAAATATTGGCAGTAGGCTGATAAGAAAGTAGGTGACTAATGCCAGAAAAACTAAAAATGCGTGTCGGAGTTGGTAGGGCTGCATCCCGAATTTTCGGAAAACATACCAAAATCGGACGAGAGTAATTGCTAGTACCGAGAGAAAGGAAGCAAGCGCTGCTCCGGTAATCCCCATTGCTGGAATAAAGATTAGGTTGGTGAGTACGATGAGCAAAAGCCATACTGCATTAAATACGGTATTCATTTTGTAGTAATCAGAATAGCCTACAATTGCATCACTTAAACCGCCGGCCATCCTCACTACATTAGAGAAACCAATGAACAGAATAACGTACATACCTGCCTTATATTCAGCAGGAAGTATAGTATAAATCGTCTCAGTGTTTACCCACAATCCTAGCATCAAGAACAGTCCGACAGCTAACTGAGTAATCGTGCTTTTCTCGTAAATACTACGAATAGTACTCATAGATCGGCTGTTAAAAGCATCAGCAATCAGAGTAGGAGCAATGTTCCTTAGTGCCCGAGAGGGTAGTAGCACTAAGGTGCCAAAGTATAGGTTTAGTGTATAAATACCCACATCACCTTCTGAAAGGTAGCTGCCAATCATAATACTATCGATACGGATAATGGCCAGTGAACTGAATCCGGTCAAAAAGCTAAAGAGGCTCAGACTAGCCATACCTGTTATCATGGACCGATCTAATTGGCTAAAGTCAGGAAGCAGATTAAATTCTTTGCGCCAAACGAGAAAGAAGAGTAGAAGTAAGGCTACCGCTCCTTGCGCCCCTACGTACCAATTAACGAACTGATCAAAATTTAGAAATTGGAAGAATAAAAGAGCGATGCCTAGCAAGATGAAAAGGCGAAGAAATAGTTCTTTCAATAGAGTACCCGCAGTAGCATTGTACAGTACCCGATTGTAAATATCCATGACAATAAACAGCAGCATGAAAAAAGTAAACGGGACAATCAAGTATGCTTTATGTTGAAATAGCGGAGAATCAGCGTGCGTAGAAATAATCCAAGATTTAAGTAAGTAGTACAAGCCGATAAACAGAATGAACCCTACTGAAGTGACCAGTAATAGTAAAAAAAGAAAGCCATGATGATTTTTTTCTTTATCGCGGAATAAGGGAAAAAATTTGACCGTAGCCCCACCAAACCCCAACGTTGCCCCCTGAGCAAATATCGCTGACCAGGAAGCTATTAGGGTGATAAGTCCGATCTGGGATGAAGTAAGTACCCGGGGAAAAATCAGAGCAGTGGTGACAAAACCTACCAGTACCCCGGCGTAAATATATACTGTAGATTTAATGGTCTGACGCTGAATGATACCCACCGCTTATCTTCTTAGCGTAATGTTGAAATTAATTTAGCAATCTCCGACCGGGACAGCGCTATGGCTTTATCTGAAGTATATGACTCATAATCAGATCGTTGTACCTCAGGGCTTTGCTCGAGTAAGGCTTGAGTGTTTGGATTCATACTGATAATGAAATCGGAAGTACGTTCGTAACTGAAACGGGCTTCTTCTTGTGATATAAGTGTTTCGTGAATCTTCTCGGTAAAGCGGGGTGAAGAATAAGTAATCTCGGCATGAGGCATAATTTCCTTGACTAGGTCAATTAGTCGGTAAGCCTTCATTTTAGGAATTAGAATTTCTCCACCTACTAGATTAGGCACTATCCCGAGAATATATTGAGCACTCTCTGATGCCGACATTGTAAAGCGGCTCATCTCAGCATGAGTAATTTCAACGGTGCTCTTTTTCTGATTTTCTAATAGCTCAGGAACTACGGAACCTCTTGAACCAAATATATTCCCCAAGCGAATTACCGAGCTTTTCAATAAGCCTTCTTGATTACTCTGTAGAGTAAGCCGCTCAGCGCAGAGCTTGGTAGCCCCGTATAGTGTGGTTGGGTAAACTGCTTTATCGGTAGAAAGTGTAATGACTTGAGATATTCCCTGAGCGAGAGCGGCGTTTAGCACATTAGTAGTACCGTTGACATTGGTTTGTACGAAAGCTCCCGGCTGATTCTCCCCAGTTTCCACCCGTTTGAGAGCCGCTGCGTGAATAACGATATCTACTCGCTGAAAGTGAGGAAGTAATAAGGAATAATTACTTACATCAGCCAATACATAATTGATGAATGGATACTTTTGAGAAGGAAAGTGTTTCCGAGATAAATGCTGCTTATACTCGTCGCGTGATAGTATATTCACGCACCGAGGCCATGATTCCTGGGGTAATGCCGAGATCGCCGACAGTAGCGAATGCCCAACGGTTCCGGTGCCTCCGGTGATTAATATAGATGTGTTAGATAAGTTCACTAAATGATTTTAAATATCTACTTCAATAATAAGCTTGGCTAGCTGAAGGTCATATTCGCTAAAGATTCCCAAACTAGTTTTCTGATCAACAATAATATGACCAACTGTACCTGAGATAACTTTTTGATGTTTATCAAAAATACCTAAACGAGTTACTGATATACCGCCAGTATATTTGTAAAGAGCTTCCCGTTCTAGCTTAGTGAATTTTTCTTGATTTAAAATAGGTTGCATTCCATGACCCTGATGTTGAAAAAATAAGCTGGAATCAGGGCGAACACTAATCAATGAATCAGACTCAAACAGAAATAGGGTATTAATAGCATCATCAATGGTAGTGGCTCTAACAAAAGGATATTCAATAGCCAGCACTACAAAAGTAGAAAAGGTATTTGATTGAAGTCGTTCGTGCTGAAGTATATCTTGTACGGTTTCAATCAAGCCAACGTTTAGCTGAGCATATGCTTGTGGGCGAGGTACGAATAGTACTCTGGGATTATTTGCATACTTCTGGTTCAGCAGGTTTTCAATGCTCGCATCGGGGGAGCTAACCACCACTTTTCTGATATTCTTAGCTGAGAGGGCTGCCTCTATCTTATGTTCAAGAAGCGTTATGTTTCCTAAATTGGTGAAAGCTAAACGATGATTAGTAGTTCCCACATCGCGAATAGGGATAATCGCTAAACTATTTTCGCGTGCTTTGCGGTGCTGAACGTACTCTTGATTGATAGAGGCTCGGGTAGATAAAATACGCCCTTCATTTTTGGTCAGGTTGCTACCATGCTGACGGTAATAAAACAAAGGGGTAGGGACGTTAGCTACTTGATATTTAGCGGTAAATTTCACCCAAAGTTCGTAGCCATCTTGGCACTGATAGTTTTCGCTGTAGCCACCTAATTCCTTTAAAAACTTGGTTCGGATCATGGTACAGGCACCATGAGCAGCTTGATCCATGAGCGATACCTCACTGAAGTCGTGTCGCTGATGAACAGAATCTACTCGTCCGTCAGCATCAGTCAAATAATAATTTGGGAAAACTAGTCCTAATTCGGGATCTTTCTCCAGCATATTTGACATAACGAGCAGAGCATTTTTATCCAGAAAATCGTCGGCATCCAATCGCATAATATATTTTCCTCGGGCTACCCGTAATGCAATGTTATTAGTGACATTTAAGCCTTTGTTCTTTTGAAAGATTGTCTTGATTTTCGGATGCTCAGCTAACGTACGAATGATTTCTGGAGAATTATCTGTCGAACCATCGTCAATAATAATGATCTCAAAATCCTGTAAACTCTGTTGGAGAACACTGTTTACCGCCTGCTCGATGTATTTTCCATAATTGTAATTGGTGATGTAGATGGATATTAATACAGGATATTTCTCTTCCATACTCGTAGTAATACGTTATTACTTTCTAGGAGTTCCTACTAGGGTGAGCCCGTCGGAAAGCTTTACCTCATCAAGTTTCTGTTGGAGTTCCATTTGTATTTCTCCCGTCTCTAGAAGCGGATTGTACTGATTGATGTGGTGGCTGATTTGCATCATAAGTTCATAGACATCCATACCGTAGTACCACGCAGCTACTGGAGAAAAACCCGACTGATAATATAGTTCAGCTGCTGAGGCATCAGTATAACAGCTAATGTGACCCATTGGGTCAAGATGACGGACGATAGTATCATTACAAATGTTCTGAATAAATCCACTGAGAGAATGCCAACGAGGAAGTTTGGCAATGATCATCGCATGAGGATTGTCAGCAAAAATTCTTTGAGCCGCTGCCAATAAATCCTTCGGATTGGGAGTGTGTTCCAGAAGCCCCCAGAAAGTAATAACATCGTACCTTTGGTAGTCCTGATCAACTTTGGTAAAATCTCGAGCATCCATTTCAATCCCCCAAATATTCTTAGCAAATTCTCGACTAGACTCACTCAACTCTATCCCATTCGCCTGCATACCACTCCGACGACAAGCCTCCACAAAGTGACCAGCTCCCGAACCTACATCTAGAATTTTCTGAGGAGGTTTACCATGTAAGTCCTGGTAGAGTTGAACCATCCAGTCTCGCCACGGTACCGCTATCGCATTGAGTCTTGACTCCGCACTTGCTTTATCAGTATAAGTAGCGGCGTAGTTAACATCACTTAGATAAAATTCATGGAGAGCGTTAGGAGAGGGGCGATTGATTACATACGCATGTGTGCAATGTGGGCAAGTGACATATTTTGCTTCGTAGATTGTTACCTGATAGTTTGCTTCTTCAGAAGTAGTTCCACAAACCGGACAAGAAGTTACTGGAGTTTTATCTGGCTGAGAATATACCTCGGTTCGTGTTCGCTTAAAGTAAGTAAGTTGTTCGGTGATATTTTCTACAACATTCTTCTTTAACTTGAGCAGATTAGTCTTTTTGCCTAAAAATGTTTTTACTGGAAAAGCCTGTTCAGACCCATCGTGACGTATCCAGGTTTCTCTCGAAGTATTTTTTTGCATTGGGGAAAGTGCCTCCCGACGATACCATTCCATATTTGTTACATTAAATATTCCCATAAAAGCTTTTGATGTGCCTTCACATCTACTTGCAATGTTTTACCAAGTACTTTCTCAAAATCTCGAGCATCAATGCCATGATTGGGTCTCAAACAGGTTAAATGATCTTCAGTAATTTGAGTTCCTCTTGCTAGGTCCATACTGGGATAAACGGCTCGTCTAAAACTTACCCGATGGTCGCTCTCTACGGGTAGCGGGCGTTTCAGATGATCTCCCTGCAACGATTTTATTTCACTTATCTTATCAATGAGCTGTACAACTTCATCTTTTGTTAGTGAGACCTGATGGTCGCGAAAGGTCTTTCCTTCTCGAGTATCCGTAAAATGAAACTCTAGAATCTCAGCACCCATAGCAACAGCAACCTCTAAAGCAGTAGAACCCACCGTATGGTCAGAATACCCAATGGGAAGTCTGGTTGCTTGGTGATAAAGCGACATAACGGAAAGGTTGGCATCCGAAAAGGGGATAGGATACATGGATGTGCATTGCAGAAGGGCTAAGTTTTGCGGTTCGCGGTATATTTCGCTAACCGATTGGATATACTGCACCGAAGAAAGGACTTCATCGAAGGTGGACAATCCCGTAGAAAGTAAGATAGGTTTATTTTGTTTCGCAGTTGCTTTTAAAATAGGGTAAGCAGTAAGATCGCCTGAACCAATTTTATAGAAATCCAGATAAGGGTCTATCCAGTTAAAATACTCAGTGTCCCAGACCGAAGCGAGAAAGCCAATAGCATTTTTCTTGCATAATTCAGCCAAGGTGATGTACTGATCTTGACTAAGCTCAAATTTTTTAAAGTGTTGATTTCTTTGAGGGCTTTCTTCTCGACTCACTAAAGTATCTCCCTGATAGAGTTGATACTTGACATAATCAACATCGGCCTCCAGCGCTAATTCGGTAAGACGAAGAGCGTAGTCAAAATTTCCTTCATGATTTCCCCCGATTTCGGCAATGAGAAGGGGACCATGTTTACCCTGCCAAAAATTACGCATGTTCTTTACTTTGGTGGTAAGATTTTATGATGGTTTGTAAATTATGATTGTGGGTTGGTTGTGGCAAGAAAGTTAGCATTTTCTCAGCTAACTCAGCATCTTTTGGAGTATCAATTGAAAGGTGAATGCCCGTAGCTTCAGGGCAGTCCTGGTTAATGTAGTATTTTCTCTTACCCAAGTCAGTATGATCATACAGGTATAGTGTAACGTGTTCCCGGTACTTGGCCGAGAGGCTAATTTGAGGTAGGATACTATCGTAAAAACGGACATTCACCATTTCCACGCTCATTCCATAGGGAAACGTTCGCTGAGGGACATTACTATAAAAATCTAGGTTGAGCTTGGTATCAGCTATCATACTTCTTACAGTTGAAAGCTCCACAAATAAATTATCACCATTGATCCGCATAGCATAATCAAAAGAATATTGCTGGGCAGCTTGTAGAAAACGCTGAGCTACGTTTTCTAAGTCACCACGAAAGCAATTAATTTTTTGTTTTTGGCAATATTCTGCAATAGGGTTATCACTGGTTAAAGAAGATGTGGCAACTAGCAATTGATTTGCTGGAAAAATGCTAGCTAGCGCATCGTAAACATGCTGAAGGAGGGGCTTTTTTGCCAGTAATTTCAGTGCTTTTCCAGGTAGTCGGCTAGAATTGTACCTCGTTAAAATTATGCAACCAGTTCGCATTGTTATGTATTCATTAACTTACTTTCGCTCCCCAATTACTTTGGCAGGCATACCGCCGACGATACTATAAGCTGGCACATCTTGATTGACTATGGCTCCAGCAGCAATCACGGCGCCTTGATGTATAGTCACACCCTTTAGTATTTTTGCCCCACTGGCTATCCAAACATCGTCTTCAATAATGATTGGATCAGTTTGGTTAGGCTGCTGATTGATTGGTATTTCTCGATTAATACCGTGGTCACTATCTACAATATAGACAAAGGGAGCGATCAAGCAATCGTTACCAATTTTGATATTTTCTGAAGCAAATATAAAAGTGTGGTAGCCTATTGTAGTGCGATCACCAATGAATACCGAGGAACGTTCATTACACGGACAGATCTTAGCTCCCTCCTTGACTACCACCTGATTCCCAATGGAGATGAGCCTTGGGTAGCGCATAAAAGCTGCATTTTTTTCAAAGTGAACGTCTTTCCCGCAGTAACCTAGCTTTTTTCTCACCTTCGCCATACGAAGACGGTCACGCCAAGTGAGTTTAAGGTGTTTTCGTAGCTGTTGATTACCCATTCACTGTAAGTTGATCAATAGATTCTCTATCAAAGGCATCAATGTAGGAATTAGGAGTGATATTTACTATCTGGCAATCAATGCTTCGTGCGTAGTCCTGTAATTGCCAATAAGAGCGAAAAGAGTAATACCACTTTTGTAAAATTTCGTGGAGCCTTCGTTCTCTTTTTGTAGGGCCAGCGTACATTGGCCGAGCTTTAGAGGTATAAGTTTCTGTTTGAAGTTGATCGTCATAAAAGTGTTTCTGACTTAGAAATACTCGATTATTATCAGTGACAAATACTTCCTTAAGCCAGGAGTGGTCCGCTCCGGTAATATATATCTTCTCAAAACGCATTGCTAGAGCTAGCGAAAGTGTAGCCACTAATACATTATGTGGTCGGGGCATTCCCCAACCCCGGCTTAAACAGAAATTGACGAAGCCTGGTGAGCCTTCAACAGGAGTATTGTTGAAATACGTAATCTGAATTTGGCTATTCTTTCTAATAATATTTTGCCAATGTTGATGCTTTCTGGCCATTACTGGAACCATAAAAACCATAGGCCATTGGGTTCGACTGGCTAATTCCTCAAAAATCCGCATTCGCTCTTCTTGCCACCCCTCTTTTTCTTCTTTTAGCCAAAAATCGGTAGCTGCTAATACATAGTAGTGAGGTTTGATCTGCTGAAAGGCAGTAGTCCGTACAAAATTATTGACTACAAAAATCTTCTTGCCCGTAGTGAATTCAGCATGTTTACTTAAAAATTCTTTAAGTGATGGGCCATTACCTAGAATAATAGCCTCCTCTGATTTAAGGATTGGCTTAGGACTTTTCAAATTAAAATTACTGAGAAGTAACAGCTTAGGTATAGTGAGTAGAGCTTCTACCCACTGATCAAAACGCTGTATTAAGCGAGGCTTCATTGACTAAATGCTATGATTCTAAGCCCAAAAGTACTCAATATCAAATAGAGCCAAAATATATGTACACTTTTCTACCTTTTTGCTTAATTCTTACTTCATCGATCAATCAAAAGGTGAAATCATAAATATATAGTATATTTATACTATATTAATAATTAATTATACTATTATGATTCATTCAAAAGGATTAGTAGGTGGCTTACTGATCTTCACCCTATTCTTAGGTTTTGCTTGTCAAGAATCTGATGAGGAAAGTATAGTAGATGGAAAGAAAGGTAAAATCTCTGTTGATCTAAATTTAGATCTTGAGATCGAGATTACTCGGGCACGTGTAGAAACAGTAAATACTGATAGTTTTTCTGTTTTTATTATTCAATCTACAGGAGATACTATCTCAACGTTTGACCATGCGATTGATGTTCCTGAAAATATCAATCTTCCAGTGGGTGATTACTATGTTATCGCTCAATCGGGGAATCTGGGTTCGGCAGCATTTGATTCTCCATACTATTGGGGGAAAAGCGATTTGATATCCGTGGTTGCTGGACAAACTTCTTCGGCAATTGTACAGTGTGCTTTAGCCAATACAATGATTTCTATAAAATACTCAGAGCATGTAAAGCAGTATTTTTCCGATTACAGCACCTGGGTAATTGCTGCTAGTGATTCTTTACATTTTGAAAAGAATGAAACGAAGGTTGGGTATTTTTCGGGCGAACCAATCCAGATAAAAGCCGAGTTAAGCTCTAGTATAGGCGGTAGTCCAGTATTTGTTAAAGGAGTAATCGAGGATCCTAAAATCAAACACCATTATATTATTACTATTGATGGATATCAATTAGACGGTTCGGTACGTCCAATTGAAATTGAGCTAGACAATACGGTAGATGAAACTAACATTACATTTAGCAATGTGACGATCAATGAAGGGTTAGTAGCTTACTATCCTCTAAATGCGAATACAGATGAAATTATTAGCCATTTTGACGGTGTTGCGAGTGGGGCAGTTCCGACTTTCGATAGGTATGGCAACGCAAGTAGTGCTTATCATTTTGATGGGATAGATGATTTCATCACTATGGGAGATGTCTTGGATTCAGTATTTACTGGGTCGGATCAAGCATTTTCTTTTGCTTTTTGGATGCGGGCAGATACCGTTAAAAAACAAATTATTCTTGCGAAGAGCTCAGACTCAAATTGTAGTGCTAACGAACGGCAGTTTCATTTAAAACTATCGAGCGATCACAAATTGCAACTTGCTACTATGTTTGATTTGGGTTATCACCACAGTCATCGTGTTGTAACCACTTCTCATGCTATACCAAACGAGTCTAATTGGGTGCATATCACTGTGACTTACGATGGAGCTATTGATGAAGACGATGGTTTATCCAGAGTCAACTTTTATGTTGATGGTGAAAAAGCAGCAACTGAGTTTTTCTCTGTGCAAAGAGTGCTTGGAGCTATGAAAGACGGTAATGCACAGTTTGCCATGGGAAATCAAATAAATAGTAATGGTGAAAACTGTGGTAACTTCAATTACAAAGGCGGTTTGGATGAGCTGAGAATATACAATAGGGTACTTACTGAGCAAGAAGTAAGAGCGCTGGTAAGTATTAGTGGCTAATGGTACTAAACTCAGTTTAAGAAACCTTGGAGCACCCATATTCTGAATTTGATCAGCATACTGCCTTTTGCTAGTTGACCTCGTAAAAGGTACCAGATAAACAGAATAAGGGTGCCTCCTATTTTAATTACCTCCTCCAACGCACGCTGAAATTTTTGAAATAAAGTCGCCGTGCTTAGCCGCTCTTTTTCACTTTGTCCTACTCCTTGGGCTAATCCTTGAATATAGTTCTTAGTCAATCTTCTTTTGGGAATAATATGATCCACTACTACGTCAGGCGCATAATAAATCGGTGCGTTATCATTCTTAAGCCGATAAATCAGCTCTTTTTCGTCACCACCCATTAAACCAGTTCCTTTTCTACCAAGGGCTACATTAAAAGTACCGTATTGATCGAAAACAGTCCGTCGAAAAATCATATTAGCACCTACTGGAAACTTTCGGCCAGTGAATAGGCGAGGGGAACTACCCATATCCAGCGCAGAAACCAGGGGAAGTAAAAAGTGCGACATCCACTTTGGTTCTTTTTCTTCGTACACTGGAATTATTTTACCCCCAACAACTAGTATTTCTTCGTTCTCTTTAAAGAAATGAATAATATTTCTGCCAAACGGTTTGTGAACGAATGCGTCATCGTCAATGAAAGAAACCAACTCAGCTTGAGACTCTTCAATCCCTCGGTTTCGGGAGTAAGAATGTCCTTGGTTGGTTTCAACAACGTAATGAAAGGGAGCATCTGGGTGATCAGAAATAAAATCTTGGCAAATTTGGGCTGTCCGATCGGTACTATTATTATCAACTATAATGACTTCGTATTCTAATTGGGGTAAATCCTGCCGAAGTAAGTGGTCTAAAGTCTTACCGATATACTGATCCCGATTATACGTACAAACAATAATAGATAGTTTGGGTAAACTACTCATGCAACTGGCACTTTTTTGCCTATAGGTCGTACACTCAAAACTAACGCGGCTACTGAGACCAATAATAATAGAATCGACGAAATCAGTGATACCATACTACCCACCCGGTAGGAGGCAGGGTTAAAGGAAAACTCAATAGTGTGCTGCCCAGCCGGAATAGTTAGGGCGCGGAATGCGTAGTTAGCCCGGAAGTAGTCAGTTTCTTGTCCATTAATTTTTACTTCCCAGCCATCGGGGTAGTAGATTTCGGAGAAAACGGCGAAGCTTTCGGCAGCAACGTTCGCTTCGTACTTAAGATAGTTAGGTTCGTATTCTACTAAACTAATTTCACCTTCGCTGCTAAAAGTTGTGCTGGGTAGCTCAAAATCACTAGTGTTGACTACAGCCGTTTGAGCAGGGTTGATCGTGCCGATGGCTTCAATGGCCTCGTTGGCATTTTCTGCGGTTTGCACCTGACTGACCAACCAGGCATTTCCCAGAGCTTGATCATTCACGATAACTGCATTTTGAACCTCACCGGCTTTTATATAGCGGGTATTCAGCATATTGAGTACGGGCGTATTCGTAAAATCTCGTTGTCCTTGTTGTAAACTTTGAATCATTCGGTTCATTTCTTCACCCAAATGATTTTCAATCAAATCTTGATAGCGCCCTAGCTTGGCACCATGATATCCTCCGATTGAAGCATGAAAGTAAGAGGTAACTCCGTCGTTGAAGGGGTTTTGTAAGTTTAGTACCCGGGCGTGTGAGTTATTTTGTTGAATAATGAATTCATCAGCTTCGGTAGCAATCATTGCCGTAAAGCGGTTTCGCTCTCGTACATAATCTTCTTCAGTTAAAAATCGCTTGGCAACGGTCCAAAGGTCTACGGTAGAGAGTAAAACGACTACTGCGGCTAAGCCTAGATAGCTGAGTCTTTCTAATTTGAAAAAAAACAAAGCAGCAGTAGCTAGGAGACAAAATACTAACGAGCGTAGAGCATCACTCCTTAATAAATCAGGTCGGTCTTCTTGAATAGCATCTAAGAACTGATCACCAAACTGTTGCGCTAAGCGGTTATCGGCTGAACTTTGGAAGTCTAAAGCTCCGCCAAGAAGAATGAATAATAATAAAATGCCGATCGGGGTACCGGCGGCAATAAAAAAGCGTTTACGGATTTTATCATCCCAACTGCTTTGGAGTAGTGCCTCTAATCCAATCAAACCCAATAGTGGAATGCAAAGTAGTGCAATAACCATTGCCATTTCTACCGTGCGGAATTTATTATAGCCAGGCAGGATGTCGTAAAGTAAATAATTGAAAGAAGGAAAATATCTACCCCAAGTGAGCATAATTGAGAAAATAGTAGCAGCAACCAACCATGTGCGATGGGGTTGAGGAGCAAAAAAGCAGCCAATGAAGAATAGAAAAACCATGATTGCTCCCGCGTAAGTAGGACCAGAAGTACCAGGAGTTTTTCCTCCCCAATATGTAGGGGCATTTTGGACTAAATTTTGAATTTGTTGTCGATTTAGATTAGTTCTTTGTAGAAAACTAGCCAAGTTAGAGTCCATACCAATATTTCGATTGCTGGCTCCGCCTGAAAAGTCAGGGACAAATAACGTCATGGTTTCAGCCATGGTGAGGCTGTAAGCAAAAACATAATCCCGATCTAAACCTTCTTGCTTACTTTCTCCTTCCTTTACCAAAGCGGAAGGTCCGCGGGTAGAGTATTGTCCGTACTGATACGTATTCCAGATTCGGCCAAAATTGGTGCCTACGGCTAGTAGAGCGGCAGCAACTAATATCCCCGAGCGTATCAGAAAGGGTTGAACTTCTTTCTGGCGAATGGCATGAACAAGCATAGCAATGCCGTAAAACAGCACGGTTAGCAATAAATAATAAGTAATCTGTAAGTGATTACTGTCGATTTCCAAAGCTAGTGCTAGTGCAGTCAGGGCAAATCCGCCGAGTAGTTTCCCCCGGTAGGTCAGATGAATACCTGCTAGTACAAGGGGCATGTAGGCAATCGCCTCAATTTTCCAGATATGTCCAGCTTCCAGACTTACAATATTAAATGTACCTAATCCATAAGCGATGGCTCCGGCCAAAGCCAGGTAGGGGCGAACCTTGAAGACAATTAGCAGAACATAAAAACTCAAGATGCACTTTAGAATGACCTCCGCCTGACGGGGAAAACCCAGTGAATATACTTTTTGAAAAAAATTGAGAATACCCTCGCCTTGGTACTTAATGTTAATCAAATAAGCCGGCATGCCTCCAAACATAGCGTTGGTCCACAGGGCCTCTTCTCCTGTTCTTTCCCGATACTCTTTAATCTCTTGCCCGGAGGCAACGCCCTGAGTTACATCGTACTGCTCAATCACCTTGTTTCCAAAAAACATAGGGCTGAAGAAAAGTATGGTAACAATCGCTAGAATCGCGACCGATACTAAGTGCGGTAAAACTTGTTCTTTGAAATTTAGTTTAGACATGGAGTGGAAAGTCAATGTTAGCGGTGAAATTACGATTCGCCACGCAAACTTACCCTCTATATTGATTAAAACTTTAGCCAAAAGGGTGCATTGTAAAAATGAATCTTTGCTGAGACGTCTACTTTATGATCCAACTGCTTACACGTTTTTCTTGGCTTTTCATTATCTCTCTCACTTTTTTCAGCTTTTTCTACATAACTGTTTGCGCTCAGGATTATCCACCCAAACGGGAGTTTCGGGGAGTTTGGGTAGCTACAGTAGGCAATATTGATTGGCCGTCTTCCACGAGCTTAACTACCATAGAGCAACAACAAGAGTTTCAGAAGCTGGTAGCCTTTCATAAGGCAAATGGTATGAATGCTCTAATTGTCCAAATCAGACCCAGTGCTGATGCACTGTACTTATCAAGCTATGAGCCTTGGTCGCGCTGGCTGACAGGACAGGAAGGAAAAAGCCCCGATCCTTTCTATGATCCATTAGAATTTATGATTCAGGAATGTAGGCGGCAGCAAATGGAGTTTCATGCCTGGATGAATCCTTTCCGAGCCATTTTTAACCATGAGAAAGGGGACATTAGCGATCAGCATATTTTTTTTGATAACCCTGAGTGGATAATTCCTTACGGGCAACATAGTTACTTTGATCCGGGTCTACCGCAGGTGCGAAAGTACATTCTGAACGTGGTAATGGATGTTGTGCATCGCTACGATATCGACGGCATTCACTTCGATGACTACTTTTACCCTTATCGTATTGATACGCTATCTTTTCTGGATGATTTAAGCTTTTCCCGCTACGGTGAAGGATTTGTAACCATAGATGACTGGCGAAGAGATAATATCAACCAGTTTGTGCAGTCGGTTCACGATAGTATCGAGGTTGTAAAACCCAATGTTCGTTTTGGTATTAGCCCGTTTGGAGTATGGCGTAACAAGTCTTTTGACCTTTTAAGTGAAGCGTTACCGACCGATCTGTCGGTGGGGGCTGCTTCACTGGGCGGGCTTCCACCGGGTTCTGAGACTCGAGCTTCTCAAACAAGTTACGATGATCTTTATGCTGATGTAATTACCTGGCTGAAGAATGGCTGGATTGATTACGTGGCTCCCCAACTTTACTTTGGTATTGGCTTTGAATTAGCCGACTATCAGAAATTACTGAACTGGTGGGTGAAGCACACTTACGGGCGGCAGCTTTACATTGGTCATGCAGCGTACAAGGTTGGCCGTCCGGAAGATTCTCTTTGGAATGATCCTTTCCAGATCATTGATCAGATTACGTTAAATCGCCAAAGCTTTCAAGTGGATGGCAGCATTTTCTTTAGTGCTCGTTCGTTCCAATCGAATCCATTAGGAATTAACAATCGATTGCAAAAGGGAGTGTTTCAGCATGAAGCCTTGGTGCCCGTCATGCCCTGGCATTATAAAGATGTGCCCGCTCCGCCTCAGAACGTGGTAGCTGCCCGGAGAAGATCATCCGTACTTATGCAGTGGGAGCCCTTCGCCCATCAAGAAGACGGTTATTACATTATTTACGGAACCCAGGGTAAAGAACCACCCAATACGAGTGATCCTACTACCATTATCGCTAAAAGCTACTATCCTCAACTAACTTTTGAAGAAGCTGCTCGAACGGGGCTTTTCCGCAAGGCGTACACCTTCGTGATAACTGCTGTAAACCGAAATCACGACGAAAGCTTTCCTAGCCAACCAGTTCAGATCCGGCTCTTCTACTAATTCTCTATTGGCTTGGTATCATTTCGGCCGTAGGCTCTTCGGTATTACTCCGCAAATATTGGTTGAGAAATTCTAAGATCGCTTGATACCCTTCAATCTGGTTCTCTCTTTTAACAAACCCGTGCCCTTCGTCTTCAAATACTACATATTCTATCGGAACACCGTTAGCCTTCACTGCTTCTACAATCTCATCAGATTCTACTTGCAGTACCCGAGGGTCGTTAGCTCCCTGTAGTACCATGAGTGGCTTAGTGATTTGATCAGCAAAAAATAGCGGTGATTTATTATAAAGGGCAGCCGAATCAGTTTCAGGATTTCCCATTTCGGCGAATAATGACTCTCGGGCAGCTCCCCACCAGGGCGGAATGCTTTGCAAAGTTCGCAGCCAATTAGCTACTCCAAAAATATCCACTCCAACTTTAAACTCATCCGGGGTAAAGGTTAATCCGGCCAACGTCATGTAGCCGCCGTAGCTTCCACCCATAATCCCAATCTTCTCAGCGTCAATGAAATCCAGCGTAGCTAAATAATCTTTAGCTGCCACACAATCTTTCAGATCTACATCACCGTGCTTCTGATTGTCAGCCATCTCAAAGGATTTTCCATAGCCACTGCTGCCCCGGTTATTTACCGCAAAAATGGCGTAACCGTGGTTGACAAGATATTGCATTAACCCGTTATAATTCAGTCTGGATTGCCCTCCAGGGCCACCGTGTATCCATAGCATGGCTGGAGCCGGGTTATCGGCTGATGCCGTTTTGGGTTTGTACAGTATCGATGGAATCTCTAGATCGTCGTAAGAACTGAAACGTACTACTTCGCCTTCCACTAAATGCTGTTGCTTAATTTCGGGGTTCAACGTATTAGTTAAGCGCTGATACTCTCCGGTTTCAAAGTTATAAACATACAAGTCGCTGGGTGAAGTTGGGCTATTTATGTAGAAGGACATCAACCGCTCACTGTCAGAAATATTTACCGAAGTGATTTCTCCTTCCGGCATGTTAGGTAAACTTACCTGATTACCTGTCTCTTGATCGTAAATGGTGATTTGAGTTTGACCATCTTCATTGGTAGCAACTACTTGGTACTTTCCTTCTCGAGATTCGTAAGCGTACCAAATGTCCCAGTTGGCTTCTCTTACTTTTTCCATCTGACCGCTTGCTAAGTCGTAGCGACTTAGGTAGGCAAACTCACTGTCTTTATCAGCTAAAAAGTAAAGGTACTTGCCATCGTGACTAAAATATTGGGGCGAGTAGGCTACGGTATCGTTAGGGTCACTAATCATTTCGGTACTTCCTGTTTCTGCATTGTACAGATATATATTCACTTTTTGCCGGGTGATAGGCTCAGTAAGGGATACTAGCTTCTTATCTTCAGAAATGGCCGCTGGATAGAATTGTCCTGGGTTCTCAAAAACCATTCGGGGTTGATAGGTAGCGGTATTGTTCTCAATGGCGTCAATCTGACTGATTTCCAGTTCGTATAAATCAAAAGCCTGAGGGTTACGCTGATTGGAGGTGTAGAAAAAGCTCTGCTGATCGTAGCTCCAGCCGTAAAACTGAGCTTTAGCAGTTGAATCAGGAGTGAGATCAGTGGCTTCTCCATTTAAGTTTTTTACGTACAAATGATTAATCTCATTGCCACCCTGATCACTGGTAAATAAAATTCGTTCATCTTCGGGAAAATAGGAAATAGCAAAAATTGATTCACTTTCAGAATTGGTTAGCTGCTGAGTATCTCCGCTATCAACCGGGATTTCGTAAGCGTTATAAATTCCAGTTTTCTTACTGTAATACATAATTTTGCTTTCATCGGGTGAGAAGGCACTTCCCCCAATTGGCTCAGTGTTGAGAAATTGCTCGATGGTATAAACTGGGATTTCTTCTTGCTCGAGAGTAGGAGCCTGGCAAGCAAATCCGAGAAGAATGAGTGCAGTGGAATGTAACCAAGTTTTTTGCATGGCTGAAAGTGGGTTAGATTAGACCGAAACTACATCATTTGATAGACTAATGCATTTTTGGTTGCAAATAAAATTCATTAAATAGTGATTATGGGCATAACGTATCGTGTATCATTTTTAAAGTTGTATTTTTAACATTGATTGATGTTACTATTTTAAACGACCTAATTCTATGAAGAGAAGAGATTTTATGAAAACCAGCGCTCTAGCTACCAGTGCTGGAACCTTAGCTACTAGCGCATTTGCTTATACTTCTGCCCCTCCCGAGAAGCGGTCATTTCAGATGAAATATGCTCCTCATTTTGGGATGTTTAAGAATCATGCGGGAGAAGATATTATTGATCAGCTCAATTTCATGGCCGACGTAGGGTTCACCGCCCTGGAAGATAATGGCATGATGAAGCGCCCGGTAGAAATGCAGGAAAAGATTGGACAGACCCTCGGCGATCGGGGCATGGAAATGGGAGTGTTTGTGATTGATAAAGGAGGAAATGGTGCGAACACCCTGGCGGCAGGTAAGCAGGAACATATTGATATTTTTCTGGATGGATGTAAACGTGCGGTAGATGTAGCTAAGCGTTGTAATGCTACCTGGATGACCGTAGTACCGGGTAATTACCAGCGCGATATTCCGATTGGCGTTCAGACGGCTAATGTGATTGAGGCACTTCGCCGAGCGGCTGAAATTTTTGAACCTCACGGTCTAGTGATGGTACTAGAGCCATTGAGCGATACTCCTGATCTATTTCTTCGCTACTCTGATCAAACATACTTGATTTGTAAAGGTGTTAACAGTCCATCTTGTAAAATTTTGTACGATGCGTACCATATGCAGAAAAATGAGGGTCACGTGATCCGAAATATTGACCTGACTTGGGATGAAATTGCTTACTTCCAGATTGGGGATAATCCGGGAAGAAAAGAACCCACTACGGGTGAAATTAATTACAAGAATGTATTCAAATTTATTCACGAAAAAGGCTACCAGGGTATTATGGGAATGGAGCATGGTAACTCTATGCCAGGTAAAGAAGGGGAGATCAAATTAATTGAGGCTTACGCTCAGGTGGACGACTTTGGAGCATAAAAAAAGCTGCACGGCTAAGGTGCAGCTTCTGAAATGTTCTAATAGTTAGCTGGCTTCTAGCGCGGAATGAGCATTAGCTCAGTATCAAGGCGTGTCAATTTATACTGATGGGTTCCGTTACCGCTCGTGAGCGAAAATTCTTCGTTGGCTTCATTTGCTGCGAATTGTCCGGTTTGCAGTAGCTCACTTTCGCTACCAGCTTTCTGGTAAAGAATTTCGTAGTCAACGGCGACCGAGCCTTCAGAGTACCATACTGAAACCAGATAAGGAGTATTCTGATCCACATTACTCATGACTACTCGTTCAACCTCATTGGTATTTTCACTGAGTAGTACTTGATTATTCGGAAGTTCAACCACTAAATCCATATTTGAAGATGAATTTTGATCCCACTTCAATCTAAGTTCGTACTCATTTTCATCAATATGGTGTTGATAGATACGCTCGGCATCTACTGTGCTAATGCGGGCATTTCCTTCCACAATGCTAGTTAGTGAGATTGATAGAATTTCAGCTTCACTTTCAAAGTCAGTATCCTCAAGTAAATCAAACTCAATGAAAGCTTCGGTCTCTCCCGCAGGTATAAGTAACGGCGATTCAGTAAGTAAACGTACGTCACCCGATTGGAGGTTGCTTGCTAACGTAATATTGCCACCAACTGAAAAATCAATTAGGGTATTACCTTCTTGAGACTTGTCTAAATATACTCGTACTTGCTGATTTCCGCTGCCTTCTCGGCTGCTTGCTTCCGTTACAGAAAACTTAGCAACTGAAGTGGGTAGTCCGAAATTATTAGTATCTACGTCTTCTTGGCAGGAAAATAAAATACCACCGAGAAGCAATGTGTAAATAGGATATTTCATGATCTTATTCATATCATACAAATATATTAATATTTTTTATTGATATTATTATAAATGTAAGTTTCTGCCTATATCTCAATTTTTTGAGTAAACATCTGTAAAGTGCTGATTAACAATGATATTATCGTCTACTTGCTCATTATCGGTAGTAGTATTGGAGCTATTGCGTGGGGGAAAATTGATAAATTGGGTGGGATTGCTGGGTGCATCGTCACATGCTTGCTATTTGCCAGTAGTGGTTTCTACGGTATTTCACTTATTGCTGTATTCTTCCTAATAGGAACCGCAGCCAGTCTGTACAAAATCAACCGGAAAACTGAATTGAGGCTCGCTGAACCTCGCAGGAGCCAGCGTGGCTGGAAAAATGTGCTAGCCAATAGTGGCGCCGCCGCTGCGATAGCATTGGTAGATATCATGTTTCACTCAATTCCTCAAACTGAGTTGTTATTAGCGGCGTGTTTCGCGGTAGCACTATCCGACACGCTCTCATCTGAGATGGGAAATATTACAGGGCGAAACTACTTCAATATTATTTCTTTCAAATTGGGAGTACGAGGCCACGATGGAGTAGTAAGCTGGGAAGGTTTCGCTTGGGGATTATTAGGGAGCTGCACCATTGGGGCAATATATTGGTTCAATTTCCACTCAATGTATGAGACTCTTCTGATCTGTCTGGTAGGGTTTTTAGGAAACGTTCTAGATTCGGTATTAGGAGCAACTTGGCAACGCAAAGGGTATCTGAATAACCATACCGTAAACTTAGCGAGTACTACCGTAGCTGTAGCTACCGCGCTAATTATCATTTTTTGGTAGAAGGAATATCGTGCAATAACCAGGAATTTGGATCAATAACCACATCTTTTACTCTGGATTTTACGCTTAAAGTGAAGGTTTCTTCAAGTTCGTTAACATTGACGGATTGTACTTCCAATTTGGAACTATCATCGTAGCGAATACCGATTTGAAGGGGAAATGTATAAGCTTCTGAGGTTTGGGTTTGTCTAATTTTGACTTTCAGCTTTTTTCCAACCCCTTGGTATTTCCAGTTACTCTCTAAAACCGGATAATCAGAACGGTACAACCACTGAGAAAAAAATTCTGAAAGGTCGCGCCTTGATAATTTACTGGCTAAAGCAATAAAGTCATTTGTTGAAGCATTTTGGTGCTTGTAGCGGTCAAAGAACTGCCGAAGCACATTGAAAAATACTTCATCACCCACAGTAAACCGTAGCATATGCAGTACCCAGGCGCCCTTTTGGTAGGTATTGGCATTGAGTAATTGGAAAAGATTCGACTCATCAGAGTCTACTACTTTAGCTTCAGGAGATTGGAGGTGAAAAGTGAAAATACGTTCTTTATCAGCCACAATCCGATTAGCCATACTATCTCGACCGTAGGTATACTCAAAGTAGAGGTGGGTGAGGTAAGTGGAAAAACCTTCGCTCAGCCATACATCAGCCCAGTTTTTTTCCGAAACCGAATTACCAAACCATTGGTGGGCTATCTCATGAGCAATTAATGCTTCAATAGAAGGTTGATCAATAATCACTGATTCATTGTAAAAGATCGCCGTAGCATTTTCCATTCCTCCGTATTGGGTTTTGGACTGTACGTTAGCAAGCTTCTGGTAAGGGTAGGGTCCAAGAATATTTTCGTAAAATAATAGAACATCTGCCGTGGGGGTAAAGCGATCAAAACCTACCTCTCGGTCTTCTGGGTATACCCAATTCTCAATAGTAATTGATTGGCTCTGGGGAGGATACTGTACCGCAAACCGGGCAGCGCCAAATACCATTACTTTGGTGGGGATGGGCTGGGAAATAGCCCAATGAGTTAGCTTATATCTATCTCGCGGATGACTGTTAGGCAGTAAGTAACTTTCTTCTACCAATCTTCCGTTGGAAACTACTTGATAATGCGCTGGAGCAGTTACGATAAACTCACAGGTAGCCTTATCAGAAGGATGATCGTGAGTCGGCAACCAGAAATGAGCCCGATTTGGCCAGTTATCACCAAAAAAGGTTCGGTCACCGTACTGGTTTTTCTCGATAATGAGTCCGTCAGATGGAATACCGTGGTATCTGATAGTAAATGTTCCCTCAGAAACACCTTGGGTGGTTTCCGGAGTCTGGATAATTAGGGTGTGATCTCTATGAGTGAAGGTGACTGGTTTATTGTTGAAAAGTAATTCGTCTACGATCATACCTTGAACACGAGTGCTATCCAGGCCAGATAAGTGTAAAACTACGGGTTGAGCACGATTGGAGGGTAAGGAAGCAAATACATCAGTCTCTCCCTGAATCTCATCAGTATAATCATGAATTGTCAGTTGAAAAACATAATGCAAAACATCTACGGTAGAAGTAGGAAGAGTGACAGACTGCGAAAACCCCTGAGCGTATGAAATCGTCAGTAAGAAAAGAGTAATTAGTCTCATGTGGAAATTCTTTTCCATGATGTGGTTTTCTGGCTAGAGCTGAAATTTAGAAAAGAAAGCTATGATTTGGTAGGCACATTTAACTTGGAAGGTACAACGCTATGAAAAAGTTATCTAAATCGCGAATTATTGACCTGGGATTACTCATTTTTATTATTCTCATGTTGGCAGTACCTAGCTTACGGCTGGTAGTAATGAGTAATTTACAGGCAGTGCTGCTGCGTACTGGTTTGTTTAATGCAACAGCTAGCCAAGATAGATCAAACGAGTTATTTACTCCATCACTAGTCTTACAAGACACTACTGGGCAACAGTTTGAGATAGCCGACTTGCAGGGTAAAGTATTGTTCGTAAATGTTTGGGCTACCTGGTGCCCACCTTGCCTGGCTGAAATGCCTGAAATTACGAAACTCTATCAGGAGCTAGGGCAGGAAGTTGAGTTTTTGATGATCTCGGTGGATAACAATCAGCAGAAAGCTCGGCAGTGGATTCGCACTGAAAAATTTCCTGCCCCGGTGTACTTTCCTCAGCGGATGAGCTTAGAGTACGAGGCAATTCCTACTACCTGGGTAATTGACCGCGATGGAAAAGTAGTTTTCAAGCAGACAGGTATGGCTCAGTATAACACTGCTCGCTTCAAAGAATTTTTACGTTCGCTCTAGGATTTTACGGTTTTCTGAGTGTCTGACTCTTTCATCCGAACAAAATAATCTTGAGCTGCTGCACGTACCTTAGGGGCTAAGAATAAAGCTGAGATCATGGTTGGGATAGCCATTAGGGCGTACATGCCATCTACCAGATAAATCACCGCTTGCAACGTAGATACTGAAGCTACTACTATTGTCAAGATGTAAAAATAATTGAACCAGTGTGCGCGATGTGCCCCAGCGAGGTAAGAAAAAGACTTGGTGCCGTAATAAGATAGCGTAAATAGGGAAGATAACGAGAAAAACACCACGCAGAGTAGTAGCAAGTATCCGCCAAACTGTTCGCCCGGGAAAGCGATATTAAACGCATCAACAGTAAGTGTAATGCCCTCCATACCCTGTACTTGCCAAACATCCGTCACCAAGATCGCCAAGGCAGTCATCGTACAAACTACCAACGTATCAATCGCGGGACCAAGCATAGCGACTAAGCCTTCCCGGACAGGTTCATTGGTTTTGGCAGCACCATGCGCCATGGGGGCAGTACCAATACCCGCTTCATTGGAGAAGGCTGCTCGTTGGGCTCCTACAATAATGATTGATCCTACGGCTCCCCCTAGTACGGAGGTAGCAGTGAATGCATCGGTTACCACCAAACTGAGTGAAGGAAGAATTTGCTCAGCGTTAGCAAACAAGATATAAATTACTGAAACTACGTAAATGGCGACCATCGCCGGAACCATACGGCTGGCTACTTTCGCAATTCGTTTAATACCACCAAAAATTACAATGGCTACCAGCGTAGACACGATGAGTCCCAAAGTAAGATTTAGTCCAAAGCTTTCTGATACGCCCATCGGAAGCAAAACCACATCTTTGATAACCCGGCCAAGCTGATTAGCATTGACCATCGGAAGGGGGCCGATCAATCCGGCAATACAGAAAAATACTGCTAGAGGTTTCCACTGTTTGCCTAACCCTTTTTCAATCACGTACATAGGGCCACCCTGAACCTGCCCGGCACTATCTTTTCCCCGGTACATGATGGCGAGGGTACAGGTAAAAAATTTGGTAGCCATACCTAGAAAGGCACTTACCCACATCCAAAAGAGCGCACCCGGTCCGCCCACGGTAATAGCCACAGCCACTCCAGTGACATTACCCATGCCAACCGTAGCGGCTAACGCACTAGCAAGTGCTTCGAAGTGACTGATTTCGCCTGGATCATTAGGATCGTCGTATTTTCCCCGTAGCACATCAATAGCGTGCTTAAAGTGGCGGAAAGGGAGAAAGCGGGAGTAGAGCATGAAAAATAGCCCGCCTCCGAGCAACAACACTAAAAGGTGTGTGCCCCAAGCCCAGCTACTAAACTGCTCTAAAATGGATTCAACTTGTCTCAATAGCTTGATAAGGATAGTTTACAACAGCGGTGAATATACTGATTCCTCACCAAACGATAAGACTAACCTACCAGCTTTTTCCAGTCGCGGTAACGGAGAGTGATGTTTTGGGAAATATTATTATAATTTTCCCAGGTATCCTTTACGTGGTAAAGCGATGGCAAATTATTGGAAAGTAACTCTTCGTAGTCTTTGCGATAGAGGCCACCGCCGTAGTAATAAAAAGTGAATAAATTACCATCTTCACTGAAAAGCTCATGACCGAGATAGCCATCCCATATTTCGCTGAGAATGGTACAGGAAATATCCCGATTCTTAAACCGAAAGATTTGAGTGTCGGCTTCATCCTCAAAATATTCGGAGTACAATTCATTGTCAATAATCCACCCTAGGTACATTCCAATGTGAACGTAGGCCTGTTCTATGGGAAGATCATTAGGAAAATTTCCCAGGAAATGGTTCTTGGCGTTGTCGTAAATACTTTTTCCCTTTGCGGATACTGTTTCGGCCATAATCTTTTTTGAACAAAGGTAGGGTATTACCTGTAGCGATTTTGTGAAGTTTCAACCATTTTATTACGCTTGTGAAGTTTTTCTCGATTCGTAGTATTAGTCATAAAACGTCTATCACACCATGATTCTAGCTAATTATATTCGCGATATTAAGGATTTCCCCCAACCGGGTATTTCCTACAAAGATATTACCCCACTACTTAGTAACCCTGCCGCTTTTCGGGAAGCGGTGGCTCAACTAAGTAATTCATTGACTCTGAAACCAGATAAAATTGTTGGAGTAGAATCCCGAGGCTTTATTCTCGGAGCTGCTTTAGCCGATCGATTAGGTATTGGTTTTGTGCCCATCCGTAAGAAAGGAAAGTTGCCTTCGCAAACATTACAACAAGAGTATAATCTAGAATACGGAACTGACTGTCTGGAAATACATCAGGATGCTATCCAGCCTGGTGAAAAAATAGTAATTCACGATGATGTATTAGCTACCGGAGGAACTGCCGCTGCTGCCTGCGAACTGGTGCAGCAGTTGGGTGGGGAAATTATACAGGTTTCTTTCCTGATAGAGCTAACCTTCCTCAACGGAGGTGAAAAGTTTGACCAACACGCTATTTTCAGTCTGCTTAAATATTAGGCATTACCGTAGAGCTTGAATACGGTTTCTCGAAGTGGAGTACTTCTCGAGGAAGCTAAAAAGGCTACGGTTTCAGCTATCTGCGCGGGAGTCACCCAATCGCTAAAATCAGCATCGGGCATAGATTCCCGGTTGGGTGGCGTATCTAGTACACTCGGTACAACCATTGAGCACCGCACTCCAGTCTCGGTAGTTTTAGCATTGATTATTTCGTGAAGTTGAAATAGCAATGACTTAGAGAGAGAATATGAGACCATGCTAGCGCCTGCTGAGGACTGCAAAGCAGGACGGGCTCCTGCCATTACAATGTGGCCTCCCTGGTTCTGCTTTTGCATCTGAGCTGATAAGTTCTGACAACATAAGTAGGCGGTTAGAAAATTTAGTCGGTACATTTTCTCTAGGTCAGCTAAGCTAGTTTCAGCTAAAGTTCCCATAGCAAATCCACCTACCAGCAGAGCGGCAAAGTCAATCTGACCATACGTTTCGGTAATGTAATCCACTAGTCGGCTTACCTCTTCTTCATTACTTACATCAGCAACATACTTTTCAAAATCCGGGTGATTATCAAAATCTAGAGATTCTTCTGGAGTGAGTACAGTTCCTATCACTGTTGACTTCTCATCTAATAATCGAGAGGTTACGGCTTTGCCTAAGTGTCCGGATGCACCCGTGACTAGGATAATATTCTTTTGAGACATACTTAAATAAAATTCGATCGTTCTAAGATATGAAGAGGTTTTTTGAAAAAATGTTTGCTAAACTATTCCAATTTTAAGGTTTTTCTATTATATTAAATCTGAATCGAAAAAAATCAAGCTAACCTATGCTTGGTCAGTCGGCTCTCTGGGTATCTGTGCATACCACAAACTCACCACCGTTCGTTATCAGAGAGGCCCTTGTGCAGTAATGAAGAAGTCACTTATTCGCACTACCATCCGAACAACCACCCTGTTACGTCAAAGTCGTTAACGTAATCTGTTTACTGTACCTTAATTTATTTTCCCAATAAATCTTAGGAGGATATGAGTGTATTAGACAAAATAAAAACCAATTACAGTGCTTCATTTAGTGAGATGACCCTCGCTGAGTTTTTAAAGGAGTGTAAGAAAGACCCCATGATGTATGCTAAACCTTCGGAGCGAATTCTGAAGGCCATTGGCGAGCCCGAACTGGTAGATACCCGAGATGACCCTCAGCTAAGCCGGATATTTTCTAATAAGGTGATTAAGCGATATCCAGCTTTTCGTGAGTTTTACGGAATGGAAGATACCATCGACCAGATTGTTTCCTTCTTCCGCTATTCTGCTCAAGGTTTAGAGGAAAAGAAGCAAATTCTTTATCTGATGGGGCCAGTTGGAGGCGGAAAAAGCTCACTAGCTGAGAAGGTAAAACAATTAATGCAGGAAAACCCCATTTTCGTTCTGAAAGCTGATGGGGAATTGAGTCCAGTGTACGAAAGCCCTTTAGGTTTATTTTCTGATTACAAAAAGGAGTTAGAAGATGAGTACGGTATTCCAACTCGTTACTTACCGGCCTGTATGAGTCCCTGGGCTGCCAAGCGCTTGCGGGAGTTTGATGGTGATGTCAACAAGTTCAGAGTTGTTAAACTTTATCCATCGGTACAGAACCAAATTGGTATCTCTAAAACTGAGCCGGGAGATGAAAACAACCAGGATATTTCTACGCTAGTAGGGAAAGTTGATATCCGTAAACTGGCAGAGTTTCAGCAGAGTGATCCAGATGCGTACTCTTACTCAGGGGCACTGTGTCTGGCTAATCAGGGAGTGATGGAGTTTGTGGAGATGTTCAAATCGCCTATCAAAGTGTTGAACCCGCTGCTGACGGCCACTCAGGAGAATAATTACAAAGGAACCGAACCCATCGGGGCTATTCCCTACGATGGAATTATTTTGGCGCATTCTAATGAGTCGGAATGGGCTAAGTTTGCTAACGATAAGAAAAACGAGGCCTTCTTGGATCGTATTTACAAAGTACAAGTTCCGTACTGTTTACGGGTTAATGAGGAGATCAACATCTATAAAAAACTGATTCGGGAAAGTTCGTTGGATCAAGCACCATGTGCGCCACTTACGTTAGAATTACTTGCTCAGTTTTCGGTGATGACCCGGCTGAGAGTTCCTGAAAATTCCAGCTTATACTCTAAAATGCGGGTCTACAATGGCGAAGTGCTCAAAGAAACTGACCCCAATGCTAAGTCAATTCAGGAGTACCGCGATGATGCCGGAATCAATGAAGGGATGACAGGGGTTTCTACCCGTTTTGCCTTTAAGGTTCTTTCTAAGGTGTTCAATTTCGATAACGAAGAGCTGGCTGCTAACCCAGTACATTTACTCTACGTGCTAGAGCAAGAGATAGTGAAGCTAGAATTAGATGGGGAAACAGAAGAACGGTATTTAAACATTATTAAATCCATTCTAGCGACCAAGTACGCTGAGTTTATTGCCGACGAAATTCAGAAGGCATACATTGAGTCATACAGCACTTACGGGCAGAATATCTTTGAAAAGTACGTCATTTACGCCGACTACTGGATTCAGAACAACGATTACCGCGACCCTGATTCGGGCGAAATACTTGATCGTAGCATTCTGAACGAAGAGCTGGAAAAGATTGAGAAGCCCGCTGGTATTGCCAATCCTAAAGATTTCCGAGCCGAGGTAACCAATTTCACCTTGCGCTATAAGGCCAATAATGGCGGGGAAACGCCGCGTTGGGATGCTTACGAGAAAATCAAAAACGTAATCGAAAAGAAAATCTTTACCAATACTGAGGATTTGCTTCCGGTGATTTCATTCAATGCCAAAAGCAACGAAGAAGACGAGCGCAAGCATCAGGATTTTACTCGCCGGATGAATGAACGAGGCTATACCGCTAAGCAAATCAGAATCTTAGTTGACTGGTTTATGCGAGTTCGTAAAACGATGGGATAAGGAGAAAATAAGAACCGGGTCGCCGGGCGATACGAAATGTGAAACAAGAAGTGTGAAAGTGTGAAATCTTGTAGAGGCGTGATTCATCACGTCTTATTTTCAACGTAACTGTATGAGCAATAGTAATATTATCGACCGCCGTAAGAATACGAAAGGAAAGTCTATCAATAACCGTCAGAAATTTCTGAAGCGGGTAGAAGACCAGATTCGTAAGGCTATCCCCGATATTATAAGTCAGGAATCCATCAAAGATGCCAGTCAGGGTGGTAAGGTCAAAGTACCGATCAAGGGTGTGAAAGAACCCACCTTTCATCATGACCCTCGTTCCGGACGGAAGCAATACGTTCGCCCGGGAAACGATAAGTTTGGTGAAGGTGATAAAGTGCCTAAACCAGAGGACGGAGGACAGGGATCTGGGCAGGGGCGAGGTTCAAATAGTCCCGAAGTGACTGAGGATGATTTCGTGGTAATCTTGAGTCGTGAAGAATTTATCAAATACTTTTTCGACGATCTAGAGCTGCCCAATTTGGTAAAGAAGTACATGCAAAGTACGGTGAGCTACCGCAACCAACGAGCGGGCTATACTAAAAATAGCGTTCCTTCGCGCTTGAATATCAAGACCAGCTATCGCCAGTCACTCGCCCGCCGGATTTCCATTCAAGGGGCTTACGAAGCTAAGATTAAGCAGCTAAAAGACCAGCTAAAGAAAACGAAGAAGGAAGAAGAAAAAGAAAAATTGCAATTGGAGTTAGAGAAGTATGAAAAAATGCGGCTGACCATTCCATTTTTTGACGATGTAGACTTACGGTACAACCACTACGAGCAAGTGCCGGAGCCAACTACTGCGGCAGTGATGTTCTGTATCATGGACGTATCAGCTTCGATGGGGTATCACGAAAAAGATATTGCTAAGCGGTTCTTCACGCTACTTTATATATTCCTAACTCGCCAGTACCAAAAGGTTGAGATAGTGTTCATCCGTCATCATACCGAGGCCAAAGAGGTCGATGAGGAAGAGTTTTTCAATTCTCGAGAAAGTGGAGGAACCATTGTGGCCCCCTCACTGAAACTGATGAAAAAAATTGCTCAGGAGCGTTACACTGATAATCGGTGGAATATTTACTGCTGTCAGGCCTCCGATGGTGATGTATGGTCAAACGGCGATGCTATTGAGTGCAGTCAACTGCTTAAGCAGGAAATATTGCCTACTGTGCAGTACATGGCCTATATTGAAATTAAAAACCGAGGACTGGAAGGATACCTCTGGCACGCTTACAAACGGCTACGTGGAGCGGAAAACTTCGCTATGCGAAATATCAACGATGTGAGCCAAATCTGGCCAGTATTCCGGGCTTTGTTTAAAAAGAAAAATTTGGTGGAAGAGAAAGCAGCGTAAAAATGGAAACTAGAACGGTTCCTGCTGGAACTGGATACCGAAGACTGGAAAAAGGTGAATGTGAAGGGTAGAAGAACGAGGCAAACGGTAAGAATGGTGGACTGTGGACAAATGACAATTAACTAATGGACAAAGAAAAATATAGAGCGATGTTCAGCAATCCCAATTGGGATTTTGAGACCCTTCAGGCAGCGGATGAAGTAACTGACTGGATAGGGAAGGAGTTCTTTAAGCTGGATACGTATCCCAACCAGATTGAAATCGTCACATCGGAGCAAATGCTGGATGCCTACGCGCTGGTAGGGCTGCCGACCACCTATCCGCACTGGAAGTTTGGGAAAGATTTTGTAATGAATCAGAATAGCTATAAGAAGGGCAAAATGGGACTTTCTTACGAGATGGTCATAAATTCAGATCCCTGTATTAGCTACAATATGGAGAATAATACCACCTGTATGATGGTATTAGTCATTGCCCACGCTTGCCAGGGACATAACGCTTTTTTCAAAAATAACTACTTGTTTAAGGAGTGGACATCGGCCGAGTCTATTCTGGATTATATGGTATTTGCACGCGACTTCGTAATGCGTTGTGAAGATGAGTTTGGTTGGGAAGAGGTAGAGGGAGTGCTTGATGCCTGCCACGCACTGATGGACTATGGGATTGATAAATACAAAAAACCACCCAAGCTTTCGCCTGCCAAGGAGGAAGCCCGCTTGCGCCGTTTAGCCAAAGTCAAAACAGAGAATTACAATGAGCTGCTGCGGACATTGCCAGAAGGTTTAAAAAAGCGCAGTCAGAAAGGTGAGAAGAAATCTAAATTTCCGGCTGAACCCGAAGAAAACATTCTCTACTTCATCGAGAAAAATGCCCCTAGATTGCCCGTCTGGAAGCGGGAGCTTATCCGGATTGTGCGGAAAGTAGCCCAGTACTACTACCCGCAGGGCATGACCAAAGTGATGAATGAAGGCTTTGCCACCTTCATGCACTATCATATCATCAACAAAATGTTTGAGGAGGGTTATCTGGACGATGGTTTTATGCTAGAGTTCATCAAAAGCCACAGTGGGGTAATCTTTCAGCCACCTTATAATAGTCCGTATTTCTCTGGCCTGAATCCCTACACCTTGGGCTTCAATATTTTCATGGATATCAAGCGAATTTGTCAAGAACCCACTGATGAAGACTGTAGCTGGTTTCCCAACCTGATTGGTAAAGATTGGCTGGAAGAAGTGCATCTGGCGATGGAAAACTTTCGAGATGATAGCTTTATTGCTCAGTATCTGTCCCCTAAAGTCATCCGCGACATGCGGTTATTTTCTGTTCTGGACGACGAAGACGAAGAGTTCTACGAAATCATGTCGATTCACAACGAGCGGGGCTACCGTAAAATTCGGGAAGCACTTAGTAAGCAGTATGATCGTTCGTACCGAGTGCCTAATATTCAGGTAGAAAATATGGATACACATAAGACCAGCAAGCTTACCCTGATTCATAAAATTCAGAATGATCGCTTATTGGATGAAGACGAAGCTGAAGAAACTATCCGATACCTACGCTACTTGTGGGAATTCCCAGTAGAGCTACATTCTCGTAATCGCGCCGGAATTGATGAGGATTTCTACGAATGTTGAATGCTGTGTTCAGGTGTTATTATTCATAGTTCTCAAGTTTTAAGGTCAGTAAGTTTTAACACTAGACGTCGGGCACTTGAACGCTAATAACTACGGGCTCCTGACAAGATCTGTAACTTCTAAACTTATAACCACACCAAGAAGGCCTTTAAACCTGGAACTTTTTAACCTGAACACAATCCCACTTCATCTTTTGGGAAAATTCTAAATTCCGTCCATCTTTGTCACGCATGGATTTGTCAGCTATCCGAAATATTATTTTTGATTTGGGGGGAGTGATTATTGACCTGGATGTTCAAGCAACTTTTGCTGGGTTTGCTTCGGTTAATCGTAATCCAGACGCTAGCAAGCTTTCGTTAGACGAAGTAGGATTGTTGCTGGACTACGAAAAGGGCTTAATCAGCAGTGAAGCTTTTCGTGCGGGGATTCACGAAGTTTTGGAAAACCCTTCTTTGACAGATGAGAAGATTGATAAAGTCTGGAACAGCATGCTGTTAAGTATTCCTGAAGAAAGGTTGGCGTTAATTCAGCGTCTGGCGCAGAACTACCGATTGTTTGTGCTGAGTAACACCAATGAAATCCATGTCACGGCTTTCAACCAAATTGTTGAACAGGTAAGCGGACAACCTACCATCGATGCCTTCTTTGAGAAAGTATATTTTTCCCATGAGGTCAAGATGCGGAAGCCTGAGCAGCAGATTTACGAGCACGTACTAGAGGATAGCCAACTCAAACCAGAAGAAACGCTTTTTTTGGACGATAAGCAAGAAAACCTTTTGGCTGCCCAGGAAGTAGGTATTGGCACTATCCAAGTTACTCCCCGACAAGATATTCTTTCCATTTTTGCTAATTTATGATAGAACGCTACCGCCGTTGGGGAATTCACCTGATTTTATTTCTCGTTACACTTACCACTACCACTTTTGCTGGAACTGAGTGGCAGTTTATGCGCTTTGTCGGCTGGGATGCCCATCCTATCACCTGGGAGTGGTTTGTAAAAGGATTCGCTTTCTCGTTACCATTTTTAGGGGTGTTGACCATTCACGAATTTGGGCATTACTTTACTGCTAAATGGCATAAGGTAAAGGTCACATTGCCCTACTATATTCCGTTTTGGTTTGGTTTTTTGGGCTGGATCGGACTGTACGGACTGCCCTCAATCGGAACAATGGGGGCAGTCATCCGAATCAAAGATCATATCAACTCCCGCAAGCAGTTTTTTGATATTGGGATTGCCGGACCTCTGGCCGGCTTTATCGCTGCTCTCGGGGTACTTTATTATGGTTTTACCCATCTGCCTCCTAAGGAAAATATTTACGAGATTCACCCTGAATATCAGTATTTTGGAGACGATTTTGAGGAGATAGTTTATCAACAAGATACTTTTTTTCTTACCAAAGACTACGAACAGCAGTTTGGTCCTGCACCTACTTATTGGCCTGATACCATGCGTTTTGGCCCCAGTGATGCCTCGTTTGCCTTAGGTAGTAATCTACTCATGACTTTCTTTGAAGAATACGTTGCCCCCGAAGGTGACTGGGTGCCCAACCCCTACGAGATTATTCACTATCCCTGGATTTTTGCTGGATACCTCGCTCTATTTTTTACTGCACTCAATCTGATTCCGATTGGGCAACTTGATGGCGGGCATATTCTCTATGGGTTGATCGGTGCTCAATGGCATCAAAAGGTATCGGCCACCTTGTTTATTCTATTTGTTTTCTATGCGGGGCTAGGCACAGTTACGATGACGGATATGTTTATAGAATCGGTTTGGGGTATACCACTGTTTTATATCTCATTTCCGTTTTATTTAATGTTTTTGTATATACTCTTCTCCCGATTAGCCCGTTCCCCTCAGACGAATTTGATGGTAGCTGTGGCGATATTTACGACTCAGTTTCTTATTTCTTCTTATTTAAATGTACAGGGGTATGCTGGGTGGTTAGTTTTTGCTTTTCTGATTGGTCGGGTTCTGGGTATTTACCATCCGGTCACACTTATTAACGAGCCGCTCTCGTCAGGTCGTAAGGTGCTAGGCTGGATCGCATTATTGGTATTTGTTCTCTGTTTTACCCCCAACCCGTTTGGCACTTCTTGATCACTAATAAGTTTTTTAGCTATTAAAGTAAGTGGACAGTTAGCTGAGAAAACAGGAGAAAAGCCATTCAATATAGTTGGTTCAGCTGATAGCTTAGAAATTACAGAATGCTTACCAGCTAAGCATTATTGAGGGAAAGTTCCAAAGATTCTGTTAGCATTTTGTTAAATCTGCAAAAGGATAGACCGATTAAAAGATAAATACGTATTTTCACGTTCATCCTTACCTATACTAGATACTATGAGAATTGAAATACCCCGCGAGGTAGAACGCTTTGGTCCAATTATGTTTCATGATGTGCAAAAGGTTTACGAACTGGATGCCGGACTAAAATTTGCTAAAAACGAGGGAAAAGAAAACTCAACCATTGTTCGTCTTTCTTACGAGTCAATCAATGAGATTGAGCAGCAAATGGTAATTGTGGTTCCAGTGATGGAAGAGCGAATCAAATTAATTGAAGGAGTACTCTGTGGTATTCCTAACGATTGTCTTACCATTGTTGTGTCCAATAGCCCTCGCGAACCGATCGACCGCTTTTTTATTGAGAAAGATGCCATTGAGCATGCCGCTCGGTTTATGAATAAAAACATACTGGTTGTTCACCAAAAAGACCCTTTATTGGCAAAGGCCTGCATAGCATCCGGTTATAAGTATATTCTGGATAAGGAGAATAAAGTGATGAATGGCAAAGCCGAAGGAATGATCTTGGGAACAATCTTAGCCAACTTAACTGGGCGAAAATATATTGGCTTCATTGATTCGGATAACTTCTTTCCCGGCGCAGTGCTGGAGTATGTGAAAGAATACTGTGCAGGTTTTAGCCTGGCTAAGTCGCGCTACTCTATGGTGCGAATTTCGTGGCATAGTAAACCTAAAATAGTCCAGTCTAACCTGTTTTTTGCCAAACGAGGGCGAGCATCGGAGCATACCAATCGTATATTGAATTCACTTATCAGTCAGTACACGGGCTACGGTACCGAAATTATCAAGACGGGTAACGCCGGGGAACACGCTATGTCGATGGATTTAGCCGCGAAATTAGATTTTTCGTCTGGTTATTCTATTGAGCCTTATCATTACATCAATATGCTGGAAAGGTTCGGAGGTATCATCGGCAATCCGGAAAAAGATGTAATGAAAAACCGCATTGAACTTTTTCAAATTGAATCGCGCAACCCGCACTTGCACGAAGTGAAAGGGGATGTGCATGTGCAAGATATGAGCCGGGCGGCAATGGAAGTAATTTACCGCTCACCTATTTGCCCGGATACACTTAAAAAGGAAATTCTGGACGATCTGTACAATCGTAAACTGCTGAAGTCTGGCGAAAAGTTGCCTGAGACGCTATCGTACTATCCGGCTATTTGTAACGCCGATCTGAAAAAGTTTGCGAAAACATTAGAAAGTCACGAGTACGCTAAGCACTTTAAGGCTACCGCAGTGAAAAAGGTGAAAAATGAAACTCCCGGCCTGATGCGCGAGAAAGTCAGTGACCCTGGCGAATTGTTACCTGACCAAGAAAAGATATTGGAAATGAAGTAGTTAAGATGAAATCAATCATCTTTACCGATCTCGACGGAACCCTGCTGGATTTTCAAAATTACTCTTATTCAGTAGTAGAATCAAGCGTTTATCAGCTTCAGGCACAGTTTATTCCAGTGATATTTTGCTCGTCAAAAACTAAGACAGAGCAGCAATACTATAGAAAAGCATTACATAATACTCATCCGTTTATTGTAGAAAATGGTAGCGCAGTTTTTATACCAGTAGGCTATTTTCCTTTTAGGACTTCTGAAAAGGTCACTGACTATACAGTCACTGAGATTGATGGGTTTGAGGTTATAGTACTGGGGGAAACTTTCTCAAAAGTTCGGCAGGGCATTGAGCAAGCCCGACGTGAAGTCGATCTACAATTATGGGGCTACACTGATTTATCGCTGAAAGAAATCATGGAGATTACCCACTTAGAGAGCGAGTTTGCTCAGCGAGCCGCTACCCGCGATTTCTCCGAAACTCTTCTCAAGGGTGGTAAATCCAGCGAAAAATTTAAAGAGTTTCAAGAGCTACTTGTTGCACAAAATCTATCCTGCGTGTCGGGTGGTAAATTTCATACCGTAATGGGGGCTGGTAGTGATAAGGGTAGGGCAGTTCAAGTCCTAACCAAGCTGTTTAATATTCAATTTGGTAGGATTCAAACAATTGGTTTGGGCGATTCTGCCAATGATTTACCTTTACTTCAGGCGGTTGATCAAGGCTTCTTGGTTCAGCGGCAAGATGGCTCTTGGTTAGATGTTGATGATGAAAGTATTCAAAAGGTAAAAGGAGTTGGCCCCGAAGGTTGGGTGAAGGTAGCCCAATCACTGATTTCCGTATAAATCTAATAATTTCCTAAGCTCAACCAGCGTATTAGCTTCTTCCGGTGGTTTATCTTGCCGCCAGCGTATAATACGGGGAAATCGCAATGCTACGCCCGATTTGTGGCGAGATGACTTCTGAATACCCTCAAACGCAATTTCAAATACCAATTCAGGGTTTACCGACCGAACAGGCCCGAACTTTTCCCGAGTATTACGTTTTACGAACGCATCGACCTGGCGCATTTCTTCATCGGTTAACCCTGAGTAAGCTTTAGCAAAAGGTACTAATCGGCGTTCCCCATCGTATTCATCCCACACTGCGAATGTATAGTCGGAGTATAATCCTGAACGCCGTCCGCTACCTCGCTGGGCATTAATCAACACTCCATCAATGGTAAGTGGATCAATTTTCCATTTCCACCAATCGCCTCGTTTACGGCCGACGCGGTACGGACTGACTTTACGTTTGAGCATAAAACCCTCCGCCATTAAGGAGCGGGATTGCTCCTGAAGTGTAGCCAGAGCATCCCAATCATCGGCTTCCACTGTATCGGATAGTAAAAAATAGGAAGCCTCATCTTTAACTTGCTCGTGAATCTCTTCTAACTTCTCTCGCCGTTTTGCTATCGACCACTCCCGAATATCTTCACCTTGCCACTCCAGCAGATCATAAGCCAGTAACACCACTGGGGCTTTTTTTAAGATAGCCTTAGAGACGTTTTTTCGTCCGATACGGGTTTGCAGCAGTGCAAATGGTAATATTTGATCACTGGCAAACGGTAATATTTCTCCGTCAATCACCGTTCCTGAGGGCAATATTTTCGCAAAGCCAGCCAGTTCAGGAAACTTATCAGTAACTAACTCTTCGCCTCGCGACCAGATGTAGTGCTTGCCTTCTCGCACAACTACCTGTCCCCGAATGCCATCCCATTTCCACTCCACTTGCCATTCATCTACTGAACCTAAGTTTTCCACCTCATCGCTGGTAACCGGATGCGCCAGAAAGAAAGGGTAGGGGCGGGATAAATTATCTTCTTGGTTTTCTTCCAGCACTAGCGACTCAAACGAAACATCGTTCGGGTTCCAGTCACCCATTAGGCGATGAGCTACGACGGTTTTATCAATATTCGTTTGCTGAGCTAGTGCTCGGAACGCTAGGTTTTGGGAAATACCAATCCGAAAGCTGCTCGTCATTAATTTAGTAAATACCAACTTTTCGGGCTGAGTCATCTGCTGCCAGGCAGCTAGTATTCGTGCTTTCTTTTCGCCTTCTTCTAATTGGTGCAAACCCTGAAGATAGTCTACCCAATATGCCAGTGGCTGATCCTGAGTATCCGTCGGTGGAGGTAGAAGTAAAGAAATGGTTTCAGCTAAATCGCCCACAAATGAATAAGATTCCCGGAATAGCCATTCGGGCAATGCAGTCAGCTCCATCGTCCAGGTTTTTAGCAAGGTAGAATTTACCGGACGCTTGGGGCGTTTATGGCTGAAAAACGCAATTACCCATAGTTTATCCCGATCAGGGGCAGTAGCGAAATACTCCCGGAGCAGTGCTACTTTTTCATTGGTTTTGTTCGTTTGATCAAGCTCAACAAATAACTGGGCAAACTGCTTCATAATCAAAAATGCCAACTTGTGAAAACAGTAAATGTTTTGTATCTCGGCGGTACAAAACCTAACCTACTGCTATGAGAAATATGACTCTCGTTATCATATTTTTGCTTCTTCATCGAGTATCAGATGCCCAAAGTGTATCTGAGCGGCCTAATATTATTGTGTTTATCGCTGATGATGCCGGGTGGCGCGACTTTGGCTGCTACGGAAATCCTGTGATTCAGACCCCTAATATTGATCAATTAGCAGCGGAAGGTATTCAGTTTAATAATGTTTTTTTGACTACTCCGCAGTGTAGCCCTACCCGAACGAGCTTGCTCACTGGACAGTTTGCCCACACACTACGTACGGAAGATTTGCACACGCCCCTGAAAACAAGCCAAAAGACGGTAGCTCACCACTTAAATGAAGCGGGCTACTATACCGCTCTGCTGGGAAAATCGCATATTGGAAAAGAAGCCACTGCGGAGTTTGATTACTTCAACCCGGGTAAAGGAAATCCTCGCGGGCAAGATTTAGAGACTGTGCTAGAAGAAGCTGGAGAACAACCAGTTTTTACCTGGTTTGCTTTTTTTGACCCTCACCGCAGTTATAAGTCTCACACGATTGCCAATCCGCATAACCCCGATGATGTAGTAGTTGCCCCCTATCTGGCTGATACTCCCGAAACCCGGCTAGATTTAGCTATGTACTACGATGAAATCGCCCGAATGGATAGTACTATTGGCGCAGCGTTGCAGATTTTGGAGGATCGGGGTGAACGAGAGAATACGGTCATTTTCTTTATGACGGACAACGGTAAACCCTTCACTCGGGCAAAAGGTACGTTATACGATGAAGGGGTGAAAACCCCGTTTATCGTAAACTGGCCGACTCAGATAAAACAAGAAAGTACGGATGATAACTTACTGACAACTTTGCGATTAGCCCCAACTATTCTTGATTTGGCCGGGGCTGAAATTCCTACATCTATGTACGCGGAAAGCATGGTTCCATCGTTGGTAAATCAAGAGCGAGTGGTTGATGAGTTCGTATTTAGCGAGCGTAACTGGCACGATTGTGACGAACACATGCGGAGTGTGCGAAGCGATAGTTTTAAGCTGATTGTAAACAGCTATATTGAGCTTCCGCATGGTACTGCGGCTGATTTAGCTGGAAGCTTATCTCACCAATCATTATTAAGACTGAAGGAGGAGGGAAAACTCAGTGAAGCCCAGTCCTTGGTTTTTCAAGTGCCTCGGGCGGGTATTGAACTATACGACGTAATTAATGACCCTTATGAGCTAAATAATCTGGCATTTAGGGCAGAATATCGCCCAGTGATTCGTAAGCATTATGAAGTTTTACAGCAATGGATGCAAGAAACTGATGATTTTCCACCGCATTATCGCCGAAGGTACGACAATACCGACCGCGTTACTGGTGCTATGTTTAGGTTCAATCCTCCTGAAATGTACGCCCCATTACCAAATTAATTAAAATAATACAATTTATTAGTAATAAAGCAATATAATAATCGTTTCTATTTTTTAAGAAATGTATCAAAGTAAGTTTTATATGACTTTTTTTTAGTTTGATGCAAATCAAAGCTGAATATTTGCAAAAGAATGAATGAGCGCACCGTCTCATGCCAAGTAATGATTATTATTAAACATACCACAAAGTTTGTATTTGTTATTCTGACCCTATCGGCCTGTCAGCGAATGATCTGTCCGGCCTTTCAGAGTACTTTCATTCTAGACGATAGTGTACGGCTTGCGCAGTTCTCCTTATTTGAGGGCGATACAGCAGGTTTTGCCCCTAAGCAATTTGTGACTGATAAGAACCGCTACGGTATTATGGCAGAATTGAGCTATAACAAGAAGTATAATGCCATAAAGACAGTAGAGATGGTTACCATTTTCCCACCCGGTGAGCCAGCTTCTCAGGATTCAGCCTACGTTGACCCACTTGATAGCGGAAACCCGATGATGGCTCCGGCAGATTCGGTTAATACGCCGATGATTGTTGGCGAAGAGCCAAAGTAAATCAAATCACAATATTCACAATTCTCTTAGGCACCACAATTATCCGCTTAGGTGATTTGCCATCCAGCCATTTTTGAACAGTTTCGTCTTTTAATACGGCATTTTCTATTGCTTCTTTTGATGCATCTACCGCGAAATTCAACTTAGTCCGTACTTTACCATTAATCGAGATAGGATACTCGTGAGTATTCTCAACCAGGTACTCCTCGTTAAAAACTGGAAAAGTTACGGCAGTCACACTTTCTTGGTGCCCTAGCAGATGCCAGAGTTCCTCGGCTATATGGGGAGCAAAGGGTGAAATGATCACGACCAGATCGGTTAAGATAGCGCGCTTATTGCACTTGAGCGACGTAAGCTCATTCACACAAATCATAAAGCTACTTACGCTGGTATTGAAGGAGTAATTCTCAATATCCTCCTGTGCCTTCTTGATGGTTTTGTGCAGCACTTTCAGTTCTTCGGGAGTAGGAATATCATCTGATACAGCAAAATTACCTTGTTCGTTGTGGAATAGCCTCCAGAGTTTGCGCAAAAACTTAAATACGCCGTCGATGCCATTGGTATTCCAAGGTTTGGATTGCTCAAGCGGTCCTAGAAACATTTCGTACAGTCGTAGCGTATCGGCTCCGTACTGCTCGACCACATCATCTGGATTAACGACGTTGAACTTAGATTTAGACATCTTTTCAACTTCAGGCTTGGTAAGGAATTCTTGAGAGTTTTCGGGTGACCTCGGATAAAATTGACCTTGCTGCCAATAACCACCATTAGTTATAAATACAGCATTTTTATATCCTGATTTAGAAAGAAATCCATTTATATCTAATTTGTTGTTATCGACAAGATTAATATCAACATGAGTTTCAATTAGTTTATCAGGATAATTAGAGGCGACATCTGCACTTACAAATACATTATAAATATCATTACCCAGATTGATTGAGCCATATACAGAAATAGTGTTCGTTCCAGTTAAGCCTTTATACATGATCTCAGATTGCCCCTGAATCATCCCTTGGTTAATCAGCTTTTTGTAAGGCTCGTCAACGGTAACGTAGCCCCGGTCGTACAAAAACTTGGTCCAGAAGCGAGAGTAGAGTAAATGTCCGGTAGCGTGCTCAGTGCCACCAATGTATAAATCCACACTTTCCCAGTACTTCTGGGCTTCTGGGCTGACGAATTCTTCTTCGTTCTGCGAATCCATGTAGCGGAAGTGGTACCAGGAAGAACCTGCCCAACCGGGCATGGTAGTTAACTCGTAAGCGTACTGATTTTGATACTTCCAGTCTGTAGCTCGTCCCAGTGGCGGCTCACCACTTTCGGTGGGCTTGTATTCGTCTACCGAAGGTAACTCCAGTGGCAGTTCATTCTCAGGTAGTAAACGAGGAATATCATCTTTAAAATACACCGGAACCGGTTCTCCCCAGTAGCGTTGGCGACTGAACACGGCATCCCGCATGCGGTAATTCACTTTCGCTTTACCTAGGTTTAACTCTTCAGCTCGTTGAGTTGCTGCGGGAATCGCATCGTGAGAATCCATTCCGTTGAGAAAGCCCGAATTAATCATCTTTCCGTGCTTTTTCTCAGTCGGGTCGTCCATACTTTCTGTTCCTTCAATCACGTGGATGATAGGTAAGTCAAAGTGCTGGGCAAAGCGATAGTCACGATCATCGGAGGAAGGTACACCCATGACCACGCCAGTTCCGTAACCCGCCAGTACGTAATCGGCCACCCAAATAGGCACGGGTTCATCCGATAAAGGATTGATCGCGTAAGAACCTGTAAACACTCCCGAAACCGTCTTCACATCAGCCATGCGGTCTCGTTCCGAGCGATTAACTGCCATTTCTACGTAAGCTGAGACTTCTTCTTTACGATCATCAGTTGTCAACTGCTGAATAAGTTCGTGCTCAGGAGCCAAGGTGATGTAAGTAACCCCAAAAATTGTATCTACCCGAGTGGTGAAAGCCGTTAACGTAATCTCAGAGTCTTGTACTTTGAAATCCAGTTCACAACCATAGGATCGGCCAATCCAGTTGCGTTGCATCTCTTTTAGAGAGTCGGTCCAGTCGATTTGTTCTAAGCCTTCTAGTAAGCGATCTGCGTAGGCAGTGATCCGCATCATCCACTGCTTCATCTTTTTGCGTTCAACCGGATAGCCGCCGCGTTCGGAGAAGCCGTCTTTCACTTCATCGTTAGCCAGCACCGTTCCTAATTCAGGACACCAGTTTACGACAGTATCAGCCAGATAAGTAAGTCGATAATTTAGTAAGATTTTTTGCTGCTGAGCTTCAGAGAAGCTATCCCACTCTTCGGCGGAAAATTGAGGAGTATCTTCATCACAGACGGCTTGCACGGCAGCGTTTCCGTTTTGCTCAAATTGCTCAATGAGTGACTCAATCGGTTCAGCTTTATTAGTAGCTTGGTTAAACCAACTTTGAAATAATTGCATGAAAATCCATTGGGTCCAACGGTAAAAGTTGGGAGAGCTGGTTTGTACTTCCCGACTCCAATCAAAAGAAAATCCCAGATTACCTAGTTGCTCCTTATAACGTTCAATATTTTGTGCTGTAGTAATTGCCGGATGCTGTCCGGTTTGGATGGCGTACTGTTCGGCTGGAAGACCAAAAGAGTCGAAACCCATTGGGTGCAGCACATTAAAACCCTTTAGTCGTTTGTAGCGACTGACAATATCCGAAGCAATGTAGCCCAGTGGATGACCCACGTGCAAGCCTGCGCCCGAAGGATAAGGAAACATATCCAATACATAATACTTCGGTCGCGAGGGATCTACTTCAACTCGGTAAATATCATTGTCTTGCCAGTGCTGCTGCCACTTTTTTTCTATTTCCTGAAAATTATATTCTGCCATAATTTTAATGAGTAATGAATGATGAATAATGATTAATGGAATAAGTCTGAAAACGATTGATATTTATCAGTCATTACTCATTATTCATTAATTTGGGGCAAACTTAGCAGAATTTAATCAGAAACAACAGTTGTCAGTGTCCTCAAGAAGTTAGTTGGATCAGGATAATTGACTGATTAATTCTTCAAGGGTGCAGATACCTGAATTTTGGCGATTTCGGATGAAATGGTAGATGGCTTCAGCAGTGTTTTTACTCTTAGCGTCAGAGTTCCCATCTTTAGTCAGCAGTATTTTCCAGAAAAATGGTGAATGTTCTTGAGAAATTACTTTTTCAGCAGTCTCTCTCGAGCTTCCTAGCCCAATTACCGGAATTTGGTGCTTATGCCCCAATCGCCACAATGATAGAAAATGATCGGATGGGTTTTGGTCAATAGGCTCACAGCAAACAAGAAACTCTATTTCTTCGGAATTTTCTTCTATCCAGGTAGCCAGGTTAGACTTGGGAATATAGTGCCAGTACTGAACATTTTTTATCTGCTCATCAGCAAGAGACAGACTCGTATCAGATAGGACTAAGTAGTTAAAATTGTGCTCATTTAGCTGTTTAGCTAATGCAAGACCCAATGGCGAACTGGCTTCAGTAATTACGATCATAATTTTGGCTTAGTTTGAAGAACTGAATATAGCAGACAGATTGTTTATATTTGCAAAAAATGAGAAGAGAGGTGGAAGACGGGGAAAAGTTGGAAGCAGTAGCCACGTTGTAAAACGTCAGAAGCTGGAAGCTCGGAATTAGTAGAAATTGCTTCGCAAAAATTAGAAAAGTGATGAGTAACTGTGGACTATAGACTATAAACCAACAGCAACCAACAATTTAACAATCGAGCAATAATATTCAATCATGATTTATGTGAGTCGGAAAGAGCACTTTAATGCTGCTCATAAGTTGTATAATCCTAATTGGACGAAAGAAAAGAACGAAACGATTTTCGGTCCTTGCGCTAATGAAAACTGGCACGGACATAACTTTGAGATGATCGTAACAGTGAAGGGCAGACCTGACCCGGAAACGGGTTTTGTAGTAGACTTAAAGACGCTTAGCAAAGTTATAAAGCGTACGGTGATTGATAAGGTAGATCATAAAAATCTGAATCTTGACGTAGATTTTCTTAGAGGAAAAATGGCAAGTTGTGAGGTGTTGGTAGAAGAGTTCTGGAAGATACTGGCTCCTGAAGTTGCAAAGATTACCCCTCGAGGACAGCTATACTCTATCCGATTGTTTGAAACTCATAAAAACTTTGTAGAATTCTTTGGCGAAGGACTGGAACCAGTATCTGCCCCGTTTAAGGAACAATCGCAGCCCGAACCTATGCTAAATCTATGAGATACTACTTAGTTGCCGGCGAGCGCTCTGGTGACTTACACGGGGGTAATTTAGTAAAAGAGATTCATAAGGTTGATCCAGAGGCTGAAATCCGGGCGTGGGGGGGCGACGAAATGCAGCGAGCTGGAGCTACGCTGGTGAAGCATTACAGCGATCTAGCCTTCATGGGCTTTTGGGAAGTTGCGAAAAACCTTTCTACCATTCGGGGATTTCTCAAGCTATGCAAGGCAGATCTAATTGATTTTCAGCCTGATGCTGTTATTTTGATTGATTATCCGGGCTTTAATTTCAGGATTGCCAAATTTGCAAAATCACAAGGGTTTCGTACTTACTACTACATTGCTCCTAAAACCTGGGCCTGGAATTCATCCCGCACCCATAAACTTCGGAAATACGTCGATCAGGTGTTTTCCATTCTCCCGTTTGAAAAACCCTTTTTTGAGAAGTACGGAGTGAATGTAACCTATGTTGGTAACCCACTGTATGATGCAATTAGAGATTTTCAGTCAGAACCTAATTTTCGTAAAAAGCACCACCTTACCGCAAACCCAGTGATCGCCCTTCTACCAGGTAGTCGTAAGCAGGAGATTCAAAATATGCTGACTACTTTGTTAGAGGTGGTTCCTCATTTTTCTCAGGTTCAGTTTGTGGTTGCTGCCGTAGGAAATCTTCCCGCTTACTACTATAACCCGGTGCGATCGCATCCTCAAGTACGAATTGTGACTGACCAAACGTATCAGGTGCTAAGTGAAGCGCATTTTGCCATTGTTACTTCAGGTACAGCCACGTTAGAAACAGCATTATTTAATGTGCCCCAGATCGTGGTTTATAAAACCAGTCCCGTTTCTTATCGTATTGCCCGCTCACTGATTAAGGTTTCCTACATTTCCCTTGTCAATTTGATCATGGATGAAGAGGTCGTGCCAGAATTGATACAGCAAGATTTTACGGTTGATAATATTGTGAGTTGGAGCCAGAAGTTGATAGAAGAAACGGAAACCCGTAAAACGCAACTAGATGCCTACGCTAAACTGAAAGACTTAATGGGTAGTCGCCCTACCTCGCAGATCGTTGCTGAAGCAATACATTCCGATTTTGTGTAGGAACAGACAAATGTTTCAGATTTCTCTGATTCACTTTCATCTAACCCAGTTTGGGTTATTGCAAAACCATATCTATTTCGTAATATTGCTTATTATTCAATTTTCTATTACCTAAATTCTAATTTATGAGACAATCTCTAACTACTATGAAATTGCTCCGTGTCAGGAGTAGTTTACGATTCTGCTTAGCTTGTTTCTTAGTAAGCGTTTGCACTGTATCTTACGCTCAGCGTACTGTTTCAGGAACAGTTACGGATCTCTCCAATGATGAGCCTCTTCCGGGGGTGAACATTTTGGTACAAGGAACTACTACGGGTACAGTTACCGACATTGACGGGAAATACAGTATCTCGGTACCTAGTGAAAATGCTGTTCTCGTCATTTCATCAGTTGGGTACGAAACTATGCAAGAAGCGGTAAACAATCGTAGCACAATTAATTTGTTCCTATCTCCGGACTTAACCCAGCTTGGTGAAGTAGTGGTTACGGCTCTAGGAGTAGAGCGAGAAACGAAAGCACTGGGCTACTCTGTGGCTGAAGTACCGGGTGAACAACTTACCGAAGCTCGCGAACTCAACGTGGCCAACTCCTTGGCTGGACGAGTAGCTGGTGTAGTGGTTAGCTCGCCTACTACTGGCCCCGCCGGATCATCTCGGGTGGTTATTCGAGGAAATGCTTCACTAACCGGAAATAATCAACCCCTGTATGTGGTAGACGGAATTCCGATGGACAACTCTAACCTAGGAGCTGCTGGTATGTGGGGCGGTAAAGATTTGGGGGATGGTATCTCTAGTCTTAATCCCGATGATATTGAGAATATGACAGTGCTTAAGGGGCCAACTGCATCGGCTCTCTATGGAAACCGGGCGCAGAATGGAGTAATCCTTATTACGACTAAGAAAGGTTCATCTCGACAGGGAATAGGAGTAGAAATCAACAGTAATACAGTATTTGAAACTCCACTCATCGCTGATTTTGACGAATTCCAGTATCAGTACGGCTCAGGATCAGCGGGATTGGCACCAACGAATGAGGAAGAAGCATTGCAATTTTCCCGTTCAGCTTGGGGGGCACCTATTCAGGGGCAGACGGTAATGAATTTTGACGGAGTTACTCGCCCTTATGTAGCTCAGCGGGATAATATCCGAGATTTTTACGATGTAGGTCGAACGCTGACCAACACGGTTTCTCTCAGCGGTGGAAACGAAACTGCTACATTCCGTTTTTCTGGCTCTCTTCTGGATAATGAAGGCATTATCCCTGAAGCCGGCTTAGAGCGATATACTATAAACTTACGCGGGACGTCCAAACTAGGCAAAAAGCTATCAGCTGACGTAAAGATTAACTACATTGAAGAAAACGCGCACAACCGTCCTTCACTATCTGATACTCCTGAAAACCCCGGTTTAGTTTTACCGGAACTAGCTCCTACAGTTAGTGTAAACTGGCTCCGGGATTACGAAGACGAGGTGGGGAATCCTATTCCTTGGACGAATACTCAGTTTCGTACCAATCCGTACTGGGGAGTGTACAATCAGACTAATGAAGACGAAAAGCAACGTTTAATCGGTTTTGTATCACTAAAATATCAGTTCACTGATTGGCTCTCATTTCAGTTACGTACTGGAACTGATCAATATCAACTACGCCAAACGGATATTGATGCACCAGGAACTAGTTACGTAGTAGACGGGCGAATCACCGAACAAGATTGGTCGGTAGAAGAGCGGAACACTGATTTCCTACTACTAGCTAGTAAAGACATTGGAAGCGATTTCAACTTCTCACTCACGTTGGGTGGAAACCATCGGACTAATAGAACAGAGCAATCCCGACTGTTTGGTAGCAACTTCTTTACTCGTAATGACCTAAGGTTTTTTAATACCGCTAATCAAGAGGGAAGGCTTACATTGACTGAGCTAGAGGTTAATTCGTTGTACGGAGCGTTTCAACTAGGCTTCCGCGATTACTTATTCGTAGATTTGACAGCTCGTAATGACTGGTCATCTACTTTAACGAATCCTCTTGATCCAGATGGTTCAGAAAATAGCTTTTTCTATCCGTCAGCGAGTGTAGCGTTTGCTTTTACTGATGCTATTGATATTAACTGGGGACCTTTATCCTTCGGTAAGGTTCGGGTTTCGGCGGCTGAGGTAGGAAACGATACTGACCCCTACGTGCAGTTATTAACTTATGCTGTAAACGGGAATACGTATAACGGGCAAGGGTTAGGTGATATCGGTACCAATCAAATTCCTAACACTTCATTAATTCCAGAAGAGAACAACGCCTTAGAGGCGGGCTTGGATATGCGATTCTTTGAAGGGCGCATTGGACTGGACTTCACCTGGTACCGTCAGCGGGCTAACCAGCTTATTGTTCCAGTAGACGTTTCTCAAACTTCGGGCTTCAATACTACCATTGTTAATGCAGGAGAGGTAGAAAACGAAGGGGTTGAGCTCTTATTAACAACTACTCCAGTTTTAACGAACGGTGGTTTCCGTTGGGATCTTGACGTTAACTTTGCCCAAAACCGCAACCAAGTGCTGCGATTGCAAGAACCTATTGAGCGATTACGGATTGGCTCGGCTCGTTCAGGCGTAACCGTTGAGGCTAGGGTTGGTGAACCTTACGGAGCTATTGTAGGTCGCCCGTATCGTCGTACCCCTGATGGACAAATCATCTACGAAGCTGATGGTACTCCTCTATTCGGGCGAGTGAACTACGATGAAAATGGTGAGCCACTGCGAGATGAAAACGGAAATATGATTATTGATGAACGAGTCACGCTGGGAGTAGCAAATCCTGATTGGACTGCTGGCATTACAAATACTTTTAGTTATAAAGGTTTCAATATAAGTGCCTTGATCGATATTCGTCAGGGTGGGGATATTTACTCGCAGTCTAATTCAATTGCCTACGGTAACGGTTCTCACATAGCTACCGTGGAAGGACGAGAAGCTTGGTACGCTTCCGAAGCGGCTCGGGAAGCAGCCGGAGTAGAACCAGAAGATTGGGCTCCTACTGGCGGTATCGTTGGCCCTGGGGTAAAGGGCAATTTTGGCGAAGATGGTAGCTACCTAGGATTTCTGGAGGAAGATAACGATGTGATTGTAAACCCTGAAACTTACTGGGGAAGCCTACCTGATGAGCAGTTTGTCTACGATGCTAGCTTTATCAAGCTACGGCAGTTATCGATCGGATATACTTTCCCACAAAGTATGTTGGAAAAAACTCCTTTCCAGGGACTGAGAGTCTCTTTGGTAGGGCGTAATCTGGCGATCTTGAGCAAAAATATAGATAACATCGATCCTGAGTCTACCTACTCTAGCCGGAACGACTCTCAGGGTTTCGAATACGGTACACTACCAACTACCCGAAGCTTAGGTTTTAATCTAAACCTACGGTTCTAATTTTCCCTATTAAATAAAGATACTTATGATAAAATATATAAAAACTAGTCTGGTCATATTCGCTATGCTAATAGCGAATGCCTGTACTGAGGATTTTGCCGAACTTAACACCAACCCCAACCAGTTACCTGACCTAGACGTTGGTTTTCAGTTGGGACGGGCGATGATTGCCTCATCAGATAGTCGGTTCGAGTATTGGCGGTCTAATCTGATTTACCCTACTGCTATTGCCCAGCAGGCCACCAATACCTGGTGGACAGGGAATACCTACGGAATTAGTGATCAGTGGGCAGGAGCTTGGTGGGAGCGGTATTATACTGGCTACGGCAAAAACCTTACTGATTTGATTGCTCGGGCTGATCCAGAAACCGAATCGAATACCATCCAGGCGGCTCGTATTTTTCGGGTGCACTTGTTTCAGCGGTTAACTGATCTTTACGGCGATGCGCCTTGGTTCGGGGCGGGTAAAGGCTTTTTAGAAGCTAACTTTACTCCTGAATACGATACCCAGGAGGCTATCTACGATGATTTGATTAAAGAAGTCACTGAGGCATCAGCCGCTCTAAATGAATCTCAACCTGAGGTTCGGGGTGATGTAATATTCGATGGTGACATTAGCAAGTGGAAGAAGTTTGCCAATTCTCTACGCCTACGTCTTGGCATGCGGTTGAGTGAAGTAAATCCTGCCAAAGCAGAGACCGAAGTAAGTGCTGCATTTGCGGCAGGAGTAATGGCCAGTTTAGATGACCAACCGGTATTTGTTCACGATGTTAACTTTCAGAATGGTAACTCGCAGGTAGTTCGTTCTGATCATTTCTTCTTGCACAATACAATGGTAGAATTTATGAAATCTACCAACGATCCTCGCCTGACCGTTTACGGTGGTGTGTACGTAGATGGCGATAAAATAGATGTACCCGTTGAAGAATTCTACGGACTTCCGCTTGGGGGGCAATCGGCTGAAAATCCAGCAGCACCTGAAGCTCCGTTAGCCCGTATCAATCTTGACCACTTTAGCCAACTCGAGGTACCTTACGTACACATGCGTTACGTTGAAGTAGAGCTATTATTAGCGGAAGCAGCAGCTCGAGGGTGGATTGCTTCTGATGCAGCCATGCACTACGAAGCGGGAGTAACTGCTGGCATGAAAATGTGGGAGATTTATCCCGGTAATCCTACAATTGCGGATGCTGATATTGCGGCGTATCTAGCTGCTAATCCCTATGACGGAAGTTCGTTAGATGCTGCTCTAGAGACGATCAATATGCAGTTCTGGGTGAGTATGTTCATGAACGGCTTCGAGTCGTATGCTAACTACCGCCGAACTAATATTCCTAATTTGGCGCCTAGCACCCATCCGTCACGGGCAATTAATACTGTCCCGTTAAAGATGCCTTATCCTGTTCGGGAAGATGGTGACAACAAAGCGAACTTTCAGCCAGCTGTGGCTAAGCAAAACGTAACCGGAACCAACGACTTGAGTGGTAAGGTCTGGTGGGACGTGAACTAATTTTATCTATCATTTAATACGAAAGGGAAGTCAGCAACAGTTGGTTTCCCTTTTTAATTACTACACACTTTTTATGAAGAGAGTGCTGGAAATATGCGTAGATTCTTTAGAATCAGCATTAGTTGCCCAAGAGGCGGGCGCCGATCGGGTAGAACTATGCAGTTGCCTGGAAGTAGGAGGAATTACTCCCGACCCAGCCTTGTTCTTATTAGCTAGAGAAAAATTATCTATCCCAATTCACGTACTGATTCGCCCTCGGATCGGAAACTTTTTTTATTCAGCTACCGAGCAATCGGTCATTCTAAAAAGTATTAAGTTTTTTAAACAGTACGGAGCTGATGCTGTGGTAGTTGGGGCGTTACAATCAGATAATACACTGGATCTAGATTTTTTATCTGAAATGCTGGAAACAGCATCATCAATATCAGTAACCTTTCACCGGGCTTTTGATCTAGTTGATAACCCACTAACGGTTTTCGCTCAGCTAGAAGAATTGGGTATATCCCGGGTTTTGACCTCAGGGCAAAAAGAATCAGCGATAGAGGGCACTGCTTTGCTGGAACAACTTGTCGAGCGATCTTCGCTAACTAAAATCTTAGCAGGTGGCGGAGTCAACAGCCAAAATGTAGTAAAATTGCTGGACACAGGAATCAATGAAGTTCATGCCTCAGCCCGGAAGGTAGCTCTAGGAAACACAATACCTGGTAAAATATCCTTATCAAAACTAAACCCCGATGAGTACCGAGTAGCCGATTTTCAGGAGATTGTTAACTTGCGAAACCAACTTGACAACTACTAACCTTATGTTCAGTAAGATAATCCTGATTTTCTTTTCACTACTTGTTATGAGTTGCGCTGAACCTTCCCCAACACTGAAAGTCATCTCATTCAATATTCGTTACGACAATCCCGGCGATAGCGAGCACCGATGGGATAACCGGAAAGAGCGAGTAGTAAATCTCCTAAAATTTTATCAAGCTGATGTGTTTGGGCTGCAAGAAGCATTACATCATCAGGTCACTCACGTAGAAGAGCATTTCCCAAACTACCGTAGGGTAGGAGTAGGGCGTGATGATGGTAAAATGAAGGGGGAGTACTCGCCCATTTTTTATGATACTACCAAATTGCAAAGTATTGATGAAGGAACATTCTGGCTTTCCACTACTCCTGAGAAACCCAGCAAAGACTGGGATGCCGCACTTCCTCGCATTGCCACCTGGGTTATCTTGCAAAAGAAGTCTACGGAAGAAAATATATTGGTCTGTAATACCCACTTTGACCATCGGGGAGAGGTTGCCCGTTTGGAAAGTGCCAAACTACTCCAGAAGAAATTACCTGCTCTGGCCGATGGTACTCCAGTTATTTTAATGGGTGATTTTAACAGTGATCCTGATTCAGCCCCTTACCAAGCTTTGAATGATGGAAACAATTTAGTGGATGCTTATGTGTCAAGTGAGCTTCCGCCGGTTGGCCCGGAAAAAAGTTTTAGCGGGTTTGTCGTGACTCCCGATTTACCGGGTGACCGAATTGACCATATTTTTGTAAGCCCATCGCTGAAAGTGCTTCGCTATGCAGTAATCAGTGAAGAGAAGGCTGGATCTTATCCATCCGATCATTTTCCGGTATTTGCTGAAATTAGTAACTAACCTTTTTGTCAACATATATTTTCTTAACCCTAACCATCTCATTTTATGAAATATCTCACTATAATATTCTTGGTATCTATATTGATCTGTTGTACCACCGTAGATTCTTCTAAGTCTGAAGCTGATGAGCCCTCGACTGCTCAACCAGAAGTTGAAAATAAGTGGGTAACTGTTGACATTGAGGGTGAGCCACTAGCTCGTCATGAAAATGCCTTTACCGAAATAAACGGTAAGTTTTACCTGATTGGTGGAAGAAATAATAAACCCATCAATATTTATGACCCGGAGACGAATCAGTGGACAGAAGGAGCTACGCCACCGCTGGAGATGCATCACTTTCAGGCTTTGCCCTTTCAGAATAAAATTTATGTGCTAGGAGCATTTACCGGAGGCTTTCCCCACGAAACCCCTATCCCTGATATTTATAGTTACGATCCAGCGACTGATGAGTGGATAAAAGAAGTAAGTATTCCCGAAAATCGGAGGCGGGGAGCAGCAGGAGTTGTTGCTTATCAAGATAAAATCTACATGCTCTGCGGTATTCAGGACGGACACTACGATGGGCACGTAGCCTGGCTTGATGAATACGATCCGGCGACAGGAGAATGGACAGAATTACCGGATGCCCCACGCCCTCGAGATCATTTTCAGGGTGCAGTAAAGGGGACTAAACTTTATGCGGCGGGTGGACGAAATACTTCCGCTAAAACCAAGCAGACCATGGAGCTTACCATCAATGAGATAGATGTTTATGATTTTTCTACTGGTGAGTGGGCAACCCTAGAAAACCCACTACCTACCGAAAGAGCGGGAACTACCTCAATTGTTGTTGACGATCAACTCATTGTTATTGGAGGTGAAAGTGGCTCGCAAGTTCCTGCTCACAGTGAGGTTGAGGCTCTAGACCTCAAGAAACTCGTCTGGCGAGTGTGGCCTTCTCTGGAACAGGGGCGCCACGGAACTCAGGGCTTTCTTCACAAGGGTAGTCTTTACATCGCTGCGGGCAGCGGAGATCGAGGAGGCGGACCTGAGCTTACTAGTCTGGAAAAATTTAGCTTGGAATAGCGAATTATTAAAAGAATGAGATTGAAGTGGTGTGATTTTTGTAAAAAAAATAGGTAGACAGAAGTGCTACCTATTTTCCCAGTAATGAAGAAGTAAACAGTGGGAAGTAAAAATGCAATCTATTGATTTTGGGCAAATCTACCCACTTTTTTAGGAAAAAATTAGCTAAATCAGTCTGTATAGGCTGATTTTACTTTTTTGATACTACTTAATATCACTTTCATACTATTTGCCTCATAACCACCGACGAATTTTGTGCGAGTACTTAGTATATGTTTCGCTAAATTTGGTGAAGAGTACCTTTTCCTCTGGCTTAATTTGAAATTAATTGAGGCAGATTACAGATAGCGAAGTATCAGGAAAGATAAGAGATGAGCAAGCCGCACTGCCCAAGAGCTACTAAATACAAAAGCGGTAGTAAGTAGCGAAAGTATTAAGCAGCAGTCAGTTGCTTGAATTTAGACTTCTCAAAGCGCTCTCGGGCATAATTCCCATCTACCGTAAAGGATTTAATCTCGGTTTGAGAAGGTAACTCATACATGGCATCAGTAATGATTGCCTCGCAGATAGAGCGTAAACCTCGGGCACCCAGTTTGTACTCAATTGCCTTTTCAACAATGTAGTCCAAGGCTGAGTCATCAAAAGTAATATCAATACCCTCCATCTGAAACAGCTTATGGTACTGTTTAGTCAGAGCATTTTTAGGCTCGGTCAGAATCATTTTGAGTGTTTCTCGACTCAATGGATCAAGGTGGGTAAGCACCGGTAATCGTCCAATTAGCTCGGGTATTAATCCGTATTGTTTTAAGTCTTGAGCCGTGACGTACTGCAACAGGTTATCTCTATCGACTCGTAAATCAGAAGTATTAGTTTTAGTCTGGGTAAATCCGAGGGGTTGAGTATTCAGTCGGTTAGCGATTAATCGTGAAATACCGTCAAAAGCACCACCGCACACAAACAAGATGTGCTCTGTATTGATCGCAATCATCTTCTGATCGGGATGCTTGCGGCCACCTTGCGGAGGAACATTCACACTAGTACCTTCCAGCAGCTTGAGCATCGCTTGCTGAACTCCTTCACCGCTCACATCACGAGTGATGGAGGGGTTATCCGATTTACGGGCAATTTTATCTATTTCATCAATGTAGACAATCCCCCGTTCAGCGGCCTCAACGTCGTAATCAGCAGCCTGAAGTAGGCGGGTTAAAATGCTTTCAACATCTTCTCCTACGTAGCCCGCTTCGGTCAGGACTGTAGCATCAGCAATGCAGAAAGGTACCTGCAGGATTTTCGCCAAAGTACGGGCTAGATAAGTTTTTCCAGTTCCCGTTTCGCCTACCATCACGATATTCGACTTCTCAATCATAATCTCTTCACTATCATCCCGTTGCATTAGCCGCTTGTAGTGATTATAAACCGCTACCGACATCACCTTTTTAGCATCATCCTGACCTACTACATACTCGTCGAGGTGCTTCTTTATTTCTTTGGGCTTGATGAGCGTGAACTCTGGATTCGTAGTTTTTCCCTTGATCTTGAGTTCTTCCTCTAAAATTTGCTGGGCTTGGTTAATGCAGAAATTGCAGATGTGGGCATTGATCCCAGAAATCATGAGGTCGACATCTTTCTTGGTTCTTCCACAGAAGGAGCAGGTAATTTGCTGAGGCATAAATCGCAGCGATTAGTTGTCAGTAGAAAGCGTAAACGGGAAGATAAGTTCCCGTTTACGGAAATGGGAAGTTAGCAATAATTATGACTCTTTCTTAACCTTAGAAGTAACCCCTCGGTCGAGTACTTCATCAATAAGCCCGTATTCCTTAGCTTCAGTAGGGCGCATCCAGTAGTCACGGTCAGAATCCTGCTCAATCTTCTCGAAAGTTTGTCCGCTATGGTCAGCCAGAATCTGGTATAGGTCTTGACGAAGTTCCAGGGTCTGCTTTAGGGTAATCTCCATATCTCTTGATTGCCCTTGCATTCCACCACTCGGCTGGTGAATCATGATACGGGCATGAGGAAGAGCCGCTCGTTTATTCTCGGCACCCCCCGCCAGAAGTACCGCACCCATTGAAGCTGCCAGACCAGTACAGATAGTAGCTACGTCAGGAGTAACGAACTGCATAGTGTCATACATACCTAGCCCAGCGTAGACTGATCCACCGGGGCTGTTAATGTACAGTGAGATGTCTTTTTTCGGATCTACTGACTGTAAAAACAAGAGCTGGGCGGTGATGATGTTGGCGATGCCTTCTTCTACTTGCATTCCCAGAAAGATTATCCGATCCATAATCAGACGAGAAAACACGTCAATTTCCCGGAAATTGGTAGGACGCTCTTCAATCACGGCTCGAGTCATATTTTCTACCCGATGTACATAGCTGTCGAAAGTTAATCCATTAATTCCTTGGCCTTTTACGGCGTATTTACGAAATTCTTCTTTGTTCATTGGAAATAGTGGTTTGTAAATGAATAACTATTAGAGTAAGACGGCAAGTTAGCAATCTTATTGTAAGAAGGTAGTTGGTGTAAGTTATTCGGTTTCTTCCGCAACTTTATTAAAGTCGTCTACACTTACCTCTTTTTCCTCAATGGTGACTTTCTCTTTAATGTGATCAAAGACTTTTTCTGATTGCACTTGGCTAAATACCTGCATATAGTTATTTCCGTTTTCGCCTTTCAGGTAGTTATCCACAATAGGATCAAATCGTTCGTCTTCCCCAAAATCAGAGCCTTGCATGCCAAACTGAGAGAGCACTAACTCACGAGCTTTGCTTTTTACATCTTCGTGCTTAGCCTGAATTTCCTCGTCTTTAGCAATTTTTTCACTGATTAAGCTCCACTTCAAGTCTTGAAGGTAAGCGTCAAATTGCTCATTGATTTTTTCTTCGTCTAGTTCTTCATTCTGGCGCGACAAAATCCATCGTTTCAAGAAGCCTTCGGGTAATTGAATGTCCGTTTGCTCAATGTAGTGGTTTCGGATACTTCTGGATAATAATGCACCGCTTTCGCGCTCATAGTTTTCTTGGATATTCTCCTTTACCTTCTCCCGAAACTCGTCTTCGTTGCTGACAGTATCTTTACCAAAGATTTGGTCAAAAAATTCTTGATTTACCTCAGCCAGCACAGGACGGCTGATCTCAGTAACGGTAAAAGTATACTCACCATTTACATCAGCTACCTCATCGCTCTTTTTTCCCAACAAAAAGGCTACATCTACGTCTTCGGGAAAGACAGTACGAATATCAAAACTCACTGAGTCACCTTCCTTTAGCCCTGAGAATTGAGCTCTTTGCTCTTCAGGCACTATGTTGGTGTTGATCTCAGTCTCATGCGATGTATCAGCATCTACTTGAATTGTACCTTTGAGCGTATCCTCGGCCTGGCTCTCTTCAACATTTTCGCTAGTACTAAGTCGTTTGCGCAGGTTGTCAATAGATTCATCTACCGTTTCTTCGGTGAGGGTAATGCTATGCTTAGTAACCTTCACCTGATCCGACAATTCGTAGGAGAAGTCATTAACTAAACCCAAGTCGTAGCTAAAAGAAAACTCATTTTGGTTTTCCCAGTCAATGTTTTCAGCTTCGCTTAGGTCGGGTAGGGGCTCACCCACTACTTTCAGATTATTCTCCTGAATATACTGAGGTACTGATTGGGAAAGCAACTCATTAATTTCTTCTACCTTGATTGCCTTACCGTACATTTTTTTGATTACTCCCGAAGGAACTTTGCCAGGACGGAAGCCCTTTAGGTTTACTTGCTTGCGGTACTGCTTTACCTTTTGCTCAATTTTAGGTTCATAGTCGCCCGGAAAAAGACGGATATTTAGGGTAGCTTCGTTGTTTTCCTTTTTATCAAGTGTAATATCCAAGGTTATTTGGTTTAGGTATGAAACAAAAACCCTCTTCTCAAAAACGGGTGGATGAGAAGAGGGCTGCAGAAAGATGTGCGGATGGAGGGACTCGAACCCCCATGCCTCGCGGCGCTAGATCCTAAGTCTAGTGCGTCTACCAATTTCGCCACATCCGCCTTCAAAAATAGATTGCAAATGTAGTGTTATTTGCGATTATTTCAATACACGAACGCGAAAATATTAAGGAGAGTTTATTAAGGCTTTAAAAAGTTGCGGCATTTCGAGTGATAGAGCGTTTGGGTGTTATCGTATTAGAGTTTTTTACGTCTTGGTCTTATGCATTTAGCGCATTTAATAAACATGGATTATTGTCTATGTAATCTTTTTTGACATCGAAGTGATTTAAACTTTTAAGAGTTAGATATAGAAAAAATGCGTACTGCCACTTG
>ERZ1740060.43-NODE-43-length-123091-cov-11.880889_pt1 | contig 123091 bp, 106 predicted proteins | sample MGYA00581743_ERZ1740060 | MGnify/ENA primary metagenome ERZ1740060 (study PRJEB43018, sample SAMN04849235) | marine metagenome | isolation source: floating plastic debris | place: Pacific Ocean | collected 2008-08-27 | study: EMG produced TPA metagenomics...
TTTGGTAGAGTAGCAGCCGCCTGTTTCTCACTAGCTTTTTACCCTTGATTCACATTAATTGATATCTCCCAGCACATTATGAAAAAGCAGGGTGTTTCGGTGGAAGTACTATGTCCGGTCGACTTTCCTATTGCAACAGGTGTCTACCCTGACATGACCAAGCATGGTTGGCAAGCAGATGCCTGGCCCCAGATCTACGAAAAAGTGCAAGCTACCGACATTCTGGTGCTCACAACTCCTATTTGGCTAGGTGAAAAATCTTCGGTATGTACCCAGGTAATTGAGCGGTTATATTCTAACTCAGGTACGCTAAATGAACAAGGGCAGTACGCCTACTACGGAAAAGTGGGTGGAACACTGATTACGGGTAATGAAGATGGTGCCAAGCACTGTGCTATGAATATTTTGTATTCCCTACAACACTTAGGCTACACCATTCCTCCGCAGGCGGATGCCGCCTGGCTGGGTGAAGCAGGCCCCGGTTCATCTTACCTAGACGAAGGCTCAGGTGGTCCTGAAAATGACTTTACCAACCGTAACACCACCTTTATGACCTGGAATTTGATGCATCTGGCAAAGATGCTGAAAGAAGCCGGAGGCATTCCTGCTCACGGGAACCAACGTTCTGAATGGGAGGCCGGCTGTCGTTTCGATCATCCCAATCCAGAATATCGCTAAATACCCTCTATTTTATCGTGTTGATAATCAATAGAATACAAATTACTTTTTTAAAAAGTAATTAGTTAGGAATCCTAATTAAATGTTTTTCGTATGAAGAAATGTACTAAGCACGTAGAGATGAGTAGTATATCAAAGTCTTTATAGTTAGGAATCCTAATTTTTATTTTATCTTTTAATTATTTCAAACATGAAACAGCTATCTATTGTATTTCTAATGCTATTTACAAACCAGTCTTTTGCTTGTGATGATTGTAAGAGTTACGACAACCACGACTTCGCCATTGAAAAGGTCAATGTGACCCACAATGCCTCACTAGCTTCAACTATTTGGGAAATAAGCGTGAAAGGCTATGCTGGTAAAACCACACCTACTCCCGCTGGTCAACTGAACGGTGCTCCGGTGTTAGGTTACGTTTTTCCTACTTCACTTAAGCCTACTGACGTGGGCTTTAGTCAAACAGAAGGTATTGTTGCTTTGGCTCTCACGTCTCATCCCGATTTTGATGATACTTCACTCTGGGACGAAAACTCAGACCAGCAATATGATAATGACGGAGTTATCTGGCACCCTCATTGGGTAGTACTCAACGAAGACTCGCGAGTGGAAGGCGGATTAGCGGTGAAGCAATTTGAGAAAGGAGATGAAACCGTAGTATTACCTCCTACCAATCCGGGTATGCCGATGTATATGGATTCACCTGGTTTTCCGGTCATCACCGAAGGCAACACCATTCGGGTGATAGTGCCGGATTATCGGATGAATAATAAAACTGATTTCAGTTATGACGGAGTAGCGGCTTATATGCAAGTGAATACTGAAGATGCCTATAAACCCATGCTGGGGGTTTATCAAGTATACAGCGTTGCCAGCGGCGATTTATCACTTCCTTATACCGTACAACAGTGAAAGTAGCCGTTTGGGATACCTACGTTCGTCGTACCGACGGTAAAATTATGCACTTTGATATTTTGGTGGATAGTAACCGAAAAGATGAAAAACAAGTCTTTAACTTCGGGAAAGAGTATCTAAGAAACAAACCGTTTGGCACAGGTGACTTGACCACCAAGCAATGTTCATTTTGCCATATTGAACAAGCTTCGGTAGCACTAAGTGAAAAAATTCGTAAACACGGATACGCCATTATTGAAATGGAAAACTGCGAGTAATTTAGTTTTCTCATCAGTATTACTAATTTGCCTGCGATGCTACTGATTGCAGGCATTTTTTGCTTATGGACTTAAACCAAAAAATCATCTACGGACTAGAGCGACTATCGGACGCTATAAAAACTTTGCTGTGGGAACATGCCAAAGTTTACGGCATTAGTCCCATTCAAATTCAGATTTTACTGTTTGTGTCCAACCACCGTGCTGCACTCTGCAAGGTAACTCATCTGGCCCAAGAGTTTAACGTGACCAAACCCACCGTTAGCGATGCAGTAAAAGTACTGCACCAAAAGGGTTACCTGGAAAAAGACCACTCCTCAACCGACAGCCGAAGCTATACCTTATTCGTGACTGAAGCTGGATCTGAACTAATCAACCAAATAGCAGGGTACCTTCAGCCCGTAGAGAATGAACTAAAGCAGTTCGACGAACAGCGATTAGAGCCGTTGTACCGCTCCCTTACTGATTTAATTTATCAACTCAACCAACAGGGAGTTCTTCAAGTGCAACGCACCTGCTTTGGATGCCGCTTCTACGAGAAGCAATCCGACCACCACTATTGCAACTTCCTCAAAACCCCGCTAAAAACTACTGATATTCGTTTAGACTGCCCGGAATACGAAAAAAATGACTAATGAACCTGATCGTGTTTTAAAAGGTGATCCTGTCGTGATGTTTCGGGTTTGAATGTTTATCTGAGATTGGGTAGATCATCTATTTATAAACGACTTCAACCGTTTTTAAGCATTTAATGAACTGTAAACGGCTACTATCAGAAAGGTTAAAATACGATAAAAAATATAGCTTTTTGCTATATTTTTCCGCAGTAATAAAGCTAAATACGTAAATACGCTATAGATATAGGACAAATAAACGCAGCGGTGCGATTATGCAGTTGTTAAAACTCCCGCACATCCTGTCTCACTTCCTGGAATTTCTCGGGGTGATCGATTAGGTAAAAGTATTTTTCAGCGGTTTGAGATGGATCGTCCAGAGCGCCACTGCTTTTGTAGTCCTTAAATTTTTCTAGTCGGCTAAAATTCTGCTCGTCTACTTTGCGTATGTCAGTTTGCATTTGGGTATCTACAATACCAGGGGCTACGGCGTACACCCTAAAGTTTTGGACGTTCTGCTTTTCTAATTCCAGGGCAGCTACCTCAGAGAGCATATCCAGGGCGGCTTTAGAAGCACAGTAGCCCGACCAACCATCTACCGGATACTGGGATACCCCCGACGAAACATTAATAATAATTCGTTCAGCTTCCATTGCCTGATAAGCCCGAATGAAATGATTCATCAGAATAGCCGGAGCAGTTACATTTAACAAGAAAAGCTGGTCAATTTGGGTATCGGCTATTGATCCAAAGTACTTTACATCACCTAGCGTTCCGGCGTTATTAATTAACACAATCCGCTCGGCATCGGTCAGTTGAATAAAAAATGAATCGATCAATTTTCCCAGATCACTTACCTGAGCGAGATCAATTGCATGATGGGTATACCACTCGTGTTCAATGCTTTGTTGGCGGGAAAAACCAATCACGCGAGCATTTTCTTCCTGCAAGGCCCGTTCGGCTAAAGCTTTGCCAATTCCTCGACTGGTTCCGGTAACGAAATAATAATGCACAGGCTAAGTTGACAGTTGATAATTGAAAATGGATAGTCAAGAGGGCAATCCGGACTCCTGTATCCGTAAAATTATTCTTTCGGAGCCGCGTCTTGTATTTCAGTCTCTTCTTCTACTACGATGACAATATCTTCTTTAAATTTCTGCTCTTGGTAATAAACGTTATGAAAAGCCAGCATATACGCCACTCCTACTGCCCAAATCAAGCTGCGAGTTGTTCGCCAAACTGCTTTCAAACTTCGTTTCATCCGTTACAGTAACTTTATTAGACCCGGATTCCGGTCTTCGGAATCCGGTTTCCGTCATAGAATATACTGACTCAAATCTTTGTTCTTCACTAGTCCCGACAAGCTTTCTTCTACCATATCTTTGGTGATCACCAAATGAGCGTTCGGGCCAATTTCATCCGGCACATCGTAGAGGAAATCATTGAGTAAATGGCTCATTACTGTGTGCAAACGGCGGGCACCAATATTTTCAATTTCTGAATTAATCTGAAAGGCAATATCGGCTAAAGCTTCCAGAGCATCGCTCTGGAATTCCAGGCTCACGTCTTCAGCTTCAAATAAAGCCTGGTACTGCTTGGTAAGTGCATTCTTGGGCTCCTGTAAAATACGAATGAAGTCGGCGTTTGTCAAATCATTCAGCTCAACTCGAATGGGAAAACGTCCCTGCAATTCAGGAATCAGATCGGACGGTTTAGAAACATGAAAAGCGCCCGCTGCCACAAACAAAATATGATCGGTATGAATAATTCCGTACTTAGTATTCACCGCACTACCTTCTACAATCGGCAGAAGGTCACGCTGCACCCCTTCCCGACTTACATCCGGACCACCCTTGCGATCAGAACCCGTGGCTACTTTATCAATCTCATCAATGAAAATGATACCGGTATTTTCAGCTTTTTTAATAGCCTCTTCTTTCACCTCGTCCATATCAATCAGCTTGGCTGCCTCTTCTTCCAGCAGAATGCGCTTGGCATCACCAATGCTCACCTTGCGCTTCTTATTCTTTTTAGGCATCATATTACCGATCATCTCCTGCAAGTTCATCAGCGAGCTTTCGTCTACCATGCCCCCACCAATCATCCCGATGCCCGGATTGCTGGCCTGCTTAATGTTAATTTCAATCTTACGATCGTCAATCTCACCGTTACGGATCTTTTCCCGGAACCGCTCGCGAGTACGCTGGTTCAGTTCTTCGTCAGTGGCGGGTTCACTATTGGTTTCAAACCCTACGGTAGATGGCTGATTGCGGGTTGGTGTATTCTTAATAGGTGGAATGAGAGCATCTAAAATAATATCTTCCACGATCTCAGCCGCTTTCTCTTTCACTTCCTCTTGTTTGCGCTCTTTCACCAAGTTTACTGACTGCTCAACCAAATCGCGCACCATGCTTTCTACATCCCGACCTACGTAGCCCACTTCAGTAAACTTGGAGGCTTCTACTTTGGTAAAGGGTGCATCCGCAAGGTTTGCCAACCGACGGGCAATTTCGGTTTTACCCACTCCAGTTGCCCCAATCATCAGAATATTGTTGGGAATGATTTCGTTTTGCATCTCGGTGGGCACGTGCATCCGACGCCAGCGATTTCGCAACGCAATGGCTACATTTTTCTTGGCATCATCTTGCCCAATAATATATTTATCTAGCTCAGCGACAATCTGGCGAGGGGTCAAATACTGCTTATCTTCTAACATGCTCTTATAACTTGATTTAAGTATGATTTATAAAGTAGAATCGTCATTGAATTGTTATGACGAATAAACGAGGTGTTTTATGCTACAAAGTTTTAAAAAACAATTGATCCAAGTCAAGCGAGAGCGAAAATTGATTGTACGCTCCAGCAGCATGAAGCACCGCCCGACTAAAATCAATCCGGAAAGTGTTACTCCTGAACATTAACCCGTAGGTAAACCCAGCCCCACCTGCCGTTTGCTGTAATTGTAACGTACTGCGGGTTAAATGGTTATAGCCTACTCGCAACTGAAAATTAGGGCTTAGCAATAGCTCTGATCCAAAGGATAAGTGCCGAAGTAACTGTCCCCCTACCCCCAAATTTTCTCCGCCTCTTTCCCAATAATCGTAGCCCCGAATGAGGCGATAGGCCGTGAGATGGAAGCGGAACGGCATGTACTGAGGCTTGACCGATACTCCTATCTTTACATCGCTAGGTAATTCCCGGATGCTAGCCGAAAGTTCATCACGCAACAGGACTCCAAAATTACTCAATACTAGCGAAACCGTTAAATCCTGATTCGGATGCCGAAATACTCCCGAAACATCAGCCAATAATCCGGTGGCAGCGTAACCTGAGATTTGGCTATTGACTAGTTTCAAATTTCCTCCCAACCGAAACGGGCGCATCTCGTGGCTATAATTCAGTACGACGGCAAAATCTTGCGCTGAGAAATCACCCGCAGGTAACCCCGCCGCGTCAAAACCTTCTAACGAGCCGTAATTCAAATACTGCAGAGCCACTCCAAATGTACCAACCGCGTCCTGATGGTAAGAGTAGCCTAACGATACTTGAGAAATATCCGCGTAGTAGGGAGTATAGTGGATAGAAACCTGCTGATGAAGCCCGGGCTGATTCAAAGCAGGATTGAACACGAACTGAGTGACTTCCTGCACTCGGATAGAATCGTAGCCCAATGCTACTTGCTGACGACCCAAGGCGGTCATCTGCGCAGTAGGGCTGATTTCAAGAAACTCAAATACCCGAATACCTCCTACCTGCCCGTAGACTAGGGAGGACGTGAACAGCATCACTGCTTTCAATAAAAAAATAAAACGCAGCAGGAAAGTCGGCATGAAAGCAAGTTAACTACGAGGATGGAGAAGTCAAGATAATGATCCCACTAGCTGACGGGCAGTGACTGATAGATTTCTCTCCTAATTTGCAAAAATGGTGCTTGGAGTTCAAGACTTTCATATTTATTATCCTCCTACTTGATAGCTAGTAAATGTCAGCTTCAGTTTTTCATCATCGACTCAATCTTTTTCTTTTTTTCTAAATAAGCATCGTCATTTGGATACCTTCGGATTAGTTCTTCAATAGCTTCTTTTGCTTTGTCTAATTTTCCCTTTTTAAGTGCTTTATTATATTGTTTTTCTAGCTTCGCATCTTTGACTATAGAAAAATTTCCAAATGCAACAATCACTATATCAGCATCCGGAGGATTATAGTTGTAGTTGTTGATACCAAAAGCAAATTTCAGTTTGACTCTCTCCGATTGATCTCTTTCATTACAACTAAGCCAATTTCCTTGAGTCGTTTTAATTATTCTTTCTATTTCTTCTTCTATTCCATTCCCTAATTTATTCTCGAATACAAAGTCCACAGGACTGTTTTGGCAATCTATTCTAAATGAAAAAGCTACTACTCCTACTGTTCCATTTCCCCTTGCTGCTTGAGGATATTTGATTGAAGATGTAATATAGCGTGCAAAGCCCTCTCCTTCCCTCGAGTAATACTTATCCAATTTCCCGTCTTTAATATTTTGGGCATTGTTAGTAAAACTTAAAAAGATTAGAATTGCAAAAAGGATACTTTGAATTTTTCTCATTTCTATTCTTTGTAATCGAAGCCAACTTCCGCATAGCCGCTATAATGCTATTGCATACATACTGCAGTCCATTTTTACATCATAAATATAGCACTTTAGCTACAACGGAAACGCTTTTACTCACGTATCAGTTTGTATGAAATTTGGGAAACTCGCGGATATTTCTAAAGTTGATTTTACCCTTCCACCCGACCATCCTGCTACCCAATTGGTGCTTACTCGGCAGGCCAATGCTTCTAAGTCGCGAGTGTTTGTTGGCTCGGCTCGTTGGGGTGAGCGTGACTTGATCGGAAAAATTTATCCGCCCAAAACTCCGGCGAAGGATTATCTCACTCATTATTCTCGCCATTTTTCTACTATTGAGCTGAATAGTACGCACTACCAACTTCCGAGTGTGAATCAGGTAGAGCAGTGGCGGAATAAAGCTGAAGAAATGTTCACGTTTTGCCCCAAGCTTCCGCAAGCTATTAGCCATCAAGCAGATTTTGGGCAAGGCTTGTACGCTACCGACCAGCTTACCCCAGCTTTACGCGCTTTCGGTAATCAGCTTGGTATGCCCTTTATGCAGTTACCGCCCACATTTCATCCTCAAAGGGGAAAGTCGCTGTTTAATTACCTGGAACAATGGCCTCAGGATATTCCTTTATCGGTAGAATTCCGTCATCCCGACTGGTTCAGTCAACCTCGTATTCGCGACCGGGCGTTTCAGTTGCTAGAAGAAATGAATATAAGTACAGTCATTACCGACACTGCCGGACGGCGTGATGTTGTCCACATGCGACTAACCACTCCGAGCGTTATGGTTCGTTTTGTCGGCAACCGCCTGCACCACACTGATTACCTGCGGATTGATACCTGGGTACAGCGAATTAAGAAATGGCTGAAGCTCGGTATTCAAGAAGTCTACTTCATCGTGCATCAACCCGAAGAGGCTCTTTGTATCGATCTCAGCATCTACCTAGTTCGTCAACTAAACCAGGAGTGTGGGTTGGGTTTATCTTCTCCCCAACCACTTAGCATCGGTCAGCAGCAGGAGTTATTTTAGATATTGCTTTCCGGTCACACCGGAACAAGCATTACTGACTGAACAGTCTTTTGCTCAAATCTGTTGTTTTCATGACTATTGAGAATAATGTCGCTATGAAGAAAAACACTATCACCTACCTACTAGCCATTCTTTTTGTATCTGGAATGTTTTCTTGCCAAAGCTGGGAAACGCTGGAAGTTACCGCTACCGCCTATAATTCCGTAGAAGCTCAAACCAAAAAGGGAGATCCATTTACCGCTGCCTGGGGTGATAAGCTGGAACCCGGTATGAAAGCTATCGCCGTTTCCCGCGATTTGCTCCATGAATACGGATTGGACTACAATACCAAAGTCAAGATTAATGGCTTACCCGGTACATACCGAGTGTTAGATAAAATGAATAAACGTTGGAAAAAACGGATTGATATTTACATGGGCACCGATATTCAAAAAGCCCGGGAATGGGGCAAGCAGCAAGTGGAAATCTCCTGGATTGCTGGTAACTAAACCGGGAAATTATACCTACGTCCGTACAAGTCTTCAACGTATTTAAAGTACCAGAATAATTGGTAATTAACTTCTACGCCGTAATCCTCCGAATAATCGTAGTTGATGATATTCTGGAAAGGTGAATTTCCGCCAAACCGCCCTACTTTTTCATTCCAGGCAGCTACATACTGTCGGTTTTTCTGCTCGTAATATTGCGGGGAGTAAAAACCTACAGGACGACCATTGGTCTGCATCCATCGGTCAAAGTTATTGTCGAAAATCAGCACTTCATATTCTTCCTCTTCGGGCTGAACAATATTGGGCTGAGTCCGGTCGCGGGAGCTACTGCCGAAGTACGATGGTGAACAAGCGGTAGCGAGCAATGAAAATATGGCTATATAGATTAGAATTTTCATGATATTTATCTTTTTGTGTAGTATTCTTCATTTATATAACTATTCTGCACCAAAAAAGATTGTCTTCTTATTTACCTTTGCTGATCAGCCAGAATCCCGATCATGATAAAACACTTCCTTGCCATTTTTTGCATTATCCTAGTTTCTTACACTGCGTATTCGCAAATCAGTGCTGATTCATCGTATGTACGAACTGAAACCCTGGATGAAATCACTGTAATTGGTTATGATGCTGAGCAGAAACTGCTAGAAACTCCGGTGGCTGTTTCAGTACTACCGTCCCAGGAGATCCGAGCTTTTGATGAAACCTCGCTGGTACCAGTCATGAATACGTTACCAGGAGTACGTATGGAGCAACGTGCCCCCGGCAGCTACCGCATCGCCATTCGCGGAAGTGCGCTCCGAGCTCCCTTTGGGGTGAGAAATGTAAAAGTCTACTGGAACGATATTCCGTTTACTGACCCAAGTGGCAGTACTGCTTTCAACTTATTGGATGTCAGCAACTTCGGAACAGTAGAAGTGATTAAAGGCCCAGCGGGAAGTGTCTACGGTGCAGGCACTGGTGGAGTGGTCAATATTAGTAGCCTACCACCGCAAGAAGAGGGAAGCCAGATTGAATTAGGTGCTACGGTTGGCTCGTTTGGACTGCAACGCTATACTGCTTCAGTAAAGCAATTTTCAGAGCAAAGCCGATGGGCAGTTCGCTACGCTCATCAGCAAGCCGAAGGTTACCGGGATCACACCGAAATGAAACGAGACATGCTAGAGCTACGAGGGGAATTTGATCTTTCCGATCAGCATACCGTCTCAACTAGTTTTCTTTACTCTGACCTGTTTTATGAGATTCCGGGTGGATTAAACCTGGAGCAGTTTCAGGAAAATCCTCGCCAAGCCCGACCGGGTAACCGCTTCGTGATGGGCAGCGAAGAATCCAATGCCAGCATTGATCAGGAATACGTTTTGATTGGCCTAACCAATGAATACCGCTGGAATGAAAAACTGAAAAATCAAACTACGATCTACGGTAACTTCAGCTCCTTTGAAAACCCTTTTAACTTTGACTATAAACGCGATAGCCGTCAAGGAGGCGGTGGTCGCACCCGCTTTTACTACGATCATTCATTTGGAGCGGTGGAAGCCCGCTATACGGTAGGCGCTGAATTTCAGACGGCTACTAATGTAGCCCGTAACTTTGGCAACCGGATGGGTGAGCCCGACACCTTAAATTTTGACGATGAACTTCGTACTCGGCAGGCCATATTCTTTGCTAAAGCGGACTTCACCCTACCCAACGGATTTTTCGTATCAGCCGGATTGAGCCATAATCGCCTTAACTATGATATTTATCGGCTAGTAGACGTAGCTCTAGATAGTAGCTATCGGGCGGAGAGGAGTTTTGATCCCGTTTGGATTCCTCATCTAGGAGTGACTAAGCAGTTGAATAGTCAACTGGCTATTCGGGGTGACGTAAGTCTGGGGTTTTCACCTCCAACTATTGAGGAAGTACGTACCAATGAGGGTAGCATAAACTTAGATTTACAACCCGAACGAGGCATTAATTACGAATTAGGCTTACGAGGCTTAATCTGGAATGATCGGCTTCAATTAGATGCCTCTGCCTTTTATTTCCAGTTGAGTGAAACTATTGTGCAGCGCGAATCGGAGCGAGGTACGACGCTGTTTACCAATACTGGAAGTACCGATCAAACGGGGCTGGAGCTAGCCGCGACCTGGTTTGCGATTCAGGCTCCTCAGCAAACTATTAGTTCATTAGAAATCCAAACCGCTTTTACTTATCATAATTTTCGGTTCGATTCTTACCAGAAGGAAGATGAAGATTTTTCGGGTAATCAGCTTACCGGGGTAGCCCCAAATATTTGGGTAACGACCCTGCGGTTGCAAACTAAACCCGGCTTCTACGCCAATCTGACTTATAATTTTACCGATGAAATTCCCCTTGATGATGCTAACTCAGTGTACGCCGACAGTTATCATTTAGTGCAAGCCAAAGCCGGTTACCGAAAAGCTTTGAACAATAGCTGGCAGTTAGAAATATTTGCTGGAGTAGATAACCTGTTAGATGAAGTCTACAGTCTAGGCAATGATATTAATGCGTTCGGCGGACGATATTACCAGCCCGCTCCCACTCGAAACTACTACGCTGGTTTGAAGATTGGCCGAACCAATTAGTGGAAATAGACGTCATGCAATCTTTTAAAACTTTCCTCGCAAAGCTACAATTATGTTGGCACCGGGGGCACTAATTCCCGATGAATACGGACGATAGTGCTTATCCAAAATATTTTCTACTCCGGCTTGCAAGGTGAGTTCAGGAATAATTTCGTAAGAGCCTATTAAGTTGAGCGTGTACCAGGCAAGTGCACCATCTTCGGTGTAGATATGCGGCTTATTCTGTTCCGCTGGAGCCAAATCTTCCCAAGCCACTGAGCCATTATAACGTACCAAAAATTCACCCCGCCATTTGTTCTGCTGATAAGTTAGTGAAGTCCTTCCGAACCAAGGAGTTACGTGTCTCAACGGCTCATTTTCTTCAGTATCCCTTCCGGTATTATCTGAAAGTGAGAATCTCAATTTCCAGTGATCCGATAATTCACCTTCTAACCGTAAACTATAACCCCAAATATAAGCCTGCCCGGTATTGGTAATCGCCTGCACCCGGCTTAGTACCCCATCGTAAACAATACTATCTTCTCCTCCAAAAGTAAAATCACGACGAACCATTGCATCCCGAAGCAGTGAGCCGTATAGTACTCCATTCAACCGCCAGTTATCCGAGAACCGAAAAGTAGCCCCTACTTCTGCGTTATAAGAATACTCAGGCGACAAACCCGGATTTGGTACCACTACATTGCCTGGCTCCGAGTCAAACACTTTTCCAATATCGTCCACGTTCGGTGCCCGAAAACCGGAAGAGATGACCGAGTTCAGCTGCCAGCGGTCAGTAGGTCGATAAGTCACTCCAGTACTTCCACTAATCGCGCCAGTGCCTAGATTAATCTGATTGTAGGGAAAATTAAAAAATGATTTATCATCAAATTTAGAATCTAGCCATACGTAGCTGTACCGAAGCCCTGAGGTAAGGGTAATTTTAGGGCTTGGACTGAACTTATAGCTAGCGTATGACGCCAGACTCTGGTATTGACTCCCACCATCGGGGTAACGGGTACTCGTAGGTTCACGCTCTCTGGTTTCAATGTTTTCACTAAAAGCAGTTGAGTTTACACCGTTGAATACGTATTCTAGCCCATAAAATAGTTGATGTTTGGCATTCCACTGGCGATCTGCATCAAAGTTTAGTGTCCACACATCCACATCCTCGGTTCGGCTTCTTAGCGTATTACGCTGATAGCGACGATCAAAACGGCTTTCTTGCACCTGCTGATAGCCAACTGTTAGTTTTGCTTCGTCATACCATCGATTGGCATTGTACAGAGTGCCTTTCAAGTAATTCATCATCCAGCATTGGGGACCGTAGTACCATTCCGCATTTCTCGGTAAGCCATTATCCTGATTCTCAATGAGGCGGTCATAGCGCGGAATATCCGACGTGGTGCTGAACAAAAGCCCGTAAGTAAGCTCAGCCCAGTCCGACGGACGGTAGCGAATCTTCTGCATGGCATTTAGCTGTCGGTAGCCTGAAGGAAGCTGCCGATTAACATTCTCGTTCTGAGCCAAGGTATCTCTTCCATTCTGCTGAACAACGTACTGGAAGCGTTTGCCAAAATCTGGAAAATTGGTTGGACGGCGGCTACCCGCTCGTAAGTCACCAAAATCGCTGAAAGTGATGCTAGATATTGAGCTTAACCTCTCACCACGCAAATCGAGGCGGATGTTACCTGTTTTTTCGTTAGCAGCACTGCCGTAACGAACTAATGCCTGCACTTCAGTCTCTACTCCGTTAGAGAGATTGAATGCGGGTTGATAAGTATGGAAGTCCATCACCCCGCCAAGCGCATCACTACCGTAAATAACCGAGCTGGGACCAAAAACCACTTCAGCTTCGCCGATAAGAGCCGGATCAATGCTAATAACATTTTGCAAGTTACCGCTTCGGTAGATGGCGTTATTCATCCGAATACCATCTACAACGATTAATACCGAATTAGCTGCAAAACCCCGGATCATTGGGCTACCTCCCCCTAACTGGCTGCGCTGCACAAAAACTTCCCCGGTTTGCTCGAGAGCATCCGCCGCCGTTCCCGGATTAAGAAATTGAATATCTTCAGGACGAATTGAGGCAATTTGTTGAGGGATTTCTTCAGGCTGCTGCTCCCACCGATTTACAAGCACTACTGTTTCATCTAACTGAACTACATTTTCTTCCAAAACCATCTTCCAATCACGGGATGCCAGTTTCTCCAGTGTGGTTTTATTAGGACGATAAGCCGGGTGTTGAAAGTAGAGAGTATCACTTTCTATGAATATTTCTGAAGCAACATTTCCGGCCTCATCAGTCTGCGAAAATATAGTTCGATCGCCCCCTACAACCATTACGCCTGCAATCGGTTGTAATTTTTTATCAACAACTTTAATATTTTGCGCCCACCCGACAGTTGAAATGGCTAATAAAGCCCAAAAAACGCTTAATCTGACTTTCATCGCATTACAAAATTAGCTAACTTCGCCGTAAATCTTTAGAGAGGTTGCAAAAAACTCGAATTAAGTCAAAAGTTTTTTCAAAATAACGGGTGTAATATTAGTGATCCGTTCGTTTAGGTTAAGTGACAAAATATTTACTTTTTTGCATCGTAGAAAAAGTAGGAAGCTTTTCTTCCTGTTAAATTTCCAGTTTCGCTAATTTTCAAGTTTTAGCTTGCAACGGTTTATGTCGTTTAGACTTCAATTTATATTTATTACTATCTTACTAAGCTTATCTTCCGTAAGCTTTGCTGAAGATACTCCCCAAAAGACTTTATTTGCTACCCGCATCACAACTCCCCCGAAGATTGATGGTCATCTGGATGAAGAAATTTGGTTAAAGACCCGCTGTTCAGCAATGAACTTTGTCCAAAGAAGCCCCAATCCGGGTGGTACCCCTTCAGTTCCTACGGAAGTAAAGGTACTTTATGATAATCACTCCATATACATTGGTGCCTACTTGTACGATGTGTCGCCAGATAGCATTATGCGGGAGTTCACCAAGCGGGATGATTTTGGCTTTTCTGATGTATTTGGAGTCTACTTTGACACCTACGACGACGACATTAATGCATTTGAGTTTTCAGTTTCAGCTGCGGGAGTACAGATTGATCGTCGCTGGACAGCTATGGGACGGGACGAAAGCTGGAATGCGGCTTGGTTGAGTGCCGTGACGATGGATGATTCTAACTGGTACGTAGAGATGGAAATTCCTTTTTCGGCTCTTCGTTTTCCTAAAACCGCTATCCAAGAGTGGGGAGTTAACTTTCGTCGCTCCATTCGGCGAAATAACGAAAGTGATTACTGGAACGAAATTGATCCCGAAACCAACGGCTTTGTTAACCAATTTGGTCGGATGGCAGGTATTATCAACGTAAAATCTCCTATTCGCCTATCGATATCTCCCTACGTTTCTGCCTATTACGATACTTATTCTGGCGACCCTGATAATCCGGCTTCAGTCAATACCCAGTTCAATGGCGGAATGGATCTTCGTTACGGAATTAATGATGCGTTTACGCTAGATATGATTTTGGTACCGGACTTCGGGCAAGTTGTCTCCGATAATCAGGTATTGAACCTATCTCCTTTTGAGGTACAGTTTGACGAAAATCGCCAATTCTTCAAGGAAGGGACTGATCTCTTTAACAAAGGTGACTTTTTTTACTCCCGCCGAGTAGGTGGTAAACCTATACTCCACGGTGATGTTGATGACCAACTCGCTGATAATGAAGAGATCGTATCCAATCCTCAGGAAAGTAGTTTGATCAACGCTACCAAAATCTCGGGACGTACTGCTAAAGGATTCGGTATGGGAGTGTTTAACGCTATGACTAGTCGCACCTACGCTCAGGTTCGCGATACCGAAACTGGTGATGTGCGTAAAGTACTTACTGACCCATTCACCAATTACAATGTACTCGCATTTGACCAAAGCTTACCTAATAACTCTTACGTGAGCCTGGTTAATACCAACGTGCTTCGGCAAGGTAGCCACTACGATGCTAATTTGACTGGCACTACTTTTCGCTTGGCTAACAAAGGAAATCAATATGCCATAAGTGGACGAGGGGCTTTATCGCAAAAGTATGGCTTAGCCGATGGTGACGAATTCGGTTTCATGTCTTCAGTTACTTTAGCTAAAGTGGGTGGTAACCTACGGGGTTCTATCACTAACTACATGGAAAGCGATACGTACGATCCCAATGACTTAGGATTCTTACGCGCTAATAATGAAGTGCGTACTTCAGCTAATGTTGGTTATAACATTTACAAACCCTTCTGGCGCTTACTTCGACTTTCCACTGATTTAGACTTTCGGTATCAGCGACTATATAACCCTTCGGTTTTTACTCAGTTTAATGTTGCTGCAGCCGTTCGGGGCACTTTTCGTAACTTCTTGTCCATGAGCTTACGGTACGAGTCAGCTCCTGTACAACGTTATGATTACTTTGAACCTCGGGTAGACGGACGTTACTTCGTAGAACCGTCTTATCACAACTTCGGGGTTTCTATGCGTACTGACAGTCGCAATCAATTATCGCTGGGTGGATACGTAGGTTACACCGATTTTGATTTTGAGGGTCAAGATGGTCTGTACTTGAGCTTTAGCCCCCGCTACCGTGTAAATAACAAGTTGAGTTTTTCTAGCAGCTTGGTTTATCAAGCCCGAGCTAATAATATTGGATTCGCTGAGAAAGAAAATATTGATGATGAATACTTAGTTACCTTCGGACGACGGGATATTAATACCATCAGCAACATTTTTCGTACTAAGTACACTTTTAACAACCGGATGGATCTTTCCCTTAGAATGCGCCACTACTGGTCAGAAGCTGATTATCAGGAGTTTTATACTTTAGGTGATGAAGGCGAATTGCTTGACAGTGACTACGAAGAGAACGAAAACCGTAACTACAATACGTTTAATGTGGATATGGTGTACACTTATGCTTTTGCTCCGGCTAGTGAAATCAGCATCGTTTGGAAAAACAGTATCGTTCGAGATGAAGATATTCTTCAACATGACTATCTTACTAACCTGGAAAATACCTTTGCTTCACCCCAGAGTAACAGTGTCTCGGTTCGCCTTCTGTACTTTATAGACTACTCTATGTTGATGAAGCGAATTGGCCGTAATCATATGTAGTTTTGAAGCTAACCCCTTCCTTCGTTTTTCTATTTTCTTTCACTTTTTTCCTACCACTCTTTTCGAGTTTCGCTCAACGTATTTCTGTGCGAGAAATGGGGCTAGAAATTGGGGTAGTTCCCACCGGGCCGAAGAACGCCATTACTGATGTTGATGGAGTAAAAGTAGGCCATACCACTCTCGTAAAAGGTGATAATATCCGTACCGGAGTTACCGCTATTTTACCTCATTCAGAAAATTTGTATCAAAAGAAATTGCCTGCTGCCATTTATGTGGGAAATGGATTTGGCAAACTTGCTGGATATACCCAAGTGGAAGAACTGGGCACATTGGAAACCCCAATCATACTGACGAATACTCTTAATGTTTCTACAGCAGTACAAGCACTAATTACTCACACGCTGCAAATCCCTGAAAATGCGGGGGTGCGCTCAGTAAATGCAGTAGTTGGTGAAACTAACGATGGTTACTTGAATGACATCCGAGGAAGGCATGTCACTGAACAGGATGTACTTAACGCCATTGAAATAGCTCATCAAGATAGTATAACTCAAGGAAATGTTGGAGCTGGAACTGGTACGATATGTTTTGGGTACAAAGGAGGAATTGGTACTTCATCGCGGAAATTACCAGAAAAGTTTGGTGGCTATACCGTAGGCGTGTTGGTGCAAACAAATTTTGGTGGTGATTTATTAATCAAAGGAGTACCTGTGGGAGTGACACTGAACCCTTACTGGAAAGAGCAGTTCCAGCAAAAATCTGATGGTTCTTGTATGATTGTGGTAGCCACTGATGCACCATTAGAAGCACGTAATTTAAAGCGACTAGCGAAACGGGCTATTTTTGGGTTAGCGCGCACCGGGGGTATCGCCTCCAACGGAAGTGGCGATTATGTTATTGCATTCTCAACAGCTCGTTCATCACGCATAATCTCATCTGACTCTCTAACCCAAACAGTGCAAGTTGTCCAAAACGAGGACATGACTCCGCTGTTTTGGGCAGTGATTGAAGCCACTGAAGAAGCTATATTAAACTCTATGTTTCTAGCTGAAACCACACAGGGTCAGAATGGTCATGCAATAGAAGCTCTTCCCTTAGATAAGGTGAAACAACTCATGCAAAAGCATGGCTATTTACCCTAGAGCGAATCTCCCATTAGCATATCTACCAGTCTGAGTATTTTTTCTCGAGATACCAGAAATTTAGGCATCAGTTCATAATATTCCCGATCTAGCAACATTTCTTCGGTTTCTTCCATACACTCTTTTACAAAGATAGCGTACAAAGCCAGACGCTTAACATACCCAGCGTTCTCAAAGAAGTAAGAACGTACTTGAGAATTTACCTTAAACAAGGTGCTCTGACCATTTAGCAAGTGCTTATGGAATGCCCACTGAAACCCGTCGCAATAGTTTACAAATTGAAAATCAGTGAAAAACGCTTCCTGAGGTAGCACATCTTTAAACTCATCGTAAAAACGTCCAGCAATCTCAGGTACTTTCATTAATTCAGGATAACGATACATACTCCTGCTTTTTAGTTCATATAATGCAAAAATATATGAATAAAATACAAAAAAATAACGGTTTAGGTCAATCTAGCTACGATACTCGGATAATTCAAATAAAGGGAAAAATTTATCATAATGCTGGCTAACCACTAATTTATTACCTTGTTTTAAAAACTAATTTTCCCTTCATTTTTCCGATAAATCCGCCAAAAACGCCAATAACCCCGTTCTTCTATTAATTTAAACATCCTTTTATTTACTAAACTTCTTTGCAATTAACCTACAATTCTCAAATATTACACGAGTATATCAAACCTCTACTTGACCGTATTAATACTCTCAAGGTAGCTATTTAGTTAAAAATAAGCCTCTACATTCCATTTTTCACAACTCGAACCCCTTTTTAATTATGTCTACCCAATCCAAATCTTCGGCCAATATTAAACGAATTACCACCCACCAACTTTTGGCCATGAAACAGCGGGGGGAGAAAATTGCTATGCTCACTGCCTACGATTACTCTATGGCTACGTTGATTGACACAGCCGGTATTGACATTATATTAGTGGGCGATTCGGCCTCAAATGTAATGGCGGGGCACGAAACCACTTTACCCATCACACTGGATCAAATGATTTACCACGCTAGTTCGGTAGTAAGGGCAGTAAAACGAGCATTTGTATTGGTAGATATTCCTTTTGGGTATTATCAAGGTAATTCCTCTGAAGCTCTGCGGTCGGCCATTCGGATTATGAAAGAGTCAGGAGCCCATGGGGTAAAAGTAGAAGGTGGAGCTGAAATTCAGGAGTCAGTTCGAAGAATTATTAGTGCAGGAGTACCGGTAATGGGGCATTTAGGGCTTACTCCTCAATCAATCTATAAGTTTGGTACTTATTCCGTACGGGCTAAAGAGCAGGCTGAGGCTGATAAGCTGCTGGAAGATGCCTTACTACTCGAGGAGTGTGGTTGCTTTGGGGTACTTTTCGAGAAAATACCAGCAGCATTAGCAACAAAAGTTACTCAACACCTCACGGTACCTACCATAGGTATTGGAGCCGGTCCTGGCACTAATGGACAAGTACTGGTCATGCACGATATGCTCGGAATTACTAAAGACTTTAATCCCCGCTTTTTACGACGTTACGCAGATTTGCAATCGGTAATTGACCTAGCTGTAAAGCAGTATGTTACCGATATCAAGTCTGAAAGTTTCCCCAGTGAGGAAGAAAGTTACTAATAATGTGCTCATAGTGGGGACAACTTCCTCAGTTAGCGTACTTTTTCACTGTTCTTAGAGATACTCTCCTACAAAATACTGGCAAATACATCGCTCTATCGGCCTTAACGACTGCTTCGCTGGTTTTGGCATAGAGTTTACAATAGGGTTAGTAATTATCAACCTTAAATTTTTATTGAAATGAAGAAATTGTTTTTTGCATTTTTCGCCGCAGCTCTTTTCGTAAGCGCATCAACATTTGCCCAAGTAGAAGAGCAAACCCAACCTGAAGAGACTGTCACCGCTTCAGCTGAAGCCGTTGATATTGAATTTGATCAACTTCCCGATGTGGTTAAAACATCATTTGAAGCCTCAGACTATGCCATGTGGGATGTGACTTCAGTAAAACAAATGGTTTCTACCGAGGGTACTATGCAGTATCAGATCACGGTATCAGATGGTACTACAGAAGAAAACGTACTCTACAACGAAGAAGGGGAGGAAATCCAATAGTAGTTATCGTTTTTTCACCCTAAAGAAAGCTTCTGATTAATTCAGAGGCTTTTTTTTTGCACTTTTAAGCCAAACTAAAAATAGTAGTCAGACGTTTTCAAGTACATTATTTATAAATTTTTCCCTGGCTCATCGCAAAGACTGGCGATCAGTGCGTATATTTGTGAATTTATTAATAACTTAACGTAGTAACCGATCCTAGCGCGAATGTCCCGAGTACTAATTATTGATGACGACCCTTCCTTCTGCACACTTCTTCATAACTTTCTTAAAAAAAACGGTTACGAAACCCACGAGGCCTACTCAGCTAAAGAAGGCATACGGGCAGTATATGATCATGATTTTGACATTGTCTTGATTGATTATCGCCTGCCAGATATGGATGGGCTGGAGTTACTCAAGAATATTAAGAAGCGTTATTTTCACCTCCCGGTCATTATCATGACTAATTACGCCAATATTAAAACGGCGGTAAAGGCAATGCAGCTGGGTGCTTTTGAGTACGTAACTAAGCCCATTAACCCTGATGAGATTTTGCTCTCCATGCGAAATGCTCTCGAAACCGATGTTTCAGAAGTTGCTGCTACTCCTCAGGTTAAAAAGCCCAAAGCTATACCCTCTCTTTCATTTGTCCAAGGTGTGAGTCCCAGCTCACAAGAAGTGAAGAAGCATGTAGAGTTGGTAGGGCCGACCAATATTTCAGTGATTGTACTGGGAGAAAGCGGCACTGGTAAAGAGTATGTATCCCGGCTGATTCATCAGAAGAGCCAGCGAAGCGCGAAACCATTTGTTGCCGTAGATTGTGGAGCGTTGTCAGAAGAATTGGCCGCTAGCGAGTTATTTGGTCATTTAAAAGGCTCGTTCACTGGAGCACTACAAGACAAGGAAGGGCAGTTTCAGGCTGCTAACGGAGGAACACTTTTCTTGGATGAAATTGGCAACTTATCTTATGAGAATCAGATAAAGCTGCTGAGAGCCATTCAAGAACGCACCATTCGGCAAGTAGGCAGCACCAAAGATATTAAAGTAGATGTCCGCCTCATTGTAGCGACTAATGAGAACCTAGAGAGAGCCGCCAAAGAAGGGCATTTCCGGGAAGATTTATTTCACCGACTGAATGAGTTCCAGATTGCCGTTCCACCTCTACGGGAACGAGTACAGGATATTCCACTGTTTCTAGAGCATTTTCTTCAGCAGTCAAACCAGGAATTGAACAAAGACGTAAGCGGATTTACCTCAGAAGTAGTAGAAAAACTACAGACCTACAGTTGGCCAGGTAATATTCGAGAATTGAAAAACGTGGTACGCCGAGCAGTGCTACTTACAGTTGATGATACTATTACCGCGACAGTTTTACCAGCTGAGATTGTTTCTCCAACTACCGTAGCAGTTACTTCTGAGTCGCACTCAATGCCAAGCCTTGATAATCCTGACCTGAAAGCCATTCAGGAAAAAACAGAGAAAGCACTGATTGAGGAAACCTTGGTAAAGGTACGATACAATAAAACCCAGGCTGCTAAAGTGCTGAATATTGATCGTAAAACGCTCTACAACAAGTTAAAGCGATATAATTTAGAGTAGCTTATCCACTGCCGAAGCCTCTAACGCCTCTATTTCACCTTGTACTGTAAGTACCAGACTATTATTCATCACGATAGCCTCTTTAGTTGATTCAGCTAACTGACTATTCCAGGGGTCATTACTCGCAGTAATTTCCAGGTACTTTAGCTGCTGAGTTAGTTCCGTGTTGTGAAGGAGCTCTACCTGAGATACCAGCTTGTGAGCGTAAAAAGAAACTAGATCGGTAGATTGTCCATTCAGAGCAACCTGGAATTGCTGATTAGCCTCCTCGACCGTCTCAATGAAGGTTTTTAAGTAAGCCAGTAGAGCTTCCGTATCATCTCCGGTAAACTGACGAACCTGATCCAGAGAAATTGTTGTACTGCTATTTTCTGATGATACTGACTGTGCCTGAGCTATCGAAGAAGGGGTTCCATTGGTCTCTTGCCCCATTTCTGACAAATACTTATGTAGTAACTTCCCCAGTTCAGCCTGACTAAAAGGTTTGAATAGAAAGCCTTGTAACCCAATTTGCTCGTATCTCTGTTTTTCTTCAACCTGTACATTGGCAGTGAAAGCAATGATTGGAGTATTATATGTATTGACTAATGAATTTTCTTTCAACGCATGAATCACCTGTGCCCCATCCATTTCGGGCATGTGCAAGTCGCAGAAAATAATGTCAAAAGCCTGTTCTTCAGCCGCTAGTATCGCTTCTTTTCCTGAATGACAGCAGACTACTTTAATGCCGCGAGCATTCAACGCTAATTCCAGTAAAGTAACATTTAACGGGTTATCATCAATAACCAATGCCTCACCATCTGGATAAGCGGTATCAAGTACCTCATTTTCATTATTACTATCTTTAACTGCTGAGGCCTCAGCAGGATTATAGTCGATAACCATTTGAAAAATACTACCGGCTCCTTCGTTACTTTCTACTGATAGACTTCCACCCTGCCCTTCTACAATTCTTTTGCAAATGGCTAGTCCAAGACCAGTTCCTCCGTACTTACGGGTAGTTGAAAGATCAGACTGATGAAAAGCATTAAAAATAGAGTCTTGCTTTTCCTTAGGAATGCCAATACCAGTATCAACTACCTCCATAACCAGTCGAGTTTTCTGATCGGTTTGTGGTTGTAGCTTGGCAGTAATCAGCACCTCACCTTCCTGCGTGAATTTTATAGCGTTAGATACTAAATTATATAGTACTTGCTTCAGACGAAAAGCATCGCCAACAATATATTTGTGATCTTCGCCCTTAATACTATAACGCAAATCTAGTTGTTTCTCTTGCGCCATCAGTTGCAAGTCGTGCTTTACTTCCTTGATCAACCTGACTACATCAAAAGGCTGTTCTTCGTAACTAATCTTACCAGCCTCTATTTTAGAGAAATCTAAGATATCATTCACTAGGGACATCAGATGACGAGAAGAGCTGTCTAATGCACCTACGTACTTCTGCTGTTGGGTATCTAGTGAAGAAAATTTCAACTGTTCAGTAAAACCCATAATGGCAGTAAGCGGAGTACGGATTTCGTGGCTCATATTAGCCAAAAAGTCTTCTTTAACCCTTGCCAGACGTTCGGCTCGCGACTTGGCTTTAAGTAGCTTATTTCGGTAAAAATCACTGCGGGTAATGTCAGCAAAAATAAGGTACACAATAAGAATCGTACATAGAAACGCTACAATCAGAATGATGGCAATACGAATTATGGCCTCATCCATCGCGGTTCGGGCTTTGGCCACCCGCTTTTGCGAGCGCGCCTGTTCTTGCGCCTTTAGCTGCCCGACCAGCTCGTAAATATTACCCATCACTTGGGCATTATTTTTTAGGTACGTTAACTCCCGCTGATCAATTTGCTGCTGTTTGCGAGCTTGATCATTACGTACCTGCCGCAGCAGCTGCCGCACTGAATCCGGAGCTAGGGTAATTGGTTCGCTTTCCTGATTATCGGAAAAAGTCGGTTCATCTTTATCTCGGGAAAACAATCGGCCCAGAATACCCCGTTTATCTACTCGAACCATAACATTTTGGCGAGCCGTGTCCTCTAAAATATGAGGCTCATTTCTTTGAGAAGCAATGGTTGAGACCTCGATTTCTAGCTCAGATAATGCCTGGTCGTAAAAATCAAAATCATCTCGTTCTTCCTCAATCTCTAAAAAAGCATCTAAACTAACGAGCTTATCCCGCAGTAAACTGAGCACTGAATCTAGTGTGTATTCTTCATTTTGGGTTTCACTCTCGAGCGACTCAATAATCCGTTCTACCTCCGCTACCTGTTCATAATAAGCTTCCAACTTGCGAGAAGACTCTTCTGGTTCATCTGAAGAGCTGAGTACCGAATATTCTTGTAGAGTATTTTCAGTTTTAGTTACTGCAATCAGAATACTGTCAATGCGCTTTATTTTCAGATCAGGACGAGAGATAGTTTGAGAAGCCTGCTTTAGTTCAGTGAAGCTCTCGTAGGAGATATAAGCTGCGATAAGTAGGGCTGAAAAAACCAGTACAAACCCGATTACTACTTTAGAACGTAGAGCGAAAGTTCGTTTAGATGCCATTACACGAATTTAATAATTTCATGAGAAAATTGCGTACCATCGTAAGAAAACCGCTTTTTGTATTGAAACAAGGGAGAAAAATGAGGAATAATTCCCCATATTGGGTAGTGGTGTAGCAAACCCCTACGGAATTTTATATTTCTTCAATTTTCACAATTTATTTAACCATCTGACTAATAGGTCTTTACATAATTATCTTCCTGTTGGCACTTTTTTTTCAATATGTTTCGTGCAAGTACAACCTTACTTGAAACAATAAGCGACACCATTCAGATTACCCTTCTCGATAGGGGTAATTTGTCTTGAATTTCACCCTTAACTTAATACTTCTTAAGATTCAGCCCTGAAAACCGTTTTTCAGGGCTGATTTTTTTATATTCGAAGTATCAACCCACTACCTGATATGATCCGATCATTTTTTTTTGCTACTCTTCTCTACTTAGCCGGAATATGTACGCTATATGCCCAAGATAATGACTTCACTGATTCGCAGAATCTGATTAATGTTAGCGGAATCGTTTTTTCAACTGATAGTATTAAAGCATTACCCTATGTTTCCATTCACGTCAACCACCTTCCGCGGGGTACGATCAGCAATAGTGTAGGATATTTTAACCTGGACGTTTTACCCAACGATACGTTGTTTTTTTCAGCAGTAGGTTATAAAAGTACCCAATTTATCTTACCGAGTTTTTTGGTAGGTCAACATTACTCCATTGTACAGGGATTAGTGCGGGATACAATTTTACTCGAGGAAGTAGTTATTTCCTCTTTACCTACCACAAGCGAATTTATGACGTCATTCAGTAATAATGAATTAGATTTTGCTGAGCGGATAGAGAGCATGCAAACTGAACTAGAAACTCTGCTTGAAGAAGACATTGTACTCGGTAAATACCAACCTACCGAGGGATTCACTCGCATGTATAATATTGATTGGGGAATGGTACCGCCTAACAACTTTTTGAATCCAATTAGATGGTCTCAATTCATCCGAGATTTACGTAAGCATCAGTCTAAAACCAAGTCTCGGCGCTGACTTAGTATGCGCGTAGAATTACAATCCCACCCCAGGTAGCCAGCATTCCGATGAATACACTTCCGAAAATATAAAGAGCCCAGAAGCCTATCTTTCCGCTTTCCAGTAAAGACAGAGCTTCATTGGAAAATGAAGAAAAAGTAGTAAACCCACCGCAAAAACCGGTGATCCAGAGGCGACTTTGCGTATCAGTTAAGTATCCCTTGAGCCATCCACCGAATAGTATACCAATCAGGAAACAGCCTATTAAGTTGGCTAGAAATGTACCCAACGGGAAAGCGTTCCCCCAGTAACGTCCCACTCCAACTCCTAGCCCATAACGAGCTACACTACCCATAAATCCGCCAATACCCACCCAGATAAAATTCCAAATCATAATTTTTTGTTCTTTACAGTAAAAGTAGCAGAAAAGAGTTCAATGTATTATAGAACTAGGTGTTAAGGTACTAGAGTTTACCGAGATTTCAGTTACTTTAAGCATGCAAACACATTAACACTAAGAACTGTAACACTTACAGAAAATCTATTTACTATCCATGATTCACTGTATAGTATCCTACCATAAACCCCACCAGCATTGGCTGGATATCGAGCTGGTGTTTACCAATCTCACCGAAGACGTTACCTACTTACAGCTTCCGGCCTGGCGACCAGGACGTTATGAGCTAGGCAACTTTGCTAAAAACATTCAGCAATTTGTGGTCACTGATGCTGACAGTCAGCCCCTCCCCTTTCGTAAAGTAGCTAAAGACCGTTGGGAGGTAGATACCAATAATACCGATAGCATTCAGGTGGTGTACAATTATTATGCGACTGAAATGAACGCCGGCAGTACCTATTTAGATGAAGAGCAACTCTACATCAACTTTGTCAACTGCATACTATACGCCGAAGGGCAAATTGACCAGCCGTATCAGGTCAAACTAAAATTACCCGATACTTATGAGGTAGCTTGCGGGATGAAAAAAATTGATCCGCACACACTAGAAGCTCCCAGTTTTTATCATTTGGCAGAAAGTCCCCTCATTGCTAGCCCCACCCTTACCCACTGGCAATATGAGATAGAGGGCTCTAACTTTCACCTTTGGTTTCAAGGTCAGTGTTTATTAGACGAAGAACAGACGATCAATCGCTTTCGGGCGTTTACTGAAACTCAGATACAAATGATGGGTGATTTTCCGGCCGAAGATTATCACTTTCTGTATCACTTTCTTCCTTATCGGGCCTATCACGGAGTAGAACACTTTAACTCTACCGTAATCGCCTTGGGACCCAGCGAAGGCATTATAGAAGGCAGTAAGTCTTACTACGATTTTCTGGGTGTCAGCTCGCACGAACTGTTCCACACCTGGAATATTATCCGCATTCGCCCGCAGGAGATGTGTCCGTATGATTACACTCAAGAAAATTACTTCCCTACCGGGTTTATTGCTGAGGGCGTTACTACCTACTACGGTGACCTATTCCTGGTACGTAGCGGAGTATTTACCAAAGACGAATACTTTCTAGAACTAAACAAACTGTTCAAACGGCACTTTGAAAACTTTGGGCGATTTAACCACTCGCTCGTAGAATCTTCTTTTGACTTGTGGTTGGATGGTTATAGCGTAGGTATTCCAAACCGCAAGGTTTCTATCTATGTGAAGGGAGCATTAGTTAGCTTGTTACTGGACTTAATGCTTCGGGATTGTACCGATCAGGAGCAATCGCTGGATACGTTTATGCGCTACCTGTGGGATTTCTTTGGGAAGCAAGACTGTGGTTACTCACTCTCCGACTTGGAAAGGTTAGTGGATGACTTATCCGGCGGGCAAATTAATGACTACTTCGAACGCTTTATTTACGGTAAAGAGCCTCTTGAGATAGCCCTCAATCAGTCACTGTATAAAGTAGGTTGCCGATTAGATATTGCCGACAACGCCCTAATTTCAGAAGGCACTTTTGGTTTTAGAGCAGGCAAAGTGAACGATAAGTGGCTAGTACAACGTATTGAACCTAGCTCAGTGGCTGATAATCATTTGGCAATTAATGATGAAATCCTAGCGATCAACGACAATCAAATTCAAGATAATCTGGAAGAATTATTAGCTAGGTATCAGAATATAACCGTGAGTCTGGTTCGCAACCATAAAACCAAAATGGTAGAATTGATACCTCAAGAAGATCGCCACTTCAAAGTCTACACTATAGCTCAACGAGAAGATGCTGCCGAAGGAGAAAAGCAAGCTTTCAGTAGTTGGCTCAATTGTGCCTGGGATTAACGGAAAACATGCTGCAAAAAAGTTGGAAGTATTAAGCAACTTCATCGTAAATATATCTGATTATCTTACTTGATAAATCATCCGTGAGCCGCCAGCCTAGATAAGTTTAAGGTTACAATTTGTGAGTATAATCTACTAATACTTACAATATTTCTAATAACAACCTTAACCAACCCGCCTATGGCACTCACCGACCACTGCGATGTATTCGCCAGTTTTCACGAAGATGGGTTTAACCGCATTGTGGAACACATTATGCAGCAACGCCCGTCGCTCTTTAACTATGCTACGCCTGATTTGGTACAATCTCCCGATCGGCTCTGCGAGCGCATTGTAGTCCACCCAGCAGTCTCTCAGGCAGAAAACCCATTAATCAAGCAAATTGACTATCTGCCTATTATTGGGTACGATGGCCCCTTTGGCTTTAGCTTTGGCCTGCAGTTGACCGATCTAAAGATCGATTTTCATCCGGGTAATATTATCAACTTACCCCCGCAATTAAACCCGCCACTATCAGAACAAACACTAGCCCTTACCGCTCGGGCTTGTGCTGGATTAAGCTGCCCTGACCCTGAATTTATTGAAAGGCTCATCCGTTTGCTGCCTGATCCAGATGATGAAAAGGATAAGCGGGATGATAGTCCCAAACCTCCACTCAACCCCATGCCCTATGAACGACTCACCTGCTTTTGCTTAGAGGTATTTGCTGTAGTAAAAGCCGTTCGGCAAAATGGCTACCTTTCATTGAGATTACAAGGTATGGAGATTAAAGACATTCTTCCTGCCGGATTAGAAGATTCTATCGAGTGCTACATTAGCACCATGCTCAAGCTAGTCGTTTTTCCTAAAGTACGAATTGCGCTAGAAGATCTCACGTTTGAGATCACTGATTACTTATCAGTAGAGCCTACCCCCATCTCAGCAGACGTTCCGTTTAACCCGGACGTAAGCAAAGACCAGATTGCCATTTTTGCCAACCTTATTTAACCCTCAACACTATGTCACACGTAAATTTAGCCGTCTCCGAAGCAGCATTCGGAAAATTGGTTGATAAACTCACTGAAAATATTAGCTTTTCTAAAACTGACGGCGGGGATTTTGGCCCCTTCACAGCATCGTACAGTGCTGGAGTCCGCTTTGAAGGCGGCGACATTGACCTAAAAGACTCCCCTGATGAAGTAGTAATCAACGAACTGGATGTTATCTATGATCCGCTTTCCCTTACCGTCGGAATTGATATACCCGAAATATGTGTCGGTGGATTCTGTATCATTCCTAACCCATTTGGTGGTTGTATACTACGCGCCCCACGCATTTGTCTGTTTGAAGGTGACCCCGATGCTAGCTTTACACTGGACCTAGGCGGATTGATTGAGAGCGAAATTTCGGGCGGATTTAATGTAGTAGCGCGCTACTTTAACAATCCTGACCACGCCGGACTTACCGATCACCAAGCCCACGAACAGGATAAAGCAAACGAATGGCAGTTTTTTCTAGACCCACGCTGGCTGGATCTAGATATTATTGATATTTCGGATACAGTTGGGAATATCCTGGACGGAATTATTGATGCTATTGTGGACGACTTACTAGGTGGACTACCCGGTTGGGCCAAAGATGCTATCCGCTTTGTGCTGGGTGGCTTAGCCGACTTGATAAGAGGAATATTAGATATTGGTGACGATATAGATGAGTGGCTATCTGACCTATTGGGAGTAAGTCTAGGGTTATTCGATTTTATTTTAACCTTTATTGCCGATAAATTGGCTAACGAGAATCCGGTTTTCTCCTTTGAAGACCCTTATCCAATGTTACCGACCTCAGGCAATTTGATCCCCGTGTTGCTTCCTATTCGGAATGTTAACCCAGATATTACTAACGTAGAATTTGTTATGACTGCTGATGTTGGTTAAATATCAAACTAACTGAGATAAAAATGGGAAAATGAATTAATGGTAGTGAAGTAACTTTCACTTTATCGTTGACTTCTGACTTCGCGATTCTGTCTCTCATCACTTGTCATTCAACAGTTATTATTCATTATCCATTTTCAACTTTTAACTACGATTATGAAACGATACATTAATAAAACCGCTTTTGCTAAAACCGAATTTGACAGTAGCACTGTAGGTATGCTCTCATTCATTGCTCACCCGATTGCTAAAGCCGGTAACTACATCGGTAGCATCTACGACGGAAAACGATTACTTGATCGCTTTCGGCTGATTGCTTCTGAAAAGGAAGAAAATATCCAGGTAGATATCGATTTAGCTAATTATAATTTCCGAGATCTGAGTGGTAAAAACCGTAAAGCCTATTCGGTGCAGTCAGGTGGATACGTGATGTTTTATGACTCTAAAAATGATCGTCCCTGCCGGGTTACGCTAGAGCGAGTTAATGAGAATACCAAGAAACCAACCAAGGTATTTGATACTCAAAAGTTAAGTAAAAGAGACCTTTTTATCGTATCTTTAATACGCCCCGGTAAATACATTGCTTCTGATGATGGGAGCCGAACCATGAATGTAGAAGTACCCTATCCTGATAAGAAAGTGTTTACCGAACGTGATACTGTATTGAACCCCGTTACCCTGAAGCTGACTCCCGAAGGTTTTGAGAAAAAAGAGGTACGACTGCTTCCCTCACAGGGCTTAGTTTTTCAGGTTGAAAACCCATCTTCAGTGAAGATTCGTTTGAAAGAAGAATACAATCAGCCTAGCAGAAAAGAAGTGTTTGACACCCTTAATTTACGATCTAAGCAAAAGAAAAAGATCCGTCGAAAGTACCACTGGGAGAACCCTAAATATTATCAACGTTAACTATCTTAACCTTTTACCATTATGGCTACCAGAAAAAAATCTAGCAAAACAGAATCTGAGGTTCCTCATTACTGCAATATGCCAGAGGTACCTCTCCGAGAGTTTGGTTCTGAGGTTAATCCCCACCGGGCATCCGCCATTATCATTAGTGACAATAAGTGGGTGAATGGCACCAAGATTCATTACTATTTTTTCGATCAAGATACCGACGGCGAGACGGTAACGTTTAGTAATGGTGCCCAACAATTCCGAACCTGGGTAGGTGAAGAAGATCAGAAAGAAGTGGTGCGTGAAGCTTTTGATATTTGGAAAGACTTGGGTATCGGGCTAGAGTTTGAAGAGGTAGATAATCGCGAAGATGCTGAAGTCCGGATTGGGTTTATGCAAGGCGACGGAGCCTGGTCGTATTTGGGCACATATGTGCTAGAGATTGGGGCTGGACAGCGTACCATGAACTTCGGTTGGGATTTAACCCGCGGGGATGGACTAGACACTGCGCTGCATGAGATTGGTCACACACTAGGTCTACCGCACGAACACCAAAACCCAAATGCTGGTATTGTTTGGGATGAAGAAAAAGTATATGCTTCCTTAGCAGCTCCCCCAAACAACTGGTCGAGAGAGCAAACTTTCCATAATATCATCCGCAAACTAGATCCGAATACTGTACAAGGCTCAGACTGGGATCCTGACTCTATCATGCACTACCCTTTCGGTCCCGGCCTTATTTTACAACCGGAAGAATACCGCAATGGAGTTTTTCCAGAAGAAGGGCTCTCTGATCGGGATATGCAGTGGATAAAAACATTTTATCCACCTCTGGAAGAAGAGATGGATGAATTAAAGATGCTTAAGTCGGAACGCTTATTCATGCAACCTGGCGAACAAGTTAACTTTGTCATCCACCCGAAATCCACTCGCTACTATAATATCCGTACCTTTGGTAACTCCGATACTGTTCTGGTACTCTTCGAGGACGAAGACGGCGAACTACGTTACCGAAAGGGGGATGATGATAGTGGCCAGGATTATAACGCCCACATTCGATTTAAGCTTATCAAGAACCACGAATATGTACTACGCGCCCGCCTCTACTATCAAGATATGATGGGGCAGTTCGCCATTATGATGTGGTAGAACCGTCCACGGCGTTCAGTCCGCGTTCGACAGCTGTTTTGTAATACAGAAGACGTTAAGCCATAAACTGTGGACTATGGACTGTCAACTGTAGACTCATTACGGAAACATTGCCAGTCTCGTGTCGTTAGCTATGTGTATCCTGACTTTGATAAAGTAGGTTAAGCTAATTATTTACTAAGGCAAAAATTAAAGCAATGAACAAAAACGTAATATTCATACTATTCTTTGCTGTGGCAGCTATGTACTGCACTGCTCCATCAGTAGAAAGTCAAGCTAACGAACCAATCACCGTATCGCCCGCATCATTAACTGAAGATGAAAAGGCACAACTAGATACGGCTACCTTTGCTGGCGGCTGCTTCTGGTGTACTGAGGCGGTTTTTGAGCGTGTAAAAGGAGTGAAAAGCGTAGTATCTGGTTATACTGGAGGCTCGCAGGCCAACCCTACTTACAAGCAGGTAAGCAATGGGCGCACTGATCACGCTGAAGCTGTTCAGATTTACTACGATCCAGAGATGATCACTTATCAACAGTTGCTGGAAGTATTTTTTGGGACAATGGATCCTACTCAACTGAATCGGCAAGGTCCCGATGTGGGTGAGCAGTACCGTTCAGCCGTATTTTATCATGATGCTGAACAACAATCACTAGCAGATGAGTACATGAAAAAACTAGGTAAATCAGGAAAGTACGATAAGCCAATTGTCACCCAATTAGTTTCTTACGAAAAGTTCTGGTTAGCGGAAGACTACCATCAGGATTATTACGAATTGAATCCGGGCAACCCTTACATTCAGTCAGTAGCTAAGCCTAAGGTGAAGAAATTAAAAAAGAACTATACTAGCTTACTAAAAGACGGAATCACCAGTTAATCCGAATCTGAAAAAGTATCGAGACGTTGCATAATGACTTGCAACGTCTTTTTTTTGCCTATGCAACAACCCTTAGTCTCGATCATTCTTCCTTTCTACAATGCTGAAGCAACACTTAATCGGGCTGTTGAAAGTATTGTCAAGCAGACATTCTCTGACTGGGAGTTAATTTTAGTTGATAACCAATCTACTGATACTAGTGGCTCAGTAGCAAGATCTGCGGCGAAAAATGATCATCGCATTCAAGTAATTCATGAACCGAAATCAGGAGTCACCTTTGCCTTTAACGCTGGGGTAAACCAGGCTCAGGGAAGGTATATTGCTCGAATGGATGCCGATGATTACAGCTATCCTCAGCGCTTGAAGCAACAAACCCATTACCTGGAAAATCATTCCAGAATAGATGCAGTCAGTGGATTGGTAAATTATAAAGCAGGCGTTCCCCAAGCAGGTATGCAACATTACGTGGATTGGGTGAATACGTTAGTATCCTCAGAACAGATTGCCAATAACCGCTTTGTTGAGCTCCCGACAATCAACCCTACCCTAATGCTTCGTCGCAGCAGTCTGGAGAAGTACAGTAGTTACCAACATGGAGACTTTCCGGAAGATTATGAGTTAGTGCTACGCTGGCTTGAGCAAGGTGCCCGATTTTCTAAAGTAAATACGACGGTACTCGATTGGTACGACCACTCTAACCGCCTAACCCGAACTGACTCCCGTTATTCTACGGAAGCTTTTTACCGAATCAAGACTAAATATCTGGTAGAATGGCTACGACAGAATAACCCGTTTCATCCCCAGGTAGTAATTTGGGGTGGCGGACGAAAGGCCCGTCAGCGAGTAAAACTTCTGGAGGACTACGGAATAATCATCAATGCCTACATTGATGTTGTGCCCGATAAAACTGCCGAAAAACCTTGTATCTACTTTGAAGATATTGCGCCACCTGGTCAGTACTTTATTTTGTCTTATGTCGGTAATAGGGGAAAGCGAGAAGAAATTCAGCAATTTCTGAGCGAGAGAGGTTATCAAGAAACTCTCCACTTTTTGCTAGTAGCTTAGCCCTCATTGTCAATTTCCCATGGTATAAAAACTTATTGAGTCGTAACCATTGGGAATTTGCTAGTTGGGTTGTACTTTACCCCATAATAAAACAACCTAGAAACTATGCGAAATTACTTCAGACTGCTCTTCTTTATTCTATTTATTTCCTCTGGATGCGGGGGCAATCAAGCCGACGAAACGGCAGCTACCGATATGCAACCACCTGTGGTAGCCCCGTTTGAAAAACTGGATACTTTAGCCGTAAATGATTGGTGGAATCGAGCTGATAATCCAATTATTGATATGAAAGTAGACCGCAGCGAAGTAGTTGCCTTCGGAATGTACACTGTTTCAAATAATACACTGAAGCTTACTGCTCAGCTTTACCCGCTGTACCCTGATGAAACCCGAGAAGTCCGTCTGGAGGTGCAGAAAGACGGTGCGTGGCAGGAGGTTCAAATCCAGACAGTGAATGACTTAGGTTGGTCGGCTCTATTTCGGGTAGAAAACTGGGATAGTACCCAAGATACTCCCTACCGCTTGCTGCACGGCGAAGAAGCCTCATTTGAGGGGCTGATTAGGAAAGACCCGATTGATAAGAATGAAATTAAGCTCGCAGCATTCTCGTGTAATTCCAATAAAGACCGGGGGATGCGGGAACAGTACGTCCGCAATGTTAATCATCACGACCCTGATTTACTGTTTTTTGCCGGAGATCAATCCTACGACCACACCGAGCACACGGCTGCCTGGCTGAAATTCGGCTTACAGTTTCGCGACTTATTCCGCAATCGTCCCTGTATCAGTATTCCCGATGATCACGATATTGGTCAGGGTAATTTGTGGGGTGAAGGTGGTAAAAAATCCCAGACGAAAGTAGCTGATGACGGGGGATATAAATATCACCCTGAGTACGTAAAAATGGTAGAACGTTGCCAGACCGCTCATCTGCCTGACCCATATGACCCTACTCCAATTCAGCAAGGCATTGGCGTGTACTACACCAACCTAATGCTGGGAGATATAGATTTTGCGATTATTGAAGATCGTAAATTCAAAACCGGACCCGCTGGAAAAATCCCTCAGCAAGGCCCTCGCCCCGACCATATTCGTAACCCTGAGTATGATCCAGCCTCTATTGACTTAGAGGGGTTGACTTTACTTGGCGAACGACAGCTTACTTTTCTGAATGATTGGGCTACTCAACAAGATGGTGTGGCGATGAAAGCCGTACTCTCTCAAACCGGGTTTTGCGGTGGGGCGCATTTGCATGGGCAGAAGGATAACCGCCTGCATGCCGACCTAGATTCCAACGGCTGGCCCCAGACGGGACGTAACAAAGCCCTGGAAGCAATTAGTAAAGCGGGGGCAGTACATATCGGTGGCGACCAGCATCTAGCAACGGTTATACAGCATGGCATTGATGAGCATCGGGATGGTCCTTGGGCATTTATTGTTCCGGCGGTGGTCAACGACTACTATAGCCGTTGGTGGTGGCCCGAAGACGAACAACCCGGTGGTAATCATGATTCTAGCAGTCCCCTACCCTGGACGGGAGATTATCTGGATGGTTTCAATAACAAAATTACCATGAAAGCCTACGTAAACCCCGAAAGCACGTCCAGCGGCTCGGGTTACGGCCTCATTCGCTTCCACAAAGATTCTAATGAAGTAACCTTTGAGTGCTGGCCCCGAGATGTAGATGTGACCGGCGAAGATGCCGAACAATTTACCGGGTGGCCCATTACCGTAGCATTATAGGCTACTCAGAAGCTAAAATTGATCTACACTGGTTTTATTCGGTTGGAGCTAAGGAAGAAATAACGGAGACTAGTCTCCGTTATACAGTTGTTGTAGGTAATTTAAGAAACGAACAGATTGAACATTAGAAAAGCAACAGAAACAGATATTGATAAAGTTTGGGAAATATTCTCAAAAGTTATTGAAACAGGAGATACCTATGTATTCAATCCGAATACACCAAAAGCGGACTTAAAAAAACATTGGTTTGCGGATTATATGGAAACATATGTGATTGAAGAAAATGGACAAATACTCGGAACATATATCATTAAACCCAATCAAATTGATTTAGGAAGCCACATTGCAAATTGCAGTTATATGGTAAACCCAAATTCTCACGGAAAAGGAATTGGGAAAAAACTTTGTGAACACTCTCTCAAAATAGCAGAGGAAAATAGCTTTGAGGGAATTCAATTCAATATTGTAGTAAGTACAAATAAAGGAGCAGTTGAATTATGGAAAAAATACGGATTCGAAATAATTGGAACTACACCAAAAGGCTTTAGACATTCTGAATTAGGATTGGTTGATACTCACATTATGTACAAGGATTTAAATAAATAAAAAACTACCTACAACAATGGCTATAAGTAATTGCTTGTTCATGCCTACTTCTGAAAATCTTCGCGGATTTTCAGTTTGGTGTATACTTGCAAAGTTAAATGCAAAACCACGCAACTACTCATAGCCGAGACGTTGCTATTTTGATTAAGCAGCACCAAGTTACGCTGTAAGCTTCCCTGCCAAATAAAGAGGTTTTAGATAGTTGATACCCCAAAAGGGGGTATTTTTAATTGATGTAGTTAAGATATACACTGACAGTTTGGGTAAATTGGGTTTAGTACTCTTCTTTAATAAAATCTTCCGATAGGTGTTTGTATCCTTTTTGTTTAAACTAATTACCTAAAATGTATAGAAGAGACTTTATAGAAAACATTAGCAAGGCAACCTTGGCAGGGGCGCTTCCCACGAATGAGTTGGTCTTTGAGGGACGAGAGACTTTTCCATTTAAAGGACAGAATACTTTGTGGTCAGAAATTGGAGAATACTTTCCAATGGATGGTTACACAAACCTAAGATCATTATGGACGGGAATAAGTCCGAATTTTGTTATCGAGAAATACAAAAGTAATATCGAGAAACTATTCTCCAATAAGCCCACAGATTTACGATACAAGGGGCAAACCGATTTTGATACACAATTAAAAGCTACTAGGGAAATTGTAGCAAGTTATTTCGGAGCAGAAAGCGATGAAATTGCCTTTGTTAGAAACACTACCGAAGGCTTGATGAATGTCATCTTTGGATTGGATTTTAAGAGAGGGGATGAAATAATAATCTCAAATCAGGAATACAGCCTCGTAAAAGGAAGTCTTGAGCAATTGAAGGCTCAAAAAGGAATTGTTGTCAAACAAGTAAAATTACCACTCGAGCCTACCAGTGCCCACGATCTGGTGGAGCCATTCAAAAATGCGCTCACTGAAAAGACAAAGGCAATTTTCTGTTGTCATGTTTATTTGAGTGGTTTGGTATTTCCTGTTAAAGAATTAAAGAAAAGTGTTGGTGAGGATATTTTTGTAATCGTTGATGGAGCACTGGCAATTGGCACCCTAGACTTAAACTTTACAGAACTAGGTTGCGATTTTTATGCAGGTTCTTTTCACAAAGCAATGGGGTTACCGAGGGGAATGGGCTTCCTTTTTATGAAAAAGATACATATTGAATCTACCTGGCCCCTGTTCGGGCATTATAATATCTTTCGCAGAAAGCCAGGTTATCTATTAGATACTATAAAAAAATTTGAACACTATGGGCAATTTCCAGACTATCATTTTGTATTAATTGCTGACCTTATTGAGTTCCATGAGAAAATTGGAAAAGCAGAAATTGAAAACAGGCTGAAATTCTTAAAAAATTATTGGACGAATAAAGTAAAAGATCATGATTCGGTAAAGTTTATTACGCCATTGAGTGATGCGTTTTCATCCTCTTTAGTAACTTTTCAAATAAAGGGTAAGACACCAAAAGAGGTAGAAACCAAACTAGAGGAAGAAAGAATCTTAGTTGCCTCTACAATGATAGACGCTTTGGAAGCAGTTGAGCCTTCTCGATATATGGCCAATGTAGTTTTCTTGAATGTTAATATTTTTAATAGTACCCAGCAACTAGATTATTTAGCCGAAAGACTGCTTACCTTAACATAGAATTAATAGCATTTTTAGGCTCAGCGATATTTAGCACTTACAGATGGACAGATAAGAAAGCAGTAATTATGGACTCTGAGAAAATAACAAAAGCGACCCACCAAGCTAAAAACGAATCAGGTGAGTTGAATTGTAAATTGACAACGCGGGAACTTCAGGAGCGAAAAAGAACCGTACTTAGAAGTTTAAAAGCCCAAATAGTTGAAAAGAAAGAATTGGAAGATGGATATGCTTTCAAGTATCCCGGAACTGATAAAATACTTGACGAGTTAATTGAGTTCATAAAAACAGAAAGGGCTTGTTGTAACTTTTTTGTTTTTGGACTATCAATAAGTGGCGACCAAAGCGAAACTTGGCTTAAACTAACCGGACCAGAAGGAGCAAAAAAATTCATCTCAACTGAACTTGAGCTATAAAAAGTGGTCTACGCGGCACAAAGGTGTTATCAGTCACCTCAAAAAGTTAAAGAAATAAAAATTCTGGTAGTTAGACATCAAACTACAAGCTGAAAATTAATTCATCATCTATCTATTCATCTTGAATACATTTTTCTAAACAGTCTTGTTTAATAAAATAAAGATTGCTAGCTTTGTTCTAAACATTACTGTTTAATAATGCCTAAAATTGTTGCTCAGAAAACCGAATGGATTGAACTTGGATTCGAACTGTTCACTAAATACGGTGCACAAGGGGTGAACGTAGAAAAGATGGCTGACAAGCTAAAATGCAACCGATCGAGCTTCTACTGGCACTTTAATTCCAAAAAAGAGTTTATCGACCAAGTTATAGAGAACTGGAAGGAAACCGATACCGATCAGATTATCCGATTAACTGAACAGGTCGATACTCCCGAGAAACAGCTAGAAGTGCTAGTGAAAACCGTTTTTAAGAAAGACCCTAACATTGATTTTGTTTTTTACCTCAAGCGGTATGCACTTCAGCAAGCCAGAGTACAAACTATTATCGATGAGGTAGATAATCACCGAATTAATTATGTTGCTACCCTTCTCCAGAATTTAGGCTCTGAAGAACGGGAAGCCTACATCAAAGCGCAAGTATTTTACAAGTATCTAATAGGCTACCATGAAATGATCCGGTATAAAAAGCAAGATAAAAACTACGTACAGCAAGTGTACGAAGAGCTAAAATACATTTTGCCACAATGAAAGTACTGATCTACAAAACAATATTAATTGTATGCTTCATTACAACTTTACCTGTAAAAATTATGGCACAAACCGAATTCATCATTAGCGTCGATTTATCCCACCCCCGCAATCATGTCTGGCACGAAATAACCGATTTCCCTTCGTACCCCTCCTGGAATAAGGTGCTTCGTATGGCTGATAATGATCAGCTTGAGGTGGGCAAAAAATTTCAGGTTCAGATCAAAACGAAAGATGGAAAGTCTTCAAGATTTAAGGCAGTAATGCTAGAGAAGAAAGACCAGCAGTACTTTGTCGCCCGACAAAAAATTTTAGGTAGATGGTTTTTCACCGCAACCCACTATTTTATTGTGGAAGAAATTGAAAGCAATTCCATTAAGTTCATTCAAAAATGGGAACTCACTGGATTAGTTAGCCTTCTGTTTAAAAGAATGATTTTCCGGCAATTAGAAGAATTTAATCAGATGAATACTGATCTTAAAAGCCATATGGATACTAAATACTCGGATTCTACTACCTATGAAAAAGATCGCCTTATTCAACGGACATCCTGATGAGGACAGCTTTTGCGCCGCTATTTCACAATCTTATCTGGCGGGGGCAGAGAAATCCGGAGCTTCTATCCGCACGATCAATATTCGGGACTTAGATTTTAATCCTAACCTACAATTTGGTTACCGGAAACGAACAGAACTGGAACCCGATTTACTCGCTGCCCAAGAAGCACTAAAGTGGGCTGATCATCTAGTATGGGTGTATCCGGTCTGGTGGGGGTCGGTATCAGCCATCATGAAGGGCTTTTTAGATCGAGTTCTGTTGCCCGGTTTTGCCTTCAAGAAGAAGGAAGATTCGCTTTAGTGGGTATAAATACTTGACGGGTAAAACTGCCCGAATCATCTGTACAATGGATCAACCACTCTGGTACTATTCGTTAGTTTACGAAGCTCCGAGCCATAAAGCAATGAAGAAATTAACCATGCAGTTCATCGGAGCACGTAAAGTGAAGATCACCGCTATTAGCACTATCCGTAACTCCTCGTCCGATTTTCGTAAAAAGTGGCTCACCAAAGTAGAGAAGCTTGGTCTTGCTAATGCCTAGATAACAAGCAGTTGAGTCTGCTAACTATCTGCTGTTTAGCTTGCTGATATTTCTTGTTTACTTTCGCCCAATTCATTATTTTAAAGGAGTAAAAAGCCCGAAAGTATAATTCAACTCCTATGAAAAAACTCCTCCTCCTCTCCCTGGTTATTTTATCTATACCGGTAATTGGTCAAGACAAACTGAGTGTTCAAGTTGGAGCTACGTTTAACGTCTCTGACGATGAGTTTAATAACACTACCGCACTAGGATTATATTTGGAACCTAATTATCAACTCAATGATAAAATTCGTTTGGGAGCACGGATAGAACCTACCGCCCTAGCCTATGGAATACTAACTTTGGAGGGAAATTGTAGTACCGGATGTAAAGAAGGTGCTAACTTTCTGCTAATCAATTATCTGAAGGGAGAGTATTTGCTAGGGCAACCTAAGTACGGATCTAATAATGGTAAGCGTCAGGCATATATTGGGGTAAATCTGGCAATGCTTACTCACCGACGTTACATTATTACTTCTCGAGTGGCTGGCAATTGGGAAAATACCCGAAGGGTTGTGACCAATCTGGGGGTTGGCCCTCGCTTCGGGGTGTTACTTGGACGAATCGATCTTTCGGCATCTTACATTCTTACCGGAAACGATTTTCGAAATTTCGTTGGTCTTAATTTAGGCTATCATTTTTGGAACTTTTAGTCCCTCAGAAGTACTCCAGCGTAAATCTTATGATTCTATTGTTTCTAGCGCATCTCGAGCTTCTTGTAAAAAAGCAATTACTTTTTGGTAGGGATCGCCCGAACCCAAGGTTTCCAATGGTAAGTAGCCTCGGTAGCCTGACTCGTAAATAATACGAAACAGCTTAACTAAATCTGTTTTCTGTTTCTGCTGCCGCTCATACACGTTTTCCTTAATTTGCCAGTTGACGGCATACTGAGTTGTTTCGGCAATCTCAGCATAAGGGTCAGCCGTACGGTAGCTGCCAATATCTAGCATTAAACCTAGCCACTCCGAATCAATGCTATCCATGATTTGATGCACCTGATGAGCGGTTTTCACAAACTCGTTATGATTCTGAAGTGCCACAATAATTCCCTTCTGCTTTCCGTAGCCTGCGCACTGGCGAATGCTCTCTAGCACCCATCGCGTAGTCTCTTCTTCAGTAGCATCTTCACTTTTTTTCTTTCCAGCAAAGATGCGTACCATCGGTGCTCCGAGCTTCACTGCAGCATCAATCCAATTACAAACTAGCTGAACGTCATCGGCACGTTTTTGCTCATCAGATTGTGTAAAGGTATTTCTAACGCCCGTTCCGCTAAAAACCAATCCCCGCCGATGAGCCTTACGCTTTATCTCGTACAGAAAAGCATCTTCAGGTACCTCAGGGTAAGTAGAAAAATAGTAAGCCGTCAAATCCAAGGCTGGAATGAAGTGATCCGCCGTGAAATCCAATAAATCATCCAATGACATTTCTCCTGCTCGCAATGGCTGATTGAAAGAATATGCATTCAGGCTTAACCGAAAGGGTAAATTATCCATAGTAGCTGACGTTTTTCTCTTTGTAGAAAGAGTCAAGAGTGGCGTAGCAGACAAGGACTTGATTAAATGGCGACGAGAAATCGGATATTTCATTTTTAGCAAATTATCTCTCGAATATAACACATCTCTAAGAACACCCCTTGCTGTTATTTCTTCTTGGCAATATTTGTCTGCATCATGAGAAGTAGTACCTGCAACTTTTAGCACTCAATATTCGCGAAATTGAAAATGGGAAGGTGTATCATTAAATTAATGATACACTACTTATTATCCTGAGTAGCCTCAGCTCAAAACATGAGAAAAATCACGGAAACTAATTCTCATTGTACAATCGTTTAGCATAAAATGAATTTCACTCTCTTAGATTTACTAGTACTGTCGGGTATAGTACTTAGTCTTTTTTTAGTGTCCTTAATTTTTGGCTCAAAGTCCTTCAGAGGAGATATTCATGGGTACTTTGCGATTACTATTATTTCATTAAACTTTTACCTTACCTATACCCGGTTCGAGGCATATGTGCCCTCGAATGGGATTATGGAATTAGTCAGTTGGGACCTCTTATTTCCGTTTGCCTTTCTGATGTATACTCTAAAAGTAATAAAACACCCCCTAGGTGCAAACAAAAAGATTTGGCTTTTAGCTTTACCCTTTCTGATACTAAGTATTTTTCAAATCGTCGATTTCTTTTTTGATTTTGATGTATACGATTGGCTGGCAGGTGGCCGTGATGAGCAACTGGCCATGCTTGTTGAAATGAGGGTGTTCAGCTTCATGCCGTATTCAATTGCATTAGTAGGATTTTCTTACGTGAAGATTAGAGAAGCCAAAAACCTTTACAGATCGGAGAAGCAATGGTTAGCATTTAATAGTATTGCCATTTTAGCTTTTTTGATAAGCTGCCTGTTCAGCGACTTTATTTCTGCATTATTTGATTACCCCATATGGGAATACCTTTTAGCCTCTTTAGCTGTATTTCTAATAGTAACAACATATCGGGGTATCCATCATCTCAACATCTCCGAGCAAAGAAGGCAACTGAGAGCAGTCAACTATCTTGAAAAGATAAATCAGGAGAAGAAATTGTCTCTAGCTTCCGCCAAGCAGAGCAACCAAAAACAGTTTTCTGAAAAGACATTCAAAAAAATCCAAAAGTTGCAGTCATTAATGATAGATGATTTTTTGTACCAAAACCCTGACTTAACTCGTAGTGTAGTAGCTCAAGCACTTGATCTGAGTGATGGTTATTTAAGTGACCTCTTAAGTACTCATCTAAATACGAGCTTTAATGATTACATAAATAAGTTTAGGGTAAAACATGCGGTAAAAATGCTCAATGATAAAAAATTTGACTTATTCTCAATTGAGGCTATTGGTTATGATTCAGGCTTTAAATCAAAAAGTGTGTTTTATAGCGCATTTAAAAAACTTACTCAGCAAACCCCGGGTGAATACCGTAAGTCGCTAAATTTGTCCTGAATTATTAGAATCCTGATAAATTCATACCACCTGACTACTCAAAAGAATAATAGTCAGACAAAAGGCTTGTTATTTACTGAAAAATAAAACGTACTAAAGATGATAGTAAAATTTCAGGCAAGCATCTACATCAGGCTTTTTATGGCTATTGTACTAATCGGAATGATTCTATCCAGTTGCCAAGGTGATGATGGTAAACCTAAACCACTTAGTAAATCGATTAATAAAATTATGCCGTTAGGTGCCTCTCGAGTTGAAGGGGCAAGATCAGAATTTGAAAGCTACCGCTATGAATTATGGAAGTTACTTGTAGATGGTGGATGGGAGTTCGACTACATAGGAACAATGACCGATGATGCCTCCTACAGCAACTTCTCCAATTTATCATTTGATACAGACCATGAAGGAAGAGGCGGTTGGACATCAGATGAAATACTAGCAAACGTTAATGAGTGGTTAGGAGAAGTAGGCTCCCCCGATATAGTATTGTTCAGTTCACCGGGAGGCAACGACATTTTGAATGGTTTAATACCTTTTGATAGAACCGTTTCTAACATAAATGGAATCATAGATATACTACAAGCACAGAACCCTAACGTAACTATAATTATTGAAGAATTAGCCCCCGGACAGTCAAGCTTCATGACAGCTGAGTTGAGTGCTAACTTTAGTGCTATACAGCAAGAGGTGAAAATTATAGCTAACGAGCAAACCTCTGTTACTTCACAAGTCATCACAGTTAATATGTATACCGGATTTAATGACTCATATCTTGCTGATGATGTACACTATAATGAGGCTGGTGCAAAATTTATAGCTGACCGATATTACGACATCCTTCAAAACGTGCTGAAGTCCGAATGAATGCCTTTAAAGCTCCAGGAGTAACTACAAAACCCTAACGAGATAGTATCTTTTTTAATAGTGAGTATTTGACCATGATCTTCAAATCCGATGGATTATCAACTTAAGATAACCTGAGAATAGGTGCCATATCTAATCATTTTTGGTGGTAGGAAAGATAGTAACCATAGAAATTCTGCTTGAAAGTTTTTTCAAAGCCTATGGTGGGTAAAATAAAACCCGCTAGATGACTTGAATAAATTATATTGCAGGCAAATGGCTCGCTCAAAACTAGTTCTTCCCATCATTGTCGTCTCTCAATTCTGTTGTACATCACTGTGGTTTGCCGGAAATAGCGTGGTTAGCGATCTAGTTACCAATTTCAATCTTTCTGATAATGCTTTGGGGCATTTAACCTCCGCTGTTCAGTTTGGCTTTATTATAGGCACTTTAGTTTTTGCTATCCTCACCATTGCTGACCGCTTTTCGCCTTCCAAGGTTTTCTTCATCAGTGCCTTACTAGGAGCAACCTTTAATATCGGAACCGTATGGGATGAGAATAATTTAACGAGTTTACTTTTGCTACGTTTCTCCACTGGTTTCTTCCTGGCGGGTATTTACCCCATCGGAATGAAAATAGCCACTGATTATTATAAAGAAGGACTAGGTAAATCGCTTGGTTTTCTGGTGGGTGCTTTGGTCATTGGCACGGCATTTCCTCATTTATTAAAGGGACTATCAGATAATATCCGATGGGAATTTGTGCTCACCGCTACATCACTACTCGCGCTTTTGGGGGGATCATTGATGGTTGCGCTGATTCCAAATGGTCCCTACCGAACGACTGGTGCCAGTTTAGACTTATCAGCCTTTGCCAAAGTATTCCGCAATCGTGATTTCCGTAATGCTGCCTTGGGGTATTTCGGACATATGTGGGAATTGTACACCTTTTGGGCGTTTGTCCCAATTATGCTAACAATCTATGATGATATCCACACGCAAACTACATTTAACATCCCCGTGTTATCTTTCTTCATTATTGGTATTGGTGGATTAGCCTGTGTATTGGGTGGCTACCTGGCTCAATCATTTGGAACAAAACGAATCGCTTTTTTAGCTTTGCTCTTGTCGGGTGTATGCTGTCTTATTTCCCCGTTTCTACTAACCCTGAATCTTGAAATTGTATTTATTGCTTTTCTTCTTTTCTGGGGAATGGTAGTGGTAGCCGACTCTCCGCTGCTTTCAACCTTAGTAGCACAGAATGCTATCCCAAAACTAAAGGGAACCGCCCTGACGATTGTAAATTGCATCGGTTATTCGGTAACCATTATCAGTATTCAATTAATCAGTATGATGAGGCAAATCACCGATTCTTACGCCATTTATCTTTTGCTGGCATTGGGGCCTATTTCGGGATTAATTGCGTTAGGGCAAAAAATACAGCCAGCCGAATTACGGGATGAAAAGGTTCGTGAAGCAACTGAAACTTAAAAATCACATCCGTCACCCAAAGAAACGAACTCAAACAATTGCTTAATCATTTACAAGGGGCGACAACACAAGTAAAGTACAGAATGAATATTGCAATTATTGGCGGTGGGGCTGCCGGTTTTTTTTCAGCCATAACGGCAAAGGAGAACTATCCAAATGCCAAGATTACCATTTTTGAAAAGTCGCAGAAGCTCTTATCCAAAGTCAAAATATCAGGAGGCGGACGGTGCAACGTTACCAATAGTTGCTCTTCTATCGGTCAACTGTGCAAAGCATATCCCCGAGGAGGGAAAAAGCTAAAAAAGGCCTTTCATCAGTTTAATACGAGCCATACCGTAGAGTGGTTCGAGTCCCGAGGAGTCCCGTTATTTGCCCAAGATGATAACCGAATTTTCCCGGTATCGCAAAGCTCCCAAACGATCATTGATTGCTTTTTGCAAGAAACTAAAAGGCTGAACATTGAGATTGAATTGGGAGTAGGCATAAAGAATATTAAGTCAATCAACGACCGCTTAGGGTTAGGCTTTATAAATCAGAAACTGCCAACGAGAATTTTTGATAAGGTTATCGTTGCAACCGGAGGTTCTCCTAAAAGACAAGGCTTAGCATGGTTAGAAGCACTAGGCCATAAGGTCGAAGAGCCCGTTCCCTCACTATTCACCTTTAATATGCCAACTGAAGAGGTTACTCGATTAATGGGTCTGGTGGTGGATAATGTCCTAGTCAATATCCAAGGAACAAAGCTCAGGTCAGACGGGCCATTACTCATCACTCACTGGGGGATGAGCGGACCAGCAGTTTTGAAGTTATCCGCGTTTGGAGCCAGAATACTGTATGAAATGGATTATGACTTCAACGTGCAGATAAACTGGGTAAATGAAACGAATAATGATTTGGTCATCAATAGGTTAAAAGCGATTGTTCAGGAGCATCCTAAGAAAATCCTAGCCAATATCAGGCCTTACGCTTTACCCGAACGACTGTGGCTCTTCTTACTGAAAAAAAGAGAGATTTCGGAAAAGAAAACCTGGGGCGAACTCGGAAAGAAATCACTAAACAAATTAGTGAGCGTACTTACCAACGATGTTTATACAGTGAAGGGAAAAACTACTTTTAAAGAAGAGTTTGTGACTTGCGGCGGAGTGAGTTTGGATAGCATCGATCTTAATACCATGCAGAGCAAAGTATGCAACAATCTTTACTTTGCCGGAGAAGTAATGGATATTGACGCTATCACCGGGGGCTACAACTTCCAGGCTGCCTGGACAACTGGGTTTTTAGCAGGTAAACTGCACTAGTGTATTTTGCTGAATCAGCCTACTCAAAAGTGTAACGGAAGCCTAGTTTTAAGCCAAAGGTTTGGGGTTGACTGCTGAAATCAGCCGTATCATTCGTCAGGTTGGTTAGTGCAAAGTAGTAAGAAGGAGTAAGCGACAACGAGTAATGCTCTATTAACTGATAAAATACTCCACCACTAATTAATCCACTAACATACTGAGAATTAAAGGGACTATTACTGCCTCGACCAATTTCATCTGAAGCAAACTGATCAGAGGAAATTCGGTTTTCTAAAAACAAATTGGCAGCCACTCCCGGACTCAGGGAAAAGACAAAGCGGTTTACTTGCACATTGTATGCAATTTGTAAGGGCACCGAGATAAACTGAAATTGATTATTTACTTCGCTAGGTAAACCTATGGGAGTAACATTAGCCGATGTAGCTTGGTTGGCTACAGCATTGGCAGGAACTAACGGATAACGTTCACCCGACTGTACATCTACCACTGTATAGGGCGTACTGGTCTCCGTCCGAAAATTTTGAAAATCCAGACCGCTCTCAATGCTCCAATGTTTACCTAAGGTAAAACCAATATCCACTCCGTAACTAAAAGAAAGAGAAGCACTATTTTCTAACCCAGCCTCTTCTATTGAGGTGCTATTATAAGAATAGTCTTCTGTTCCACGGTTAGCAAGAAGGCTAGGCGGTGAAGCACTAAAATTATCAACACCCAACACATCAAATGACTCTAAACTAGAAGCTGGTGCTCCCTGAGGCTGAAAGTTTGGATCAAATAGGCTAGGTGCCATGGCCAAACCCGCAAAAAACTGAGCGCCTTTTTTCTCTTTGTCTTGCTTAGTTTCACTTCGGTACTGAGGCACGAGATAAAGCTTTTCTACATTTTCCGTCCAGGTAGGTGGCAAAAGTTCCAAAACATCAGGCGGAAGGGAGGCAACTCCACCAATCTGATGGTGATGAGCGGGAGTACTTGAGCTTCCCAGGCTTACTTCTTCATCAGGAATAATAAGCGTCTTAGAAGGCGGCTGCCTAGTAGCTACACTACCAGGTTGTTGCGCTGTATCTTCGTTATCTAGTATTGGTATACTACTATTTGCTAGTACCTTCTGATTTGCCTCGGAGAAATCATTAACTTTTGGTTGTTGTAAAGTAGCTGATGACTGATCCTCATCAGGAGTATTCTGACTTAAATTTGATGTTCTATTTTGCACTTCAGCTTTCTCTGTTATTCCTTGCTCCTTAGTCGCCAGTGCCCTAGACTGCTCAGTTACTGTACTCCCTTCATCTGAATCGGTTGAAAGGGCTGGTTTATCTAATTGTGACTCTCTATTAGCTGCTATTTGATCTGCTTGCTCTGTACCAACTTGTTGTTGGTCAGTCAACGTATTAGCGTTGTCCGAACGAGTAATAGTGTACCAGCCTAACCCGGCAATACACAGTAATAATCCGGCAGCTACCGCCCGATAGAAGAAAAAGCCACGCTTGTATTTCCCCCCTTCTTGAGCGGTCAGCTGTTGATCAATATTTTTCCAGACGTTAGGTGAGGGTGGCATTTCGGCTTGCTCAAAGGCTTGCCGCCACCGCTCTTCGTAAGATCGATTTTCAGATGCGTTAGCCATGTTTCACCTCCCCAGTTTCAGTAATTAAATCTTTAATTAGCGAGCGAGCCCGGGCATATTGCGATTTGGACGTTCCTTCGCTAATATTCAGCATATCGGCAATTTCTTTATGCTTATAGCCCTCAATGGCGTAGAGATTAAAAATAACCTGGCAGCCCTGAGGTAATGTTTGTAGAATAGAAAGCAGATCTCGGTAGTTATAGTTAGAAATTTCCACATCCTCATCGCCAATGTGATGAACCTCCTCAATATCGAGGTGTGGATACAAATAGACTTTTTTCCGATGATGGTTGAGTGCAGTGTTAATAACAATACGCTTAATCCAGTACTTAATGGAAGATTCACTTCGGAATTTTTCCAGGCTATTGAATACTTTTACAAACGCTTCCTGTAACACATCTTCGGCATCTTCGCGGCTCTTACAATAGCGCATACTCACCACCATCATCTGGCGAGCGTACTCTTCGTACAACTGTTGTTGAGCCGATCGTTCGCCTTTGATGCAACGAGCGACCAGTGCTTGTTCATCCTGCATGCAATAGGTTGAGTTACCGCAATAGTTTAGATTAGGCCGTTTTCATTAGCTTAGACGCTGCTTAGGCAAAAAACGTTGGAAGAGGGTAAAAAATTTTTTAGAATCTAGGAGGCTGAAGATGGAAGCGAAAAAAAGGAAAAACTGTCATCTGCGAGCTAATCAATTAACAGTTTAATAATAGAACAATTGAGCCATTTAATAATCAATACACCGCTTTATAATCTATTCTCACATCAATTTGGGTAATGCTATCCGTGTATACAGCAAATGGAAAAATATTACCTTCTCCATCAAACTGGTTAGCAAACAGCCCCCGCTCTTCTTCTACCAGCAGTGAGTAGCGTCCTGCCGGAAGAGAAAACTTAAACCTTCCAGAAAGATCAGTCACAACTTTAGCTACTTGTTTGGTTTTAATATCCTGAAAAAAGTGGCTCATTTGCTTGGCTTGGTCTTGATGGGTCAGTTCGTAAATAAGCAGTGTACGATGCACAGGTTTACCTTGGGTATTTTGTACTTCAGTTGTATCTTCGGAGACAGTTGGCATCAAGTTACCTTCGTACCAACGAACTTGTCCAGCGATACCCTGTTTAACGGAATCTTCGATAGGGAGTGGTGCTAAGTCTAAATCGCTAAGCTGGCTTCGTAATCGCTGCATAAACTCATCGCCTGGATCGGTCTTTTCAGTCAGGTAATTTGCATCTTTTTCTTTCCAGAGTGGGTGTCCAATAAACTGCTGGTACTCATGGTGACCGATTACGTAGCGAATGTCATACTTCTTTACAAGCCTACGAATCAGTTTCTCATTAGCCTCGAGTTGAGCTTCAGTCAGTGGATGATTTTTCCCGTCACCCACATTTTCAATGCCAATAGCGCAGTGGTTCAGGCCAATTACGTGGCGAGCAAACAAAGTATCAGGCATCAATTGATACATCGAGCCATCTCGATCGATGAGATAAGGAACCGAAACATTTAGTGGGCTGGCATTCCCGATTTTTGCCCGGGAACCCGGAAGTCGTGAATCGTAAAACGCCTCATAAGAAGCCTGTAAAGTGGGAATGGCCGTCCAGTGAACAACAATCATCTGGGGATCAATCACTGGCTTATCGGGCATCATACCGTAATGATCCCACATATAATCCAGGGAAAGCTGTATTCGTTCTTCATTAAAAGTAATAGGCCAGGATTGTATTGGTACACTGGTAGTCGGTTTTGAAGTCTTACAGGCAATTAAGCTGCAAAAACCTAAGACTATTATCCAAAGACTAGATTTTTTCAAACTATCGATTGGTGATATTATCGTAGAGTACGGACGAAACGAAAGTTTAAGCCCAAACTATATAAATTCCGCTCAGATTGGGAAGTTATATCAGTGAGGGGTGATAAAATTACTTTTGCCTGGGTTTCTAATCCTATGTACGTTTTAGGGTCAACGCTAGCCTGAATACCAAAGCCACCTAAAATACCCACATTATGAATTTGCCGAGTCCGCAGGTAAGGTTCAGTTAAGCTTTTTTCTAGCTCTTTGTCAATTTCTCCTCCGCGTACCGCCACTCGGTTTTTCTCCGAAAGCAACAAACTATTGGTAATCCCTACCATAGGGTACAATTGAAATTTGTCGTTCTCTAGTATCTTGCGGGTAACGAAGAACGGTATCTCCAGATAGTTTTGAATAAAATCAATAATGTAGGGTTGGGGAACACGAATATCGGGATAGGCGATATCAACGTAGTTATTAGAGAAGCCCTTTTGGGAATACAGTAATGCGGTTCCTACCGACCAATTCTTGTTAATACCTGTACGAAAATCAATCCCAAAATCGAAAGTATACATTGGTTTTTCCCCATTCCGTACGGTCTCCACCTTAGCAGGTAAAGAGCGAGTTTGTGGTAGGCGATACGAGATGCTGGGCGCAATATTCACACTCCAGGTTGTCTCTTGGGCAACCGCTGAACCTACTATGCCCATCAGAAGAAAAAGAAGTAAAAGTTGTTTCATATTCCCACTGTGAAAATAAATGATAAGGCTGAGGGTGCAAGTGCTAAGATGTTTGTGAGTAAAAAAAGAGCGACTTTAAACTTCAAACGCTACATATTCTCATAAATTTTCTCGCATCTGAACTCACATATATTCAATCAATATACGATACCTGCTACGAAAGATAAACCTATTATGACTTTTTTTACCTTTTCTCACTGAATTGGTTCGTCAGATGAAGGAAAAAAGAACAATTTGGTATACAGATACTTAGCTAGTTGTAGCAGGAAATACTTACGGCTTCCGCTTTCTTTCCACCAATCATCAGATCCTTCGCTTCTAGAACGAGCCGCAATAACTCCTACATTCACTGATTTGCCTAATAGCCGCTGATATACCAACTGGCTACGCCGGGCGTGTACGCTCTTGGAAAAGACAATAAGTGATTGGACTGAATCGGGTAAATACTGTTTTACCATCAAGGCTGAAGCATAAGTACGTTCGTAAGCAACCGCGGGAGCCGTAAGGGTTGCCACAATTGTACTATCTACCTTCTGTTGAACCAAAAACTCTGTGGCTTCCGCTGCAAGGCTTTCGTAATCAGTTCGAAACACATTATTTCCATCTAACTTACCTCGATCGTAACGGACTGCCGGATGCCGAGCAGGGATTACTAAACTATCTAGACGAAGGGCATATACAAATAGATCACGATCTTCTTTGCCAACTCTCCGATTATTATCATATACAATGGTAATGGAATCAGCCGGAGCTGGCTGAGACAGGCTTACGGTGTGCCATTGCGGCTCAGCTGTCGTGGTAAATTCGCCTACCTGCGTAGAATTCAGCATGACTTTAGCGTGCGCCTGAATTCCCCCGGCTTCCCGACCGAAAGCACCAATCTGAATTTCACTAAATTGCTGAGAGCAGGCGGACTCAATATCAGATAAGTAAAACCGAAGACCACCTTGGCTGTACATTCTAAACACCGAGTCGTGGGCGATACTGGTTACTAGTACTTGGTGATAGTTATTTCTCTTAATCTCATCAACGGCCTGTTCTAAGGCATCTTCCGAAAGCCAGCCTTCAATCACTAGCACCGAGGCGTCTATTCTCTCGGTGGGAGCTAAAAAGTAAAATAGTTCTACTTTCCCAAAAAAAACGACTCCTAGTAAAAGTAACGTTGCCCCAGTAACAAAACCCGCTATTACTTTTTTAACCATGCTAATTGCGAATAACGGCTAAATCACCCCGATTAGCAATGGCTTCTTACAACTAAGCAATCAATCCCGCGATAGCTCATAAGTATCGGACACTTGTCCCTCATATTCTCGGCGTATAACTATTTTATTATCCCGCTCCGTAATTTGGTACTCTCCACCTAAGATTAACGACCAGTCAAAATCCGCCGTCCAAATACAACTATTCGCGAACGTAATTTGATCTGTTCCTATCAACTGATAAATACCTTCGCAAATAGCTGGGTACTTGTCTGTATCGCTACTTCCTGAGAAACTTCCGTTCTCCAGGGTTAGAGTAACATTAGCGGGTGCCCACCGAGCGTTAGGACTGCTACGATAAAAGACGCCAGTATACGTACCCTCTTCTAGTAGGGATGGTGGATTACCCTCATCATCTTCCTGACAAGCTAAGGCAAAAAATACCAATATTATCATTAATGATATATGTCTCATGCTATTCTCTTTTTTATAAGACCACAAAAAGCAATATTTGGTTGGTAGACTAGAGATTATCAATTAACCCCGGGCGTTAGTAGAAAAATGGTATCTTTGCGCCCAAAGAAGTAATCAATATGCTATCGTTGTTTGAGTTCATTGTCTGGACAGCCAACCCTGAAGTGTTTTCTTGGGATAACTGGTCACCCCGCTGGTACGGGTTACTGTTTGCTGCCGGTTTCTTAATTTCCCAACAGATACTATTTTATATTTTTCGAAAAGAGGGGCACAAAGAAAGTGATGTAGAAACACTTACCGTATTTATGGTAATTGCTACTATTCTAGGGGCTCGACTAGGCCACGTCCTTTTCTACGAACCAGCCAAGTATTTATCAAACCCACTTGATATTCTTAAAATTTGGGAAGGTGGACTTGCCAGCCATGGCGCTGCAATCGGTATTTTATTCGCTTTGTTCCTGTACAGCAACTACGATATCAAGTTTGATTTCACCAAGTTTAAGGGACAAATGAAGCGACAGAAACGACCGGGACAAAGCTGGCTATGGGTGGTAGACCGAATTGTGATTGTAGTGGCGCTCACCGGAGGGCTTATCCGCTTCGGAAACTTCATGAACTCTGAAATTATCGGTAAACCTACCAATAGCGACTACGGAGTAGTTTTTGGTCATAGTCTAATAGAGATTCTGGAAAATACCCAGGGTATTGAATCAGTAGCCATTGAAGCCAGTGACCAAGCTGATTTACGCCCGGAAAGCACCGAATTTGGCTCCGACGAATCTCCCTACCGCCCGATTACTGCTACCATTACGTTTGAGGAAGCTAGCTACCAAGAGGCTGAAATCAAGAATTACCTAGAGACTCAGGTGAAGAGCATCATGACCCGCTACGCATCCGTTCGGGAACATATTTACGAACCTAGCGCTACTCCTCTTAATTACGAATTATCGCAGCAACGCGGGGCGTATGTCGCTGAAGTACAAACATTCGGTATCCCTCGCCATCCGGCGCAATTGTATGAATCTGGTACTACCTTTCTAGTCTTTTTACTACTGCTCTTTCTTTGGTCACAAATGAAGGAGAAAACCCCTGAGGGATTATTTCTTGGATTGTTCTTAATATTCGTGTTTGGCTTGCGCTTCGTACACGAGTTTTTTAAAGAAAATCAGGTAGACTGGGAAGGAAATCTACCATTGAATATGGGGCAATGGCTCAGTATTCCGTTGGTATTGATTGGGTTTTATTTATTGTTTGTAGTCGTTCCCAAAAATCGGAAGAAGGCCGCTCAAGCTGTAAAATCCTAAAGATCAGGGCGAGGTTTGGGTTTTGGTTACATATACTACTAGCTCCTCTCCCACCCGGATAACGTAATCAGCTTTCCCGTTCCAATCTTGAATATCTTTTACTGAGCAGCCGTAGCGCCGGGCAATGCTACTGATAGTATTTCCCCGCCTTACCCGATACGATAATCTAGTCAGATTGGGGGAATCGGGTACAATTGCCCGCTTTTGTTTGGTTATTCGGGCAGCCCGAGCTACTTGCGCCTGGTAATCGTAGGGAGTAAGTAAGTAACCTCGCCGTTGTTCAAATTGAGCTAACTTATTCATGGGCAACACCAGCGGGTAGCCGTTTACCCTGAAAGGAATTTTGTTCCGAATAAGGGCGGGGTTTAGAAACTTCAATTCATCTAGAGTAACTACGGTGGAGCTGGCAATTTTCTCGAGAGTAACCTCCTGATAAATTCGCACCGTATCCACCGCCTGAAAAGATAAATCAGGATAGATTGGACGCAAATTATGTTCATGCTGAAAGCTATTTAGATACACCACTGCCATAAATGCTGGAACGTAGTTCCGGGTTTCACGAGGCAAAAACCGTTGAATTCGCCAGAAACTCCCGCTACCTCCCGCCCGAACAATTGCTTTGTGCATATTGCCCGGTCCGCAGTTATATGCTGCAATAGCAATCAGCCAGTTATTATATTTCTCGTACAACTTTTTGAGATAGGTAAGAGCAGCATCGGTAGCAGCGTAAGGATCTAATCGCTGATCAATCACTGAATTGATTTCTAAACCCAAACCACGCCCAGTTATCGGCCTGATTTGCCACAACCCGGCAGCGGAACGGCTAGAAACTGCCTCGTTTTGCATGGCTGACTCCACCATTACTAGATACTTTAGCTCATCGGGCAATTCTTTCTCAGTAAGGACTTGCTCGATATAAGGATAGTACAACGTACTTTTCCCTAGCATCCGTTGGGTAAGATCCCGCTTTTGCTTGCCGTACACATCAATAAAGTTTTTCACCTGATTGTTGTATACTAAAGGCACATCCGTACTGATCTTGCGGAAGCGTTGCCGATAAATCGCTTCAGGATATTCTACCACATCATTTTCAGCAAAACCGTAGGGGCTATGATCTTCAGCTAAATAAGCGAATAGCTGGTTTATTTCACTATCTAAAATCTCCGCCGTAAAGGCAGGTTCACTCAGCGTACTAATATCAGAAAGTGGGGGCGCAAATAGCATGGTGAGCTGGTCGGATTGAAAAGCCAACTGACTACTCCAATTATTTTTGGCATTTGCTAACTGCGATGGCGAAATTATTTCATTTCCAACGGGCAATAAAAATGGTCCGCCCAAGCGAATCCCCTCCGGAAATAGAATAACTGAGCGGTGACAACCCGCTAAAAAAATGCTGAAGACTGTGAGAAAAAGAGTAAATGTATGCTGCACTTTCATAAATGAACAACTGCCCCTAGATGAGATTTCGATCCGATGCTGGGAATAGTTCTGGGGTGAAAAATCAAAAATTGAAAGTAAACTTCCAACTATTCATTATCAATTTTCACCTTTCAATTTTTAGCTACCATTGGCTGCGTAGGCTTCTAGCTGCTGTTGCATCTTCAAAATACGATCCTCCAGGGTTTCTGAGCTGATTTTTTCTCGCATTCGGTCTACTAGTAGTGGAAAAGCAAATGGGGTTGGATAAGATGGATTTTTAATCAATAATTGCTGATGATTGATCTGCTCAAGGGTAGCTGTGAGTTGAGAATGTTCCACCTGCTGGTACAAAGCTTCATCCAGAGCTTGGGCTAACAGTCGATTATCCGTATCGTATTGCTGAAATACATCGTAAATAATCTGAGAGGATGCCTGCAAATGACGACTACCAATGTGTTTGCCCGGGTAGCCCTGAAAAACTAACCCAGCGATAGCCGCAATTTCCCGAAACCTCCGCTTCGCCATTTCGGTACTGTTTACGCTAGCGAGTATGTCTTCTACCAAATGATCGGTGCTGAATAAATCTAACTCAAGAGCTTCTTCCAGGGGAATTTCCTGATCGGAGAGCAGCTCGAAACCGTAATCGTTCATCGCAATGGAAAAAGAAATGGGCTGCACCTGACTAATCCGCCAGGCTACCAATGCTGATAAAATTTCGTGTACGGCTCGTCCGGCAAAAGGATAAAAAATTACGTGGTGACCTTCGCGAGTTTGCAACTGCTCAATCAAAAGCTGCTCACACGTTGGCAATGCCGACCAGTCTTGTTGCAACTCTAGCAAAGGTTCCAGCATTACTAGCTCAGGGTCAGTGTAATTACCTTGCAGATAATGATCGAGTTTTAGGCGAATTAATCGTGATAGCTGAGATGATAGCGGCATTCGCCCACCGCCCCAATGGGGAATCACTCCATCTTTTCCTCGAGCCTTACGAACTAGCACCGTCATCTCCTTGATACGTTCCAACTTAAGATTACGCCCTGCAAACCAGAAGTTATCACCTTTATTGAGGCGGGAAATGAAGCTCTCTTCAATCGTACCGATGTAGCCCCCACCTACGTACTTCACTTTCAGTACCGGATCGCTTATAATTGTACCGACGGATAAGCGATGCCGTAAAGCCGTACGTCGATTGATGACTTTGTACACCCCATCTTCAATATCTACCTTAGAAAATTCATCGTACTGCCCCAGGCTTTCCCCACCGGAGGTGATAAACCGTAACGCCCACTCCCACTCCTCCTGGTTCAAATCTCGATAAGAATAAGTAGACTTGATTTCAGGATATACATCTTCAGCCCGAAAGCCTTCACCCACCGCCAGAGTCACTAAATACTGCACCAGCACATCGTAAGATCGCTCCAGTGGCTTACGAGCTTCTACTACTCCCTGATTGATTCCTTCCTGAATAGCTACAGCTTCAATGAGTTCCAGGGCATGGGTTGGCAGAAAATAAATCCTACTGGTGGCTCCCGGACGATGACCGCTACGCCCTGCTCGCTGCAAAAAGCGAGAAATTCCTTTGGGGCTACCCACCTGAATAACCGTTTCTACTGGACGAAAATCTACTCCTAGATCCAGACTAGAAGTGCATACTACTAGCTTGAGTATTCCCTGGTGCAAAGCTTCTTCTACCCAGGTTCGTACCTGCGGATCGAGCGAGCCGTGGTGCATCGCCATTTGCCCCGCTAAATCCGGTACTTTATCCAATAAAGTCTGGTACCAGATTTCAGTCTGAGCCCGGGTATTTGTAAACAGCAAGGTCGTCTGGCTCCGCTCAACAATCGGCAGAATTTTAGACAGCATTCGGATACCCAGATGCCCTGTCCAGGGAAATTTCTCTATCTGATCGGGTAGAATTGATTTTACTTCAATATCTTTTTTAATGTCTGCTTTTACAATTCGTCCCTGGTTTTCTACGTGAGCCCCTAGCAACACATCACGGGCTTGCTCCAGATTACCGATTGTAGCCGATACCCCCCAAGTTTTAAGATTAGGCTGGATGGTTCGCAGTCGGGATAAAGCCAGTTCCATTTGTACTCCCCGCTTGGTTCCCAGCAACTCGTGCCACTCGTCAATAATCACACATTTTAGTTTTTTGAAATGACGGCTGGATTGTTTTTGAGCTAGTAGCAGGTGTAAGCTTTCGGGAGTAGTAATCAAACATTCGGGCATCTGCTTAAGCTGCTTCTGCCGCTCACCCGAAGAAGTATCGCCACTACGAACCGCAATTTTCCAGGAAAGCTCTAAACCCTCCGTTGCTCGTTCCATTGCTAAATGAATATCTTTGGCTAAAGCTTTGAGAGGAGTGATCCAGATGACTTGCAACCCGTTAGTAGAATGCTCAGAAAAGTTTTTAGGGTTTTGATGGATGAACTCCAGTAGACAGGGAATCCAAAGCGCGTAGGTTTTACCACTACCGGTTGGCGCGTTCAACAAACCACTTTCCCCGACGAGGTAGGCTTTCCAAACATGCTGCTGGAAGGGAAAAGGCATCCAACCTTGCTGCCGAAACCAATCAATTCCGGGATCAAGTGCTGCATGTGAGACTTCTGCCATAGTTTTTGTTCAACCTACCCGATCTAACTTTGTTCCATCAGTTCGGCTAACTCCAGCCAGCGATCTGATTTTTCGTCTAAATCCTGGGTAACCTTTTCTAACTGTTGTGATGTTTCAATTAAAGCTTGATGATCAGGCTGAGCTGCTGCAGATAGCTCGCTTAGCTGAGCCATCAAACTTTCCTTCTCCTCTTCTAACTGAGTAATTTCCTGCTCAATTTGCTCGTATTCCCGCTTCTCTTGGTAGGTAGGTCGGCGGTCTTTTTTACTTTCTGATTCCGTACCACTCTCAGCCCTCACCTTCTTCTGGGCAGGTTTAGATTTACCCGATGCACTTATTGGCTGAGACTTAGTACTACGAAAATCGGTGTAGTTTCCGGGGAAATCTTGAATATGACCACTGTCGGGAGATAGGATAAAAAGATGATCTACTAGCCGATCCATAAAGTAACGATCGTGAGTTACCAATAATAAACAGCCATCAAACTGAAGCAGAAAATCTTCCAGAATATTTAGCGTAATCAAGTCCAGATCATTAGTAGGCTCATCCAGAATAAGAAAATTAGGGTTTTTCATTAGTACCCATAGTAACTGTAACCGTCGCTTCTCACCCCCACTCAAGTCTCGCACCCGCTGGTAATGCATATCGGCCGGAAACTGAAAGCGTTGCAATAGTTGGGAAGCAGTAATCACTTGCCCTTTCCCCAGATCAATGACTTCGGCTACTTCTTTTACCACATCAATCATCCGCTGATCGTCAGAAAAGCTAATTTCTTGCTGGGTGTAATAACCAAATACGGTGGTTGTGCCTGTTTCTAGTTTACCATTATCTGGGGCAAGTTGTCCGGTAATGATATTCAACAAAGTAGTTTTTCCTGAGCCATTAGGGCCTACAACCCCTACCCGATCCTGACGACGAAATACATAAGAGAAATCTTCAATCAGTTGCTTTTCACTGTACGATTTACTGATATCTTCAAGCTCTAGAATTTTTTTACCCTGCCGCCTTCCCTGAATACTTAGTTCCGTACCCGCCTGATTTATTTGCTGACTGGCTTTATCCTGTAAATCATAAAAAGCATCTACCCGGTACTTAGCTTTTGTACCCCGAGCTTTAGGCTGGCGACGCATCCACTCCAACTCTTTACGAAGTAAATTCTGGGCTTTATCTACCGAGGCCTGCTGCTGAGCGATACGTTCTGCCTTTTTCTCTAAGAAGTAGGCGTAGTTACCTTGATAGCGAAAGATTTGCCCTTGCTCTAGCTCAACAATTTCGTTCGTCACTCGCTCCAGAAAGTAACGATCGTGAGTTACCAACAGTAAAGCCATACTTTGCGCCGAGAGATAATTTTCTAGCCACTCTATGGTAGCTAAATCCAGATGATTAGTAGGTTCATCTAGAATCAGTAGATCAGGTTTTTCAATCAGTGCCTTGGCTAAAGCTACTCGTTTTCGTTGTCCTCCCGAAAGGTCGGCTACGGGACGATCTAATTCGTAGATACCGAGTTGCCCCAGAATTTGCTCAATCTGACTTTCGTAGTCCCAGGCATGCCGACTATCAATTTGTTGAATAAGGTCTGATAATCGTTCATCAGCCGGGTTTTGGCTCAATAGTTTACGGTATTCTTGAAGCAATGCCAAGGTTGGATCATCGCTATTGTACACAAAGGAAATGATCGTATCATCAGGGGCGAACTGCGGTTGTTGTTCAGCGTAAGCCATACGAACCCCCTGCGATAGTACCACCTCACCCTGGTCAGGCACTTCTAGTCCAGCAATAATTTTCATCAGTGTAGACTTACCTGAGCCATTAATCCCCACTAGAGCTAGTTTTTGACCTGACTCAATCCCAAACGAGATATCATGAAACAAAAATTTCTCTCGCCCCTCGGTAGTAAGATAATGCTTGCTAAGGGTTTCTACTGACAAATAAATCATGGGTCAAAGGTATAAGAAAGGGCAAAAAAAAAGTGAACCTAGAAGATCCACTTTTTTCACTACTAATACAACAACCTAAAACTACTCAATCAAAAATTTTATATGTAACGGGACTGTATCCCACAAATTGTCTTAATTTTTACTATTAACACGAACTACCCTAGTAAATGTTTCAAAAAAATGTTAACAAAAGTATCACAATCATTAAACAGGGCAAAAATCCTATACCTAGTCATGAACAGTTACTCTAGATACTATACGAGAGGGCTTGAAAAACTGCATGATCCCATAAGAAACTAAACAGCCCGAGGCTACCCCTTCAATAATAATGGTACAACCTACCAGAATTGGATTCAAAAAATCTCCAAAAGGCTCTTGACTTTTTATAGTCTCCATAAATTCAGGGGCGACAATCGTCACGTAAAACACAACCATAATGGCAAAACTGACAGCACCCACTACTGTGGTAAGAATTCCCAGCCCTAACCCTTTGAAATAGGATAAGCCTCCCCCCCTATTCTGTTTGTACTGCTTAATTGCCATTAATACAAAGCTGGCTAAAATAAGCAAGTTGAACGCCCTTAGGCTCAAATTATGCTCTAACCCAAATGCCTTCATTAAGAAGAAAAACCCCGCCAGCGCCAATGCCATAAGAATGCCATAGCGAAAGCTCATCTGCTCAATAGTCTCGGATTTCGTTTGCTCTCTCATCTGTCAAATAATATTAGCTACAATTAGAGAACTTGGGATACATATTTTTGTTTAATGATTTTTCTCTATTTCTTACACATGCTCACTAAAATCATTCTCTAATACTCTTTCGCTTGGTTTTTGTGATAATTATACTCAACAATTCAATCATATTATTCAATTCATTCTGATATTGACAACCGATTGTTTAGTATTTTTGCGAATAATTCTTGAGAGTGATGAGAAAAAGATTTTTCCAAAATACAGTTGTAGCATTGATAGCGTGTTTAGTCTTGCTTTCTTCATGTCAGAGTAGTAAGCCGCGCAAACAACCTAAGCGAGGTCCAATTCCCTGCCCGGTAAAAGATTGTTAAATAGCCACTATGCCAAGCGATATTATTGTAGCAATAGACGGGTACTCAGGTTGTGGCAAAAGCTCCACAGCTAAAGCAACTGCTCAGGCTTTGGATTACACCTACATCGACTCCGGAGCTATGTATAGGGCAGTAACACTCTATCTCCTGCAACATCAGATTACTATCTCTGATACTGAAGCGGTAATACAATCTTTACCTGATATTCATATTCACTTCTCGGCAAAAAAAGAGACTCTGTCTCCGGTCTATGAGACCTATCTGAACAGAGAAAATGTAGAGCAGGCGATTCGGGACATGGAAGTTTCCGCGAACGTAAGTGAAGTAAGCGCAATTCCTGAAGTCCGGAAGGCAATGGTTCATTTACAGCGGAACATGGGGAAAGATAAACGTGTTGTAATGGATGGGCGGGATATCGGTACTAATGTGTTTCCTCAAGCAGAATTGAAGATATTTATGACGGCTGATTTAATGGCTCGTGCCCATCGCCGAAAAAAAGAGTTAGAAGCGAAAGGAAGCTCAGCTACGTTAGAAGAGATTGCTGCTAATTTAGCCGAGCGCGACCGGATTGACACTAGCCGGAGTGAGAACCCTCTCGTGAAGGCTGATGATGCGGTTGTCATTGATACCACTCACCTGCAATTTGATGAGCAGGTGCATCAGGTAGTTGCCTTAGCGCAAAAGGCGATGAATGTTAACTAGACCAGACTACGAACTTATGAAAGTTACTATAGATCAAAATTCAGGATATTGTTTTGGGGTAGAGTTTGCCATTCAGATGGCTGAGGATGAAATGGAAGAATCTAAAAACCTCTATTGTTTAGGCGATATTGTTCATAATGACATGGAGGTACAGCGGCTGCATGAGAAAGGGCTGCGAATCATTTCTCGTGATGATTTAGCGAACCTTCGCGATTGTAAAGTGCTTATTCGTGCCCACGGAGAACCACCAGAAACCTACCAAATTGCCCTAAAAAATAACATAGAGCTGATTGATGCTTCTTGCCCAGTAGTATTGAAACTTCAAAACCGGGTGAAAAATGCTTTTGACCAGATGGAAAAAGTAGATGGGCAGATTGTGATCTACGGAAAACCTGGTCATGCAGAAGTAATTGGTCTTACTGGACAAACCCGAGGACGGGCAATTATCGTGATGAAAGATGAAGACCTGGATAAGATTGACTACACCAAACCAGTCACCTTATTTAGCCAGACAACTAAAAGTACCCAGGGTTTCTACCGTATAAAAGCAATGATTGAGGAACGCCTGAAAGCCACTAATGGTGCACTAGAAACCGTGAATTTTAATGCTAACGACAGCATCTGTCGCCAGGTATCGAACCGGGAACCTCAGCTTCGTAAGTTTTCAGAGGAGCAGGATGTGATCATCTTTGTGAGTAGCAAAAAAAGCTCTAACGGCAAAGCACTCTATAGTGTATGCCAAGAGACTAACGAACGTAGCTACTTTATTGCCAATGAAGAGGAGTTACAACCTGAGTGGTTTGAAGGTGCAGAAACCGTAGGTATATGTGGGGCTACATCTACCCCCATGTGGCTCATGGAGCAGGTGGCTGATGGCATTCGTAATTTAGAAAGTGAATTAGCTGAAATCTCGTGACGACTTTTCAAGGTTATAAGCTGGGCTTCTCTTATTCTAGTTGCGAAACCTTTTGTTCTATTTCAGCAGCGGTTCTCTCTCTTTCTTTATTTACGTTTTGGTATTTGGCAATCAGCTTTTTTTTCATGCTGAGGAATAGCTTCGGCTTTTCTTGTGACAACTCCTTCACTTCTTCAGGATCATTCACAACATCGTACATGACAAACTGCGTTGGCTGAGTAAACGTTTCACTCTGTAGACCTCGGAGCACGTAGTCGCCGTCTCGAATAGCTACTACTGGGTCAGTCCCTCTAGGTTTGCGTTGGTTTCCATTTAATCGGCGGTTATACTCCTCCCCTGTCATTGTATACTCTGCCGGATCTTCAAACTGCCAGTAAAGCGGACTTTCCCGCTTGATGGGCTTGCCTTCTACCAAATGTGCAAGTATACTGCTACCATCCAGTACCCAGTCAGGGGGGAAAGGTTGACCAACCAACTCGCAAAAAGTGGGTAGAATATCCAATGTGCTGTTAGGCTCATCAGAAATTCCGGGGTTAATCTTACCCGGCCATCGAACTAAACCTGGTACCCGAATACCGCCTTCGTAAAGCTGATACTTTTGACCGAATAGAGGATAAGAAGTACCGTAGCAAAAGTAAGTCGCTTCCCATCTTTGGAGTACATCAGGTCCATTATCGCTAGAAAAGAATAGTAAGGTATTTTCGCTAAGTTGAAGAGAATCTAACGCAGATAGCAGGTTACCGATAGCTGCGTCTAGATGAGTGATGTTGCCGTAGTAGGCATCCTTTCGAGCATTCCCGGTATTGTACTGATCTACGTACTTATCTGCCGCTAATACTCGAATATGCACCGCATCATAGGGTAAATAAAGAAAAAACGGACGGGCATCACGCTTGGCGCTTAGCCAATCTACTGTAGCATCCGTAATTATATCACTCGTGTAGCCTCGGATAGGTCCTAGCGGTTCGCCATCTATGCTGAAAAAATCGCCGGGGTGTTTTTGGGTATTGGTTCTTAGTAGACGAGTGAAGTGGGGATTTTCCTTGGTGACCATACCCGCTTCAAAACCCTGCTGCTTAGGAAACGAGCCTGTCCACCCGGTCCAGTTTTCTTTTTTCTCCCAGTCAGCCCCATTTAAGTGCCACTTCCCGAAAATTGCCGTTTGGTAACCAGCTTGTTGTAACACTTCGGCAATGGTAAGTTCTTTTCCGGGTAGAAAGATTTGATCATCATCTTTAGTATCCCGGATATACAGATTGATATTGTGTCAGGTGGGAGTTCGCCCCGTCAGAAGGCCTGCCCGAGATGGAGAGCAAACCGGAGATGCCGAATAGTGGTGACGAAATACTAGGCTCTCCTGAGCCAGCTTAGCCAAGTTGGGAGTACGCACATGAGGATTATTAAATTCAGCGATGTCCGAAAGCCCCAAGTTCACATCCCCGTAGCCTAGATCATCCACCAGTATGTAAATAATGTTGGGAAGAGTATTTTCGGAAGCTTGCCCCAAAGAGATATGGCTAGTCAGTGACAAATTTGCTAAAATAAGTAGACTAGATAGTAGGTGGCGCATAGGTATTACATTAGTTTAAGGAAGTAGCTAAAGATAGACACTATTTTTTGAATACTTTGAGCCCTTACCCACCTAAGTAAGGAAAACAAACAGTGGACATTGTGGGGAACGTTATTTCGCTTTATATTCTCCCTCGATTTATATCAACTAATCATAACAAATAAGATGTTCGGAATCAGGCATATAAAATTTGACTCTATGACTTATGTTTTCCATTACAAAAATGGAAATATAAAAAGGGAAGGTCGGGGACTTTCTTTTTGGTACTTCTCACCCAATAGTTCTATCGTTGCTATTCCTATTGGAAGTAATGATTTGCCTTTCGTTTTCAATGAATCAACCAATGATTATCAGACGGTTACCATTCAGGGACAGATAAGCTATAAGATTAGCAATCCTAAAACTTTAGCGGATGTTTTAGATTTCACTGTTAATGAAAGTGGTCAGTACAAAAAGAGTGATATTGAGAAACTTCATCAGCGCATCATAAATGAGGCTCAAACCGCCACATCTTCATTTATCCATGATATTAAGCTGAAAGATGCTATTCGCTCTGCTAAGTCCATTGAAGAAAGAATTTTAAAGGGACTCCAATCTTCTCAGGCAGTCAGTATGTTAGGTGTTTCAATATTGGGTGCAAATATCTTGGCAGTAACCGCAACTCCCGAAATGGCAAGAGCATTAGAGACCGAGACAAGAGAGAAGCTTCAACAAGAAGCCGATCAGGCAATTTACGAGCGAAGGAACTTTGCCGTAGAACAAGAGCGTAAAATCAGAGAGTCAGAATTAAATACGGAAATAGCAGTTGAAGAGAAACAAAAACAGATCGCTGAGAAGAAAATGGAATCTGAGGTTCAGCAAGCCGAGAATAATAGGAAGTTACGCGAAATGAAACTGGAAGCAGATATTGCTGTAGAGAACCAGCGCAAGCTTTTTATTGAGCAAAAAACTGATAACGACAAAAAAGAGGCGGAAACACAAGGTTATGTATCTGAAACAGTATTGAAACCCTACAAAGAAATTGATTGGAAGATATTAACCGCGCTTAATAATAACTCCGATCCGAAATTCAATATTTCTCTAGCTTTTAGGCAGCTCGCTGAGAATGCTGAAAAAATCGGAAACCTAAATATCAGCCCTGACCTATTAGACTCTATTCTAAATAACAAAAGACATAAACGATGAGTGTGGAATACGCTATCATCGTAAAGAACAAAACCAGGCTTGAATCATTAATCGAACGCTTCAATACAAAAGCTCAGGCTAAATTCTACATTGAACGACTAGGGGGGAATTTTGAAGATTATGAATTGGAGCATGGAACGTTTTATCAGTCCCTTAATCTACTTCAAACCCAACTCTTGGGAGTAATAAAACACAAGATTGTCGAGCGGACTTACATACCGTCTTTTATTTTCTCCGAGAAAAACATCATAATTGTTATAGGCCAAGATGGTCTGGTAGCTAATACTGCTAAGTACTCTAAAGGAGTACCTATCGTTGCCGTAAATCCTGATAAACAGCGCTACGATGGAGTACTACTTCCATTTGATACTTCAGATTTTATTGGGGGAGTTGAGAATGTAATCGAGGAGAAATATCACACTAAAACTATGCGCTTTGCTGAAGCCGTACTCAACGATGGGCAAAGGTTATTAGCCTTCAACGATTTGTATATTGGTGCTTCGTCACATGTCTCAGCACGCTATAAAGTGTCTTATAATGATAACCAAGAAGAGCATTCCTCTAGTGGGGTATTGGTATCTACCCCCGCTGGCTCGACGGGTTGGTTAAGTTCAGTTTTTAATATGGCCTATGGTGTAACAAGTATGTTCGAGAAGGATATAAGGCTTAAAAGGCCTAAGCTTAAAGAGAACGAACTCCTTTTTGCAGTTCGAGAGCCCTTTAAAAGTATTAGAACTCAGATAGGCATTACCGCAGGAGTTATCAGAGATCAAGCTAAACTAACCCTAGAGTCGCTTATGCCAACCAATGGAGTAATTTTTAGCGATGGTATAGAAACTGATTTCTTGAAGTTCAACAGTGGAGCAATTGCTACCATTGGAATAGCCAGAGAGACAGCCAAAATTGTGAGAAATACCAACGAGAAATCATGAGTCCATTTTGCAGGTTTATTGCACTCCTGGTTATTGGACTAATAATAATCAGCGTATACTTCTTTGGTATGCCTTCTAACTTAAATCATCTTCCTGAAAATGCCGTAGTTGACAGTATAGTGGTAGAGAAAAGTCAACGGCGTATGCACGTATATTCCGGTGATTCTTTATTGAAAAGCTACCCCATTGCGCTAGGTTTTAATCCAGTAGGGCATAAAGAAGTGGAAGGGGACGGAAAAACTCCCGAAGGGTTATACCATATTGACAGCAAAAACCCCAATAGTGCTTATCACCTCAATTTGGGAGTTTCCTACCCAATGAGCAAGACCGCATTCGTGCCGAGGAGCTCGGTCAATCTCCAGGTGGTGATATCAAAATTCATGGGCTAAAAAATGGTATGGGGTTCATTGGGTCAGCTCACCGCCAGCAGGACTGGACGGCTGACTGCATTGCCGTTACCAACGAAGAAATAGAAGAGCTTTACCGTAGCGTACCCATTGGCACTCCCATTGAAATAAAACCTTGACCTCTTATCAGACTATTACATACCAAACTGTCGGGCAACTGGCATTAGCGGATTCTTTTTTGTTAACTTTAGAGCTTATTTACTCGTAAGCAACGTATGACTTTTGAAGAAATACACTCCCGCATTCTAACCTATCAGCAGGAGGGCAAAAAACTGTTTACCAGCTCCTCTTTCCAGTCGCATAGCTTGGTCTTACTCCATATACTTTCCCGGATTGATCGTAGCATTCCGGTTTACTTTCTCAATACCGGCTATCACTTTCCTGAGACGGTAGCATTTGTAGATGAAGTTACCGAACGCTTTGGTCTCAATACCATCCGACTAAACCCGATGGTTCCCAAGCATCAACAGCGTGATGCTGAGGGCAACCTACTGTTTACCTCTGACCCTGACTATTGCTGCTTTCTAAATAAGACGCAACCCATGGAAGAGGTACTACGGAACTACGATATATGGATCAATGGCGTACGGGCTGACCAGAGCATAGTCCGTAAAGCCATGAAGGTAGAGCAACCTGCCCCACATAATGTTTTGCGCTTTCACCCAATGTTAGACTGGTCTATACAAGAAATTTTCGCCTACCTGCGCGAATATGACCTACCCCGCCACCCTCTCGATGCCAAAGGCTACGCTAGCATTGGCTGTGAACCCTGTACCAAAAAGCCTGACCCGGAAATGCATGAACGGGAAGCTCGCTGGTACGGAATGAATAAAGTAGAGTGCGGATTGAATACCGACTTAGCCCAATCATCATAAGCATATGACTATTTTAATCACCGGTGGGGCGGGTTATGTTGGAACCCAGCTAGTAGCTGAATTAGTGAAAGATCATTCAGTATCGCGTATTATCATTTACGATAATCTATCGCGCGATAATTACAATGCCTTTTTGGGTCATTCGCTCTATAAGCGCACTGATAATACTTTAAAAATTGAGTTCGTTTCCGGCGAGCTACTTGATACGCGCAAACTTCGATCGGTTATACAGGAAGCTGATGTAGTGTACCATTTGGCAGCAAAGGTAGTCACACCGTTTGCTACTACGGACGGGCATGCTTACGAACAGACTAACCACTGGGGCACTGCCGAGTTAGTGTACGCCATCGAAGAATCTCCGCGAGTAAAAAAACTGATTTATGTAAGTAGCACCTCGGTCTATGGTTCAGCTCACGCTGGAGAAGATACTGTTCCGAATCCGCAGACAATCTACGGTATTTCTAAATTGCGGGGTGAGGAGCACGTACAACGGCTGTTTCCGAAATTACCTACCTACATTATTCGGTGCGGAAATGTTTATGGTTATAATAAAAGCTTACGCTTCGATGCGGTAATCAATCGGTTTATGTTTGAGGCAAACTTCCGTCGGCGAGTTTCTATTCATGGTGATGGAAAACAGCGTCGGGCTTTTATTAGTGTGCAGCTAGCAGGAGAAACTCTAGTGAAACTGCTTAACGCCGATATGCCCTCTGACACCTATAATCTGGTGGATAAAAACTTTCAGATTCTCGACATTATCGACGTAGTAAAGGCCATTTACTTTGATCTGGAATTCATTTTTGTTAACCGTCACCTAGGTTTACGAGAGCTGTCAGTCGATACTGATTTGAAGCTATTCAATTTTATTCCTCGCTGGGATGAACGTTCCTTGCTAGATGAAATGGAGGAGTTTAGAACAAGGTTTTCATTTTGATTTAGGTTTCGGTGTCCAAAGTTACCTACCACTCTGCATAGACACCTGAACACATCGACACACTCACATTCTCTAATCGATTGGTCTCAAGTAATTGTTAATAATATGCTTTGCTACTGCGCGCCCCTGCCGTTTACCCTCCTCAGTAGCGAAACGGAAATGGTAACCGTTCATAATTCGAGAGTCAGCACAATCATCTGCAGCGCGATCAAGGTTAGTATAAGTGCGCATCTTTTCTTCCGAGAGAGCCGAAACTGATTCCATAGTAAACGATACTTCAGGTGTTCCTAGAATATGACTAACAACCTCTGCTCCGCCGGCAGCCACAGAAGCGTGAGCAGAAGGATACTCTGGCCAAGGTGGCGTTTGCATCTCGGGCTCCCAGCTTGGATCGGGTTCAGTTTCAGGATTATCATCCGTATCTGCATTCTGAATAGCGGTAATTGGACGCCAAGTATCATAATAGTATTTACTCTCTAATGAGGCCAGATAGATATCATAAATATCCATGTTGATGAGTGCAAACATTCGGGCTGCTTCATGGGCTGAAAGACCTTGCTCTTCAGCTACAATTCTACCGATTCGGTTCCAGCCGTGCTCAGCAAACTCTGCCCACCAATGGGCGTAGTGCGTCTGATCTTCTGTTCGCACTTTACTATTCTTTACCCCATAGGCTTTCACTTCATTAAATGACCGTGTGTACTCACTGCTACTCAAATCGGGTGGTGGTGGCGATCGGAATTGAGTTACCGTATCCATAGCAAACGGTCGAGCGTAATCAAAATCAGGCTTCAATACCCAGTCATCCCAACCTGGAGTATACTGATAATCACCTGGTTTAGTCATTGGAGTATAGTCACCCTGCTTTTCATGACCATCTCCTTTGCGTAGTTGAATATAAACCTCTGCTATTTTTTTGCCCCAGCCTATTCCGCCTTCCTTTTCTTCTGATGCCGCGGCAGTATTTATCCATTTGTTGCAAACTAAGTTAATGGTGTCAGATCGTTGAGGATAAACTGCTAAAAGAATATTTCTCACTGCCTCGGTAGCAGTAACTAGCCAATCAGCATCCACTTGCTTTTGGTGATAAGCGTAGGTTTCGTACTTAGGCTGGATTACATTCAAAGCATCGTGAATAGCCAAATGTGCCATTGTGAGTGCCCGCACTCCAATAAAGGAATAGAAATTATCATGATCGTTGGCAATGGTATAAGTAAGATGATTGAGATCAACGATAAACTCGTTACTAACTTCAGGGGTATTGTCCTGATCTGCTTGATTAACTGTTGGATCACATGCCAGGAAAACTACGAGTAATACGGAAAATTGATTGAGCTTCATGTTTGGTATAGGTGTGGTTACTAAACCACTATGCACTGCAAGTGCATAGGTTTGCTAAAGAATGAAATTCTCACTCAAGAATGATATTATCACTATCGCTATTAGAAGGTCCACGATGATGTTCCAGATATTCCTGCACCATCTCATCCGTAATATTACCTGTACTCCAAACGCCATACCCTATAGCCCAGAAATGCCTACCCCAATACCGCTTACTGAGTTGTGGAAACTCTTCCGCGCGGCGGCCGCTTGCAGTCGTCGCGATGTCCTACCCTTCAACCGCTTCACAAGATTGCTGATGCTTTTAGAAGGTGGATACTCCACATGGATACGCACATGATCTTTGCTGACAACACCTTTCAATATTCTCACGTCTTCAGCATCACAAATCTGCTTGATCAAATCGCGACAACGTACCTGAACGTCTCCTTTAAGTACGTGATAGCGATATTTCGTTACCCATACGATGTGAGCAGTCAACCAGGATACTGTATGACCACCCCGCCTTTGTTCTTTTATCATCAAGTAAAGGTACAAAGGTGGGTAGCAACTGAAAGTCTTGCACTATAAGTGCATAGTTTCAACTAACGACTGAGACCAATGAATAGCTACACCAAGATACCCATGAATAAAAAAACGCTGTTTGCTAATAATGCCAAAAAATGTACTGTAAAGCTCAAACCGTCTCAAGTGACAGTTTTCTAAACTTCAAGGGTGGATGGCCATACTGATTCTTAAAAATTCGGGCAAAGTGCGAAGTATTCTCGAAACCAGCTTCCATGACAATTTCGCTGATATTTAGATCAGTAGTTTCCAGCAAAAATTTGGCATGGGCTAATCGCTTTTCTTTCAGCCATTTTCCAGGTGTAGTTTGGTATATCTTTTCAAAGTCCCGTTTAAACGAAGCCAGGCTTCTCCCACATAGCTTAGCGTATTCTTCTAGAGTGAGGTTATACATAAAATTCTCCTCCATAATACTCCGTAGCTCTTGCTGCTTATCAAGTGAAATGCTCCGGAAGTAGTTAGATAATACCTGATTGCTATGGCCAGTGGAAATATTAACGATTAATTCTTTGAGTTTTAATTTTAGTAAATTCGCAGAGGGGGGGGGGTAGGCTGCGAAAAATAGGTAAGCAAACCAGAGAAATAATCTAATAGAGTTTGATCTACATCCAGAGGAATAACTGTATCTACTTCTGCCACTTCTCCTCCACCGGCTGAAATAGTCTCTTCCCGCAGAGTATTGCAGATGAAATCGTCAGGTAGGAAAATCATCAGGGCACAGAACTCCCCGGTTCGCACCTTATGCACTCGGTGCGCCCCCTTTTTGATAAATAGGGCATCGCCCTCGTAAGCGGTATAGTCTCGCTGCGGTGTTTTCCAGCGAAGGCCGTTTTTAGTAATAAAGCAGAAGTAGTTTTTAGGAGTCCAATAGTCAAAAGGTGACTCTTCGATGGGGCAATCGTAGGTAACAAAGGTCAGTTCATCAACTGTAAACTGCTTGAAGCCATCACTGCTACGGATAAAATTGAGAGCGTTGAGCATCGGGTTGTTATATTAGTATAGATTAATTTACCAAATAATGATAAAGAAATCTAGCAGATGTCATTCTCTTTTAGTCGCCCCTGATAACCTAATTGTTATCAGCAAGCGAAACAGATTCCTGCAACCCTGATCATAAAAAAGCCCTCTTGCTTCAAGAACTAGAGGGCTTTCTACTTTTCATTTGTAAATATTACACTACAAATGCTATTGACATAGGTAGTAGCTAGCAATACTCATCAAATACATCAAGTAAATGCTCAGCAATCATTTGAGCTGATCGGCCTTCAATATGGTGGCGTTCTACAAAGTGGATAAGTTCACCGTCTTTAAACAGAGCGACAGAAGGTGACGACGGCGGGTACGGTAAAGTGTACTCGCGAGCCTTCGCTACTGCATCTTGGTCTACTCCAGCAAATACCGTAGTCAAGTTATCTGGCTTTTTCTCACTATGAGCTACCGCCAGTTTTACACCCGGACGAGCCGCCCCGGCAGCACAACCACAAACCGAGTTAATTACCATAAGGGTCGTTCCTTCGTGGTCTTCTAAATGGTTTATTACTTCATCGGCAGTCTTTAATTCAGTGAACCCTGCAGAAGTCAAGTCGGTACGCATGGGTGCTACTAGTTGTTCAGGATACATATCTATTTGGTTTTATTTGTGATAAAAATAGTTTAGAAGCTAAAAGTTGCAGGTTAAGCATCAGTGAACGAAACCTTTAAACTTGTAACTCATAAAAACCCTAGTTCCAGCTTGGCTGCTTCTGACATCATGTCTTGAGTGTACGGCGGGTCAAACGTGAGTTCAATATTCACGTCATTTATACCTTCAATTGCCTTGATTTTCTCTTCTACCTCACTAGGAATAGCTTCAGCAGAAGGGCAAGCAGGTGAGGTTAATGTCATTAGGACATATACATTATTCACCGGGTACACATTGATCTCGTAGATCAAGCCCAATTCGTATACATCTACCGGAATTTCTGGGTCATATACAGTTTTTATAGCCGATACGATCTTCTCTTTCATTACCCGCGTATCGGTCGTAGCAGTATCGCTCATACGTCTTCTATTTTTGATTTGATCTAGTAATGGCTTCTCGTTCCTTATTAACTAAAGCAGCTAGTTTTACCTGCTTAATCATTGCAGCAAAGCCGTTTGATCGCTGGGTTCCAATAAATCGGTTCATACCAATTTTATCAATAAAGAACAGATCAGCATCTATAATATCGTTAGGGGACTGATCTTGGAAAACCCGAACCAGTAAACTTACTAACCCTTTAGTAATAGCTGAATTACTATCAGCCTCAAACTTCATTTTTCCTTCTGCCCACAATGGTACTAACCAAACTTTAGACTGGCAGCCTTTCACAATATTATCTTCCGTTTTCTGAGACTCATCCAATGGTGGCAACTTTTGCCCTAGCTCCATGATGTAGAAATTCGTCATCTCAGGGTCACCATCTAGCAGGGAGAATTCTTCTATAATTTCGTTTTGTGTTTCTGTAATTGACTGAGTCATAACCTATTTTCTCATCATCGTTACTATACGATGCAGTCCTTCCGTAAGTTGATCAATTTCTTCTTTGGTATTATAGACGGCTAGTGATGCACGAACCGTTCCTTCTACTCCCAATCGGTTCATCAGTGGTTCGGTACAATGATGACCTGTACGCACCGCAATGCCCCGGGTATCTAGCATCTGACCAATATCAAAGTGAAATATATCATCAAAAACAAAGGAAATTACATTCATCTTGTTTTCAGCAGTGCCAACCATTCGTATGCCTGGTATTTCACTCAATCGTTGGTGGGCATACGCAAGTAATTCTTCTTCGTATGCCCGCATGTTTGCTTTTCCTATTTGATTAATATATTCAATAGCCGCTTTCAGTGCGACCACATCGGCAATGTTGGGAGTACCTGCTTCAAACTTATAAGGAATATCGTTATAAGTAGTTTTCTCAAAGCTCACACTGCGGATCATTTCTCCACCTCCCTGGTACGGTGGCATTTTCTCTAAATGGCGACGTTTTCCGTACAAAGCTCCTACTCCAGTAGGTCCGAATACTTTATGACCAGAAAAAACGTAGAAATCGCAATTCAGAGCTTGAACGTCGATATCAAGATAAGCCGTTGACTGCGCTCCATCAATCAGAACTGCTGCACCATATTCATGAGCCAGATCAATGATTTCCTTTACCGGATTAATAGTACCTAGTGAATTAGAGACGTAAACTACACTTACCAACTTCGTACGTTCCGAAAGAAGTTTTTTATACTCTTCTAGTTCAACTTCCCCTTTATTATTTACCGGAATTACTTTCAGGTTAGCTCCTTTTTCTTCGCAAAGCATTTGCCAAGGAACGATGTTGGAGTGATGCTCCATCGCCGAGATAACAATTTCATCTCCTTCCTGCACATTAGCCCGCCCGAAAGTAGCAGCTACCAAGTTAATCCCATCGGTTGTCCCTTTAGTAAAGACAATTTCCTCAGGTTCGTTAGAGTTGATGAATTGGTGAATGGCTTGACGAGTTTCTTCAAAAGCAGCTGTAGCCCGTTCTGCTAACGTATGAATTCCCCGGTGAATGTTGGCGTTGTCTTGCTGATAATAGTGGGTAAGTGCGTTGATAACCACCTGTGGCTTCTGGGTAGTTGCCGCATTATCCAAGTAGACTAACGCTCTCCCGTTTACTTCCTGATGAAGAATTGGGAAATCTTGACGAATTTTTTCAATATTAAGTTGAGTAGCTGACACTACTGTGTTTTCCGTACTCATAATTGTTCAATTAAAAATTACTGTTCAACCGCTGATCAATGACGTTTTCTACCTGCTCGCGAATAAAATCCAGTTCGATATTCTCCAGAACATCACCCGCAAATGCCCGTAGTAAAATAGCGGTTGCCTGATCTCTACTCATTCCGCGAGTACGTAGGTAGAAGAGTTGCTCTTTATCAATTTGCCCGGTGGTTGCCCCATGCGAGCATTTTACGTCATCCGCCCAGATTTCTAACTGAGGCTTGGTATCAATAGAGGCTTCGTCAGTCAACAGAATATTAGCATTTGACTGAAAAGCATTGGTTTTTTGAGCGTCCTGGCGAACGTAAATCTTACCGTTAAACACTCCCTTCGACTGATCATCCATAATACCTTTGTACAATTCATTACTAAATGAATTAGGTTTACGATGATCTACCGCCGTGTGATTATCTACGTGAGACTTACCATCTAACATGTACAAGCCGTACATATGCGATTCGCAATTTTCATCGTCCAGCGCAATATTCAGGTTATTCCTCAGCATAGCTCCTTGCAAAGAAATAGTTACCCCAGTAAAGCGGCTGTCGCGAGCTTGGTAGACTTCGGTGGTTCCGGTATGATAAGCTTGTTTGCTCTCAGGCTGTAATTTAGTGTAATGCAACGAAGCATTTGCATCTACCCAAATTTCACTTACCGCATTTTGATAGCTTGCCTTCTCACCAACCGTATGAAATGATTCTACCACCGACACTTTACTGCTTTTCTCAGCGATGTACAGATTACGTGGGGTAGCAACACTGGTTCCACTTGATGTATCACTAATGAAGTAGGCTAGGATCGGTGTTTCTACTACTACATTTTTTGGAGCATAAACAAAAAGACCTTCTTGAGCAATGGCGGTATTTAGGGCAACAAATGAATCAGTCGGCTCAGCCGTCTGCTGGGCAAAATACTGGCTAATTAGATCAGTATGAGTTTGATACGCCTCAGAAAGTGTTGTAACAATTACTCCATCGGGCAGAGTCTTGCTACTGGAAAGAGTTGATTGAAATTTTCCGTTTACGAAAACTAGTACGTGAGCATCAACATCTGATGGAATAATTTCATCCAGAAGTTCTTGAACTGATGTGGAATCAACAGGGCTTTCCAATGTGACGCTTTCGCCAAACTCTCGCTCTAGCGCTCTAGAGATGGGAGTATAACGGTATTCTTCGTTCTTTTTTGCTGGAAAGCCTAATTTCTCAAAATCGGTGAAGGCTGTCCGTCGGCGCTGATGCCAGTCGGTTGAACCTTGTCCGTTGATCGTCGCCTCCCGATCTTTAATATAATCTATAAAAGCTTGTTCTAAACTCATTGGGTTGTGAATTCAAAATTATCGCCAGAAGTTTTTCAAAAATATTTAGTGAACCGAAGGATATTAACTACGCTGTTGCATCAACCGTTTCCTTAATCCAGTCGTATCCTTTCTCTTCCAGTTCTAATGCCAACTCTTTACTTCCCGATTTTACAATACGTCCATTGTACAATACATGCACAAAATCAGGGACGATGTAATCTAATAATCGCTGGTAATGGGTTACTACAATGGTAGCATTATCTTGGTTTCGCAAGGCATTTACGCCGTTGGCAACAATTCGTAAGGCATCAATATCCAACCCTGAATCAGTTTCATCCAAGATAGCTAGGGTTGGTTCTAGCATTGCCATCTGAAAAATCTCATTCCGCTTTTTCTCACCACCCGAGAAGCCTTCGTTCAAGGAACGACTTAGCAATGACTGGTCAATTTCTACTAGCTTCATCTTCTCTTTCATCATCTTAAGGAAAGCTACCGCATCCAGTGGATCTTTCCCCTTGTGTTGGCGTACCTGGTTTAGTGCGGTCTTGAGAAAGTTCGTAGTGCTCACTCCTGGAATTTCTACCGGGTACTGAAACGCCAAAAATACTCCTTCCCGAGCTCGCTCTTCAGGTTCCATCTCCAGTAAGTCCTGCCCCATATACTCAATGGAGCCACCAGTCACCTCAAAATCTTCACGTCCGGCAAGTACGGAAGCTAAGGTACTTTTTCCTGAGCCGTTAGGCCCCATAATAGCGTGTACTTCGCCTGGTTTTACTTCCAGATTAATACCTTTTAATATTTCTTTTTCTTCTACTCTAGCGTGTAGTCCTGTAATTTTTAACATAGTAGTAAATGGATTAAGCAACAAAATCAGAAGAGTATCCAAATTGGACAACCCTCCTGATTTTGTAATTGTTCAATCAAATAATTGTGGAATTAGCCTACGCTTCCTTCTAAGGTAAGTGCCAGTAGCTTTTGAGCTTCTACGGCAAACTCCATTGGAAGCTGGTTCAGTACTTCTTTGCAATAACCGTTAACAATCAGCGCAACGGCATCTTCCTCGTCGATGCCTCGCTGTAAGCAGTAAAAAATTTGGTCTTCACCGATCTTAGAAGTAGTAGCTTCATGCTCAATTTGAGCCGAGCTATTGTCAGATTCTATATAAGGAAACGTATGCGCGCCACAACGGTCGCCCATTAGTAAGGAATCGCATTGTGAGAAGTTCCGGGCATTATCGGCCCGCTTCATCACCTTCACCAGGCCTCGGTAGCTATTCTGGCTTACTCCCGCCGATACTCCCTTAGAAACAATCCGGCTTCGGGTATTTTTCCCGATATGGATCATTTTGGTTCCAGTATCAGCCTGCTGGTGATTATTAGTCACTGCCACTGAATAGAACTCTCCAATAGAATTATTACCCTTTAAAATACAGCTAGGGTACTTCCAAGTAACGGCTGAGCCAGTTTCTACTTGCGTCCAGGAAATTTTGGAATTATCACCCGCACAAATACCTCGCTTGGTCACAAAGTTGTAGATTCCACCTTTACCATCTTTATCACCCGGATACCAGTTTTGTACCGTAGAATACTTAATTTCAGCGTCCTTGGCCGCGTACAATTCCACCACCGCTGCATGTAGCTGATTTTCGTCCCGCATTGGGGCAGTGCAACCTTCCAAATAACTTACATAGGAACCTTCCTCGGCAATAATTAAAGTACGTTCAAATTGCCCCGAGTTAGCCGCATTGATACGGAAATAAGTAGACAACTCCATTGGGCAACGAACCCCTTTCGGAATGTAGCAGAATGAGCCATCGCTGAAAACAGCTGAGTTAAGAGCCGAAAAATAGTTGTCACCCGGAGGCACTACTGAGCCAATATATTTTTTCACCAGCTCAGGATGCTCTTGTACAGCTTCGCTGAATGAGCAGAAAATTATTCCCAGCTTAGCTAGTTTATCTTTGAAAGTCGTAGCTACTGACACACTATCAAATACCGCATCCACTGCTACTCCAGTTAACCGCTTTTGTTCTTCCAGAGAGATTCCCAGTCGTTTGAAAGTATCCAGCAACTCAGGATCTACTTCATCTAAGCTTTTTGGTTTAGCCTTCTGCTTAGGAGCAGCATAGTAAATGATATCCTGATAATCAATCTCAGGAAAAGATACATTATGCCAAGTTGGTTCTTTCAAGGTGAGCCAATGATGGTAGGCTTTCAACCGCCACTCCAGTAGCCATTCGGGTTCCTCCTTTTTAGCCGAAATAAAGCGAATAGTATCCTCATTCAGTCCTTTGGGCGCTGATTCTTGCTCAATATTAGACGCGAATCCGTACTTATAGTCAGACTGGGTAAACTCTTCTAAAATCTGGTTGTCTTTGCTCATCAGAAAGGGTTTGTTTAAACGTCGATTGTGTAACGTTCCACACCAAGAAACGTTCACGAAAAAAATGAGTAATTTTGAGGAATCTTTCCTTCACATTACTTTCTAATTTAGAACGAATTTAAACAAGAGCGGTTACAAAACCTATCTGAAAATTAGAAAAAAGGATTAATCGCCTAATTGGATGTGCCGATTGAGGCTTTCTTCCAAAGAAATGAGCGTTTCAGTGCGGACGATTCCTTCAATTCGCTGAATCTTATCGTGCAATACTTCGCGTAGGTGCTTAGTATCACGGCAATGAATTTTAATAAAAATACTGTAGTTCCCCGTAGTGTAATGAATCTTAACTACTTCGGGCACTTTCTTTAACTCTTCTACCACACTATTATATAGTGAACTTTTTTCTAGATAGATTCCCAAAAATGCAGTGATATCGTAGCCTAGCTTTGAGTAGTCCATATTAAGGGTAGTACCCTGTACAATTCCCATCTCTTCCATCTTTCTCATTCGAACATGTACTGTACCACCCGATACATAAACTTTCTTGGCAATTTCTGTATATGGGATTTTAGCATCTTCCGATAGTAAGGCGAGGATTTTTAGGTCAACGTTATCAATTTCTAAATTTTTGCTCATTTTGGTGCTGCAAATTGGGTTTGATCTAATAATTTTGACGTTAAATTACGACGTATATAAATTTTTACCAAATTTATTAAATATTTTTTAAGTTATTGAAGAACTTCTTAACTTTACGTCAGTCAATTAAAGCTAAAGTGATTTAGCTTAACACTGTAGGGTGATGAAATTGGCAGCCATGCCCTCCCGTCTCGAGGGTGGAGACAACGGAATAAACTAGCTTAGCTAGCTAACCGCTCCGTGGAGGTTCGACTCCTTCCCCTACAGCTTTTTATTTTTGGGTTAATGTTGTTTCTGGAAAAGGTTATGAATATTCATGACCTTTTTTTATTTCCCTTCCTTTCTTACTCTGTCTTCCATTTTGCTTAAAGATTTGTTAATTTACGACGATAAATTTCGTTAAAATTAATAAATAAATACAAACTTGCCTCTTAAATATGGAAGCGCAAATATCTCCCTGGTTTCAGCATTACCCTGAAGGAATACCTCAAGAAATAAATCCTAAGCAATACGAATCACTAGTAGATTTGGTGGAAACCTGCATTGAAGAGTACGGCTCGCGTACTGCTTTTGAGTGTATGGGGGCTGCTATCACATTCAACGAGCTTGATCAACTTTCTAAACATTTTGCAGCCTTCCTCCAGCAAGATTTGAAACTGAAGAAGGGCGACCGGATTGCTATCCAGATGCCTAACCTGCTCCAATACCCTATTGCTATGCTCGGCGCACTCCGAGCAGGTTTAATTGTGGTGAATACGAATCCGCTGTATACTGCCCGGGAAATGAAGCATCAGTTTAATGATGCAGGCGTAGAGGCCGTAGTTATCCTAGCAAACTTTGCCTACAATCTGGAAAAAATCCTCCCTGAGACTTCTATTAAACATGTTATTATTACTGAGATCGGGGATCAATTAGGTGGATTAAAGAAAGTTCTAGTAAACGCCGTAGTGAAGTACGTAAAAAAGATGGTTCCTAAGTATAGTTTACCTAATACCATTGCTTTTAATGATACCTTAAAAAGTGGTAAGAAAAGTTCGTTTACTCGAGTGGGTCTTGCTGGGAAAGATACCGCTTTTTTACAGTACACTGGAGGTACTACTGGAGTTTCTAAAGGAGCAGTACTGACCCACGCCAATCTGGTAGCCAACATGGAGCAGATTTCGGCTTGGATGTCAGTCGGGCTAAGCAAAGCCGAAGAAACAATGATTACAGCATTACCGCTTTATCATATCTATGCTCTTACTGTGAATTGCTTCTCTATGATGAAGATTGGGGCGAAAAATGTGTTGATTACTAATCCAAGAGATATGAAAGGGTTTATTAAAGAGCTTAAAAAGCACCCTTTCACGGTTGTTACCGGAGTGAATACTCTCTATAATGGTATGCTCAATCATCCTGATTTTGATTCAGTGGACTTTTCTCATTTGAAAGTAACTAGTGCTGGTGGTATGGCTGTACAGAAGGCGATAGCCGAACGCTGGCAAGCAAAAACCGGAATACCCATTGCCGAGGGATACGGTCTTACAGAAACGTCTCCTGTACTCACCTCAAATATACCCATGGTCGGTCGAGAACGCATTGGTACTATTGGTATCCCTCTTCCTAGTACCCAGCTTATTATTGCAAACGATAACGAAGAGGAAGTTCCTATTGGAGAACCAGGAGAGATTTATGCAAAAGGCCCACAAGTGATGGATGGCTACTGGAATCGTCCGAATGAAACCAAAGAGGTATTTACTCAAGACGGCTGGTTTAAAACTGGTGATATTGGAGTGATGGACCAAGATGGCTTCATTAGAATCGTAGATCGAAAAAAAGAGATGATTAATGTCTCAGGATTTAATGTATATCCTAATGAAATAGAAGATGTGGTCTCTGGTCATGATAAAGTTTTGGAAGTAGGAGCTATTGGTGTGCCTGATGACCGATCTACTGAAGTAGTAAAAATATGTGTCGTTAAGAAAGACGAATCTTTGACCGAAGAAGAACTAAAAGCGTATTGTAAAGAAAACATGACGGCCTACAAAGTCCCTCGCTACGTTGAATTTCGGAGCGAATTACCTAAGTCTAATGTCGGGAAAATTCTTCGTAGATTACTCAAAGAGGAAAACATGCCAACCGAGGGATAGCATACGCTGGATAGTTCACCCAATAGACCAAGGCGACCAATAGTATTTTCGTTTAGGCTCTGGGTGAGCCTTTTGGATGCTGGTAGAATCTTCGTATGCTTACTGCCCAAACCCAATAACTACCCGTCGGTTGCGCTGACGTCCATCTGGGCTATTATTATTGGTAATAGGCTGGGTAGAACCTTTACCATATGTAATAATTTTTCTCTCCGCTACGCCTTGGCTCATCAGAAATTTCTTGACTGATTGTGCTCGCTCAATTGATAACTTCAGATTGTAGTCTTTACCTCCTGAGTCATCAGCGTGCCCTACTATTTCTGCGTAAAGATTCGGATTTTCCTGCAATAGGCTCACTGATTCTTTTAGATCAGAATACGCCGATGGCAAGAGCTCACTGGAATTAAGATTAAAGTAAACCGTATTTTCTTCAAATGTTATTTCTGGTTCATCGTTTCCCGATTCATTTACCTCTCCCGCTTCACCATTATTTATTTTTTTAAATTCATCTAGTAGTGCCTGAGTTTCTTCTAGTAAAGCCTGAGTCTCCTCATCTATCTCTAAATCTGAGTTGCGCTGCTCTGGTATAAACCCGGTGCCAGCACCACCTCCTACAACCCGGCTAGCTAATTGCTCCTCCCGTTCTTCACGAGTGATAATTCGAGCCTGATAAATATCTGTTGAACGTCCGTAACGGTTACTTACAAAAAATACTTGCCTATTTTCGGTAACTGATAAGTAAGCATCAAAACCGGAGGAGTTTATGCCATCCCCTAAATTCTCAGGCTTACTCCAATTTACCCAGGAAGTATCTTGACGATAACTCACAAAGATATCCGTGTTACCATAGCCTGGATGCCCATTGCTAGCAAAGAAGAGGGTTTTCTTATCTCTCGATAAAAATGGGGAAATTTCGTAGCCTTCTGTATTTATCGTTTCGCCCAAATGAACTAACTCACTCCACTGCCCCGTCTGGAGATTTTTTTCAGTAACGTACAAGTCTTCCATTCCTTTGGAAGATTCTTTTTGAACAGAGACTATAGCTACATCCTCGGTGGGAACAACATAAACGCCATAAAAATTACCGATTTTTTCCTCTAAACCTGGAATATCAATATCATTGGGTTCGCGCCAATCTTGCCCAATACCAAAACTGAAAGCCATTCCTGGAAATTCCTTTGTCTCAGACTGGTAGGAATTGAGTAAGTATAGAGTATTTCCAGTCTGACTAACCCCCACTACTGCGTTATTATTACGATTGTTCAACCCCTCTAAGTTGTTAAGAGGTTCTGCCCACTCACCAGTAGGTTGCTGCTTGGTATACCAAATGTCTTGACCCGACCGTACTCCGCCAACATTCTGAGCATGTAATGACCGAACGAAATACAGCGTACTATCCGATGGGGAATAAATGGGATAGCTTTCTTCCGCTTTGCTATTAATTGTATCGTTCAGCACAACCGGATCTGAGAAGTATACCGACTGTCCCCAAACCACTTGAGTCGTTATAAGTAGAATAAACTCACAATATATTGTAATTCGCTTCATAAATTACTCAAATTATTTTACCAGAGGTAAGGAGCTACCTGGCGAGGATTAAACAATACCAACCCCAACGTAACTTCATGCATACCTGCTTGCAAATTATTGATCCCACTAAACCCGTAATCGTAAGAGTAGCTGACATTAAAAGTATTATTAATGTAAATACCTGCCATTCCAGCCATCGTATTTGTATTCCGGTACGATACTCCCGCCCAAAATATATCTCGTAACTTCACTCGGGCACCCACATCGTAGGTAACCGGATTCACACCGTCGTAACTAACGTAGACGCCCGGAGTAAGTAGTAGAGCACTTGACAAATTTAACCGAAGACCCAACATACCAAAATGAGTAAGCTGTTGCTGAGCAATAATGTCACTATCGCTGTAGAGATTATTCTGAAAAATTCGGGCAGCAGAGTACCCTACGTAAAACAAATCACTATACAGAAATACTCCTGCATTAAGATCAAAATTAGTCGTTTGCCCTTGTTGATTCTGGTAAGCCAAGTAAGTAGGGTCATTCGGCTCAATTACCGAAACGCCCGATACATCAATCTGAAGATTAGTAACCCCAGCTGATACACCCAAGGCTAGCCGTAAGCGATTACTTAGCGATAGATGAGATGCATACGATGCAAAACCAGAAGTTTGAGCAAATATTCCTTGTCTATCGCTCGTAATGTACCCACCCAAACCATGCTTCACGGATTTGCTTCCATACTGAGTATCGCTATCGAACTGGTTATACAATGACGGATTACTGATACGTAGTGAATTATTGAGAATACTGGTCGACTCGGAGTTAAACCGTAGCGGGGCATGGGCACTTACATAATAGGTTTCGGGAGACCCGTCTAATCCCGACCACTGTTGCCGATAGCCGACTTTCACATCCATAAACCCCTCAATACCGGTAGTAGCCGGATTGATCACCATTGGATTTTGAAAGTATTGTGTTAATCGAAAGAGCTGCTGGGCCGAAGCAGAACTAGTACAAAGCACTAGTCCGGCAATAGCAATCAGACAAACTATAGGGTAAATTTTCTTTATCATCGTAACAAAGTTACAGTTCCAGTATATTCATGTAATTCCCGAGGTACCACTATAGTATAATAGTAACTTCCTGCAGGAAGCTCTCGCCCCCGGTACGTTCCATCCCAATTATTTTGGTAACTAGAACTTTCAAAAATGCTGTTTCCAAAACGATCGTATATCGCGACTTGCACCGATGAAAATATTCCAGCATTAGGCAATTCCCAGTAATCGTTTATGCCATCGCCATTAGGAGTAAAAGCAGAGGGAATCTCCAAAGGTATATCTGAGCAATCAATGGCTTGTACCACAACTGAATCTTGAATGCTATCTAGTCCTTCACTACTAGTAATTCGCACAATATATTGAATTGTTTCTACTGGGCTTACTGCCACTATCGATTCATCTTGGCCCGACTGAATCTGGCAATTCTCCTGGTCACAAGACCAGCTAAACGTGTAGGGTGACTCGCCCGATAAGACTTCTACTGTCAGTTCTTTAACCTCACCGGGGCAAATTTCTATTGTATCTGAAAGAGCAATACTCAGTGCGGGAACTACCGTTAAAGAAACCACCGCACTATCATCGGCGAGTTCGGCTCCATCAAAAGCATTCCAAGCCCATTGGTCTTCGCCCAAATAATCAGGATTAGGTCGATACAGTAGCTGTTCAATATTCTCTGTACTTAAAAAGAAACCATCGGGCGATTCATTAATATCATTTTGAGTAACTGTGTCGTTGGCTACTGTTAGCACACCCTGAACAGGCAGAGAAATAATCCGCAAACTGCTAAACTGATCTGGATTAGGGGAGTTATCAGAGTCAGAGTAATTGACCAAAAAATCATCAAGTGTGAAACCCCTCGCTCCGTTTTGTGCTACTTTTTTGCTGAAACTGCTAATGACAGGTGCTTCATTCTCTATTATCTGAATCGCTCTAGATAATTGATTACTGGGTGTTTCACCATTGAACGCCTGAATTGTTAACTGACGATTTCCCTGGACAGCGGTTGCACTAGACTGATAGCGTAGCGAGCGGGCAATGGCCTGATAAACTTCTAGCGAATTTTTTCCATTTATTTCTAACTGTCCAGTTGCTTCATTCCAAGATGATACCATACCCTTGGGCAAAGAGACCAGAATACTATCCAAGTTAGCGTCATAGCCAGCCGTGAAGAAGACTAGCATTCGAGTAAGACTGTCACTGTCAATATCTGAAATCTCTAACGAGGCATAGAGTGGTACTGCTTCACTTGCTGACACATAACTCAGCAGTTCTGGCTCAGCAGTTGTTAGCAATGTGCTATCATCAACTGGTATAACTAGCAGGGTACGAGAAACCAGGTTACTAAGACTATCATTTTCATCAATTACTTGATATTCAAATGTTAGTGAGTCAGTCTGAGGATTATCGCTTAAGTTCTGATATGCGATAGAACGTAAGATTGACTGGTACTGCCCCAGGCTTCCTTCCCCAGTAAATTCCAGCCGATTCTCATTCAACACCGCCGTGACTCCACCAGTGAGGTTATACGTTAGTTGATCTTCACTTTCGCTCAGCTCCTCCAGCACAGTAACCGTAGCGAATGTGATGACAGTAGCTCCATCAGGATCAGTAAGTAGCAGTTCATTAGTGATCGGTAGGGGTGGACTATTCTCAACGTACCGAAGTGTATCTGATTCAATATTTGACAACACTACCGGATCATCAATTGGAACGATAGTAATTACCAATACACCGTTTCCTTGGTCAGTCGGAGATGATACAGATATACCCAAGCGATCATTTCCCACTACATCAGCCGCGGGACTATACTGCAAACCGCTTAATGCAAAGCGAACAGCTTGGGCTGAACCAGAAAATGATAGTTCATTACTGCCTTCAGTAGTTATATTGACAAACGGTTGAATAATTGGAACAATACTCAGTTGACCAGTTTCCACCGATAAAGTTACTGTCAATAAGGTAGATGCTGATGCTTGTGATAAAATGGGGGGCAAAGTGGTTGTCCTATCTTCATCGACCACAGCGTCTTCAGGAATTTGTAACGAAAAAGGTACAGGTGCTTCATTTATCGAGATAGAAACGATTGAATTATTAGCAGGCGGATTAATGCCATCATCGGTACTCCACTCAAACTGATCCAAACCCAGATAATCTTGATTTGGAACGTAGGTCAGTTTATTTATATCTTCTCTCCTAACGACTCCTCTATCTCTTGTTAAGTACTCGGCATCAATTTCTACTCCATCTAATGATAAAAACCCATGCTCTGGCAGAGATAGGATAACAACCGAGTCAAATTCAACCTGTTCAGGGTCGGTGTAGGCGAGTTCGAATTGCTGACTCTCAAAGCTTAGGGTTTGGTTCTCAGTAATATTTACTGATATGTCTTGGGTACTAGATGGTACATTATTGGGAGCAGTTCGGCTTAACACATAAACATACTGACTGAATTGATTACTAACTTCACCATCTTCATCTGTCACCTGCATTACTACTTCTCTATTTCCTTTAAACCCTTGAGCAGTAAATAGATTCTGAATACTAATAGAACGAAGTGCTGCTTGATAGTTTTCTTTGGTATCACGCCCCGTTAAAACCAACTGTCGATTGCTTCCCTCAACCCGCTGTATTAATATATTATCATTGTTATTATCAGTAAATACTAATTGATCGAATTGATCAAAGCGTCCTCTGGTTATATTTACTGAAGCGCCTGTTAGAAAAGCATCATCAGCATCTAGCACTTCTAAATCTGAAGTGATCGGTACACCACTCACCAGGCTATTAACTACTACTGGTACGTTCGATGGACTGCGCAAACGAGGTGGATCGTTTACATTTTGAACGGTAGCATTACGAGAAACCGTATTGCTCGCCTCATTATTCTGATTATAGACAGCAAAGGAGATTGTTCTTTGATTGCTTTGAGGATTGTCCGTATTCTTATTTCGATAAAATACTGAGCGTAAAGCTGTCTGTATTTCACTACTCTCAGCAGTTGATCCAGCTGGGAAGCTTAGTAGTAGTAATTGTCCTGTCTCGTTGTTAAATACTGGATGAATTCCTGATTCACCCTGATAAATTAATGTGTCTTCTGCAGCGTTATAACCATTACTAACTGTGACAGTAGCATAGCTGATAAGTGAATTTCCCGCAACAGACAAATTATTTGTTATTTGGACTGCGTCGCCTCCTTCAGTGTAGTTTACTGGACTGTTCTCCACTCCAGATAGGCTCTGCCCCTGAACCTGACTGCAAATCACAGAGGCTGTGATGCTTGCCAGTAGACACCAACAGATATGTACGAAAAAACACTTCTGCATTACTGTAAAATCGTTACCTTTCCTTTATAGGACTGGCTTCCTTCATCTAGTTCTATCCGGTAGTAGTAGGTACCCACAGGCAGCTGATCCCCTTCGTACGATCCATCCCAAGCACTGTTATAGTTATCTGAGAAGAAGACCCGATGGCCGTAGCGGTCGTACACTTCTACCAATTTTTGCTCAAAGGTATTAATATTTTGCAACTCCCACGTATCATTAATATTGTCTCCGTTCGGGGTAAAACCCGAGGGAATCACCAGTTGACAGTCAATAGCATTTACCAAAACTGTCGTACTAGCCTGTATTCCATTAGCATCAGTAACTACCAATTCGTAATTAGTACTTGCGTCTGGATTAGCCGTAACCGTCTCAGTAGCACCACTAATATTGCAATTGGTCTGATCACAGCCCCAATCGTAGGTGAATGGGGCAGTTCCGCCAGTAATAGTAGCGTTCAAGGTTGCAGAATCATCCAGACATACTTCTTCAGCATCAGTTTCCAGGCTAACTGATAATACTTGGATCGTGAATACCACTAGTGCATCTTCATCAGCAAACTTCCTGCCGTCGGTAGCATTCCAGCTAAACTGATCGCTTGTCACTTCATTAGAAGTAATTTGATAGCTTAGCATAGAAATCTCCTCCGGAGAAACTAGCAAACCTTCAGCTCCTAATTGTTCTTCAGTGAGTACTTCACCATTCAGTGATAATTGTCCACTTTCGGGTAGTGAGGAAATGAGTATACCACTAAACCCATCGACAGTCGGAAAATTATCAGGATCGGTATATGCATCCAGAAAGGTGCTTTCGGCAAAGACAAACGATTGTCCACTGTTCACTTCAATAGTGACCTCACTAAGTTGAGGCGATTGATTAATACCGATACGAATATCTATAGTAGCCTCAGTCGAAAATGATCCCTCCGGATTTGCTGGGCTATCGGTCAGAGTAATCACCAAAGCATCTTGGTCAGAGATTTCGGGTGAGGGTACAAAAACAATTTCTGATAGAATAGCATTTAGGTTCTCAGGAGTATCCTCTAGTTGGATACGCTTAGCTCCAGGTTCCCCAGCTTCTAATATGGATACTTGGTCTGCCACTGAAGCACTCGGCACTAACTCTCCGTTGGTTATAGACAGAGTTAGTAGTAACATATCTCCATCAATGTCCGAGACGATTACATCTGACAAAGCAAGCTGCGCACCTTCCTCTACCACGAATTGCTCAGGGGCAGTAATTTCCGGTGCATCATTAATCGGAAGCACCTCAATTTGTGCTTGCACCGCATTTCCACCATTATCAGCATCGTGTACATTCCATCGGAAGTCATCGCTGCCATTGAAGTTTTCGGCAGGAGTATACACCAAACTTTGCCCTGCCATAAAATCCACCAAGAAACCCTTTGACCCACTCGCCAAAATTATCTCACTAGTGATCACTTGCCCATCCACCGTCAGTGTACCCTCAGAAGGCCCTGACTCTAGGTAAATCTGATTCGGGAAATCATCATCAGGATCTTCGTGATTAGCCTCGAAATCAGTAGCAAAAAAGCTGTACTCACTGTTTTCAGGTATTTCTACTGAAAAGCTAGTAAGTACCGGAGGCTCATTGGGATTATCAACTAAAATGAATATCTGTTCGGCATTACTATTCAAGGCACCATCATTTACTACCACTCGAATTTGTCGGGCAGTAGAAGTAGGGTTGATCTCTTTCTTATTTTGATAGCGGATGTTACGAAGTACCTCCTGCATATCTGAAATAGACAGCGGTCCATTTATTGTGAGGCGCCCTGCTTGATTATTCCACTGGTGATCGGCATCCGTTAGTAGCTCATCTTCTCCCTGTATATAGCTGTTTATAAAGGTCAGAGCGGCACTACTAAGGTTTAAATTATCCTCATCAGTTAAAGTAACACCTTCCAGAATTCTTACTGGCTCATCCCCTTCGGAAAATATAATACGGTCTTCGGTAACCTTAATTTGAGGTGCATCATTAACATTATTGATGGTGATGGTAAAATTCTCAGTACGACTTCCTTCCCCGACTGCTTTAACACTGATTGTGTAAGAGCTTCGCTCTTCTCGATCAAATACTACATTGGTTCGTAGTGTATCGCTATCAATTCTAAACTGGTCATTGTCATTTCCGCTTCCTACCAAGCGGAAAGAAGGGTTTTCTACCGAACCACCCGTAGCAGAAAGGATACCAACTAAGGTGTTGCGAGACTCATTTTCATTCACTGAGTTAGAAGAAAGAAGGATATCGGTAGGTGGTTCATCAAGATCATTCACAGTGATGAAAAATTCTTTAGTTAAATCGCCATCAGCTGAATTTACTGTAATTTCCACCTCCAAAGAAGACTTCGCCTCAAAGTTTAGACCTCCCCTGGTCTTCAGTTGGGCACCATCAATTACAAACAGCCCATTATCATTATTACTTCCGGTTAAAGAAAAGGTAAAAGGAGCTTGCCCGCCTTCTACTTCTAGGTTTCCCAATGTTGCATCGGCTTGGTTTTCGTCAATATTAGTTTTGCTTAGAGTAATGTTAGTCGGCGGTTCTTCTATATTGGTTACAGTAATAGTAAACTGTTTGGTAAAGCTACCGTCATTACTGGCTTGAATGTTTACGGTTCGGGTTGCCCCAGCTTCAAAATCCAGCCCGCCTTTTGTCTTTAGCTGATTATCCTCAATGGTAAATTCATCGTTGTCATTGTTCGTCCCTACTAAAGTGAACATAAAAGGCCCCAATCCACCGACCCCAGTTAAATTGCCTACCAACTCATTAGCTTGGTTCTCCTGAATAGTTGTATTGCTAAGTGTAATATCAGTAGGTGGCTCTTCTACATTGATAACGGTAATGGTAAAATTATTGGCAAAGTCGCCTTTAGTATTAGACGCTTGTATTCGGACGGACAGCCCATCGGCAGTAGTGGGTTCTTCAAAATCAATTGCTTCTATGGTTTTAAGCGTAGTACCATCAATCTCAAATTTACCATTATCTGTATCACCTTCGCCCGCTACTAGACTGAATGTTACGGGCGCAGTACCATCAGAAGATAAGGTGCCAGCCTCAATTCCTGTACCCCCTTCTGAAATTTCAATATCTGTACTTCCACTATTAGTCAAAGAAATAGAGGTAGGAGCTACACTTTCGTCTACATCAGTCACTGTAATAGTAAACTGTTTGGTAAAGCTACCGTCATTACTGGCTTGAATGTTTACGGTTCGGGTTGCCCCAGCTTCAAAATCCAGCCCGCCTTTTGTCTTTAGCTGATTATCCTCAATGGTAAATTCATCGTTGTCATTGTTCGTCCCTACTAAAGTGAACATAAAAGGCCCCAATCCACCGACCCCAGTTAAATTGCCTACCAACTCATTAGCTTGGTTCTCCTGAATAGTTGTATTGCTAAGTGTAATATCAGTAGGTGGCTCTTCTACATTGATAACGGTAATGGTAAATGTATCGCTCACTGTTCCTCCGAAAAGGCTGGAAGCTTCTATTATAACCTGATATTCTGCTAGAGAACGCTCTTCAAAATCTAGAATTCGAGCTGTAAGCAACTTATCGTCGTTAATTTGGAAGTCGGAATTATCAGCCTCCCCTGCAGGAAGAGAATAACTCACTAAGATACCCTGGGCCGAAAGTGTACCCACTTCTGTTCCTATACTTTGATTTTCCTGCACCGTACTACCAATCAACTCAAGATTAGATGCTTGGGGTGCTTCTACCGTTAGAGTAAAGTTTTGTGGTTCACTAGTATCATCGCCACCACCATCGTCCTCTAAAACTACCGACACTTCCGCTTCCCCAGCCTGATTCTCCGCTACCTCATAAGTAAGCGTACCATTACGACCGATGCTAGGTTCAGCAGCAAACAAGTCCGAATTAGTAATAGATTTTACTTCTACATCAAAGGTTACCTCTTGGCCTTTTTCATTGGCAGGACCTGGTATAATTTCGGTGGCAAATCCCGGTATAAGCTGGGCTTCACTATTAGTATCTACGGTCACTTGAGTATCAGTAAGCTTGAACGAGGGTGCATCATTGACCGCATTTACTTCAAAGTTGAGGGGTTGTTCGTAAGTCACATCTGCACTGGTAGCCTTAACTTTGAGATTGGCTTGGCCTACGCTATCAGGTCTAGAATCGAACTCGATCAAATAAATACCATCCGAGATACTAGCAGTCAGCGTGGCAAAGTCGAGGTTGGGTGGTTCAATAGAGTAACTAACTTCTTGGGTAGCATTTTCTAATTTAGCCTCTACCCGCTGAGTCTCATTAAAATCCTCTTCCACCGAAATATTATCAGCCGATAGTGCAAGTGTCGGTGCTGCACTCACAGTAATAGCAACCTCACTGACGTTAGTGCTTTTTACCTTCTGATCATCAGTAACAGTTAGAGTAGCAGTGTAGGTACCTTCGGTGGTGTAGGTATAAGAAAACGACGCTTCAGTGCTAATATTAGTGCTATCATCCCCGAAGTCCCAACTGTATTCGACTATAGTACCATTATCAGTAGAACCACTTCCATCAAATTCTACGGTCAATGGGGCAGTACCATTTGGAGGGTTTGCTGAGACCATTGCAATGGGTGGGTCATTAATGGTGATGGTAAATGGCTGATCTTTAATCCCATCACCCTCCGCTCGTACTAGAATAGTGTAACTATCTTCATTATTGTCATCAAAATCTTCACCTACCTTAAGCTCATCTTCCTCTATTTTGAAAATTTTGTCGTCGTTATCATCCTCTACTAAACTGTAAGTAATTGATACTGGTGCCCCACCTTGTACTGAGAAGGCTCCGATTAGCGTACCTTCTTCTGTATTGCGGTCTACCTGCTCGTTCTCGAGCGTCAAAACGACCGTTTCGGGGGGTTCTTCTTCATTAATAATCCGAATGGTCATCAGACTATCAGCTAGTATAGAGTCATTGAGCGTAGAAGCCCTAACCCGAATGGAGTAAGATTCTTCCTCTTCGTAGTCAAATGCTACGATAGCTTGAAGTTGACTATTGGTTGGTGTCTGCTCGATCTTAAAGAAATCGCCCCCCTCGATAAGTTCGTAAATAACAGCCCCTTCCTGATCGTCAATAAAATCTCCTACGCTGTATCCGTCAATGCCAGGATCTATATTTTCGCTGATACTGTCCGGTTCAAGCCTAATCATAAAAGGCTCATCAATCGACTGCTGAACCGTGCTTGCCTCAATACTACTACCTTGAAGCATGAGCAAACCAACTGCTACTGGTACTATCAGCTTATGTATGTATTTAGTTAAAGTGATTCGCACAGTCTTGATTTATTTGTAAAATTATAAAAAAAATAAATTTATTTATATTTCAAATATACGTAAAGTATTGATAAAATAACAAAATTTTTACCGGAATCTCTATAAAATTTACCTTAGTTTAAACACGCTGTTTTGCTATATTCCAGCAAATTTTATGCAATTCCGGCAAAAAATAGTACTAACTGCGTCTTCACTAAGACAGTTCTAGAGTAATAATTTTCACGTAATATTTACCCAGTCAAACCACTTTTTTGATTAGTATACTAGTTTTAGCATTTTCCAGAGTAGTAAACTTCTTCTTTATTGTATGAGTATGTTTATCTGAGTTAATTGTAATCTTTATTCCTCTCTCTGCTGATTCTCTAATAAAAATTCTACCTTTGTGCCCCGTAAGCTACAATTCTTATGGGATCAGTTAAATATGTATTTGTTACTGGTGGGGTAACCTCATCATTAGGTAAAGGAATCATTTCCGCCTCACTTGGAAAATTACTCCAGGCTCGAGGATTCCGGGTTACTATTCAAAAGTTTGATCCCTACATCAATATTGATCCGGGTACGATGAATCCCTACGAACACGGGGAATGTTACGTGACGGAAGATGGAGCGGAAACTGATTTGGATTTAGGCCACTATGAACGTTTCCTCAACATTCGTACCTCTCAGGCCAATAATGTCACCACCGGGCGAATTTACCATAATGTGATTTCTAAAGAGCGTAAAGGTGAGTATTTGGGCAAAACTGTGCAGGTGATTCCTCACATCACCGATGAAATTAAAGATCATTTTTTTAAGCTAGGTCAAACGGGCGAATACGACATTGTTATTACCGAAATTGGGGGGTGTGTGGGCGATATTGAATCTTTACCCTTTGTGGAGGCCGTACGCCAGGCACGCTGGGAATTAGGGTCTAGCAACTTTGTTGTCATTCATCTGACCCTAGTACCTTATTTAGAGAAGGCCAAAGAGCTAAAAACTAAACCTACCCAACACTCAGTACAACGGCTATCAGAGGCCGGCGTTCAACCGGATATTCTCGTGTGCCGGGCTTCTCAACATCTTCCTACTGACATTCGTCGTAAAATTGCCCGGTTTTGTAATGTAGACCTTAGTTCGGTTATTGAGGCAATTGATGCCGACTCTATTTATGATGTGCCCATTTACATGCTCAAAGAGAAGCTAGATGAGCAGGTACTCAGTAAGTTACGACTCCCTGACCGCAAAGAGCCCGACATTTTGCAGTGGAAGAAATTTTTAGGGCGATTAAAAAACCCTATAAATGAGGTGACAGTAGGGGTTGTCGGAAAATACGTTGAACTACCTGATGCTTATAAATCCATTGCAGAAGCTTTCGTGCACGCTGGGGCAGAAAACGAGTGTAAAGTCCGCATACAATGGATACCTTCAGAGAGTATTACTACGGAAAATGTAGCTGATATTTTAGGCAACTTGCATGGAATTTTGGTGGCTCCCGGGTTTGGAGAGCGCGGTATTCCCGGAAAACTACTGACTGCCCGCTTCGCCCGAGAAGAGCAAATTCCGTTCTTTGGTATTTGCCTGGGGATGCAGTGTGCTGTGGTTGAGTTTGCTCAAAATGTGCTAGGATTATCTCAGGCTAATTCCAGTGAATTTGATCCCAATACTTCCGATCCAGTGATTGACCTGATGGAAGAACAAAAGCACGTTGAAGATATGGGAGGGACGATGCGGTTAGGAGCGTACCCTTGCGAACTCCGGAAAGGATCAATGGCCTACAATGCTTACGGAAAAACAAAGCTTATTCACGAGCGACATCGGCACCGTTATGAATTTAATAACAACTATTTAGAACAATTCACTAAGCAGGGAATGGTAGCTACCGGAATCAATCCCGATAGTAAACTGGTAGAGATTATGGAAATAAAAGATCATCCTTGGTTTTTAGGCACTCAATTTCATCCTGAGCTACGAAGTACAGTACAAGAGCCTCACCCGCTGTTCGTACAATTCGTAAAGGCAACTATTCTTGCCAAAAGCCAGGTAAAAGAATCGGTAGAGAAGTAAACACAAATAAATTTACCTTTTACGCCCATATTTCGAACTTTGGTTCGTCATTTAAATGTATCAAACGTATTCGCACTCATTCACGCTAACAATATATGGATAAGAATCAAGCGATTGGATTTGCATTATTAGCGCTGTTACTCATTGTATACTTTCAGTTTTTTGCCCCAGAGCCTACTCCAGTTGCTGAACCAACAGCACCACAAGAAGAAACCACTACGGGCATTCCACCAACTGATAACCAACCCGCTACGGCTCTTGAATCATTACCCGACTCGGTACAAGCTGTAGCCAATCGGCAGCGGTACGGCGCCTTTGCAGCAGCAGCTACGGGAGAAGAAAAAACCATCACCTTGGAAAACGAAGATATGCTCGTCCGCTTTTCTACCCAAGGAGGACGCCCAGTATTTATTCAGATGAAAAAGTACGAAGCCTACGGAGGTGGATCCGTAGAATTATTAACTCCTGAATCTAGTGAAATTCGACTAGTAGCCAACACTGCCCAGGGTGAAGTTGATCTATACGAGTTATTTTACGCATCATCTACTGGTAATCAGAAAATTAGTGCGGAAGATACGGCTACCGTAGCGTTTACTGCCAACCTGGAAGGAGGCAGCCGAATACAACAGTCTTACCGATTGGGTGGACAAGGATACGAGCTATTTTACGACTTAAGCATCGAGAATGCCAACGGAATTATTCAAGATGAGTCACTTACTTTTGTTTGGAATGACGAATTAAGAGTGGTCGAGAAAGATGGAAAGGAAAGCCGCACCCGAGGTAGAGTGAATTACTTTACTACTGAAAAAGATGATATTTCGCTACTACAAAGTCCTGGTGAAACTGAAACCGAACTAGTAGAAGAGCCGGTGAAGTGGCTAGCGATGAAGCAACGCTTTTTCACCTCGGGGATTATCGCTGAAACGATGTTCCCTAAAGCCCTAATTTCGTTAGAAGCCCCACCAGAAAGCTCGGATATAGTCCAGACCATTGGATTGCAAGTACCCATCGGCCTCAACAATGGTAACTCTTCATTCAAATATTTCTTTGGACCGAACGATCAGCGGATCATGTCACCCGTAGCAGTAGACTTCGAGAATAATATTGATTGGGGCTACGCGATCATAAAACCCATCAGTAAATACGTAATTTCCCCTTTATTTCACTTCCTAGAACGGTTCTTCGACAACTATGGACTAATCATCGTCATCGTCGTTTTGATTGTGAAGACTGGTTTGTTCCCACTTACGTACCAGTCTTATGTCTCAATGGCGAAGATGAAAGTGCTTAAGCCTGAACTAGACGAGTTGAAGGAAAAGCATGGCGACGATATGGCAGCAATGCAGAAGGAGCAGATGCAGCTCTATCAAAAAGTAGGTGTAAGTCCTTTGAGTGGTTGTATTCCGATGGTGCTGCAAATGCCGATTTTGTTTTCTATGTTCTTCTTCTTTCCAAACTCTATTGAGCTGCGGCAAGAGCCCTTTCTCTGGACTGACGACCTGTCAACCTATGACGCAATCATTAGCTGGAGCACGAATATTCCGATACTAAGCGATTTTTATGGCAACCACATTAGTTTGTTCGTATTATTGATGACACTCTCTCAAATATTGTATACCTGGTCTAATAGCCAAGCTACGGCGGTACAAGGCCCTATGAAGTCAATTCAGTACTTCATGCCGGTAGTGCTGATGTTTGTGCTCAACTCCTTCCCGGCAGCACTGAGTTTCTATTATCTGGTTTCTAACCTGGTTACTTTTGGGCAACAAGCCATTATTCGCCGATTTGTAGACGATAGTAAGATCCGTCAGAAATTAGAAGAGAACCGAAAGCGCAATCGCAATAAGAAAAAGTCAAAATTCCAGTTACGCTTAGAGGAAGCTATGAAATCTACTGAAGAAAATAAGCGTAATAAGCCTGGAAACCGTGGGGGTGCCCCCCGTAAACGCTAATCCGAGATGGAGGTAACCGAAGTTAAAATCCGTAAAAAGAAAAAGCTAGGCAGTTACCCCTACGTGAGCGTAGTGTTTAGCATCACTCTAGCCTTGTTCGTGATTGGGTTATTTGGATTGCTCCTTATCTACGCTAATAAACTTACCCAAGTCATCCAAGAAAATGTTGAAATTCAAGTATTTCTGAACCAAACTATCTCACCCAGCGACCGACTAAAAATCCAGAAAACTCTTGCCAATAAAGAATATATTGAGCAACAGGAGGGGCAAGAAGCGGTAGTTTTTATCTCAAAAGAAGAGGCGGCTCAGGATTTTATCGAGGAAACTGGAGAAGATTTTCGGCAGTTTTTAGGAGAAAATCCCCTCCGTGATGCCTTCGTCATCCATGTAAAACCAGAATACTACGAACCCACCCAGTTGAATAAAATCAAACTGGATATTGAACGTCAGCGTGGGGTTTTTGAGGTAGCTTACGTGGAGAGTCTCATTGATGCTATTAACCGGAATGTGACTAAAATCAGTATAATTCTAGTTAGTTTTGCTGCGCTCCTCATTATTATTGTTGCTATTCTGATTAATAATACCATTCGTCTGGCTTTATTCTCCCAACGGTTCTTAATTCGTAGTATGCAGTTGGTTGGAGCGACAGCATCATTCATTCAGCGTCCCTTTCTGAGCCGTTCATTGCTGCACGGTATTTTAGGTGGTTTATTCGCCGGAGGATTATTGTTTATTCTGACGAAGTACGCTCAGCAGCAGGTAGAAGACTTAGCTCAACTACAAAGTACGGAAGAACTCATTATCTTGATAGTGAGTTTAATCGTTATCGGTGGGTTCATGGGATTTATTAGTACGTACCGAGCGGTGAAGAAATATTTACGTATGTCGCTAGATCAGTTGTATTAAAAAATGTTAAACATTCAGCGTTTTAGTGCGAAGTATTATGGTTTTATAGTAGAAGTTTAGTATTTACATTCTAATTCTAAACCTAGCTCTCTGGTAACAGAGAACAAGAATACATTAACACTCTAACACCTGAACACAATAAATTATGTCAGATAAGAACCTACTTCCATTTGGAAAGAAAAACTATCGGCTTATGCTCGCAGGCATTGTCGTTGTAATTGTTGGCTTTGTGTTAATGTCGTTAGATACTGAACCCTATGGTTTTGGTTTTCTGGGCTTGACATTAGGGCCATTGGTTGTGCTAGCAGGCTTTGTTATTGAATTCTTTGCTATTCTTTCCAAACCTGAGTAAAACTACCCTACCTTCCTGGCCTGCCTAATTAACCATACCATTCATGACTATTATCGAAGCGATTATCCTGGGCATTATTCAGGGACTTACTGAGTTTTTACCCGTCAGTAGCAGTGGCCACATTGAGTTAGGAACAGTGCTTTTAGGGGTTCAAAGCAAAGACAATCTTCTGTTTTCTGTAATCGTTCACTGCGCTACTGCACTAAGCACTATCGTTATTTTCCGAAAAGATATTGCTGAAATTATTCAGGGAGTTTTCCGCTTTCAGTGGAATGAAGAAACGGCTTACGTAGCAAAAATCGTCGTATCTATGATCCCAGTTGGGTTTATTGGCGCATTTTTCAAAGATGAAATTGAATCATTCTTTGGTGGACAAGTACTGTTGGTTGGATTGATGCTGCTCATTACTGGAACCTTACTTGCAATGACATTCTATGCCAAGAAGCAACCCGGACAAGTCACTTTTCCCAAGGCCCTAATTATTGGAGTAGCTCAGGCATTCGCTATTATGCCGGGGATTTCCCGCTCGGGAGCTACTATTGCCACCGCCCTGCTAGTGGGAGTAGAAAAAGAGCAGGCGGCCCGATTCTCTTTCCTAATGGTGCTGGCCCCTATTTTGGGCGCATCCTTACTTGAGGTATTGGATTACCTAGAAGAACCTGCTGCGGCTGATTCTATTTCTAGCCTAGCTCTGATTCTAGGCTTTTTCGCTGCTTTTATCTCAGGATTACTGGCTTGCCAGTGGATGATCTCAATTGTAAAGCGAGGTAAGCTTATTTATTTTGCAATTTATTGCTTCATCGTGGGAACCATCGCTATTGGTAGTACGTGGTTTATCTAGTATGACTGACGATTCAACATTCTTGTCAAGATCAGCCATCCCGAACTCTTTAGAAACACTCGATTTTGTGGGCGGAGAGTTACTTCTGGTAGACAAACCGCTAAAATGGACTTCGTTTGATGTGGTAAAGAAAATGCGAGGGCTAACGAAAGTAAAAAAAATTGGGCACGCCGGAACACTCGACCCACTCGCAACTGGGTTATTAATTCTCTGTACCGGAAAAATGACAAAGCAAATTGAGCGGTTCCAGGGAATGGAAAAAGCCTACGAAGGCACACTAGTACTAGGCAAAACTACGCCCTCTATTGATCTAGAAACCGATTTTGATAGTGAACAGCCTACTGAACACATTACCGTTGAGCAACTAGAAAGTGCCCGACAACAGTTTTTGGGATGGATTAGCCAAGTTCCTCCTCAACATTCAGCGGTGAAAGTAGACGGACGGCGGGTGTACAAATCGGCTCGCAAAGGGAAAAAAGTAGAGATTAGGCCCCGCGAGGTGGAGATTAAGGCTTTTAATTTTACTCAGATTGATCTTCCTACCATTCGATTCGAGGTAGTTTGTTCTAAAGGCACCTATATTCGCAGCCTAGTTCGGGATTTGGGTGAAGTACTAGGCGTAGGAGCTTATCTAAAACAATTACGGCGTACCCGAATCGGACAATTTGAAGTGAATGATGCCCGCACTATTTCTGAATGGGCCAGCCTATTGAAACCAACTGAGGAATGAAGATTCACCGCCAGGGTAAGATTGATATTCCACCTCGCCGGCCAGTCGTTACCAGTGGTACTTTCGACGGAGTACATGTTGGTCATCAGAAAATACTGGCTCGCTTGAAGGAATTAGCCCAAGAGGCAAACGGCGAAACGGTAGTGCTTACCTTCTGGCCTCACCCCCGATTAGTGCTGCAAGGGGTAGAAAGTTCGCTCAAACTGCTCAATACTTTTGAAGAAAAAGCGGACCTGCTAGAGCAAGCTGGAATTGACCATTTGGTGCAAATGCCCTTTACTGAAGAGTTTTCTCACCTTTCACCCCACGATTACGTTCAACGCATTTTAGTAGATCAGCTAGGTACTAAGTTTCTCGTAATTGGTTACGATCATAGGTTCGGCCGTAACCGAGAAGGCAACTTTGATTACTTGCAACAGCACGCCAACAGTTTTGGCTTTCAGGTAGAGGAAATTCCTCGGCAAGATATTGATGATATTGGGGTAAGCTCTACTAAAGTTCGGAAAGCTTTGAATAGCGGGGACGTTGCTTCCGCCAGATTGTATTTGGGACGACCGTACCAAATAACCGGACCCGTAGTAGGTGGTGATAAAATTGGTCGCGGATTAGGATTTCCTACGGCTAACATTGCGGTTCAGGAAAATTATAAACTTATCCCAACTGATGGGATTTATGCCGTCGAAGTCATTGTTCAGAACAAACGCTTCGGAGGAATGCTATACATTGGTAACCGCCCTACCCTGGCCGGAAAAAATAAAACCATTGAAGTTAATATCTTTGATTTTGATCAGGATATTTACGGTCGACAAATAACGGTTACGTTTTTAGAACATATCCGGGGCGATATGACATTGGATAGCCTGGAAGCCTTAACTATCCAGCTCGAGAAAGATCGAACTGCCGCTTTAGCCATCTTACAAAATAATAGCTGATTAAGCTCACCGTTCACCTACTATGCACTTCATTGTTTCGTTTTTTACCTCACTACTCTTTGCAATACATCCCTTCCACATCAGCGTAACCAGTATTTATCACGCTGAAGAAGAAAATAGTCTACAAATTACGGTTAAGCTTTTTGCCGATGACCTGGAAGAAGCCCTCAATCAAAATAGTGCTGAAGCTGGCGCTTACATTGATGTGCTAAATCCACCGAATCGTGCTAAGCTAGATTCTATTGTTCAGGATTATCTGTACCAACACGTTGCCTTTACTGTAAATGAGCAGCCCGTTCAGCCTCAGTACCTGGGTTTTGAGCAGGAAGATTTAACTATGTGGTGCTATCTGGAAACTACCTCTATTAGCTCGTTAGAGAAGGTGAAAGTTCAAAACACCTTACTACTTAACACGTTTGAAGATCAGGTGAACATTGTCCACGTGCGAGCCAATGGAGTAGTAAAGAGTATGAAACTAGCTCACAACCAGACGATAGATACCATTACTTTTTAGGCTAAATCGTTCCCTACTGTTACGAATTGAACTTCTTCCAAGAAACGCTTCCTTCCAGTATGATTCAGTAGGTTAGCCGAAGGGAACTTTTTAGTATTACAGCTCACTAAGTTTTCAGGACAGCTCTGCAAAATACTGATAATTAGCGCGTTGGCCTGAAAATTCAGCGGGCGTGCGCCAGCTTAGTGTGGCGAAGCATTGAATTTTCTTGACTTTTTTGATTCGTTTTTGTGTCAAGACAAAAATGAATGAGGTATTTTGCGACCACTCCGAAACAATCTTTTGGTTTTTGCAATAAAGTTTTGGTCTAAATCCTTCAATCTGTTTTTATGAAAAACTCAGAAATCAATATCACAGTATCATTAGATGAAGCTAATATTCCCGAAAGAATCACCTGGAATGCTATTGATGAGCAAGGCCAGCCTCAGGTAAGCGAGGGGCCTAGCCAAAGTAAAGCGATGAGTCTCTCCTTTTGGGATGATCAGCAAAAAAACACCTTACGGATTGACTTGTGGACAAAAGAAATGCCCGTAGATGAAATGAAACGCTTCTGTATAGATGCCATAGGCGGATTAGCTCAAACCACGCTTAACGCTACTGGCGATTCGTATATGGCTCAAGAAATGAACGATCTCTGCGACCGACTGGTACAACACGTGGAACAGGAGCTCAAAAATGGTTGATTCTGGTCAGCAGGCATATATGCGGTTGGCTATTCAGCAAGCTCATCAGGGGCAAACTCCTTTCGGTTGTCTAATTATTCATAATGATCAAGTGATTGCTCAGGCGTTTAATACCGTATCTTCGTCACACGACCCAACCGCCCACGGCGAGATTAATACCATACGATTGGTTTGTCAGAAGCTACAATCTCATAAACTCCCTAATACGGTACTATTTACCACGGGGAAACCTTGTCCAATGTGTATGTCTGCCATTCTGTACGCTCAAATTCCGCAAGTGATCTACGGAGTATCTATAGCCACCATCGCCCAGTTTATGCCCCAAATTACAATCACTAGCGAGGAAGTAGCTTAGCAATCGGCTCAGCAAGTAAAACTAACTGGGCCATTCCTAGAAGAAGAGTGCTTAGATTTGCTGCAAAGGTTTAGTTAAAACACCGATTTGTTTTATTTCCGACAAATGGAGTAATGTTTGCTATTAGTTTGATAGAATCTTTTCAATAAAAGGCACGTTGTAACGGTAAATAGCTTTATAACTATGAAATACGTAAGAATTAAGCAAATCTTTACATATACGCTAACAGCACTCTTTTTTCTGACTCTAGCTTCTTTTAGTAATCCAGAAGAAAAAACTGAAGAGCCGAATAAGATCAATTGGCTAACCATTGAGGAAGCCCAAACTTTATCGGAAAAAGAGCCTAGAAAGGTGATTATGGATGTTTACACTGATTGGTGTGGATGGTGCAAGAAGATGGATAAAACTACTTTTGCTGACGAAAAAGTAGCTACATATGTTAATGAAAACTTTTATGCAGTCAAGCTTAAGGCCGATAGCAATGATAAAGTCACTTTTAAGGGGCAAGAATTTTCTAAAGGTGAACTAGCTCGAGCTTTGCGCGTCACTGGATATCCTACCGTTGTTTTCTTTGACGAGTCATTTGCCCGATTCCAGCCAGTGAGTGGTTTTCGCCCTGCCGATGATTTTCTTAAGCTACTAGAAGCTTTTAATCAGGCTGAAGTACATCAATAATCTATCGCTCTGCAATTTTTTCCGGGCTGTTATCCGTTTCTTTGTATCCAAAACATCGGATAAATATTTTTCATGCCTACCTATTTTCACTCTCAGGATACTATCATAGCTTTATCTACGCCTAGTGGCGAAGGAGCCATTGGAGTTATTCGCCTCTCAGGAAATGAGGCTATTACACTGGTAGATCAGGTTTTTCACGGCAAAAACCTAAACGAGCAACCTTCTCATACACTTCATTTTGGAACTATCCGGCAAAAAGGAGAAATTATCGATGAAGTAGTGGTTTCATTATTCATTGCTCCCCGCTCCTTTACGAAAGAAAATGTAGTAGAAATCTCCTGTCATGGTTCTACCTACATTATTCAGCAGATTATTCAGTTATTTATCAACTTAGGAGCTCGCCTGGCTCAACCGGGCGAGTTCACTCAACGAGCCTACCTCAATGGACAGTACGATCTGGCTCAGGCTGAAGCTATTGCCGAACTTATCGCCGCTGATTCAGCTGCGGCTCATCAGGCAGCTTTGTACCAAATGCGAGGCGGCTTCTCTCAAGAGATTCAGCAACTCCGGGAGAAGTTGATCCACTTTGCTTCGCTCATTGAACTAGAGCTAGATTTCTCCGAAGAAGACGTTGAGTTTGCTGATCGAGTCGAGTTGCGTAAACTAGTAGAAGGTATTTTAGATAAGGTTAAGCATCTTATTCAAAGCTTTTCATTAGGAAACGTCATCAAAAATGGGGTACCGACCGTAATTGCTGGTAAACCTAATGTTGGTAAATCTACCCTGCTGAATGCTCTACTGAACGAGGAAAAAGCCATTGTTAGCGATATTCCAGGTACTACCCGTGATGTAATTGAAGACGAAATTACCTTGGAAGGTATCCGCTTCCGCTTTATTGACACAGCAGGAATTAGGGATACAAACGACAAAGTAGAAGCCATCGGGGTACAACGGACTTACGAGAAATTAAAGCAAGCTGCTTTAATTTTGTACCTGTTTGATTTACAAACCAGTCGGCTAGATGAAGTATTAGAGGAAACTAAGTTTCTGGAAGAACTCGATATTCCACTCATCAGAGTTGGTAACAAGCTTGACCAAGCTAGTCCAGACTTGGTAAATGCACTGCAAGATACTGACGATATGGTGCTTATCTCAGCAGCAAGCGGGCAGCAGCTTGATATGCTAAAGCAAACGATAATTCATCAGTTTTCACTAAACCAAATTCAAAGTCAGTCAGCTATCGTAACCAATAGCCGCCACTACGAAAGCCTGAGAAAAGCCCAAGAAAGCTTACAACAAGTATATTCTGGAATTCACCAGGGCATCACCCATGATTTTCTCGCTCAAGATATTCGACATTCTCTTTATGCTTTAGGCGAAATAACAGGAGATATTACTACCGATGATTTATTGGGCACAATTTTTAGCAAATTCTGTATTGGGAAGTAATTTTTGAAAGAACACTCCTTATTTTTAAAATAATTAAAAAATATTATCGTTTTTAGTTGTATATTGATAAATAACTTTGATGTTAAGCATATTAATTTAACGTTATATTTTTTTAACTTTAGATTATTTCTTTATTTTTTTTAGCATTTATGTGATAAATATTTCATTGTTAGCGTTTTTTTGCTACCTTTGATTGATTCAATTTTTTATTGATATGTTTCACATACCCAAATATACACAGTACTCTAAGACTTTCTTTCTAGCTATCATGCTGCTAGATGCGTTTTGTCTGTACTTTGCCTTTGACTTATCATCACGCAAAGCCTTATCCCACGGGGGAGAACTTAGCTCTCAAGCCTCTTTTTACGTGATATGGGCTCTTTTGTGGACTATCATATCATTATTTTCTAACCAGTATAGTACTACTACTCTCAAGAAAGTTTCTCGCATCATCAAAAGCACGGTTAAGGTTATACTTATCCATGCGCTATTTATTTTTGTCTACCTATTAACTACCCCTCAATATTTTGAGATAAACTACCTTATTGATGTTTATCTTTTCTCAATGCTAATTACTATAGGAGCTAAGTTTTTATTACTGCTAAGCTATCGTTTGATAAGCAATCAGCGAAAGAACAAGGTTAACTTTATCATTATTGGTGATACCCCTACCACTCAGGAGTTGCTTCGTTCCTTAGATTTGAATAAGAAGTTCGGCTATCGTTTTTATGGCTTCCTGACTGAAAAAGGTGCTAACCTTGACCTTCGCGTAAAGGAAATTACAAGGTTTTGTAAGTCCAATGACATCAACTATATCTACTTTGATTCTTCGGTAGATACTAAGCTGGTTGAACGATTGACTAGATACGCCAATAACCACTACATCCGGTTCTCAATCGTTCATAATCCTATTACTATACCATACAAAGAAGTAGAAACATCAGTCTTCAATAACATTCCTGTGGTATCTGGTCGGAATTTTGAGAATCCTCCTAAAATCTCGTTTCCTACTATGAAGAAGCTTCTTAATTCATTCAAAGCCCAATAAGTACTGAGTTAGTTATCACACTTAAGATTTTAAGCAAGAGAGCAGTTGGTGTACCAACTGCTTTTTTATTTCTCTACTCGTGCCTAAGTGATTGAACCGGATTCGCACAAGCAGCTTTTATGGTCTGGGAGCTAACTACTAACATCCCTACTAAAAAAACTATCACGCTAGGAATTAGAAAAAGACTGATTGAATAATCAATACTAAAGGGATAGTTTGCTAACCACCTTTGCATTACCCAGAAGGTAGATGGAACGGCAATGGCTACCGCTAATAGCATGAGTTGGGCAAAGTCTTTGGATAGTAGTCGTAGTACACTAGCTACCGAGGCACCTAACACTTTCCGGATACCAATCTCTTTTGTCTTTTGGACTACTGAAAAGGAAGTTAATCCAAACAAGCCTAATCCGGCAATAAAGATGGCTAAGCCAGAAAAAATCGCAAATACCTGGCCTACTCTTTGGTCTTCCTGATATAAGGAATCAAACTGCTCATCTAAGAAGTAATATTCAAAGGGATTAGCGGGAAACAACGTTAGATATTCTTCTTCCAAACTACTGATAATCTCAGGGATAGAGGTAGAAGAGTAGTCAGTATCTACTTTTACTGATATTATTCCGCTTTCTGGCTTAAAATTAAAAATGATTGGTGAATAATTGTTTTGCAAAGATTTATGGTGATAGTTAGCAGTGACACCAATAACTTCTTGCGCTTCATTAGCATTTCCAACCTTGATTAACTGTCCAACCGCATCTTGCGGAGTTCTAAATCCCAGAAACTGAGCGGCAGTCTCGTTAATAATAAGCTTTTCTGACTCTTGACTTAAAGTATCGCTATAGTTTCGTCCGGCTACCAGGGGAATCTGATATTCAGATAAATACTGATCATCAATTTCTAATATAGCATAGCTACGAGCTTCATTGAGATCTTCTTCGGGAAGAGTTGCCTGTACATAATAGTTGTAACTCTTACCAGGGACATTTCCTGAGAATACAACACTCTTTACAAAAGGAAAACGACTAATTTCCGTTTTCAGTGAAGCCATCCGGCCTAAGAAATTATCATCTACAATAGCCGGGCTACTTATAATTAAAGTTTCTTCTATATTCAGACCGAGATTTTGGTTTCGCATAAAATTCAACTGTTGAAAAACAATATATGTACCCCCTACCAATGCTACTGATGCTGCAAACTGTAATACCATTAGTACCTTTCGTAAGGTAGTACCCTGACGAGAGCTTGTAAAAGTGCCTTTGAGTACTGCTATGGGCTGATATGAAGAAAGTACCCATGCTGGATATAGACCTGAGACGAAAGTGCCCAATGCTATAGCCACTAGATATGCCAGCCAAAATAGAGGCTCAATAAACAAGTGTACCGTTTGTATTTCTTTGCCCAATAAATTACTAATAGCAGGGAGACTCAACTGAAAAATAGTAAGTGCCAGTAATGAACTAATTAAATTAAAAAGTAGGGCTTCCAATAAAAACTGTCGGACTAACTGACCTCGCTGACTTCCTACAACTTTACGAATCCCTACTTCTTTAGCTCGCCCAGCAGCTTGAGCGGTAACTAGATTTAAATAGTTCACCCATGCTATAACTATAAGAAAGACAGCAATAATGCTGAAAGTATAGATAAGTTGGGCATTACCTGTATTGCCTAAACTATTGCCAAGATCCGAAAGTAGATATGCCTGGGGCATAGGCTCTAAGATCAGTTCTCCCGAATCTTCAGGATTATAGCTTTCCATGATAGTATTCACTAGTGATGTAACCTGACTAGGTGATGCTTCTTTATGCAGAAGAACATAAGTAGGAAATGCGCTCCAGTGACTCATATCTTCTGACCCGTTATCTATGGCATCAAAAGAAAAGAAAATTTCCTGATCGATGTGTGAATTAGCAGGAAAATCTTCAGCAATGCCAGTCACTTGATACTGCTGAGAGCCAAACATGTGATATAGTGTAATCGTCTTGCCCAAGATATTCTGATTTACTTCTCCAAAAAATTTCTGAGCAATAGATTCAGTAATTACTACTGAGCGGGGGCGGGCGAGAACGCTGGTTTGCTCTCCGAAGCGCAGTGGGAAATCGAACATAGTAAAGAAGTTGGCATCAGCATAGACAAACGATTGCTTAAATGACGCTTGTTCGATATCTCGCTGCACAGCCAAGGTGCCGCTCTGCTCCCAAAGACGAGTAGCCTTTTCTACCTGAGAAACTTCACTCTCTATTATAGGTGCAATCGTATAGAATAATAGCGAAGACTTGGCATCGCGAGTATTATTAACATACCCCACTCTATATAAACGATCCTTTTTAGCATGAAATTGATCGAAACTACGCTCGAAATGTACATACTGAAGGATTAGCAATCCGGCAGCAAGCCCTATAGCCAAACCAATAATATTAATCAAGCTGAATACTCTGTTCTTGCGTAGCGTGCGTAAAATTGTGATAAAAGTGTGTCGTATCATGGGAAGAGCTATTTCTTTAGATAGCTTGAAAAATGATACCACAATGGTAATGTGCTGGTTATCAGTTCTATCTAAAAATAGAGAGGCGTGAAGTGTATCAAAATGTAACAGTCAACTGTCCCGTTCTGATACAATCTATATCTTAGTCTTGATTAAAAAGCTGTTGGATTTTCTCAACTACTTTTCCGTGTTCTTCCGAGGACGATACTGTAAGATCAGCTAAGCTTATGTAAAAAGTATTATTTACTGAAGTCATTAGGGGTACTGCACCCTTTTGACGACCAAAGCCAAACACAACCATGCCATCGGACGAAAGAAGTCCTTCTGAAGTATTGCCTAAAACTCCCAGCAAATCAGAGTGACTATCCGGCTCCTGCATTCCGAGTAGTAAAGTACGCTGGTACGCTTTACTTCCGAAATAAGCCCACTGCCAGTTACCTGTAGCTCGCTCTTCTTTAAAATAATCAGGTAATTCAGTCTGATAACCTAACTTATCCGTTCCCCAATAAAAATCATTAGGAGAATAACTACCGCCGGGAGTCCCTTCATATAAGAACCAGTACGCATGTTCAGTATCTACTTTTTCCATAGTTACGGTAGCATACGTATCATGAAAAATCCATGTCCACTGCCACTTACCGCTGTTGCTATAAGTACGAATTTTATTCTCACCAACAATCTCGCTCGTACACTGGTCAAAGCCAGGATGTCCCGCTCCACCATCATCTGATTGGAACACAAAGTTAGGCAGCCCTCGAAACCCTGCTGCGGCTGATGCCGGATACTCACTCAGCGGGTCTTTCTTAAAAGCAATCCAATCGTTGCCCTCAGGGTCAATTAAACGAGAGAGGCCTCCTCCGGCCTGATCGTACCAATAGGTAGCCGAAGCCGTTTGTACTACAAAATGGGGGCGATCTTCATATATCGTTTCATCAATTTGAATTGGAGAACAACTGCCCAGAATAATACTCAAGGATATGGCTAGTGAGACCAAGAAGAATAACTTACTCATCGTTAATAGGAATGACCGAAAATGAACCAAATGTAACATCGGTATTGTGCGCTAATAGTAATGCGCTGCCTGATTGAATGTTATTGGGAGTAAATTCTTCAGCTACTACGTCCCAATCACTAGGCTCAGCACTTCCATCCTCCCATAGCTTTACATAGTAGTGGGTAAGTGAATCGTGAATAGTGAGTACCCGATGCTTCATTTGGTATTTCACTCCTAGCTCAATATTTCTAATTCCACTAGAGTCTTCTACGTACAAATGCTCACCATCAAACACTCTCCATCGACAGCTGTCCAGGTTATCTGTCAGGCGAAATTCAGCAGTTGCCCCTAGAGGAAACCACTTAGTGTGAGGCTGATTATCGTCAAAATCATGCCCTGGCCAACGAGTAGCAATGGCAGCGTGGCTCACATTGAATGTAGGTGGGCCAGGACGAGGTAGGGTGAAATCGTGAAAAATCACCGAGGTTGACACCTCATAATCACGCCAGGAAGTATCGCCAAAAGCCAATACCCGATCATAATACGGTTCTTCCGTTCTTACTCCTCCCTCTACCAATTTCCATTTTCCGTCTACAATTTGAACAACATCCTCAATCTGCTGAACGGTATCCCAGTCTACGGCATACGGTAAAGGCCAGTGCTGTTCTGAGGTAAATTGTACATTTACTGTTTCACTTACTTGTATCCCTAATGAGTCTACCGCAGTAATGATTAATCTATTTTCCCCTTCTTGAAGTGAGTCCTGATGCAAATCTATATTGAAATCACCGTTGCGGGCAAGTCGCCTTCCATCTTCTCCGATGGAAAGAACATGAGGTGAACCACCATTAATCGAATAGCTAAGTGTTTGCAGAGCCGTATCTGGTTGAATATTACCGAGCACATTGATCCATTGCTGCGTTAGTCCTAGTTGACCAAAGTGCTGGTCAGTTCCATACCATACATTAATTTGGAGAGGAGAAGAGGCAGGTGTTTGACAGCCAAGCATCAAGCCAGCAAAGCTTAATACTGAGAATATCCAACCGATGTGCGAATGAGAAGTACTATTCATTTGGTGCGATATTCGTTAAAAATACGTTTATTAGATAAAATTCAAAACATTCATTGATCTGTCTTGTAGCATAACTCCAACAAGTGAATATTTTTATGAACTTATTGTATAGCACTTGGGCATATATATCAAAGCAAGGAATAGAGAAGTACCAGACTTTTGAAGACCAGAGGGCTATCCGAATAATGAACCAGTCGGGATTAGTGGCAGGATTAGTGCTTCTGCTAAGTACTGCTAAACTGTACGGGCTGGGGATTCCAGCTAAGGCAATAGTTTTCTTATTAAGCTTTGCGTTGGTATACCTTTCACTACCTTTGATAAATCGTTACTTGGGAAAATCGTGGGCGCGGGCAACCCTCTTTGGAGTTTCTGGCATATTTGTATTTTGGGAAAGCTCTACCTTTGGTTACGAAAGCCATACTCACTATGGGTTTTTACTAGTTATCTTAGCCGCTGTTCTTAACTTATTCAAGCAATACTGTATCCTTTTCTGGTCAACCATAGGCTTTTGCTTGTTTTTGATAGCTTTGTTGTATGCTACTAACTTTTCTCTATTCTCACTCCCCGAAATCTCCCTCAACACGAAAGTTCAGTTTGGTCATATTGAATTTGCCGCATTATTGCTGACTATCGGACTGTTGGCTGCCATCTATGCCACTAACCAGCAAGCACTAATTAATAAGCTTAAATCAACTCAGGATCAGCTCAAAACCAAAAACCAGGCTCTAACCAAAGTAAATAAAGAGCTTGACCAATTCGTATATAGTGTGTCCCACGATCTTCGTGCCCCAATAGCCTCTGTACTAGGTCTTATTGATTTAAGCATGAACGAGGAGAATGTAGCCATGCTCAAGGAGTATTTACAGCTAAAGAAAAAGAGCTTACATAAACTCGATAACTTTATTAGTGAATTAATAGACTTCTCCCGTAACTCTCGATTAGGGATTCAACATAATGAGATCGATTGGGAAAGTTTAGTAGAGACTATCTTAGAAGAGCAGAGTCACTCAGAACAAGCCATGAAGATTACTAAAACGGTATCCGTTGAGCAGTCAACTTCTTTTATCAGTGACCAGAAACGATTAAGAATTATATTACAAAACCTAATATCTAACAGTATCCGATATAGCGACCTCAACCAAGAACACCCTTCTCTGAAAGTGGTAGTTTCTGCCAATAACCAGGATGCAGAGATAAAAGTATATGATAACGGGATTGGAATTCAGAAAGAGCACCTACCCCGTATCTTTGAGATGTTCTTCCGAGCGCAAGAGAATAATGTTGGTTCAGGGTTAGGATTATATATCGTGAAGGAAGCTGTTGAGAAAATAGGAGGACAAATAAAGGTTCTCTCCCGCTTTGGAGAAGAAACTATTTTTACTGTTATTATCCCCAATTTGCAGAATGAAGTAGTAAATACTCCTCAGAATAACGATACGTCCCCAGCTATGACTGACGCGACTCCTCAAGGTGCCGACCTATCTCATAGGGAACTATAGCGGACTTTTACCACAATTCCTGGCCACTGCACTTCCATTCCGTGCACCATCTGGCCCTGAAACAACGGGGTTTTCAGGGTAGTAATAGTATTCTTCCCGGCTTGCAGTACGTGAGTATCTTCCTGAGTGATTATATGAAGCATGGCATCGTAGCAAGGATCTTCGCGAGAATATACCAGATGTTCATTAAACAAAATTCCATTAGAATAACAAGGACTCCAGCTAATCCAGATAAGCTGATAATCCATTGCTTGTTGAATATCTTCTGAAATACTGATAGTCTCAGAAAACTCCTCAGAACGGGTGACCCACTGAGCAGGCACATCTTGGGGTTTATACAGCTTTACCGAAAAGTCTCGTGGGGGTAATTCTAAAGATTCCAGGGCAGAAGTGGCGTAGATGATGTCGTCTTTCGTAGAAATCCGAGCGTACACTTTCATGGGTTCGGGCTGATCGGGTAGCCAATTGGTATCCCAGTCTGCTGTAAATGGCGCAGATGAACTACTCCCTATGTGGCAAACTAACTGCCCCCGGTGCAGGTGAGCATGCCACTGCCGATACTGTCCGTTGCCCTCCCAGTCCGCATCCTCGTAGTAGCCCACGTAATCAACTCGCTTAATTTCACCTCTGTTTTCAACATCGAGTGAAAAGCGAAAGTCATTATCGACGAGAGTGGCCTGCACTGGGGAAGTTTCAGAAGCAAATGGTGATGAATGGCTATAGTAGATACGGAAGGTGACTCCATAGAGTAAGTTCTGCGGCCAACCCCAGTTTTGCGTGCTGTCTACTTTAAAACGAAATGCATTTTCTTTTCCTTCCTTCAAATAATCTAGCGGCATTTCTACAGTCGGATTGAAGTGATGCATGTAGTCGTAGGCAGGGGTTGGTATACTATCGGCTTCAGGTAGTAGCAGCCAGTTGCTTTTATTCACCTGAATCGCGAGTCCTCGGGTGCCCTCGTGGCTGAGTACTTTCTCTACCACTACTTCCGCTTTTACTGCATCTTTTAGATCAATCGCCTTCAGTAGTGGAATAAACCCATCCTGATGAGCCTCGGCTGGGAAGTGATCATTATTAGTGGTATAGTCAAGCTTTCCCCCTACTCGCAAGAATTTTCCACTTTCCTTAACTTGAGTGGGTAGCCAATGATACTCACGAAAGATATCACCTGGTTGGGGCTGGGCTACTAATACTTTACTGCAAACGGATATAAGTGCAAGCAAAAATAAAAAATATACGTCACTGTGAGTAAAGAACGAACGAAGTAGTCTCCTCCCTCTACAGCAGGAGACTGCCGCCAGGCGGTCCCGTTCTCTACCGCTCGCAGTAACGGAGAATTTATAGTCTTTTTTCCTCTTAGTGAGGGAGGTCAGGGGGATTGCTACCTGATAGTTTGCCTTTAGATTGAAACCAGTTTGGAACACAGTACCCCAAACAGCCATTATTACTTGAGAAAATCCATCAAAAATACCCCTAGCCCCCTTTTTCAAAGGGGGAATAGAGACAGTAAACTTTAAAGCTTTCTTCTTCATGGTTGGGGAGTGCCTTCGTTGATCCATACATCAAGGCGGGGGGTTTTCCAACTGTAGGGTTTGCCGAGTACGTCGTAATCGCCGTCACCGTCCAGGTCAACCAGGCGACCTTCGTGTACACCGTAGCCGGTAGTCACTACATGTTCGTTGAAGTTTCCTTGTCCGTCTCCGAGTAGTATCCGTATCTTAGCATCAGGATTGCCCTCACCGAAGCGCATCTCAGCTGAGAACAAATCTAAATATCCATCTTGGTTAAAATCTAAGAGATCAATAGTATGACCATTATCTAGGCTGGATACTATTTCTTTCTTATGCCAGGTGCCTTCCCGGTACTCGTAGAGAATCATGGGAGCTACGCCATCCCCTACTACTAAGACAATCTCAGGTCGACCACCTTCTACAATCTGCCCAGCAACGGCGCGGGTGAAAACGTAGGAAGCATCTACGATATTCTCCGAGAACTCTCCATTACTCATATACTTAAACCAGCGTCCTCCGCCGATAATGTCCATCGTTCCATCCCCATCAATATCAGCTTTAGCCAAGCCTTCATGCTCGTTATCGTCTTTCCAACTCGGGTAACCTTCCTGACCCAACTGTTCCATCTGGCTATCGGTACTGTATTTATAGATAGGATGAAAGTCCCACTCTTCAGCTTCTTTGGGGTTATCGGGTATTTCGGCTAGGAACAAAGCTTTTCCTTGCTGGTTCCAGAAGACTAATTCCTGCTGACCATCGCCGTCAAAGTCACCGAAGAGTTGATCGTGGTGTTTGTTACTTCCTGACTTTTTGATGGTGTAACGTTCCCAGGGCTGACTGTAATCGGGGTAAGGGTTTGCCCACCACCACACTTCATTGCTGCGGCTTTCTCCCGCAAATACAATGTCTTCATCGCCATCACCATCAATATCGTAGTGAGCTGACCCGGCTTCTATGCGTAAAGCTTCGTCTTCTATGATCATCCTATCCCAGCTTTCCCCACTTTTCTTGTACCAAACTACCGAAGGCGCGGCAGTACGCTCGGTAATCACAAAATCAGTTACCCCGTCTTTATCCAGATCAGTGGCTAAGGATGCGGTCTGCTGCCCACCACTGTTAGGAATGGGTAAGTCACCATTCTCAGAAGAATAATGTTTCCAAGTGATGGCGGGGTCAGCATTATCGTTGCGCCACAGGTGAAGATATTGGTGTTGATCCCAACCCACGCTGACAATATCCAGATCACCGTCGTTATCCAGGTCGGCTAGTTGAGTGCCCAAATGACTTTCCTTACCAGTATCAAGCTCGTTTTTGCTGAAGTTTCCCTGACCATCATTGCTCCAGGCTTGCAGCGCTAAGTCAATCCCTTTATGTTCGCTAGTTAGAATATCGGTATCACCATCATTATCCAGGTCGGCTACGGCTAGGTTGTTCATAGAATACTGGGTAACAACCAAATGACGTTTCCATTTAGCATCTTCCGAAGATACAGGGTTTTCGTACCAAAATAGGTTACCGTCGGCCTCTAATCCCGGATAACGTTCTTCACTGATAATAATATCAGCTTGCCCATCTCCATTTAAATCGGCTACTTCTACTCGGTCTATCGCATGATTGCTGCGTCCGACTACGTTGGTTTTCCAATTTTCGCTGCCATCGCCGGGGTTAGCGAACCATACTACTTTAGTGGGTTCTTCTTTATTCTTTTCAGAATAGCCTCCGGCGGCAATATCGATGTCCCCATCTCCATCCAGGTCTCCCGTGCCAATGCCCTCATCCGAGGTATCTTTTCCTACCAGCGTTCTAGGCCACTCCCCTTTCGTTGGGTCATCCGGTATGGTCAATGCGTAAATATCGCCCGCTCCGGCAATTAATAACTCTGGTTTACCTTGTCCATCTAGCTGGGCAATGGTAAAACCCTGGCTGTTGACGTGGCTAGTAGCCGGTACTTCAGCTACCTTAGTTGCCCGCCAGGCTGTTCCGGCTTCGTCCTCAGCTTCTAGCCAGTAAACAGCAGGCAGCGCCATACCGATCACATCGCCGTACTGATCTCCATCCACGTCTACAATGAAAATACCGTCTACATTCATACCAACGTCTTGTTTTTTCCAGTTGCCACTCAGGTCTTCGCCTGGGTTTACGTACACGTGTCGTCCGGCAAGTATGTCAGGATAGTTGTCATTCGTCAGGTCTCCCATAGCTAAACCAAAGTAGCGTAGCCAGTTGGGTTCGGCATAATCCCCCCACTTATCGCGGGTAGAATCAAGCTTCATATACGTCCAATGGGATAAGGATTGGGCAGTAGCTGAAAAAATAGTCGTTAGAAAAATGAGACAGTGAAGCAGGTATTTCATAAAAGTACTGAGTTAGGTTGTGGGGTGAAAATAAGGATTTTAGCAGAAAGTTTGCTGTCATTACCAACGAAACAGATCCATACAGTGGAAACCTACTGCTTTTCAATAGAAGATTACTCCCTTTAGCTAAGGCTAGACACCTTTGTCAAAGTGGCGTTAGAAAAAACAGGGTAGTACGGTAATACAATCTTTGTCTACACTACTATTCGCCCTCTCTTTTAACTCTCTTCTGTTAAGTAAGGCGCTTTACAGGTTGTACCAAAATGAAACAACGTTTATATTGGCTGGTATGGACAAACAAGAGGGTAATATTCTTATTGTAGATGATGACCAAGCGGTGCTCTACACTGCTAAACTTATATTAAAGCAACACTTTACTCACGTACGAACTGAGCCCTCTCCTTCGCAGATTGCTAACCATTTACAGAAGCAACCTTACGATGTGCTGCTATTAGATATGAATTTTGCCCAAGGGAATACCAGTGGTCAAGAGGGCTTATTTTGGATTAAGCAAGTGCGGGAGCTAGACCCTAAAGTGCAAATTGTGGTCACCACTGCCTACGGCGATATCGAGCTAGCAGTAACGGCTATGAAGGAAGGCGCAGTGGATTTTTTAACCAAACCCTGGGAAAAGGAAAAGCTACTAGCAACAGTAACTTCGGTTTACCAATTGAGTCGATCTAAAAGTGAAGTAGAGAAACTTAAACACCAACAACAAGCCCTTAGCTACGACTTAGATAGTGCTTTTGCTGACATTATCAGTGAGAGTGAAGCCATGCGCCCGGTATTTAAAACTATTGAGAAAGTGGCTCAAACTGATGCCAACGTATTGGTACTAGGAGAAAATGGTACCGGAAAAGAGCTAGTGGCTCGCGCTATTCATCGGGCTTCATTACGGGCAAATCAACCCTTTATTAAAGTTGATTTAGGTACCATTAGCGAGACATTGTTTGAGTCAGAGTTGTTTGGCCATAGCAAGGGGGCGTTTACCGGGGCAGTAGACAACCGAGCGGGCCGCTTTGAAGTAGCCTCGGGTGGTACGCTCTTCTTAGATGAAATTGGTAATCTATCACCTGCTTTGCAGGCTAAATTACTGACGGCTATCCAGAGTAAGCAAATCACTCGAGTAGGAACCAATCAACTTACTCCGGTTGATGTGCGTCTGATTAGCGCTACCAATCAGCCAATTTACGAGTTGTCAGAAGGTAACTCTCCTCAGTTTCGGCAAGACTTATTGTACCGAATTAATACGGTAGAGATTAACATTCCCTTGCTTCGTGAGCGCTCCGAGGACATTCCGCTGCTAGTCAATCATTACTTGCAAGTTTATGGTAAGAAATATCACAAACAGCTTGCTCCTATCAGTCCGTCAGTTGTGAGCACTTTGCAACGCTATACTTGGCCAGGTAATGTGCGGGAGTTGCAACACGCCGTAGAACGAGCAGTAATTATGAGCGGCAGTGCTAAGCTGGAGGCCTCCGATCTTTTGGTCGATTCTCAACGCAAAAAAAGCCTTTCTCCTGCAACCATCTCCCTCAATATGGATGAAGTAGAAAAACGAGCCATCCAAGAAGCCATTCGAAAACACCAAGGAAACCTTAGTAAAGCTGCCGGGGAGTTGGGCTTAGGCCGCAGTACTTTGTACCGGAAGATGAAGAAGTATGGGGTTTAGTGCTTTGCTATTAGAGTGTTATAGTGCATAATAGTCAGATCACTGTGAAGCGGTATTTAAGTTATTATGTATCCTAGCTATTTTACTTTATTATATATTGCTTATAGCCCACTACGGAACAAACCTGAGATAAGCTACTAATTGCTGACTTTTCATTATTCACTGCTCGTTATCTATGCATTATACTGCTTTCCGCCTGCATATCGTTTTTCGCTTAGCCCTGATTATTGGATTAGGGTTTGCTGGAGTTTATGTGCTTACCCAAACTCATTTCTGGCTGGTTTCTTTCTGGATTGGGCTGGCCGTAATTATCATAATCGTCGATTTGCTCCGCTATATTGAACGATCACACCGAGAACTAGAAAGTTTGGTAACGGCGATCCGTCAAGGAGATTTTACTAATACCTATCAGCAGAATCGGTACGGAACTGGTGAGCTATTATCCCATGCCTACAATCAGCTCGTGGCTACCTATCAACAATTACGACAAGACAAAGAAAGTAATCACCAGTACTTACAAAATGTAGTAGAACATGTGTCCGTGGCACTTATCGGACTAAACCAACAACACGAAATTACCTTAGCTAACCCAGCCGCTAAGCAGCTTTTACAGAACCCTGTACTTCGCAACTTATCTGATATTCAGTCAGTAGACAGGGAATTATATCAACGTATTCATCAGCTAGACGCTGGGCAGCGGGTGATGGTTAAACTGGTACAAAACGATCGATTATTACAGCTAGCGCTACAAGCTTCAGAGTTTTATTTACAAGGTGAGTATCAAAAATTGATTTCATTACAAGATTTACGAAAAGAGTTGGAAGAGCAAGAATTAGAATCGTGGCAAAAACTGATTCGCGTACTAACTCATGAGATCATGAACTCGGTCATTCCTATTGCTAACCTCAGCGGAATGGTTCGGCAGACGTTATTTCAAGCTCAACGAGAAACTGCCCTTGAATTGCAAAACCTCAGTGAAGAGGATAGTCAGGACTTACTGGCGAGCCTGCAAGTGATTCAGGATCGAAGCCAGGGGCTTGCTAACTTTGTAAAAGCGTACCGTAGTATTACTCAGGTGGCTCAACCCCATTTCCGAGAGGTGAAAGTCATAGAATTGATCCAACGAGTACATAACCTCTTTACTTCTAATTTAGGAGAGATGGATATCCAATGGAAACAGACCATCTCTCCTGCAACACTAACTCTCACCCTCGATCTAGAACTTATTGAACAAGTGCTAATCAACCTAGTAAAAAATGCTACAGAAGCACTCGCTGAAATACCTTACCCTAGTATTAGCCTACTGGCGTATCGCACTGCTGAAAATGAGGGGATCATTGAAATAACTGATAATGGGGCAGGTATTCCGCCAGAAGTTTCTGAGCAAATCTTTATTCCGTTTTTTACTACCAAAACTCATGGCTCTGGCATTGGATTGAGTCTATCCCAGCAAATTATGCGCCTACACCAAGGAAGTATCTCCGTTCGGTCATCCCCCAACGAGGGCACTACATTTATGCTGAGTTTCTGAAAAAATCAGTATACTTGTCTAACACTCCCACAACAACCTAAGAACAATGATGAAAATAATCTATCCGCTCACACTACTACTTATCTTCGCCAACTGCCAACGCCCAGTTGAGGAGGAAGCTCCCCCTGCTTGGCAACCACAACCTATTTCTATCATGACCCAGTGGTCGGAAGATGTGTCTCCCACTAATGCGCACCAGGAATACCCTCGCCCGCAAATGGTTCGGGAACAATGGCTTAATTTAAATGGCCTATGGGAATACGCAATCACGGATAAGGATGGGGGTATGCCTAATGAGTATCAAGGTAATATTTTGGTTCCTTACCCTATCGAGTCGGCTCTTTCGGGCGTACAGCAAATGGTGCAGCCCAACCAGAAATTATGGTACCGAAGAACTTTTACTGTGCCTGAAGACTGGTCAGGAGAAAATCTGTTACTGCATTTTGGAGCGGTAGATTGGGAAGCCACCATCTACGTAAACGGGCAAAAGGTAGGTGTGCACCGAGGCGGTTACGATCCTTTCAATTTTGAGATAAGTGGAGCCACTTCAGCGAAAAATGAGCACGAGCTGATTGTAGAAGTTTGGGACCCTACCGATGAAGGTAAGCAACCTACTGGGAAACAAACGCTAAACCCTCGGGGTATCTGGTATACCCCCACTACGGGTATTTGGCAAACAGCTTGGCTCGAGCCTGCTCCCAGCTCTTACATTGAACACTTTAGGTTGATACCGAATATTGACGAAGAAACGCTTACCGTTGAAATTCAAACGAATGATGAATCTACGGCTTCTAATATTCAACTAACTGCCTCGGACAACGGGCAAGCGGTTGCTACTCAGCAAGGCAATGAAAATCTTCCCATCAGTTTATCCATTCCTACTCCCAAGCTATGGTCGCCTGATAACCCATTTCTTTATGACTTAGCCATTGAGTTGACTGACTCAGATGGCAACGTGGTAGATCAGGTACAAAGCTACTTCGGTATGCGGAAAATTTCAGTAGAGAAAGCGGATGATGGCTACAACCGTCTGTTTTTGAATAACGAACCATTGTTCCAACTTGGCCCACTTGATCAGGGTTTTTGGCCCGATGGTTTATACACTGCCCCTACTGATGAGGCTCTCAAGTACGATGTAGAGGCGACGAAACAAATGGGCTTTAATATGGCTCGTAAACACGTGAAAGTAGAACCAGCTCGCTGGTACTACTGGTGCGATAAAATGGGCTTACTGGTTTGGCAAGATATGCCCAGTGGAGAAGAAAGGGTGCGTCGCGATGGCGAAGAAATTCAGCGTACCCCAGAGTCTGCTGAACAGTTTGAAGTCGAACTAACTGAGCTGATTGATGACTTTTACAACCATCCATCCATTGTGATGTGGGTAATTTTCAACGAAGGCTGGGGGCAATACGAAACTGCGAAGCTTACGGAGTGGGCAAAGGAATACGACCCTACCCGACTAATCAACTCAGCGAGTGGTTGGTTGGATTTAGGAGTGGGCGATGTGAGCGATATGCATAAGTATCCAGGGCCAGGAATGCCAGAAGTAGAAGATGCAAGAGTAGCAGTACTGGGTGAATTTGGTGGGCAAGCCCTAGTTGTTCCCAACCATTTGTGGGTTACTGATTTATCCAAAGCCCCTACCCACTTCAAAACGTCTACTTCCGCCGATAGCCTTTTGATGGCGTACAGCAATCTCTATATTCCACTAGATTCACTTAAAGAAGAAGGATTAGCCGCCGCAGTCTACACCCAAACTACTGACGTAGAATCAGAAGTAAATGGGCTTATGACTTATGACCGAGCCGTTATCAAAATGGATTTAGATACGTTGCGGGCGATTCATGGGAAGTTGTATGAGTGACAAATCAATAAGTGAACCATGAATTCTACTAGGGTTAGCCTTCTTGGTATCCTTGCTGCGATTCCACTCATCTGGATTATTAGTGCGATATACGGGAGTAAGGAATTTGATCTGCAACTTCACGATACTTACTTGGTAGTACACTCCTACGTTTTTGCTGAGATTTTCACTATTGGACTCGTTAGGGTTTTGGGGTTGTACTACATTCTAAGCAGAGATAGTAGCTTTCTCAACCACGCTTTAACTACAGCTCATGCGATAGTAGTGCTAACTACGATTATTCTTCTGGGTGTCCTATTTCATTTTTTAACTACTTATGATGACATAGAAAGATACAGTTCTGATCTTACCTTCGTCAATTACCTTGCTTCTATCGTTATTATTTTAATCATTCTTTCGGTAGTAATCTTCATCATCAATTCATTATTAGGCTTAATACAGAGAGTGATAAAGCGGAAGGCAGTATGAATAAGATTAAAGTGCTACACTTTTGGGTGATTATGCCGTTTTGTGTAGTCTCAATGGCTTGCTCACCAACTCAAATTATTTCCCAGAATGAACCAATCTCCATTCGCCTAAACCAAAAGCGGGTAAATCTTGAGAAGGGAATCAGGTTATCGCAAGCAAAAACAGTTTCTAAGCCTTATTTGAGTTTGGAAGTAACCGATTCGGTTCTAGTAGATAACCTAGCAAAGAGCAATAACCTTCAGATTATTTTAGCCCGGGGCAGTCGCTCAATTACTTCGTTTCAAACTGAATATGATATTCCTTATCGTATGGGGTTTAGTGTTGATTCACTATTTGATGATGCCCAAGTCGGCGATCGGTTGATACTTTATACCGATAATTCTATTCTCTATACGCTGGCTATTCGCTAATAATCAGAATAGATAGCCAGTCCAGCCTCAATAGTATTGCAATGGGCATCTACAATATCGGCTATACGTTCAGAATAACCGCCGCCCATTGTAGTCACTATCGGAACACTATTCAGAGAACAGTGTCTAAAAACCAATTCATCGCGACGGTGGCATCCGGCTTTGGTTAATGACAACTTACCTAGTTTGTCAGTTGCTAGTACATCCACTCCCGATTGATAAAAGACGATTTGGGGCTGCTGACGCTCCAGCAGTTTAGGTAAAGCATCTTCCAAAAGCTTTAAATACTCATCGTCACTCGTGCCCGTTGGCAAAGCGATGTCCCAATCGGATTGTTCTTTCTTGAGTGGGTAATTATCCTTGCCGTGCATACTAAATGTGAAAACCGACGGGTCATTCTGGAAAATAACTGCATTTCCGTTACCCTGATGTACGTCTAAATCAACAATTAAAATTCTTTCTACTAATTCTTTGGCAAGCAACCGTCTACTAGTAATAGCAATGTCGTTGAGCGTACTAAAGCCTTCTCCCCGGTCAGCGTAGGCGTGATGCGTTCCTCCCGCCAAGTTGATTCCGAGTCCGGTACGTAAAGCAGCCTCCGCTGCGACGATGGTTCCGGCCACACTGTTTCGTGCCCGCTTTACCGAAGTTTCGGTATTAGGTAGACCAATTCGCCGAACCATACGAGGCGGTAATGACAATGTTTTTATGGCTTTCCAATACTCAGATGTATGTACCCGCAGAACATCTTCCTCCGTACATAAACCTGGATCAATAACTTGGTTCTCCAGGATAATTCCTTGATACAACAATTGCTCTTTCACCAAAACATACTTATCAATCGGGAAGCGGTGGCTTTCGGGAAGACTGTATAAATATTTATCTGAAAAGAAGATGGGAATAGTAGCCTGATCCAAGGTTTAAATGAATAATGATTAGTGACTGATGATTGGTGTATTATCAGTTACCAATCATTACTAACCCCCTATACTTCTAATCCAGATTGACGGTTAGTGCGCCTTGTAGCGGAACAGAATGATACACAATTTGTTTTTCTTTTGCTTGTTCACTAAGTCTTTGGACAGCATAATATGAATTGGTCGCATCAATAATTAGCTGATCAAAGTGGAAATACTCATCAAGTTGGTCAAGATTGCGTACCGCATCATTCGCCACAATTAGATAGTCTACGGAAATTGGCTGCACGGGTCGGTTGTAAAGTCGTTCTTCGACCAACGCCAATACTTTACCTTGATACTGGAGCAACGTAATTCCATGAGTTGAGCGAGAAGGAAATGCCGAAGCTTCACCATCTTCTACCGACTGGGTACGCACTCCTTTCTGAATATGATTAGGCAGAATATGATATTCTGCGTCTTTATTCCAATCACCCCAGTGATAGTTCTCAAATCCCTGCGTGAAATCCAAGTGAGTCTCAGCTTTGGTGTGGTAAACAGTAAAACTAACTTCTTTGCTCTGATGATAATCGTGGACTATTTGCCCCGCTGCGATCAACCCCAATGCCAATACCGACAGCGAAAGATAGCGTAGCTTTCGGTAGTGAAACAACGCAATGATAAATATAACGACAAAGTACAGCAACCAGGTCTGTGAAGATGAAATATAAACCCGTTCAATGATGCTTCCGGGAAGTTTTTGCACTAAGGTTACCAAAAAGTTGATCGCCAAGATGAGCCACTCTAGCAATAACCCTAACCCTTTTGCTAACACTGGAAAAGAGAAACCTAGCAATACCGTGATCAGCCCCAATGGTAGCATCGCCATTGCCCCCAAGATTACAAATACGTTTGGCAACCAGAAGTAGACCGGGAACTGGTGGAAATAATACAAACTTAGCGGAAAGGTAGCAATCTGAGCGGCAATAGAAACCGCCGTAATTCCCCAAAACCAATTTAGCTTCCCATAATTAGGTTGCCACCAGGCAGCGATCTTCGGTTGTAAATAAACGATACCAAACACAGCTAAATACGAAAGTTGAAACCCTACCGAATACATCAAGTACGGGTTTACCCATAAGAGAACAAATGCTGAACACGCCAAGGTATTATAAATACTGGATTGCCGATTCAAGGCTTTTCCAATAATGACGAAAGAAAACATAACCGCTGCCCGCTGTACCGAGGGTGAGAACCCAGTAAGGGCAGCGTAGCCCCACAGTACTGACACACAAACTATGGTATGAACTGCTACCCCTGCTTTAGGTAACCTTAGCAAAGGTTTGAGCAAGAAATTAATAATCAGATAGATAACACCAACGTGTAAACCGGATACTGCCAATACGTGCATCGCTCCGGCAGCAGCGTAAGCCGTTTGCACCTCTTTCTCTAAGTGACTTTTTTGACCTAAAGTAATTGCTAAAGCAATGCCCTGCGCCTGCGGATGACGTACATACCTGAGTAATATTTCTTGACAACGACTACGCAAGTCGCTCGCCCAATCTTGCCAAGAGAGAATCGTATTCGCTTGAATGATTGTCCAACGATCAGCGGGTAAATACTGCTGATGATAAATTCCCTGATAAGCCAGAAACTGTCGATAATCAAATTCACCCGGATTTTTAGGAGCCTCTAACCTATCCGGCAGATCTTTTACTAGAACACGATCGCCAAACTGGAGTAACTGGCAACTATCAGCCTTCGGTTGGTAAGCTACAATCCGTCCGGAACGATCAAACGTTTGCTCACCTGATGTCACCACCTGCTCTACTTCCAGATACACCCGGTACGTTTTTTTTCTCAGTTCAGGCTGGCTTACTACTTGGGCAATGTAGTAGTCGGATGAGTCGCTATGATTAAGTAAATGATCCGATGCGTTCGTCTGGTCGTGTTGCTGCGTTCTTATAATACCAACTGATACTAAAGCAATCATCGCCAAAATCCCTCCCCAAAAATGGTAGCGGGAAAAAGCAGACTTAGGCAGAAAGAAAGCGAATCCAGTATAGCCTAGGAAAACCAATGCTAATACGATAATAGCTCCAGTGTAATTTATATAATGAGCTATCCCAATCCCTAGCATCAGAAAAGGAGTAAAACGCAAGAATGGATACGGTGCCCAACGGAACATTGGGTAAAAGTACCGCCAATCTACTCGTTTTACTGACCGAAAATCACCTAAGCTGTATTCTGTAAGATTAAACTGATTTTTATTCAGCCTCCAATACCACTTTCAACTCCTTGTCCTGAGAGGAAGGTTCGTAGGCAATACGCCGGAAACAGAAATACTGAAGATTATACTTATTTCCCGTAGAAGAGGTAAAACCCCAAATCACCTCAGTGTTCCCATTGAAAATATCCTCGATGAGATTTTGGCTACCTTGGTAAACAATGGTGTTGTCTAGCCGGACAATGATTTCATAAGTCTGAGGGTTCCAGCTAAACCGGAAATTGTGCATCTGGTCATCTTCCAGATTAAACTGTTGGTCATCGTTGTTCCAATATTCAGTATGGTAACTACTACCGTTTACTAAATAGGCTACATGATCGCTGAAAGGGTCATTCTGAAACTCATTCTGATAGGTATCAAACTCTACTGCCACTGACGGAGCAATAAAGTTACCCGATACAAAGTTAGGATTGAACCTTCCGTAACCAAGCCCTTCTCCAAAGGTGCCAAATGCCTGAAACTCCCGTGGGTCATCATGAATGACAAAAGTGATTCCGTCAGCTCCTAGCTCATCTTTATCGCCTAGGTAGATATCAAATTCAATTTCAAAATACTCGCGCAGATCTAACTTATTGGTACTATAAGCAATGCCTTCGGCGTAGCGCTCATTCGGAGTTAGCATAATACATCCCGAAGGCATATAGTCAGCTGTGCCCAGAAGTTCAAACTGAGCCATTGTTGTATGACTTACCATACTAGCTAAGAAGAGAATAATGTATCGGAGCATAGGCTGATTATGTGAAGGTTCTTAATCAGGAAGTTAATAAATATTTAGCTAATGAAGCGATTTAAAGTTTTACGAGTTTTTTGATCCAAGCGTGAATGCAAAAC
>ERZ1740060.44-NODE-44-length-121841-cov-5.822484_pt1 | contig 121841 bp, 129 predicted proteins | sample MGYA00581743_ERZ1740060 | MGnify/ENA primary metagenome ERZ1740060 (study PRJEB43018, sample SAMN04849235) | marine metagenome | isolation source: floating plastic debris | place: Pacific Ocean | collected 2008-08-27 | study: EMG produced TPA metagenomics...
GCGCCTGCGACTCCGCGACGCCCTGCAAGGTCTCGGCGTTGTTTTCGTGACCATCACGCTCCTGCCCCTCATCGTCTCGGTGGTGAGCCCGAGCGCCTTGGCCCGACGGATGTTCAAAGGAAAGATACGCGCTCTCGTTTATGAAGACCTCCAGCTGAATCCCGCGCTCCAGCATGGGAACTGCCCCGTCGGAGGCCTGCACGTCTCCGACCGAAAGGCTAAGAGATCCGAACAACACAAAGGCAACACTGGCCGTCAAGCCAGCGGTACGAACGCAATCTCCAATTGACATCGGGACCTCCTTGTGGCGGTAAAGCGCACCATGCGCCAGGAAAGCATCTTGAGCAAAGCCTATGATCTCGCTGTGACGTCGCTCACAGCGGCACTGATGCTGCCTGCACCAAGGGTTTTTGGCGCAACCAAGACCACCACAACCACAAAGACGACCGAGCTTTAACCAGCCCGTCCCTTCCGCGCGTTCGGCCAAACCGCCCGACCCGGACCTGGGAGGGGCGACCTGCGGTTGTGCCGTTAGGCACAGAGTAGAGAAAAAATGGCTGACTTGCGCTCATTGCGCAGTTGAGACACACACGGGCAGCTAAAGAAGGAACTTCCCCATGGGGTTTACCGTTGCAGTCGTCGGCGCGACCGGCAATGTGGGCCGTGAGGCTCTAGAGATACTTGCTGAACGCGGCTTTCCCGCCGACACCGTCATCCCCGTCGCTTCTCGCCGCAGTGCCGGCCAGGATGCCTATTTCGGCGACCAAAAGCTGAAAGTGCAGGCGCTGGAGAATACCGATTTCTCCAATATCGACATCGCCATCATGTCCGCCGGCGGTTCGATTTCGAAGGAATGGGCGCCGAAGATCGGCGCTGCGGGCTGCGTTGTCATCGACAACTCGTCCGCCTGGCGCATGGACAGCCAGGTGCCCCTCATCGTGCCGGAAGTGAACGCCGACGCAATTGACGGATTTCGACAGAGGAACATCATCGCCAACCCCAACTGCTCAACGATCCAGTTGGTCGTGGCGCTGAAGCCGCTGCACGACGCAGCGACGATCAAGCGCGTGGTTGTGGCGACCTATCAGTCGACCTCTGGCGCCGGCAAAGACGCGATGGACGAGCTCTTCAACCAGACGAAGGCTGTCTATCAGGCTGGAGAGATCGCGCCAGAGAAGTTCACCAAGCGCATCGCCTTCAACGCCATTCCGCACATCGACGTGTTCATGGAAGACGGCTACACGAAGGAAGAGTGGAAAATGATGGCGGAGACCAAGAAGATCTTGGACCCAGCCATCAAGCTAACCTCGACATGCGTGCGCATCCCGGTGTTTGTCTCGCATTCCGAAGCTGTAAATGTTGAGTTTGAAAACCCCATCACAGCCGAAGAAGCGCGGAGCATTCTGCGCAATGCGCCCGGCGTGCTTTTGATCGATAAGCACGAAGATGGCGGCTACATCACTCCGCATGAAGCGGCCGGCGAAGACGCCACCTATGTCTCCCGCGTGCGCGAGGACATCACGGTCGAAAACGGCCTCTCTTTCTGGTGCGTGTCGGACAATCTGCGCAAGGGCGCGGCTCTCAACACGGTGCAGATCGCCGAAGTCCTGGTGAACCGTGGGCTGATCACGCCCAAGCAGCAGGCAGCTTGATGACCGATCAGGATAGGGGCGCGGACGTAACGCTGCGCCCCTTCCATGACGATGATGTTGGATTGCTGGGCGTGCTGTTCGGCGCAGGCCGAGCATCCATGGAGCTCTTTGAAGAGCCCTACACGACTGGCGAGCATATCGGTTACATCGCCGGCTTGTCGGTCGGCTGCGTCATCACGGTGGCGGAGAAGGGCGGCGCGCCGGTCGGCTTCCTAAGCTATGCGAAGAAGCCCAACGACAAGGCTGGCTTGATCAGCCACATCTTTGTCGACCCAAAACATCAACACCAGGGCATTGGTCGCCTGCTCCTACGCGATGCACTCGCCCGTTTTCCTCGACCCTTGGAACTCTGGTGCTTTGAAGCCAACACCAGAGCCCGCGCGCTCTATGAGACCGAGGGTTTCGTCGCCGCAGAGCGGACCGATGGCAGCAACAATGACGAGAAGCTACCCGACATTCGCTACGAACTGCGCTGAGCGGACCAAACGACCGTTTCAGTGAAACCGCACCGCTGTGATCCGTACCTGATAGAACGGGAAATAGTCGGGCGTTCCAAAGAAGTTTCCACCGTCAACACGCGTTGGGATGGTGACGCCATCAAAGGTTTGAAACACCGACGGTTCGCCGCCAAAGGGCTGAAGCTGGAAGCGCTTGTCCGGGTTGGCGTCGCTCCAACGCTGAAACACCACATGGGCCGGCGCGCCCTCTTCATTTAAATGGATGTCGAAGGCCTGCTCGAAACCATGGGCCTCCAGCGTCACACGCGCGCTGTCGGGACCGAGCTCCTCCCAGTGCACGCCGGGACCAGGCATTAGAGTCGTCGGCAACCAAAAGATCGCCTCGGACCCATAACGCCCGAACGACGACCTCGCGTGATCGTCGTTGAGGCCGGCACGCACCACGGGCGCCAGCCCGGCCAACCAAAACCGTGTCCAGCTCCCATCACTGTGGGCTGCATCGGACCCAACAAGCCGCACAGGACCGCGGCGCGCGGCAACCTGCCAGACAAACCCCTCGGGCAGCGCCAGCACCTGGCGCGCCTGCATGGCCATCCAGTTGGGTTGGTGAGCAGTGCCGTTGCTAAGGCGCCCTTCCATCTGAAGATCGACGACACGATAGAGCGGGGTGCCGGGAGCGATGGCAAAGGTGAGGAAGCGCCGTGCTGGCTCTGGCAGATCAGCAATCATCGCGTGATCGAACAAGGGCAGGTTTGTCAACGCGGATGCGATCAGCGCATCCATAATAACATTTTCGGCCCTTTTGTCTGACCATCGCCAGACGGCCAGCCCCGCAACCACTAGCCCGATGGCAACAAGCAGAACGATCCCAACTGTGATGACGGCGTGTGGCACGAAACAACCCCTTGCGGACGGTTCCATGCCACCAATGACGCCATGGATGTGTTGCGATCGGTCAACACGGCAAAAGTTGGGGGATCAACTGTCCTGCCGAGACCAGCCTTCGACCTCCATCTTGCGGTAGAAATCGACCAACTGCTTACCGCGTTCCGGCTTAAAGCGTGTGCCATCGACGAGGGGATTGATGATCCGGTCTACTCGGAACCCGCGGAAGTCGTCCCGGAGTTCGCACCAGGCGAGCAGCGTCCAGACCTTGCCCCAGAAATAGAGACCCAAGGGTCGGATCGTGCGCTGTGAGGCGTCACCCTTCGCGTCTCTGTAATCCATCGTCAGCTTTTCGGACCGATCGATGGACCGGTCCAGAAGATCCAGCGTCTCGCGCTGCGCTTCGGCAAACTCAAAACTCGGCGCAAAGATGGCCGTCGCCTCCACAGTCGGACGCTTAGCATCGGGCAGGACGGCACCGATTTTCACCAGCGCCTCCTCGGCCGCCCGTGCCATGGAAAGACCGCCCCAGGCGCGAACCATGCGAGCCCCTGCGACCAGAGAGGCAATCTCATCGCGGGTAAACATGAGCGGCGGAAGATCGTAGCCGTCACGCATGAGATAGCCGACGCCGGCCTCCCCCTCCACCGGCACACCCGACCCCTGAAGATCGGCGATATCGCGGTAGATCGTGCGCTCAGATACTTCCAGCTTGTCGGCAAGCAACCGCGCGGTGACCAACCGGCCACCGCGCAGAAGCTGGACGATTTGAAACAGCCTGTCGGCGCGTCGCATGCGAACTAGCTCTTAAAAACGAACCAACCGATAGAATTGCCATCTGGATCGGTGGAGTAGATGAAAGAACCACTTGGTATGTCGATCGCTGGAGACAATACCTTACCACCAGCTTCGACAATCCGGTCGGCGGTTGCCTCCAAATCGTCGGGCGCAAGAAGATGGACGGTCGGGCCAATATTGCCGATCGACGGTTTGCCCGGATAGATGTGGGCCGAGATGCCGCTGTTTGGATCGGCCGTCGGCAGCATGATCATCGGGTTGGGCTCGCCATCTTGGATGGTGAGGTTCGTCTTCAGCACGGCACCATAGAAGATGCGCGCGGCCTCAAGATCGGAGACCGGAATTTCGGCCCAAACGAGCTGGTGGGCAGGGGCTACCATGGCGTGATCCTCATCAATGTCAGTTGCGATGAGCGAACCATTGCACACCCCTCCTGACAGCCTTCTGTCAGGAGTGTGCAGGAAATCCCATAAGCCTCACTGTGCGAGGCATGCAGGACCATCAGGCGCGACGACCGCCACGGTTCAGAGAAAGCGAAACCACCAACAAACCGGCAGCCGCCATCGACAACCAGGTTAGCCGATCATCAAACAGCACATGGCCGATCAGGGCTGCGAAGACCATGGCGATGTAGTTGGCAATCGACATGAAGGTCGCGCCATAGTCGCGCGTGATTTTCAAGTAGACCAGCAGCGCACCAGTCTCAAAAAGCACAATGCCCAACATGGCCGGTAGGTTGCGCGTCGCCAAAGGCCAATCGTCCACCGCGCCGGTGACTATGCTGCCCGCCAGCACAGCAATCGACAAAAGAAGCCCCTGGGCGCAGGCTACCTGAAGCGCGTCGACGCCCTTTGGCCAACGCGAGGCCACGAAAAGGCTGTTGCCGGCGTAAAATACCGGAATGCACAAGGCGATCAAAACCCACAGCCAGGACGTGCCGGACAGAGCGGCCGACTGGGTCGTGTCCCAAGCAATGAGCAAGGCGACGCAGAAGCCCAAGCCGATGGCGGCATACTGCCGAGGTTGCGGCCGTTCGATCCCGAGGACCGCCCCGGCCAGGACGGTCATGATCGGCATGGTGGAGATGATCACGAGAAGCACGAACAGCGCCAGATGCGGAGCCGCCAAGCTCTCCAGAATGAAAGGCAGGACAAAGCCAAACAGTCCGGTCAGGCCATAAAAGGTGACGGCGTCACGCCGCAAGGGCGGCCACGAGTCACGGAAGGCTGACAGCGCGCTGAATACAATCGCAATGCCCAAAACGGAGACCGGAACAACCACATGCACCGGCACACCCGACAGACCAGCAGCTTTGATCGCAGCAAGCCGACCGCTCCACAGAAAACCAAGCAGGATCAACAGCGCGATCTTCAGAAGGTCGGTCCAATCCTTTGCGCTGGCGCGATAAAGCTCACGAAAAATGCTCCGCGCGGATAACCTCAACGTCCGACACCGTGATGATGCCGACCTGGCGTTTCACCAGAGCGTAGATGCGCTCCAACAGCGTTTCCACGCGGTGCTCGCTGGTCACGACGATCACCATGGCCATGTGACCGGTATCGCCGATCATCGCATCACGGCTCCATTCGCCCTCCATGCCGCGGCCGGCCATCATGGGCATGACCGAATACCCAGACGACCCGGTTTCATCGATGATCTCGACCACACGCCGCAAAACAGGCAGCTCAACGATGATCTCAATGCGCTTTTTCTTGTGGGTTTTCATAGCTGGCCTCAACCGGCAAGGAAGGTGCCCAACGCCGCATAGAGCGGAATGCCGAGCGTGAGATTGAAGGGGAACGTAATCCCAAGCGACAGCGTGAGATAGATGGCCGGCTTGGCGTCTGGCAGGGCGACACGCATCGCCGCCGGAACCGCGATGTAAGAGGCCGAGGCCGCAAGCGTAATCAGCAGCGCGGCACCGCCGGCTTGCAGCCCAATGATCCACGCCACCGGCATCGCCATGACCGCGCCGATCAATGGCATGGTGAGCCCGAAGACGACCAGCCGCCAATCCAGAAGCTTGGCGCCCTGCCTGAGGCCACGACCAGCCACGACACCCATGTCGAGCAGGAACAAGCACAACACGCCTTGGAACGGATCGACAATGAAGGGCGCAATGCGTTCCAAACCCTCTTCACCGGTGATCCAGCCGATAACAAACGCGCCGACCAAAACCACAACCGATCCGTTGAGCATGATCTCGCGCATCAACGCTTTGCGCGTGCCGTCATCTTGCTCAACTGGGCCGCCGTTTTCTTGCCGCTCCTTGCCGCCGAACCGAACTGCCATCCAAAGGGCTGTCAGGATAGCTGGCGTTTCCATCACGGCGGCAACTGCCACAATGTAGCCTTCCGCTTGAAGGCCCAGCGACCGCACGGCTTGGGTCGCGGCGACCAGCGTAACGATGGATATCGAGCCATAGTGGGCAGCGACCGCGGCCGCATCGGTTGTTCCCAGCCGCGATAAGCTGCGCAGATAGAAAAAGGCTGTCAGTGGAATGAGCGCCGAAAGCACAGCGCCACCGATCAGCGCCATGATGAGCCCGGTGTCGAAACCGAACTTGGCAACCTCAACGCCGCCTTTGAAGCCGATAGCAATCATCAGATAGATCGCCAGCGTCTTCGCGACGGCTTCGGGAATAGCGAGATCAGATCGCGCGAGCGAGGCTGCCAGACCGAGCGCGAAGAAAAGCACCGGCGGCGACAGAATGTTGTCGAGCGCGAGAGAAAGCGTTCCGTCCAAGAGCAGGCCTTTCTATGCGGGAGGCTCCACCGGTTGATCACCAGCAGGCAAGACAGGCGGCGTCAGGCCCAGATCGCGACCTCCAGCCCATGGCGGTCGTGTTCGGGGGTGTCGGGGTGGCACACCGCCGCGCCGCGCGTCAACCGCTCCGCCACAAGCCAACAGACAGAGGCGTCGAGTACATCATCTTCGCCGACACCGCTCGGCGGCTTGGGGGTGAGAAAAGATGCCGACACGCCGTACCGTGCGAGAAGCGCCCGACGCTCCTCCATGCCGGCAGGGTTGACCCGGCCTTTGATCTTCTTGGGCAACGTCATGGCTGAACCGCCATTGAGCACAGTGAAAGCAACCTCTGGATGGCTCTCCTTAACGATGGTGCGCAGGGCAGCGTCCTCGCACAGAAGGCCGTCGATCTCCAGAATCTTGGGGAACAGATAGAAAGCCTGGATCGACAAGCCCTTGGGCGGACCGGACAGCGTTTTGGCCAAGGCGCTGATCTTCGCGTGCAAGGCGCGATCCTCTCCCGCCTTCCCCGTGATCAGGCTCCCCATCTCAACCGCGGCACGTCCGGGAATGGCAAACACGCTGGACTGGCGTTGCCCAAGCATGGGCCGGACTGCTTTTTCCGGTGCCCTCCCACCGCCGGCGATACGATCCGGCAGGCCGATCGGCATATCGACAGCAATCGCAGCTGCTGGCAGGCCGGCGACCAGATCACCGAAACTTGGAAACACAGACAAGGACAAATCATCGGGCCGAGACCCTGAAACCGCCACCCAGCCGGCACGGCAGCCATCAACACCGACACAGGCCTTCCTGTCAGGCACGGCGTCGAAGTGCGCCCATCTGGCGCGCCTGGACCATGGCCATGGGCGAGACGAGACTTGCCTGCTCGCGCGCCAAAAGAAGTTCGCTGCTGCCAGCTTTCACCGAACGGGCGACAATCTCCAGGACAGAGGAAGCTGCCTTTTGCATGGCCGTTTCAAGCGACATGCCCAGCGCCTGCCTGGCAACGATAAGGGCAGCAAAGAGATCGCCCGTCCCATACGGCGCGCCGGGTACCATACCATGCTCGACCAACAGTGCGGAGGTTTCGTCGGCCAGCAACACACCGGTTGAGTCGCGCATCAAGCCAAAAGCAGACGTAATGATGCATGTCTTGACTGGCAAAGACCGCGCGATCTCAAGCAGCGCCGTATTATCCTCAGCCGGGTCAGCGCCAGCGAACATCGCTGCCTCAAAACGATTGGGCGTGGCAAGGTCAGCCCGGGGCAAAAGCTTCTCCCGCAGAGCCGCAATCTCCTCGCTGGGCATATAGCTCCCTTGTCTGTCAGCACTGACCGGGTCGACGTCCACCCGGATGTCAGGATTCCCTTCGCGCATGCGGTCATTGGCATTGCAGGCAGCTTCCACCTGCGCTGAACTGGCGAAGTAGCCGGTAAGCACGGTGCCAACTTCGCCGATCACCGGTGAGTTCACCAGCGCATCAAGACTGTCGGCAAAGACCTTCTCATCGGTTGGCGCACGCGGTGGCAATCCCAGCGTTTTGGCATGGCCGGGATGCCAGGGCATCCAGATTGTCGGCACTTTCCAAACAGGTACGCCCAGCCGCTCAATGGAAAACCCTACAGCGCGCAGGCCGACCGACCCACGTGCAACTTGAGATGACAGGGCAAGAACGGCTTTTGGGGCAGCCTGGGAGGGAGGATTGTCAGTCATGGCCGGCTCTTGCCATAGGGCACGACGAATGACCACCTCGGCAGCTAACCAGACCAAGTGTATTGCGGTGCAGCAAGCATCAGAAGGCGCAATTCCATGACCCTTGCCGATCCCCGCCCTTTAAGAACCGTTCTTTACATGCCCGGGTCCAACGCTCGTGCGCTTGAAAAGGCACGATCCCTGCCGTGTGATGGCGTGATCCTTGATCTTGAGGATGCCGTGGCACCCGAGGCCAAATCCGACGCAAGGACTCTCATTGCTGACGCACTAAAGGCCGGTGGCTACGGCCATCGCATGATGATCCTACGGGTGAATGCAGCGGGCACAGAATGGCACGAGGACGACATGGCATTGGCCGCAGATGTTGGCGCCCACGCCGTCCTTCTGCCCAAGATCAACAGCGATGACGACGTCGCAGCTGCCCGCACCAAGCTGCCCGATGCAACACTTTGGGCAATGATGGAAACGCCATTGGCGATGCTGAACGCTGGTGCCATCGCCGCTGGAGGTCAGAGCGACGGCAAGGGTCTCTCGGCTTTCGTGATGGGAACCAATGACCTTGCCAAGGACACCGGCGCCAGACTGATCCCGGGTCGCGCGCCCATGCTCGCTTGGCTATCGACCTGTGTTGCTGCTGCTCGCGCCCATGGGCTCAACATCCTCGACGGTGTCTTCAACGACATCGCCAACGCCGATGGCTTCCTCGCCGAATGCGAGCAGGGGCGCGATCTGGGCATGGACGGCAAAACGGTCATCCATCCCAAACAGCTCGAACCCTGCAACACGGTTTTCGCGCCATCGGAAGACGAGGTTGCCTTCGCCCGGGCCGTTATGGCGGCCTTTGCCTTGCCAGAGAATGCCGACAAGGGTGCCTTGCGCCTGGAGGGCAAAATGGTGGAACGCTTGCACGCGCAGATGGCCGCACGGACCGTCGCCATGGCCGACGCCATCGCAGCGCAGGAACAGGGATAACGACGATGCAGCTCTATCGCCTTCTAACGGCAGTCGATGAGGGAGATGCCTTCTGCCGCAAAGTGACCCGCGCCCTCAACGATGGCTGGACACTCTATGGCAGCCCCACAATCAGCGTGGACCCGACCACAGGCAAAACGATCTGCGCCCAAGGGGTCACAAAAGTGCAGGATGGCCATTACAGCGAAAAGGAACGCCTATCCCAGCAGACAGGCAAGGGCGACGGTTAGGCCGCTTCAGTCGCCGACGCGTGGATGGCAAGGGCGTGGACAGAGGTCACCAGCTCGTCCGACAGCACATCATTGATCATGCGGTGCACCTCCAACCGGCTTTTCCCGGCAAAGGCGGTCGCAACGATGTAGACCCGAAAATGGGTCTCCCCGCCCGGGCGCCAACCCGAGTGGCCCTCATGCTGACTGGACTCATCACGCACTTCGAGTGCCTCCGGCCGAAAGGCCAGCTTTAACTTCGCTTCGATGACCGATTGAACTGACATTGCCTTTACCTTGCTGGCCGCAAGGCACGCAGGGTGCCACCGCCATTGACTGCAAGGACCATGACTACGGACAGGTTCTGTCAGGAACAACAGTCGCAAGGGTATAAATCGGATGCCTTTTCGGGCGAATTGCGCCTTAGGGAAGTCCCGTAAGTCCAGCGCGAAAGGCCGTCGCCATGATCATACCCAATCTGCTCGTCACCGACATGGGGGCCTCGATTGCCTTTTACCGCGACACCTTAGGTTTCGAGCTGACGATGGCCCTAGATGCAGACCGTGAGATGCACACCGATCCCGAAGGCAAGGCGATCGTTTTTGCCACCCTTGCGTGGAAGGAAGCCCAGCTGATGCTTCAAACAGCAGCGAGCCTTGCCGATGATCTAGACCTATTCACGCCGGCCTCACAGCCGGCGGCAAGTGGAACAATCTACCTGCGCGGCTTCGATCCAGACACGATCGACCGCGACGCACTTGGAGACGCCGTTCTCAAAGCGCCGTTCCTTCAATGGTACGGCATGAAAGAGCTCTACCTGAAGGACCCCAATGGCTATGTTCTCTGCCTCGGGATCCCAGGAGGGGCGCCGCCAGCCTGAACAAAAGGCAACGTGATGCCGCCCGTTAGGCCGCACGGATCACATCAAGGAAGGTGCGAATGCTGGTCCGCATGGCATCGGCCTTTTCATTGAGCACGTTCGATGCCTGAAGCACCTGAACCGAAGCAGCACCGGTGTCAGAGGCAGCGTCACTCACACCGCTTATGGTCCGTGAGACTTCCTCACTGCCGTCAGCAACATCTTGAACCGAGCGCGCAATATCTTGCGTGGCTGCACTTTGTTCCTCGACGGCCGCTGCGATAGCCGACGACACCTCGTCCATTTCCGAGATACGCTCGGTAATGGACCGGATCGAGTCGACCGATGTCGCTGTGGCCACCTGAATGGCCTCGACCTGCGAGCCAATTTCATCGGTCGCGCGGGCGGTCTGCGAGGCAAGGCTTTTCACCTCCGAAGCGACGACAGCAAAGCCCTTGCCGGCATCACCGGCACGCGCCGCCTCAATCGTTGCGTTGAGCGCCAACAGGTTCGTCTGCTCGGCAATCTCAGAGATCAGCTTGATGACCTCGCCAATGCCCTCAGCTGAGGTGTTCAGCTGATTGACCTTATCCTGCGCGCCCTGGGCATCGGTCACCGCCGTTTGCGACATGCTGGTCGACTGACCCACCTGCTGACCGATTTCCGCAATAGAGGCTGTCAGCTCTTCAGCCGCTCCGGCGACGGTCTGGACGCTTTGCGATGTCTCCTGCGAGGCAGCTGCTACCGTTTGCGCCTGCACCTTGGATTCTTCAGCCGCCGCCGACAAAGTCTCCGCCGACTGCTGCATTTCGCCGGCAGCCCTGGTCACTGTTTCAATCAGGTCGCGGCTATCTGTATCGAACGTCGCGATGGCAGCTTCCACCCGTTCCTGACGTTCCAAGCGCTTGGCTTGCTCAGCCTCACGTTCAGCACGCAGACGGTCGCCCTCTTCCATACCTTGTTTAAAGACGTCGACAGCGCGCGCCATTGAGCCCAGTTCATCCTTGCGCGCGAGCGCCGGTACTTGAACCGAGTAGTCGCGCTCGCGTAGCCGATCCATGACGCCGGTAAGGCCCAAAATAGGCCGGGAAATCGATGTGGCGAGCACCAGACCAAAACTGGCGGCCAGAACAACGCCGGCCAGTCCAACGGCAACGGCCATCATCTTTTGATTGACGAAACTCTCGCTGAGTGCCGGTCCGATCGTGTCCTGGTAGGCGCGTTGTGCCTGAGCAAGTTCGAGTGCTGCAGCTAGCGCGCTGTCGCCAATGTCCTGCAAATCCTCTGCATAAATGCGATCGCGGGCAACAACGAGTGTGCTGACATGCTCCAGAGCTGCACCATAGGCAGCAACCTGGGTTTCGACCTCTTCAATGAGCGTCCGCTGCGCCAACGTCGTCAGGCTCGCGCCCAGTTGCGCGACCGTTTCCTGCATCACCGCCAGCTCATTGCGGAAGCGAACCATCTGGGAATCATCACCAGCATTGAGGTAGCGGTTGCTGTAAACCCGCGCCAACAAAAGATGTTGGATGGCTTCGGTTACAAGAGTACTCGCCTCTGGGCTTTGATCGGCAATAATAAGTTCATTGATCTGGGTAAGGGCAACGCGGGCCGCTGTCGCGCTCGGAAAAAGATCCTCAACGACGGCGGTGTCGAGCTCTTGCTGGATCGCCTTGGCGCGCATCGCAGCGTCGCGGTAGATATAGGCCTGCTCCAGCTTGCTGCGAAACTCATCGGCAAGCTCCGGCGCGCGCTCAGCAACCTCATCAACGATCTCTTCAAGAACAACCAGTTGGTCGTCCATCATCGGGACCGCGCTATCAACCAAGCCGCCTCGGAACTGCTTCACTTCCAAGCGCATGCGCAGCACGGCAGTCGTCGCATCAGTGCTCGATGCAGAGGCAAGAGCGGCGGAGCGGTAGGACATAAAAGCGGCAGAGTTGCTGAACCCGGCCCAAATCGCATAGCCGGCTAGAAGACCGGCAATGATGACGCACACACCGAACCCGAAATAGAGCTTGTTCCTAAGCGATAACGACATCATTGCGTCATGCCTCCAGTCTTTGCTTGGCGCGGCGCAAACTGGCCGACCGTCAACGACTAGAGATGGCAAGGCGTAGTTAATAGTGTGTGAGGATGACCTGTTATATTTGGAATAAGTGATTAGATTTATGCGCAAACAGCGAAATCATAGATCAAATCAAATAGAACAGATAACACAACTAATAATTGTATTATCGAGAACATCAAAACTCCGTCAAAGCGCAACTGACGCTAGGTTCGACGCACTGAAAAACTGTTTCCTGGCGCAACAATACAATTAAAAGTTGTGCCTCCGGCATTGACTTTCCTCGTTACGATCGGCAGGACGGCTTGCCGCCAAGCCAGCGGGCGACACGGCACGATCGACCTGCTATGAAGCGACAGCTTTGACAGATCAGCCCCTTGTACGCTGATCGCCGACCCCCATAATGCGCTCCATGACATCTGACTCTCCCCTCTTCGATTCCATTCGCATCAAACCGCGTGGCGGCAAAAAGGGCTCCGGCCGGCGTGCAGAGCCCAAAAAGCCAGCCACCCGTGTGTGCGAATGGGAAGGATGCGAAAAAAAGGCCGAACACCGCGCTCCCAAAGGCCGCAACCAGGAAGGCGAATTCCACTGGTTCTGTCTGGAGCACGTGCAGGCCTACAACAAGGAATACAACTACTTCTCGGGCATGAACGATGACGACCTGTCATCCTATCAAAAGGCGTCCATGACCGGCCACCGCCCGACATGGCAGTGGGGCCATAACGGCAAGGCCGAAAAGGTGCGCAAGAGGACGGGCCCACGGCCAACCGCATCAGGCAAACCAAGACGTCCATGGGCTGATGACGGAGCTGATCCATTTGGCCTATTCGGCGAAGCTGGAGAAACGAAGCGTCAGGCGCCCAAACGCTCGGTTGGCAACGCTGCTCGCAAGAGCTTTTCGACGTTGGGCCTCGACGTCGATGCCGATGCCGACACAATTAAGGCTCGCTTCAAGGACCTGGCCAAACGCCTTCACCCTGACCTTAACAAGGGCGATCGCGCATCAGAAGATCGCCTTCGAGACGTGATTCAGGCTTACAACACCTTGAAAGCGTCCGGCTTCTGCTAGACAACGCCCTCTGGGCCGCGCTTGGCGCACCCATCTCCCATTTGTTTGCAAGGATTGCCACCGCATGACGCTTGCTGCCCCTGTCAACTCGGCCAACGACGCCGCCATACCAACCATGCCGATTGATGCCCGCAAAGTGTTTGGCATCGATACGGATATGAAGGTTCTGGGCTTTACCGAGCCCGACGAGCATGTGCCGGACTTCGACCCGGACTATCTGTTCGACCGCGACACCACGCTGGCCATCCTTGCCGGCTTCATGCACAACCGACGCGTGATGGTGCAGGGCTACCACGGCACGGGCAAGTCCACGCATATCGAACAAGTCGCCGCGCGTTTGAACTGGCCTCTTGTCCGGGTGAACCTCGACAGCCACATTTCGCGTATCGACCTTGTCGGCAAGGATGCCATTGTCATCCGTGACGGGCTCCAGATCACCGAGTTTCGGGACGGCATTCTACCCTGGACACTGCAAACCAACACCGCGCTCGTATTCGACGAGTATGATGCCGGTCGCCCGGATGTGATGTTCGTGATCCAGCGCGTTCTAGAGGTTTCCGGCCGCCTGACCCTGCTTGATCAAATCCTGGTCATCCGTCCCCACCCATCCTTCCGTCTATTCTCTACCGCCAATACGATTGGTCTCGGTGATACCTCGGGCCTTTATCACGGCACCCAGCAGATCAACCAAGGTCAGATGGACCGCTGGTCGGTCGTCACCACGCTCAACTATCTGCCGCACGATCAGGAAGTTGGCATCGTGCTCGCCAAGGCACCCAGTTACAAGACGACGGAAGGTCGTGAGGCTGTCTCCAACATGGTGCGGCTTGCAGATCTTACCCGCAACGCCTTCATCAATGGCGACCTGTCGACCGTGATGAGCCCGCGCACAGTGATCACCTGGGCGCAGAACGCTGAAATCTTCGGCGGCATCGGCTTTGCCTTCCGCGTCACCTTCCTCAACAAATGCGATGAAACCGAGCGTCCGCTGGTCGCCGAGTTCTACCAGCGCTGTTTTGGTGAAGACATTCCCGACTCCGCGCTCAACGTTGCGCTGAGCTAGATCGAGATCAGGAGCACGCATGGCCGACGCGCGCCATCGACCCGGCTCCAATCAGCGTGGCGGATCACGCTCCGCCGCGCATAACGAGCCGCTGAAAAAAGCTGTTTCCGGCTGCCTGAAAGCCATTGCCGGCCGCGATGATGTGGAAATCACCTTCGCGGCGGATCGGCCCGTCCTTGCCGGCACGTCAGCTCGTCTTCCTGAGCCTCCTCGCCGCATGACCGCCGAAGACGGCGCAATCCTGCGTGGCCTTTCCGATGCCATGGCGCTGCGGCTCGCCTGCCACGATACCAAGCTGCACAAACAACTCGCGCCCGAAGGGCAAGCTGCGCGCGCGCTCTACGATGCGGTTGAGCAAGCGCGGGTGGAAGCCATCGGCGCTGGCCGCATGCAAGGGGTTCGCGGCAACCTCGCGGCCATGCTGGAAGACAAGTACCACCGCGGCAATTTCGAAGAGATCACCGACAAGGCCGACGCCCCGCTTGAGGATGCTGTCTCGCTGATGGTGCGCGAGCGCTTGGCCGGTTTACCTGTGCCGAAGAGCGCGCAGAAGATCGTCGATGTCTGGCGCAAGGATGTCGAAGACAAGGCCGGCAAGGACCTGAAAAACCTCGCCGATGTCGTGGACGATCAGGAGGGTTTTGCCCGCGCCATGCGCAACCTGCTGGTTTCGCTCGACATGGCCGATGAGCTCGCACCCGATCCAACTGACTTTGACGATGAGGATGAAGATTCTGACGTCAATGATGACGGGGAAACCGACGAGCACGATGACGACGAGACCTCCGGCGATGAGATGACCGGGTCCATGGAGGCCGAGGCAGCCGAGTCTGGTGAGGACGACGAAGCCGGTGAAAGCGAAGCGTCTGAGGAAACAGTCGCCGAAATGTCCGAAGGCGATGCGCCGGATGATGCCGAAGAGTCCGGGCCACCTCAAAACCAGCGCCAGAATGAGGGCTTCCTGGAGCCACTCACCGACTACAAAGCCTACACTGACAAGTTTGATGAGGTGATTGCCGTCGAAGAACTCTGCGATGCCGCCGAGCTCGACCGCCTGCGCGCTTTCCTCGACAAACAGTTGCAAAACCTGGCGGGGGCCGTTGCTCGTCTAGCCAATCGCCTGCAACGCCGATTGATGGCGCAACAGAACCGTGGCTGGGACTTCGATCTGGAAGAGGGCCTGCTCGACACCGCGCGCCTGACGCGTGTTGTGACCGACCCCATGCAGCCGCTTGCCTTTAAGATGGAGCAGGACACCGAGTTCCGAGACACCGTCGTAACGCTGTTGATCGACAATTCTGGCTCCATGCGCGGGCGTCCAATCACGGTCGCGGCCACCTGTGCCGACATTCTTGCCCGCACCCTGGAACGCTGCGGCGTGAAGGTAGAGATTCTCGGCTTCACCACCCGCGCCTGGAAGGGCGGGCAGTCCCGCGAATCTTGGCTCAATGCCGGCAAACCGGCGACCCCGGGCCGCCTCAACGATCTGCGCCACATTATATACAAGGCTGCCGACGAACCCTGGCGCCGCGCCAAGCGCAACCTCGGCCTGATGATGCGCGAGGGCTTGCTCAAGGAAAACATTGACGGCGAAGCGTTGGAGTGGGCCCACAACCGCCTGCTTGGACGTCCCGAGCAGCGCCGGATCCTGATGGTCATTTCCGATGGCGCGCCGGTCGATGATTCCACCCTGTCGGTGAACACCGGCAACTATCTGGAGCGTCATTTGCGCCATGTGATCGACCAGATCGAAACGCGCTCGCCCGTCGACCTCATCGCCATCGGTATCGGGCACGACGTCACCCGCTATTACCGCCGCGCCGTGACCATCGTGGATGCCGAAGAACTTGCAGGCGCCATGACCGATCAACTGGCTGCTCTGTTCGACGATGAGCCAGCCGGCGTGCAGCGTATGGCCCGGCCACGCGGTCCGGGGCGCAAGGTTGCCTAAACGCTTGGCTGCATGGGCCTTGGCAGCCTTTGCGTGTTTGCCAATCCCAGCCATCGCCAATGACCCGCTAAGTGTCTCGGCATCCGCGCTGCCGGTCTTTGAGCGCTCCAATCCGGACAATCAGTTTGATGTGCTGACCTATCTTGGCGGCCTGGTGCTGAACAGCCCCGATCGACGCTTCGAGGCACTCTCTGGCCTCGCCATGGTGGACGACCTCCTGATCATGGTGACCGATGAAGGTCACTGGGTCACGGCCAGGCTTTTGAGCACCCCCAATGGCGCACCGGCAGATATCGCGGATGCTCGCATAGGCCCTCTCCTCAACACCGATGGCGGGCCGATGCTGAACAAGCGCTTGGCCGACGCCGAGGCGGTGACGCTGCTTGGGGACAGAGTTTGGGTGACCTCGGAGCGCAACCAGCCGATCCGAAGCTATCGATTGGAAAATGGCGCCTTAATCGGTTCAGCCGGCTTGCCTTTCGGCAATACCGCGCCCCTGCCTGGAAACCGCAATCAAGGCCTTGAGGCCATGGTGCACATGACCGAAGGACCACTGGCCGGCGAGACATTGGTGTTTCTGGAGGAACCGCCGCGTCGCGCCTCAGATCCGACGGCGCTACGGCTACGGTCGGACGGCAGCCATACGCCCTTCGCTGTCCGCCGCATGGATGGTTTTGCGATCACAGGTGCGGCTGAACTGCCTGGCGGCGATGTCGTGCTGGTCGAAAGGCACTTTTCCTGGGGCGACGGTCTGTACATGCGCCTGCGTTATCTGCCAGCAGACGAAATCGCTAATGGTGCTGTGCAGGGTCGACTAATGCTTCACGCCGATGGCGGTACGATCATCGACAATATGGAAGGGATCGCTGTCAGCGATCATCCAAACGGGCCGATCCTGACGATCATTTCCGATGACAACGGCAACTTCTTCCAGCGCACCATCCTGCTGCGCTTTCAGATCAAAGGCGATCTGAGCGACCTGCTCGTGCCTACGCAGCCAAGCCCGGTCGCGCGTCCAAACCTGTAGCGGCCAGGAGCAATCGATAGGGGAACAGCAAAACAGGGATCGCCATCAGCTTGATGGCAAGATCGCCCAATGCCCAGCTCACCCAGCGCGGCGCTTCGACGGCGAGCACGCCAAACAGTGGCGAGGCTTCGGTCGCGAACGCATCGCCAAAGCCAAACAGTGGCGTCGCAAAGGCCGCAAAAGCGATGGTGAAGAAGAGAGCGGTATCGACCATCGATCCGGCAAAAGAGGAAACAGCTGGTGGTTGCCACCAGGCAATCTTGTCGGGATCCCGGTTCATGCGCGCAAACAGCTGAACGTCCAGCATCTGGGCAATCAGAAACGCTGTTCCGGACGCAATCGCGATGCGCGGCGTTGCGAACACCATCGACAAAACAACGGCAATGGCAAAGCCGACCAGCACCACCTGCCGTGCCCGCACTGCACCGAGCGCCCGGTTGGCAAAGTCCGTTACCAAAAAGGCAAGCGGGAAGGTGAATGCCCCCCAGGTGAGAAGATCACCCAGCACCAACGACCCCAGCGATCCGCCAAGCGGATACTGAACCAAAACATTGGACAAAACGACGACAGCCGCCATGGCGACCATGGCGGCGACAAAGAAAACCGGACGCGTCATCGGATAAGCCTTAAGCGCTCTGCGCTTTCAGAACTTCTTTCTTCACCTTCAGCGCATTGGCCGAAAGCTCGGTGTCCCGCGCCTTTAACAGGAAGGCATCCAAACCACCGCGATGTTCCACCGAGCGCAGAGCGCTTGCGGTGATGCGCAGGCGCACCGTGCGGCCAAGCGCATCGGACACCAGCGAAACGGTGTTCAGGTTCGGCAGAAAGCGCCGACGGGTCTTGTTGTTGGCATGGCTGACATTGTTGCCAGTCTGCACGCCTTTGCCGGTCAGTTCACAACGACGGGCCATGATCGGTCATCCTTATTGGAGAGGCCCTTCTTGGCCTCGGCCTGGTTCCATGCAGATAGGCTTGTCGGTTGGGTGCTTGCGCGCCTCCCCGAGCGGAGCATCTGCCGCTGTTGGAAAGAGGCGTGTCTATAGGCATTCCTGCTGCCAATCGTCAAGGCGCTGCTTGCCCGCAAAAGCCCAAGAAGCAAGCGCCACATTCCTGCCCCAACACTGCCAACCTTGCAGGCATAACGGGATTGATCGCAATCACTAGGGTTAACGCATCGTCAATGGCTATCGCCTAGCGTTCCCCGCAAACGGCCATAAGGGCCGCCCGCAAGGACCAAGATCGTGACGAAAGTGCCTTCCTTACCCGCCAAGCGATTGACCAGGGGCCTGGTCACCGGTGCTCTGGCGCTAACCGTGGGCCTAGCAACCTGGATGGGGTCTGCCCGCCCGACGCAGGATAGCCTCAGCCTGATTTCCGGACCCTTGCCCGCTCAAGCTGCCATTTCGCAGCTTCGCGTTACCTATGCAGCGCGGCTCGCCGGCGTTCGAATTGGCACCGGCGTCTTCTCGGTCAACATGAATGGTGATCGCTACACGGCCAGCATTTCGGCCCGCACAAGCTCGGTCGGACGCCTGGTCAGCCAAGGCCAAGGCGAGGCCGTCGCGCGCGGAGTCTTCAGCCGCCGGTCAGCTGTGCCGGTGAGTTACGATTTGTCGGCGTCCGAAGAGGATCTCACCAACGTCGTGCGCATGCGCCTTTCGCGCGGCGACATCCGTGAACTGTCAGCCGAGCCGCCGCTTTCCGAACATCCCAATCGCGTGGCAGTCACCCGCCAGCACATTCGCGATGTTGTCGATCCTGTTTCAGCGCTCCTAATGCCGGTTCCCAACATCGAGAGCGCCGCTGGTCCTGCCGCCTGCGACCGCACGATACCGATGTTCGATGGACGCCAGCGTTATGACCTGGCGCTCAGCTTCGTGCGCATGGAAGACGTTCAATTTGGCAACGGCCAGGCCGCAGTCTGCCGCCTGCGTTACCAGCCGATCGCAGGCCACCGCACCAATCGCCGGGTCAACCAGGAACTGGCGGCCAATCCGAACATCTATGTCTGGTTGTCTCAGATCGGCGATGCTGCGCTGGTTGCGCCGGTGCGGATGGAAGTTGGCCTCAACTTCGGCACACTTTCCATTCAAGCGCTCGATTTCGCCGCGCAATAAGCGACCAAAGATCCAGCGCGCCACCACGAAATCCAGTTGACAGATCGACGTCGGCATGGCGTTCTACGCTAGAACATAAGTAGAACAATTCAATGCTCGCCGACTATCTCCCACAACTCATTCTGGCCTGGTCCATCCAATGGATGGGCGTTCTGGCGCCCGGACCGAGCGTTATGCTGATCCTAGGCGTTGCCAGTGCCCAGGGCCGCTCTGCATCGCTTGTGACCGCTTTCGGTATTGCCTGCGGCTCGATTGTTTTGGCCGTCACAACGGTGCTTGGCATCAGCGCTCTGGTCGCTCAGATGGCCGGCGCGATGACGGTCCTGCGATGGGTCGGGGCCGCCTATCTGCTTTGGCTCGGCTACAAGGCACTCAAAACAGCGTGGAAGAACCCGCCGCTTCCAGCCTCCAAGCCAACAACGGCAAAGCCGATCAAGACAGCTTTGAGCGGATTCCTCTTGCAGGTTAGCAACCCCAAGGCGGTCGGCTTTTGGCTGGCGATTGCCAGTCTGGGCGGTGCCGGCGATGCTCCACTACCCATCATCGCCTTGTTCGTCGCCGGCGCGTTCTTGAACTCGTTCCTGGGTCACGGCGCCTATGCGCGCGTGTTGTCCTCGCCGCCGATCCGAAAGCTCTATGTGCGCTTCCGCCGCTGGATTGAGGGGACCTTGGGAACCTTGTTTGTTGCCGCTGGGCTTCGGTTGGCGTTGAGCCGATAAGGCCAAGAGAGAAACGAAACTAATGTCACAATTCACTGCCATTCACCGCCTCGCCAGTTACGGAACGCTGGCGCCCGGACGCCCCAATCACGCCCAGGTCGAAGAGCTTGGCGGCTCATGGCGCATTGGCCATGTGAAGGGCCGGCACGTGCAGTCCGGCTGGGGTGCGTGGATCGGCTATCCCGGTTTTGTGCCGGACCCTGACGGTGATCCGATCGAAGTCCACATCCTTGAAGCCATTGCGCTGCCCGACCACTGGGACCGCCTCGACGCCTTCGAAGGCGAGGCCTACCGCAGGATTGTTGTGACCGCCGAGCTTCAAGATGGCAGCGCGATCGATGTTTCGATCTACGAAGCCTTACCCGAGTAGAAGCAGGCTTATTGACTGCGACGAGCCTAACGATGGTGCCAATTGCCTGCCTTATGACGGGCTCTTCTGCTGCCGATGAGACCTCTGGAATGGTTTAAGCTAGTCCTTCTCGGTCGAAGTATCGATCCCAACAGTCCAACGTCGCCACGACCGTGTCTTCAAAATCAAACTCACGATCAGCGGTTACGATGATGAGACGGGATATGTTGAAACCACGACTGAAGCCACTGCTGAAACCTCCACTGTGACTGCGCGCCTCCTGCACGGTCTTGCCATAGTTTTCCTCGCGCCTGTGTTTTCGGGCAGTGGCGATATCTTGAAGGAGATCAAGCGAAGGACAATCACGCTTTAAATGCTGTTTGAAGCTAAGAAGCTCCTTGCTTCTGCGCGTGTTGGACCAGTTATCTTCTCGGACATATTCGTCAAAAACCCAGTCCACTAAAGACCAACCAGCCATGGCGCAGTCCAATGCCAGCGATTCATTCAAATCGTCCGCCCGATAACGGACAACCTTACGGCGGAAGTCCTCCAGGCAATCACGCGCTGATTTCATCCCAAAACTGTTCGACATCGATCTCCCTCTACTGGCCAAACAGTGTATCAAAGTGAAACATCTTGGTTACCGTCTGCTGGCGAGCCGCCCGCATCATGGCACCTTGTCGCCTTGGCAATAGTATCGCTCCCTGCGTTCACACCCCACATATCGCGTGAACAGACCCTGAAAATCTCCAAAACCACTGATTCGGACACGATGTGTTCTGGGGACGTTCAACTGGTTAACAACGCTGGCGATCCCGGACGGCTTCAAAATGGGTTACGAACTAGGCTTTTACCGACCAACAGGCAGGCCCTTTGAGTTCTGCATTGAGGAGCACAAACAGCCGCAAACCTTGGCAATACAGCCACGTGCCCAGATCAGAAGGTATGTTGCTACAACCTTCGTCGCGCCAACCAATCATGATCTTTTTCTGAAACCCGCAATCCGCTAGAAGGAACTCGAGCGGCGCTATCCTGTGCCTGCCGACACTCTTCCGTCTCATGCCTTATCGCGCACGATCCCAAGCACCTGGAGCCGGTGTGACGGCCATCCTTGGCCCTACCAACACCGGCAAGACCTATATGGCGATTGAACGGATGATGACCCATGAAACGGGTCTCATCGGTTTGCCGCTGCGCCTGCTTGCGCGTGAGGTCTTCATGAAGCTGCGCGACCGCGCCGGCGAAGACAGCGTTGCGCTTGTGACGGGCGAGGAAAAGATCATCCCGCTCAGCCCGCGCTATTGGGTGTCGACCGTCGAAGCGATGCCGCGTGATCTGGACGTGGACTTCGTTTGCGTCGATGAGGTGCAGCTGGCCTCCAATCTCGAGCGTGGTCACGTTTTCACCGATCGCATCCTCAATGTGCGGGGAAAGCTGGAAACAATGCTGCTGGGTGCCGGCACGATGCGCGCCCTGCTCACCCAGCTTTTGCCCGGGATCACCATCATCCAGCGCCCGCGCATGTCGCTGATTACCTATTCAGGCTCCAAGAAGATCACTCGGCAACCCCGTCGGACGGCTGTCGTTTGTTTCTCCGCCAATGACGTTTACTCCATCGCCGAACTGATCCGTCGCCAGCGCGGCGGGGCCGCTGTGGTGCTCGGCGCACTCAGCCCACGAACGCGCAACGCCCAGGTCGACCTCTACCAAAACGGTGATGTCGATTTTCTCGTTGCCACCGATGCAATCGGCATGGGGCTTAACCTGGACGTCGATCATGTTGCCTTTGCCGGTCGGCACAAATTCGACGGATTCGACTATCGCGAACTGACCGCCGCTGAGATGGGCCAGATCTCCGGCCGCGCCGGACGCCACACCCGCGACGGCACCTTTGGTGTCACAGGCCGGACGGAACCTTTGGACGACTTCCTGGTCGAAAAGCTGGAAACCCATGCGTTCGAGCCGGTTCGCCGTCTGCAATGGCGCAATGCCAACCTCAATTTTTCATCCGTCGACACCTTACGCGACTCCCTGGACGACATCCCGGGACACGAACTGCTCACACGCGCCCTGCCGCAAGAAGATGCCGATACGCTGGACGCCGTTCTGCGCGACATGGATCATCGCGCGCGTGCCATCTCCGGCGACCGCGTTGCCCTGCTCTGGGATGCCTGCCAGCTTCCTGATTACCGCAAGATCGCGCCGGCCCAGCACACGGAGATCGTAGGCCAGCTGTTCGGCCATTTGGTAGACCGCGGCACGGTTCCAGACGACTGGATGGCGGAGAACCTGAAGAATTGCGATCGGGTAGAAGGTGACATTGATACGCTGTCAGCCCGTATCGCCCAGGTGCGCACTTGGACCTTCGTTGCCAACAGAAATGCCTGGCTCGACGATCCGCTGCATTGGCAGGAGCGCACACGCGCGTTAGAGGACCGGCTGTCTGATGCGCTTCATGAAAAGCTGACACAAAGGTTTGTTGATAGACGAACAAGCGTCTTGATGCGGCGCCTGAGGGAGAAAGTGATGCTTGACGCTGTAATCGCGAGCGACGGCGATGTTCAGGTCGAAGGCCAGCATGTTGGTTGGTTAGCGGGGTTCCGATTTACTCCAGACACCACCACCGAGGAGCTGGATGGCAAAGCTGTTAGAGCCGCTGCGCAAAAAGCGCTAGCAGCGGAGATACAGCGCCGCGCCGAAAAGCTCTCTTTGGCCGACGATACGGCCTTCGTGCTCGACAGCGAGGGAGCGATCCGCTGGACCGGCGAAGTGGTTGCTAAAATGGCCTCGGGCGACGACATCCTGAAGCCTAAAGTCCTTCTTCTTGCCGACGAACATCTGACCGGCGGCGCGCGAGAAACCGTCGATGGTCGCCTCGCCAAGTGGCTGAACGATCAGATCGAAAAGCATCTGGGTAGCCTGATCGCCCTGCGTGCCGGCGATGGTCTTGAAGGTACGGCCCGCGGGATCGGTTTTCAGTTGGCCGAAGAGCTTGGTCACCTTGATCGGCGACAGGTCGCCGGTGAAGTGAAGGGGCTCGATCAGGACGCCCGTGCGACCTTGCGCAAACATGGCGTGCGCTTTGGCGCCTATGCCCTGTTCGTGCCGCAACTCCTCAAGCCAGCCCCGGCAAGCCTCTTGTCCATTCTCTGGGCACTGCGCAATGGCGGCACGGACCAACCAGGTCTTCAGCATGTGCCGCAGATGAACGCGTCCGGACGCACATCCATCCCGGTCGATCCAGAGGTCAATGCACAACTCTACCCAATTGCCGGGTTCCGGGTGTGTGGCCGCCGGGCCGTGCGCTTCGATATCCTGGAAAGGCTCGCCGACCTCATCCGGCCACTCATCGCCTTCCGTGCAGAAGATTCTGAGGGTGATGCGCCTGAGGGAGCCGCCCAGGGCAATGGATTCATGGTGACCGTGGAAATGACCTCGCTGCTCGGCTGTGCAGGCGAGGACTTCTCGGAAGTCTTGAAATCGCTGGGCTATCGGGTCGAGCGCAAAACCATACCGATCGAAGAGAAAGTAGACGAAGCCGAAGCCAAGCCGGCCGAAAGTCAGGGCGTTGACGCCGACGCGCCGGGCCAGATGGAAACGCCTGCTGCTGAAACCGATACACAAAACGCCATGGATGCGGACACGGACGGAACATCGCCGACCGGACCGAACTCTGATCCCGTGGTTGGGACGGCTGAATCCAGCGAGGAAGCCGGAACTCAAGCCGCTGACGCGTTGAGCACGACAGCTGCAACCGAAAATGCCGAGACGAGCCTAGACGCCTCAATAGGGGAAGAGACGGCTGAAGAACCGACCGAGCAGGTGATAGAGATCTGGCGCCCCGGCCAAAACCGACCGAGGCAACAGGGCAATCGCCCAAATCGCCGGCAAACGCAGCAGAACGGCGAGGCCCGCCGCGCCGATGGGGACGGCCGAAAATCGCGTGTACCAAACAAGCGTGGCGATCAACGCGGCAAGGGCAAGAAGGGCGGCAAGCCGTCGGCACCGCGTTCCTTCAGTTCCGGCCCTCCCAAAAAGGACCGCAAAGCGGATCCAGATTCGCCCTTTGCGGCACTGGCAGGCTTGTTTGACGGACCGGATGGGAAAAACTGAAAGGCCGCCCGACACTGACGATCAGAGCGGTCAAACGCTGCGCCTTGATCGTTGGCTCTTTTTTTCACGGCTGGTGAAGAGCCGCTCTCTGGCCGCCAAGCTCGTCGAAAGCGGCCATGTTCGTGTAAACGGGGACAAGGTGCACCAAGCCAAACGCGCCGTGGGGCCAGGCGACACGCTAACGCTCGCGTTGCCGGCTGGTGTCAAGATTGTCCGGCTGAATGCCTGCGGAACCCGCCGCGGTCCAGCGCCGGAGGCTCGTACCCTTTATGACGACCTCACACCTCCTCCTCCGCCTAAAGAGGAACGGCCGCTATCACCTCGTCTAGCACCCAGCCCAGGCCGGCGTCCGACCAAACATGAGCGCGAAAAACTGCAGCGACTGAAGCGGCCTTTGGAGTAACAAACCCCGGTTGTTTGACCATTGGCGACTCTCCCAATGGACATCTAACCGCCTTGACAACCATGCCGTCCATCCCGTTGGAAGGTCGTCAAGACGGCGCGCGCTCAAAGCGCGATTGACCTAAATTTGGAGCCCCCCGAATGACCTACATCGTGACGGAAAACTGCATCAAATGTAAGTACACCGATTGCGTCGAGGTTTGCCCTGTCGACTGTTTTTATGAGGGCGAGAACATGCTCGTCATTCATCCTGATGAGTGCATCGATTGCGGCGTGTGCGAGCCAGAATGTCCAGCCGATGCAATCAAGCCGGACACCGAGCCCGGCCTGGAGCAATGGCTGACATTAAACACCAAGTACGCCTCAGAATGGCCCAACATCACTATAAAAAAAGACGAACTGCCCGAAGCGTCGGACTTTGACGGTAAGCCTGGCAAGCTTGAACTGTTTTCCGCCGATCCCGGCGAAGGAGATTAGAAGCCCCGGTCCGTCTGAATTTCCGCTTTGGCGGTGCACAAAAACACACGCTCGCAGACATAAGAAAGTGGGCAATAACAAACTGTTCTTCGGTTGCCGCGTTAACGCTGGTGTGGCAAAAGTTTGATTTTTGCCGCTTTTTAACCTATATTAGCGCTTCGTTTCGAAGATAACCGACCGGGCCGGACTCGTTTGCCGCCTCTTCCTCGCTAAGTCATTTGACACGCACGCTTCCTGACCTGCCAAAACCAACGGTGGGCCGGCAAGGGTGGTTTCGTGCCGTTTGCACGTGACAGAACATCTCGCGGTGGGTGATGTGGCCGGTTGTTTTCAAAACGCCAGATAAAGAACCGGAGTGCCGGTTCGCATGCTTGCAAACTGGCAGCTCCGCACTGCCGGCGAGCACAAATCGGCTTAACAGGAGTATGGCAGCGTATGGCGACCGCAAAAAAGACAACGCAGAAACAGGGTTTCAAAGTCAATGAGCAGGTGGTGTATCCCGCTCATGGCGTTGGCCGCATCGTGTCCATCGAAAAGCAGGAAATTGCCGGCCTAACGCTGGAACTGTTCGTGATCACCTTCGACAAGGACAAGATGACCCTGCGGGTGCCAGTGTCTAAGGTTGAAAGCGTTGGTATGCGCAAGCTGGCCGAAGATGACTTGGTCGCCAAGTCCCTGAAGACGATCAAGGGCCGCGCTCGTGTAAAGCGTGCCATGTGGTCACGCCGCGCGCAGGAATATGAAGCCAAGATCAATTCCGGCGACCTCATCCAGATTGCGGAAGTTGTGCGCGACCTGTTCCGTGCGGAAAGCCAGCCCGAACAGTCCTATTCCGAACGCCAGCTCTATGAAGCTGCGCTGGACCGGATGGCACGGGAGATTGCCGCCGTGAACAGCATGACGGAAACCGAAGCCGTTCGCCTTATCGAACAGACACTGGTCAAAAGCCCGAGCCGTGCCAAGGCTATTGAAGAAGCCGATAACGCCGACTCCGACCAAAGCGCGGCAGCCTGAACGTCTGGCGAATCACCACAGTAGAAACGGTAGAATTTCTTAGTTTCAACTTTAGATAGAACAGCAAAACCCGGCTCATTGAGCCGGGTTTTTTATTTGCCTCAGCCATTTTTACGCTACGGCCCTCTGATTGAGCCGGCTGACGAACCATCCAACGCGGCGCAAGTGATCTAATATCTTCTACGAACCGTAAACTTCCTGATATAGTTGATCGGAGCAAACCTGCTCGATGGAGGGACAGCTATGCATGATGCGTCAGGACCCCGTGATTTCGTAAAGAGGGCTATGCAGGCCCCTTACCTTGAGCGTGAAGAAGAACAGGCACTCGCCGTGCGGTGGAAGGAGTGTGAAGACCAGGCTGCGCTGCATCGGCTGCCTCAGGCGCATATGCGCCTGGTTATTGCGATTGCTGCCCGCTTCCGCCATTTCGGACTTCCGATGAGCGACCTCATTCAGGAGGGCCACGTGGGCCTTCTGGAAGCAGCAGCCCGTTTTGAACCCGCCCGCGAGGTGCGCTTTTCAACCTATGCCACCTGGTGGATCAGAGCATCCATCCAGGATTTCATTCTTCGCAACTGGTCGATTGTCCGCGGCGGCACATCCTCTGCCCAAAAGGCGCTGTTCTTCAATTTGCGCCGGTTGCGGGCGCGCATCACACAGAACACCCATCAGGTTTCAACCTCGGATATGCATCGTCAGATTGCCGAGGCTATCGGCGTCTCGGTCAACGATGTCGCCACGATGGACGCCCGGCTTTCAGGTGCTGATGCATCGCTGAATGCGCCCTTGTCAGACGGCGAAGACGGTGGAAGCGCAGATCGTCAAGATCTTCTGCCGGACACAGCTCCACTTCAAGATGAACTGGTGGGCCAGTCGATCGACACCGAGCGCCGCAAGAACTGGTTGAACCACGCGCTAACTGTGCTCAACGAGCGCGAGCTTAAAATCGTGCGCGAACGACGGCTGTCGGACGACGGTGCGACACTAGAAGCGCTGGGCGCAAAGCTCGGAATTTCCAAGGAGCGCGTTCGCCAGCTGGAAAGCCGGGCATTGCAAAAACTGAAAACTGCATTGCTCGACCAGCAATCAGCCTCGTCCTACACCTGAACAACGGTCCACTACTCGGTGATCAGCTTGATCTGGTCACCGGCCCGAATCCGGTCATTCGGCCCCAAAGCGTTGATGATGCGCAGCAACGCTTCTTGGTCTCCCCCCGCCTCCATGCGTCGGGCCAGTGATGCGACGCTATCCCCCGAACGGGCTGTAACCACACGTACCCGCAAGGGTTCGATGCCTTCGCGCTCGGCAGCACTCATACGACGGAAGCTGCTGATCACCGTTTCTGCCGCCTCGGCGAAAGCAGGCGTGTCATCGTTGCTTGCAAAGATGAACCGATAGACCCGGTTATCAACTTCGATAACCGCAACTCGGAAAGTCCACTGCCCGGCGGCCGCATTGGCGGTCACCACCGGCAAGCCATTGGTCAGTCGGCCTTCAATGCTGTTGCGATCAAGCCCTTCAATCCAGCCCGACTGCAGATAAGCCTCAAGGCTCTGACCGCTGCGCAATTGTACCCCATCAAACCGCAGCGCGCGTCCATCGCGATGGGCACCCAAAACGGCCTGCTCGGTGTTGTCGAGCCGGAAGCCTTCGGGCGCTTCAAACGAAATCCCAAGTCCGGGGTGCAGGAAACTCTGTCCACGCACCACACCTTCGTCGGCCGGATGACCAAACACCATGCCGTCGATCGCTGAGAGGTAGCGCTCGCGCTCGCGGGTCCCGATACCCGGCGCGCCGAACTGGCGCGCCAGCCGTGTCGCCACTTCGATGCGAGAGGGTGTTGAGGGATGGCTGGACAAAAAGCTGGGCACATCATCATCAAGTGGCAGGGAATCAAGGGCGTTGAAGCGGGACATCGTCTCCAGGAAACGCGCCGCCGCAAAAGGATCATAGCCAGCCCGGCCGATGGTGCGCACGCCAAGCTCGTCAGCTTCCAACTCCTGATTCTGCGAAAACTGTGCCAGAGAAACACCGTTGGCAAGCACCGCCATTTGGGCGGCCGAAGGGTCCGACAGCACATCGGTCAAAACCCGGTCGATCAAAGCCGCCGTCCGGACTTCTTGCTCACGGGCAATGGCATGCCGCATCGTCACATGCGCAATCTCATGGGCAACGACAGCGGCGACCTCGGCCTCATCATTGGCAAGCGCCAAAAGACCGCGCGTGACATAAAGGTAGCCGCCGGGCAGAGCAAAGGCGTTGACGGTGGGCGAATCGAGCAACGTCAAGCGGTAGACCCGCCCCGGCTCGTCGGACGATGCAATGACCTGCCGCAGCATAGCGACGAGCCGTGTCTCAAGCTCCGGGTCTTCATAGATCCCGCCAAAGGCCTGGATAATGCGCGGGTGCTCGCGCGCGCCGATGGCTTCCTCGGCTGCCAGCGTCGCCGTCGGGCCGGGTTCGGTGCCCTCGATCGAGAGCGGCACCAACGGCCCTTCGCCATTGAAAGAAAGGCACCCGCCAAGGATGGCCAGCCCAGCCATCGCCAAGACCAGACGCAGGCGGCGTAGAGCTGTCTGACGGTAGGATGCTTCTTGGCGTTTCACGCGTGTGTCCGAGTTTTAGCGCACGCTTGCGCGCAGCACTTCTATCGCTTCGGGATGATCGACCCGGATCATCGGACCACCATCTTCCATCAGCCAGCCGCGCACCCGCACATGCGCCCCGCGCAGCGCCGACAGATCAAAACTGATGTCGTCAAACACAGGATCATGCTCCCGATCAATGGTAACGGTGAAGTCTTCGCGCCATGTTTCGCCAAAATTAAGGTACCAGCGCTCGCGTCTTGCCTGTGCGTCGAGCACGAGCCCTTCGATCAAATCAAAGTGATTGAGGCGATCAAGCAGCTGGCGCGTATCGCTCGCCGTGCGCACCGCGTAAAAAGGATGCGACCAGATGTTTTGCTCGGTGCTGCGCGCAACGTCCTCACGCAGCAAGAGATCAGTGATGAGTGAGCGGTTATCGGCGAAGGTGTAGACCCTGGCCAGACCGGCCAAAACCATAGCGCCTTGCAGCCAGGTGCCGTCCTCAAGGACGACATGTGCCAAATGCCGATCGTGCCGGTCGCCGCGGCGCCCTCCGAAGTAGAGCCGCGCCCGTTTCCCACTGTCCTCAATGATGGATTCAAGGGTCCGTTTGGCCAGCCGAGCCAAGGGCCACTCCTCCACATGGTCACGGCCGAGAGGCAACTTGGGCGCCTGAATGCCTACAAAGCGCACGTCCGGGCCGCGCTCCAGTTCAACCGTATCGCCATCTACCACAGCGTCGATGACAACATCCGGTCCAGCTTCAAGGCGTGACCAGTCAGGAGCAGGCAATCGATCAGAAAGGGGAGTAGCGGACACCGAAGACAGTCCATTGGCAGGCGATTGAGCCTGCGCAACAGACAGCGTTTCTTCCCCAAGCGCAAGCGCCGGCATGGCGCTACCAGCAAGAGCGATGGCGGCACTTGTCAGGAGCCGACGGCGGGTAAGCGCAGGTTTTTGAGGTCGACCTATTTTCATTCGCCCTGCGCTCACCTACATCGCGTCAACCATCACTTCCATCGTGAAGCGGCTGACGCGCGCAACCACGCGCCCTCTTTTGGCCTTTCCAACCAGCTTCACGCTATTCTGGACGTTCCCATGCCACATAACGAGCCCATCATTACCGTCCAAGGGCTGGAAAAAACCTACGATAGCGGCTTTCAGGCCCTTAAGGGCGTCGATCTGACCATCAAGCGTGGTGAAATTCTGGCCTTGCTTGGCCCAAACGGCGCCGGCAAAACCACGCTCATTTCCTCCATTTGCGGTCTGACCACGCCTACCGGCGGACAGGTTTCCGTCGGCGGCCACGATATCCTGACTCAGTCCGGCAAGACCCGACGCATGATCGGTCTGGTGCCGCAGGAGATCACCATCGAGCCATTTGAGCCCGTGTGGAATGCCGTCCGCTTTTCCCGCGGACTGTTCGGACTGCCGCCCAACGATGCTTACCTCCAATCGCTGCTTGAAAAACTCAGCCTTTGGGACAAACGCGAAAGCCGCATCAAAGAACTGTCCGGCGGCATGAAGCGCCGGGTTTTGATCGCCAAAGCGCTTTCTCATGAGCCTACCATTTTGTTCCTGGATGAACCGACCGCCGGTGTTGATGTGGAGCTGCGCAAGGACATGTGGGCGATCATCCGCGATTTGCGTGAGTCAGGCGTCACGATCATCCTGACCACCCACTATATTGAAGAGGCAGAAGGCATCGCCGATAGGGTCGCCATCATCTCATCGGGACGGATACTTCTGGTCGAAGACAAGGCAAAGCTGATCGAGCGGATGGGTCAGCGCAGCTTGCGCGTGGAACTCGACCAGACGCTGACCGCGCTTCCAGATTCGCTTGCCGCCGATGCCATCACACTGGGAGATGACGGCAAAAGCCGCATCTACGCCTATGACGCAAACGCCGAACGCACCGGCATCGCGAGCCTACTGCGCGATATCAACGAAGCAGGACTGACCGTGCGGGACGTCGATACCTCCCAGAGCTCGCTGGAGGACATCTTCGTCAGTCTGGTGGAGAAGGATGGCACCGCAAGCGCACCACAACAGGAGGTCGCGCAATGATCAACTTTCCGGCCATCATGGCGATCTTCCGGTTCGAGATGGCGCGCGCCAGCCGAACCCTTCTTCAGTCGCTCGTATCGCCTGTCCTGTCGACATCGCTGTACTTCGTCGTTTTCGGCGCTGCCATCGGCAGCCGCATCCAAGAAGTAGAAGGGGTCAGCTACGGCGCCTTCATTGTGCCCGGTCTCATCATGCTCACCGTTATGACCCAGGGCATCACAAACGCGGCCTTTGGTATTCATTTCCCCAAGTTCATCGGCTCGATTTACGAGGTGCTTTCAGCGCCTGTCGGGGTGATCGAAATTGTCGCCGGCTATGTCGGCGCCGCTGCGGTGAAGTCGCTCGTCATCGGTCTGGTGATCCTGGCAACGTCCTATCTGTTCGTGCCGATGGAGATTGCGCACCCGATCTCCATGTTCGTGCTTCTTGTCGCCATATGCTTTGCTTTCTCGCTCTTCGGCTTCATCGTCGGCATCTGGGCGGAAAACTTTGAGCAGTTGAACATGGTTCCGCTCCTCATCATCACACCGATGGTGTTTTTGGGCGGCAGCTTCTACTCGATCACCATGTTGCCTCCCCTTTGGCAGACCGTCTCGCTGTTCAATCCGGTCGTCTACCTTATCTCCGCGTTCCGCTGGAGCTTCTTCGGCACGGCGGATGTGTCGATTGGCGTTTCGCTGACGGCGATCGGCCTTTTCACCGCTCTGTGTCTGGCGCTAGTTTGGTGGATCTTCCGCACCGGGTACCGCTTGAAGACTTGAACCTCTTGAAAGATTGGTCATACCGTCGTGTGAAGAAGGCGATGCTGGCCCCGTAGCTCAGCAGGATAGAGCATCAGATTCCTAATCTGAGGGCCGCTGGTTCGAATCCAGCCGGGGTCACCACACTATTCAGACATTGCACGTAACAGGCACGGCTCGCCCAAACTTTCGCCATGCCCAAGGATTGCGCGGTCACCTTGTTATCCCCTTATATGCCTAGACCTTAGGCAAATAAACGAGGCGCCATGACGACCCGGTCCACCATCAGGCTGATGCTCAACGATCAGGTGATCGAACGCGGCGATGTTCGCGCCACGACAACCCTGCTCGACTTTCTTCGGCTGGAGCGTGGACTGACCGGCACCAAGGAAGGGTGCAACGAAGGCGATTGCGGGGCTTGCACCGTGATGGTCGGGCGGATGACATCGACGGGCTTGCGTTACCAAAGCCTTAATGCCTGCATCCGCTTTTTAGGATCGCTTGATGGTTGCCACGTTGTGACAATCGAGCATCTGGCCGGCAAAGACGGCAAGCTGCACCCGGTGCAACAGGCCATGGTGGATCATCATGGTTCCCAATGCGGGTTCTGCACGCCAGGCATCGTGATGAGCCTTTATGCGCTGTGGATGGAAAACCCCTCGCCCAGCGAAAGCGACGTTGAAACAGCCCTGCAAGGTAATCTGTGTCGCTGCACGGGCTATGAACCTATCATCAAAGCCGCCAAAGCGATCAGCACCTATGGACAGCCGGGCAACGACATCCTGGTCGCCGAACACGAACGTATTGCCGGACAACTGCGCGCATGGCAGGACGATCTTATGGTGGACATGAAGGCTGACGGACCATTCGGCCCCGAGCGCTTCTTTGTTCCATCGACGGCGGAACAACTTGCCATCACCCTGGCTGAACAGAGTGGTGCCACGATGGTTGCCGGCGCAACCGATGTCGGCCTTTGGGTCAACAAGGATCACCGCTCGATATCGCCGGCCATCTTCCTGGGCAATCTGAACGCGCTCCAAACCATCAGCACGACGGATAGCGAGGTCACAGTCGGCGCCGGCGTGAGCTATTCCGACTTCGTTCCCATCCTGCAGGAGCATTTCCCACACATGGAAGAGCTCTGGTGGCGCATTGGCGGCGAGCAGGTGCGCAACATGGGAACGATCGGTGGCAACATCGCCAACGGCTCCCCAATCGGCGACACGCCCCCTGCCCTCATCGCTCTTGGCGCAACGGTGAAACTGCGCGCCAGATCAGGCAGCCGCACGCTGCCGTTGGAGGATTTCTTCCTGACCTACGGCAAGCAAGACCGGCGGCCGGAGGAATTTGTGGAAGCAATCACCATTCCCAAGCCAGCCCCCGATTCACTCAACGCCGTCTACAAGATTTCCAAGCGCCGGGATGAAGACATCTCAGCCCTCTGTGGCGCATTCTCGCTCACGGTGAGTCAGCGGACGGTTACATCCGCCCGCATCGCCTTTGGCGGAATGGCCGGAACGCCCAAACGTGCAGGCGCAGTCGAAGCGGCCCTCACTGGCCAGCTCTGGTCTGCGGAGACCATAACATCGGCCAAAACTCAATTTCCATCGGATTATCAACCTCTTGCAGATTGGCGCGGAACAGCCGATTACCGCATCCTGACGGCGCAAAACCTGCTGGAACGCCTCTATTTGGAAAGCCAAAACACGCCGCATGCCGTTCGGCTTGAGCGCCCGTTGACTGATGCCGAGGCGGCAGCATGAACGAGCACGTCGATCCACCAGTCGTCATTAAGGGCGGAGTCCATACCGCGACACGGCATGACTCTGCCCATAAACATGTAACAGGATCAGCGCTCTATGCCGATGACGTGCCGCTGCCCGCTGGCGCGTTGCACGCCTATCTCGGCCTTGCGGACTGTGCCAACGGCTCGATCACCCAGATGGATCTTTCCGCTGTGCGTGCGCATCCCGGCGTGGTCGCCGTGCTAACCGCGCGCGACATGCCAGCCTCCAACGACATCTCACCGACACACCTGCATGACGAACCGGTACTTGCCGACGGCAAGGTTGAGTTCCACGGCCAACCGATCTTCGCGGTTATCGCTGAGGATCGAGAGTGCGCCAGGCTCGCTGCCCAAAATGCTCGCATCACCTATGATGAGACAGACTTTGCGCGTTCGGTGGATGAAGCGCGCGCCGCAAACTATCCGCTGGTCACCAAACCGCTGACCTTAAGGCGCGGCGATGCCGAAGGGGCGCTGGCGAACGCAACCAACACCTTATCAGGCCGCTATGAGATAGGCGGCCAAGACCACATGTATCTGGAAGGTCATATCGCCATCGCCCTACCCGGCGAGGACGACGACATGACCGTCTGGTCCTCTACCCAGCACCCCTCCGAAGTGCAGCATATGGTGGCACACGTTCTTGGTGTTCCGTCAGCCGCCGTCACCGTGCAGGTGCGCCGCATGGGCGGAGGCTTCGGCGGCAAGGAAACCCAGTCCAACCAGTTTGCCGCCATCGCTGCCGTCGCCGCACGTAAACTGTGCAGGGCCGTCAAAATTCGCCCTGACCGCGACGATGACATGATCACCACCGGCAAGCGGCATGACTTCGTTGTCAATTACACCGTTGGCTACGATGATGAAGGCCGGATCGAAGCGGTGGACGCAACCTTCGCCGCACGCTGCGGATTTTCTGCCGACTTGTCCGGCCCAGTGACCGACCGGGCGCTGTTCCATGCCGACAACACCTACTTCTATCCGCATGTGCGCCTGCGGTCAGAACCATTGAAGACCAATACGGTGTCGAACACTGCCTTCCGCGGCTTTGGCGGGCCGCAAGGTTTGATCGTTGCCGAGCGGATTGTTGAAGACATCGCCTACAAGCTGGGCAAGGACCCGCTGGAGGTTCGGCGCATCAACTTCTACAGCGAGCATGAAGGCCGGGACATCACGCCCTACCACCAGACCGTGACCGACAACATCTTCACCCAAGTGGTCGAGGAGTTGTTGGAATGGGCCGACTATCAGGCTCGCCGCAAGGCCATCATCGATTTCAACAAGACGTGCCCAATCATCATGAATGGGATCGCACTCACGCCGGTGAAGTTCGGCATCTCCTTCACCGCCACCTGGTACAACCAGGCCGGCGCTTTGGTGCATGTCTATCGGGACGGCTCGGTTCATCTGAACCATGGCGGCACGGAGATGGGGCAAGGCCTCAACGTCAAAGTCGCCCAGGTCGTCGCGGATGTCTTTCAGATCGACATCGACAAGGTGAAGATCACGGCGACGACCACCGAGAAGGTTCCAACCACCTCAGCGACGGCCGCCTCATCGGGGTCCGATCTCAACGGCATGGCCGCAGACAATGCCGCCAACCAGATCAAGGACCGCCTCATCGACTTCGCAATGGAAGAGTATCAGGTTGCCCGCGAGCAGGTGGCGTTTGAGCCCAACATCGTTCGTGTCGGCAACCAGCGCATCCCTTTCCCGGACTTTGTCGACAAGGCCTATATGAAGCGCATCCACCTGTCGGCGGCAGGCTTCTACAAGACGCCTGATATCCACTGGGACCGGGAGAACGGGACCGGCCGACCCTTCTACTACTTTGCCTATGGAGCAGCGGTCTCGGAGGTCTCCATCGACACGCTGACCGGCGAGTATCATGTCGATCGAACCGACATTCTTCACGATGTTGGCAAGTCGCTGAACCCGGCCATTGATATTGGCCAGGTCGAAGGCGGCTTTATCCAAGGCCTTGGTTGGCTGACCACCGAAGAACTGTGGTGGGACGACAAGGGCCGCCTGCGCACCCATGCCCCGTCCACCTACAAGATCCCGCTGGCCTCAGACCGGCCGGCCATCTTCAACACCGAACTGGTGCAGTGGTCGACCAACAAAGAACGGACCATCCGGCGATCCAAGGCAGTCGGCGAACCGCCTTTCATGCTGGCAGCCAGCGTGGTGGAGGCCTTGTCGATGGCCGTGGCAAGCGTCGCCGACTATGCCGAACCCCCTCGCCTTGACACGCCGTGCACACCAGAACGTATTCTGATGGCCGTGGGGCGGATGAAAGCTCTGGCCTAGCGCTGGATCGGACCCAAAATGCTGGACGTCGCCAATCTTGAGGAACTGGAGCGTTTCACGCGCTCGGCCCCAAGCGTTTGCGTAACGGTGAGTGACGCCAAAGGCTCAACACCGCGCTTTGCCGGCACAAAAATGCTGGTGTCTGCCAACAACACCCTGGGCACCATTGGTGGTGGTCAACTGGAGTTCATGGCCATTGACGCCGCCCGCGCGATGCTTGTGTCGGGAAGCCCCACCGAAAGCCTCAATGTTCCCTTGGGTCCGGAGATTGGCCAGTGTTGCGGGGGCCGGGTAGTCCTTAGCCTCCGCGCCCTCACGGACGCTTGTGCGTTTGAGTTGAAGGAAAAAACCATAGAGCTTCTTGCCAGTCGGCCCCACATCCTCATTTTCGGCGCCGGCCATGTCGGACGCGCACTGGCAAGCGCGATGTCACCGCTTCCTGTGAACGCCTGCCTTATCGACAACCGCCAAGAGGAGCTTGAACTGGCCGACCCGACCGTTTGTTTGACGGCTTCCATTTTGCCGGAATCGTTGATTCGTCAGGCACCTCCCGGCAGCGCTTACATTATTCTCACCCATGACCACGCCCTTGATTTCCTCCTCGCTCGCGAAGCGTTGGAACGCACCGACGCGGCCTATATCGGTATGATCGGTTCCAAGACGAAACGTGCCACCTTCGCCTCCTGGTACGAGGGCGAAACCGGCTCACGCGACGGGATTGATCGCCTCATCATGCCGATTGGCGGCAACCGATCGCACGATAAGCGCCCAGCCGTCATCTCCGCCTTTGTGGCCGCCGAAGTGATGGAGGCTGTGAGCCTTTGGCAGGATGTGCAGGTTCCGGCATGACCGCCACTCTTCTGCGGGGGCGCACGCTGACTTTCCATCGGCGCCCGGAAAATGGCGACGATAGTGATGCCTATACATACCAGACGGACGGCGCCTTACTCGTTGACCAGGGCCTTATTGTTGAGACAGGCGCGTTTGACACACTGAAGTCCAAGCATGCTGACGTTGATGTCGTCGATCACCGCCCTCATCTCATTCTGCCCGGCTTCATCGATCCCCACATCCACTACACGCAGATGCAGGTTGTTGGCTCCTATGCCGGCAGCCTGTTGGAGTGGCTGCACAATTACACATTCCTGGAAGAGCAACGCTTCGCCGACCCGGCCCATGCCGCGCGTATCGCCGATCTCTTCATGAACGAGATGGTCCGCCACGGCACGACGACGGCTGTCGCCTATTGCTCGGTTCACCCGCAAAGCGCAGACGCTTTCTTTCAAGCCGCAGCCAAGCGCAACATGGCGATGGCCGGCGGCAAGGTGATGATGGATCGCGAAGCGCCAGATGCGCTAACCGACACCGCTCAAGGCTCCTATGACGACACCAAGGCGCTCATTGAGCGTTGGCACGGAAAGGGCCGCGCGACCTACGCAATCACGCCTCGCTTTGCAATTACGTCGACGCCCGAACAGCTGGAAGCGGCAGGAACGCTTGCCCGCGAGCACCCGACCTGCCTCATCCAGTCGCATCTTTCGGAAAACTATGGCGAGATCGAACGGGTTCGCCAGCTCTACCCCGAAGAGCAGGACTACACCGCCGTCTATGAACGGTTCGGCCTTCTGAATGACCGCGCGCTTTACGGCCATTGCATCCATCTAAAAGAGCGCGAGATGGCCGCCATGGCAGAAACCGGCGCGGTCGCCGTGTCCTGCCCAACGTCCAACCTGTTTCTGGGCTCCGGTCTTTTCCCGCGCCGCGAGCTGGCTGAAAAAGGCGTGCGTATCGCCTACGCCACTGATGTCGGCGGTGGCACCAGCTACAACATGCTGCGCACCATGGATGAAGCCTACAAAGTCGCCCAACTCCAGAGCGACCGTGTCCATCCGCTCCAAAGCTACCACGCGATCACTCTGGGCAATGCTGAAACGCTCGGCATGGCCGACCGTATCGGAACACTTGATACGGGCACCGATGCCGATCTCATCGTCCTCAACGCTGCGGCGACGGAAGCCGCCGCGCTGAAAATGGAACGGGTCGAGACGATAGCGGAGGAACTCTTCCTCCTGCAAACGCTTGCCGACAACAAAGCGGTCGTTGAAACCTATGTGGCAGGCGTTCCGCTTAAATCGGTAATATGAGCAAGAAGCGGCTGGCCGAAGACCTTGAACAGGTCGAGGTCAAAAGCCGCGCGGCATTGAGGGCTTGGCTCACCGCCAACCATCACCAAACCGAGAGTATCTGGCTGGTCACCTACAAAAAAGCGGTGCCCGACTGGTATGTCGATTACGACACCATCGTGGAAGAATGTCTGTGTTTTGGGTGGGTGGATTCGCTCACCCGGGCCGAGGATGAACGGCGCTCCATGCTCCTGCTGGCGCCACGAAAGACGGGCAGCGCCTGATCGGGAAGCAACAAACGCCGCGTTGAAAAGCTCATTGCCGCCGGTCTGATGGAGCCACCGGGCCTCACCAAGATCAAGGCCGCCAAGGCCAATGGCATGTGGGTGTTTCTCGACGATGTCGAAGCCTTGATCTCTCCGCCCGATCTCGTCGAAGCGCTGGAGCGCTATCCTGACGCCAAGGCCCACTTCGATGCTTTTCCTCGGTCGCCTAAGCGGGGGATCCTGGAATGGATCAAGCAGGCCAAGAGGCCGGAAACCCGAGCCAAACGCATCGAGGAGACTGCCAGGCTGGCGCAAGATAATACCCGCGCCAACCAGTTCCTGCGGTGACTGTTAGCCGCGTGCCGCCCCAACGCCGCGATCCAGAAAGAAGCCGCCTGGAAGGTCGCCCACCCTCTCCAGCATGCTGGCCTTCAAGTCTTCTGCGGTTGTCGTGTCCGCCAGCGCCGCTTCCCAAGCATCCAGATATCGCCGCATGTGCGCGAAGCCCGACGCATCATTCATCGTCGATTCCGTTCGGTGACCAGGAATGACGGTTCCCGCTCCTAGGGCCTCAAGCGTCGCGAGGCTCTCGCGCCACAATGCAATGCGTTCAGGTGTGGTGTTTTCTGCCGTCCACAGATGCGTATCGTTGTAGACCACATCACTTGCCACAAGTGTGTCGAGCTGCGGCATGTGAACGGTGGTTAGAACATCGGTGTCGCCGTGCATTGGCCCCAAAATGTCAAACCGTTCACCTTCCAGCATAAGGTGATCGCCATCCAGCGTATCGGGGATGACAACCCGGTCGGCTATCGTGCCCTCTGGAAACGCACTGGCTGATCCAGCCCGCATTCCGTCGGCAGCAGCGGCAATGGCTGGTTGCACGGTAGCATGAGCGACTGGCTTGGCGTTTGGAAAACGGTCCATCAATACGGCCAGACCCAGATGATGGTCCGGGTGATAGTGCGTGATGAAAATCGTCTCCAACTCTTTGCCGGTTGCCGCCAAAACATCAGCGAGCCGCTCGGCATTGGGGACGGTGAACTGCGCATCGATCAGCAGCATCTTGTCCTCACCGGCCACGACAACGGAGTCGACCAACCCACCAAAGGGATCGGCGGTGAACACATCGGCGGATGCGTGACCATCGGCCAAGACAGCGGACGACCCAGCAAAGGCGGACGCGGCAGCTGTGCTAGCAGCGAGTTCAAGAAAGTTTCGACGATTGAGAAGGAACATGGGTGACATCTCCAATTAGCTCAAACTGAGACTTGGTTTTTCAAAGGCACCTAGTTATTAGTAGTAACCTTCTTCGTTTGAGAAGGAGGCACTTTTTTGTAACCGCCCAAAAATCGCGCTCATGCCCATCCAGATCGACGACACCAACCTTTTCTATGACCCCGAAATCTGCCCTGTGCGGCATGTGCTGGACCAGATCGGTGACAAATGGTCGATTCTGGTGCTCACCGCTCTCAAACTGGAAACGCACAGGTTCTCGGAGTTGAAGCGAGCCATCCCGGACGTGTCACAACGCATGCTCACCAAAACACTGCGGAGCCTGGAACGTGATGGTTTGATCGAGCGCCATGTCACGCCAACAACCCCTCCCCGCGTGGATTACAATCTGACGCCGCTCGGCCAGTCCTTGGTCAAGGTGCTAGAGCCACTGGCGGGTTGGGCGCTGGATAAGCGTGGGGATGTCGCTAAATCGCGTGCGATCTTCGATGATCGAACCGCTGAAGGTCGCTTTTGAAACCGCGTCTTGGGACGCTGGTAGCTGGCATTCTCACCGCTTCCCGCGCTAGAGCAATCGTCAAAGACAACCAATCCAAGGGGTCAAACGCATGACCGATCCAGTCCGTTGGGGCGTGCTAGGCGCAGCCGACTTCGCCCGCCGGCAAATGGCACGTGCGATACACAGCGCGCAGGGCGCTGAGTTCGTGGCTCTGGCCACATCAAGTCCAGACAAGGCCGCAGGTTTCTTGGCCTTCAACCCCAATCTACGCATCCACGATAGCTACGAAGCCCTTTTGGCAGACCCAGATATCGACGCGGTTTACATCCCCCTGCCCAACCATTTGCACGTGGAGTGGACGAAGAAGGTGCTAGCAGCCGGCAAGCATGTCCTGACCGAAAAACCTATCGCTATGACCGCGCCTGAGATCGACGATTTGATCGCGGCGCGTGATGCCACGGGCCTGCTTGCGGCCGAAGCTTACATGATCGTGCACAGCGCCCAATGGCAGCGCGCGCGCCAACTTTTGCGGGACGGCGCCATCGGCAAGCTCATCCATGTCGATGGCCTATTCAGCTATGATAATGCGTCAGACACGGGCAACATCCGCAATCGGTCGGAAACCGGCGGCGGCGGCATCCCAGACATCGGCGTCTACACCTACGGCGCAACCCGCTGGATGACCGGCCAAGAGCCAGTCGCCATCACCCATGCGGATGTGGACTTTGAGAACGGCGTCGACGTGCTGGCGCGCGTCTCAGCCCGTTTTGACGGATTTACCGCCCATTGGGTGAATTCCATGCGCATGCACCCCTTTCAGGAAATGACCTTCATGGGCGAGGAGGGCGTGATCCGGCTCACCGCGCCCTTCAACGCTAACCTTTACGGCCCAGCGGTCGTGGAACTGCACCGCAATGTTGGCAGCGAAGGCCATGGCGAGACCGTCACAACCGAGCGCTTTGCCGCCGAAAACCAGTATGTGAACCAGGTGGAAGCCTTTGGCCGCACCATTCGCGAGGGTGCCGACTATGCGTGGTCGCTGGAAGATGCGCGCGGGACACAGGCGATGATCGACGCGGTTTTCGCCAATGCAAAGGAAAGCGCGACCTGATCATTTAGGCGCTGGCCCGCTCTATAAGGCAGGCACGACAACCTCATAAGCCGTATCGAAACAATGCTCTTCAAGGTTCGGCGTGTCACCGATCCGGTCCACCACTGCGAAAAGGCCGTTTCCAGCAAGTGGGGTGAGAACCCCATGCCACGTGCTACGGTGGTAGTTCACACCCTGGCCGGGGCGGGTAAGGAAGGCGGCCGGCTCGCCAGGTTTGCCACTCTCATCGGGCGCGACAATGACAAGGAAGCCATGCGCATCCATGGGCAAGAAAGCCTGGCTGCCCTCCGGATGCCGCTCAACCATCTCCAGCGTGTATGGCAGCGTTCGAAGCTCGGCCTTGAAGAGGCTAATGCCCGCCCGGCCGTCCGGCCCAAAATCCAGCTGGGCCCGGTCGTGGTACCGTCCGCATAGACCTTGGTTGATAAGCTTGTCGGGCTCGCCATCCACCGACAGCACATCCCCAAAGGGCGCGAAGGTTTCAGGCGTTAGCTGGCGGGCGATGATCCGCGTCACCTCAGGAAGCTCCCTGGTCGCCCAAGACGCGGCAGACGGTGCATGTCCTTGTAGAGAAGATAGCGGAACCGACCCGGCCCACCAGCATAACAGGCCTGTGGGCAAAAGGCGCGCAGCCACATGAAGTCACCGGCTTCCACCTCAACCCAATCCTGATTGAGCTTGTAGACCGCCTTGCCCTCCATCACGTAGAGCCCGTGCTCCATCACATGGGTTTCTTCGAACGGGATGGTGCCACCCGGCTCAAAGGTTACGATGTTGACGTGCATGTCGTGGGCGACATCGTCAGGATCAACAAAACGTGTCGTGCCCCAGCGATCCTGCGTATCCGGCATCCAGCTGATGGGGGTATCCTGATCGGACGTCACAAACGGCAGTGGCGGATCAACCCCTTCAGCGGTCTCGTAGGCTTTGCGAATCCAATGGAATGTCGCCGGCTCGCCGCCTTCGTTCGTCAGCGACCAATCGGCACCAGCCGGCAGGTAGGCATAACCGCCCGGCTTCAGAACCTGATCAATCGCCCGAAAGGCCCCGCCTTGAGGTGCGGTGAATCCAGGCGTCGGCTTGCGGGCAACGTCGTCGACTTTAAGGCGCAGGGCACCGTCGACAACGAACAACGCCGCCTCAGCCATCGGATCGGACTCAGGGTTTGTCGAGCCGCCGCCGGCATCAACCTCCAAAATGAGATGGGCAAACGTTTCCGCAAAGCCAGATAATGGCCGGGCCAGCACCCAGGCGCGTGTCTTATCCCAGCCAGGCAGACGAGTCGTCACGATGTCCCGCTGCACCCCTTTGGGGATGACGGCGTAGGCCTCGGTGAAGACGGCCCGCTGGGTCATCAGCGCCGATTGCGGCGGCAGCCCACCGAGATCATTGAAATACTCCGCCATCAGGAGCCCTCAAACATCGCGTCAAGCCGGATGCGGGCGATGCGTTCCACCTGCCGGCAGGCTTCGGCGAACTCTGTTTCGCGGTCATGTTCCAACCGCCGTTCAAAGGCCGAAAGGATGCTCGCTTTGGTGTGGTCTTTCACAGCGATGATGAACGGAAATCCAAAGCGACCGGTGTAACTCTCGTTCAGCCGTTCGAAGGTCCGGCGCTCGTCGTCCGTCAAGGCGTCCAGTCCAGCCGACGCCTGCTCTTCGGTCGAGGCTTCCGTCAATCGCTCCGCCTGCGCCAGCTTGCCTGCCAGATCGGGGTGCGCCGTCAGCACGCCCAACCGCTCTTCCTCGCTCGCCGACCGGAACACGCGGCACAGCGCATTGTGGATACCCGCCGCCGTATCATGCGCCGGCCCAAGTTCCAGCTTGTAGGCCCGCTTGGCGATCCAGGACGAATGCTCGAAAACGCCACCAAAGGTCTCGATAAACTCTTCTTTTTTCATTCTTGATGGCGCGCTCGCTCCAGTCGTACCCTCGTCGCTCTGGGCTTCGCCCAACCGCAGTGCGCCCGACCGCTCGGGCGCCGGATGTGTCTCGGCCCAGTGACGAGCCACGTCAATCCGTCGGGCAAACCACACTCCCTCATGGTCGGCGGCATGTTGCAAGAACCGTTTCAGCGCCATGATCCGGCCAGGTCGCCCCGCCAATCGGCAGTGCAGGCCGACGCTCATCATCTTCGGGCTTCCTGCCTCCCCCTCGGCGTAGAGCGCATCAAAGCTGTCGGTCAGATAGGCAAAAAACTGGTCGCCGGAGTTAAAGCCTTGCGGCGTTGCAAACCGCATATCATTGGCATCCAGAGTGTAGGGCACGACCAGCTGATCCTTACCGTCTACATCCAGCCAGTAGGGTAGATCATCGGCATAACTGTCGGCGACGTAGGCAAAGCCGCCCTCCTCGGCGGCGAGCTCCACTGTCTGCATGGAGGTGCGACCCGTGTACCAACCGCGCGGACGCTCACCGACAACCTCGGTATGGAGGGCAATCGCATCCTCCATATGCTTGCGCTCATCCTTGCGGGAGAAATCCTTGTACTCGATCCATTTCAAGCCGTGCGAGGCAATCTCCCAATCGGCCGTTTTCATCGCCTCAACCTGTTCCGGCGAGCGCGCCAGCGCTGTCGCGACGCCATAAACGGTCAGCGGAATGTTCATCTCGGTGAAAAGCCGATGCAGCCGCCAGAAACCGGCACGCGCGCCATACTCGTAGATGGATTCCATATTCCAGTGGCGCTGGCCCTCCCAAGAGGCGGCACCCACGATCTCCGACAAAAACGCCTCCGACCCTGCATCACCATGAATGGTGGCGTTCTCGCCGCCTTCCTCATAATTGAGCACGATCTGGACGGCGATCTTGGCCCCGTTTGGCCATTGCGGATCGGGCGGGTTGGCACCATAGCCTATCATGTCACGGGGATAGCGAGGTGGCGTCATCGGGCGGAACTCCTTTCCACACCCATCGCCCAACTCTTAGGCAATTTGCCGCGCGGAGGGATTTGCCAAACGCGGCCAACCGGTGTGGTACTGCATGTCAGGAAACAAGAAGCAGGAGACGGGCCTTTATGGCAAGCCAGAGCAGTGAAACAGGGTTTCTAACAACGCATGTGCTCGACACAGCCCGTGGCAAGCCGGCGGACGGGCTGGTCATCTGGCTCTACCGGCTAGACGGCGATACGCGCACCAAGATTGCGGAGACTGTGACCAATGATGATGGCCGGACCGAAAGCCCTATTCTGCCGAAGGAAGCCTTCCAGACCGGGCAGTATGAGCTGGACTTCTTCGCCGGCGACTATCTGCGGGCCAAGGGTTTAGCTGGCGAGGAGCCGCTGTTTCTGGATGAAGTGCCGATCCGTTTCGGCATGAGCGAAGAGGATCATTACCACGTGCCGCTGCTTCTCTCGCCTTATGGCTTTTCAACGTACCGGGGCAGCTAACGGCCACTTCCCCCATGGCGCGTTCCTTGCAAAGGTTGCAGCATCGGGTTTCGCGTAAAGGTCCTTCATGTTCGATCTGTTTGTGCTCGCCGACTGGCTGGAATTTGTTGTCCGCTGGCTGCACGTCATCACCGCCATCGCCTGGATCGGCTCAAGCTTTTACTTCATCGCGCTCGACCTTGGCCTGCGCAAAGGTCCACATTTGCCCCATGGGGTCGGCGGCGAGGAGTGGCAGGTGCATGGCGGCGGTTTCTACCACATCAACAAATACATGGTGGCACCGGATAACCTTCCAGAGCATTTGGTCTGGTTCAAGTGGGAAGCCTACTGGACCTGGATATCAGGCTTTGCCCTCTTGGTTCTGGTCTACTATTTCGGCGCCGATCTTTATCTCATCGACCCGCACGTGATGGACCTCTCCACCTGGCAGGGCATCGGCATTTCGGTAGCCTCGCTGGTCCTAGGCTGGGTGCTCTACTCACGCCTTTGCAATTCCAAGCTCGGCGACTATCCGCCGGTGATGATGGGCGTTCTGTTCGTCATCATTTTGGGCATGAGCTACTTCTATGCACAGGTGTTTTCAGGCCGCGCCGCGCTGCTCCATCTAGGTGCGTTTACCGCCACGATCATGGCCGCCAACGTGGCGATGGTCATCATCCCGAACCAGAAGATCGTTGTCGCCGACATGAAAGCCGGCCGCGTGCCGGACGCCAAGTACGGCAAGATCGCCAAGCTGCGCTCGACACATAACAACTACCTTACGCTGCCCGTCCTCTTCCTGATGCTATCGATCCATTACCCGTTGGCCTTCGCCAGCGAGTTCAACTGGCTCATTGCAGCCTTGGTGTTTCTGGTCGGCGTGTTCGTGCGGCACTTCTTCAACACCATGCACGCCACAAAGCAGAAGCTGATCTGGCCCTGGTTCGCCGCTGCTGGCACCATGATCGTGATCGCCGTTCTGTCCATGGCACCGATGTGGAACGAGCACGATCCGTGGGAGGACGAGACGGCCATGAGCCGGGCGCAGGAACGCTTTGCCGCCGCACCAGGTTTTGAAGAGGTTTCAGCCATCGTGATGGGGCGCTGCTCCATGTGCCATGCGCAAGAGCCGACATGGTTCGACACCTATTGGGCGCCCATCGGCGTGCGGCTGGAAACCGAGTGGCAGATCGCCCAGCAGGCCCATGATATCGCGCTTCAGGCGGGTTACTCGCACGCCATGCCCCCAGCCAACGTGTCCGGTATCACGGAGGAAGAACGCGCGGCGATTGTTGCCTGGTACCGCGCCGGGCGCGCCGGCATTCGCGCCGATGAGGTCGCCAGCCAGTGACGGCGGTGCTTCCCAAGTTTCAGCGCACGCAAGGTACTGGACGCATAACCACCAAGCGTGTCGGCAACCGCTCACGCATCGACACGCTTTATCAGCAGGGTGCCGCAAAAATCCGCATCCCCGATGCGCCATGGGACCCGGGCCTGGAGGCCGTGATCATCAACACGGCGGGTGGAGTGACAGGCGGCGATGATCTTGCCTGGCGGGCGGAGGCCGGCGCTGGGACGAATCTTACGGTCACCACTCAGGCCTGCGAAAAGGTCTACAAGGCCGATGGTGGCACGGCCCAGATCGATGTCCACATGTCCGTCGCAGCAGGCGCAACGCTCAACTGGCTTCCGCAGGAGACCATTCTCTTCAATCAGGCCGATCTCTCTCGCACCATCCACGCTGAGATCGAGAAAGACGCATCTCTTCTGCTTGTCGAGCCAGTCATCCTCGGTCGCCGCGCGATGGGCGAAACCTTCACCCAAGGCCGCTGGCGAGACCGCTGGCGCATCCACCATAACGGCCAGCTAATACACGCTGAGAATGTGCATCTTCGTGCCCCATTTGCCGATCATTTAGTCGATCCGGCCGGTTTGGACGGTCACACGGCGCTTGCCACAATGTTGCTGGTGGGCAACCATGCCGAAGCGAAACTGGAAACCGCGCGCGCTATGATTGATGCCCAAGACCATATGGTCGCTGGAGCCTCCAACTGGCAGGTTGGAGGAGCCGACAAGCTCGTCATCCGCATGCTTGCCCCCGATGGCTATGCTCTGCGCGCAGCTTTGGTCCCATTGATCAACCAACTTGCGAGCTCGCCTGACCGGCAGACCCATGTGCCGAAGATCTGGTCGCTTTGACCACCGAGAATAGCCCGCCTTAAGGACATCCCCCATGCAGCTTACCCCGCGCGAAAAAGACAAGCTTCTCATTGCTATGGCCGCCAACGTGGCGCGCCGCCGGCTGGAGCGCGGCGTGAAGCTCAATCATCCCGAGGCCATCGCCCTCATTACCGACTTCGTGGTCGAGGGCGCGCGTGACGGACGTGCTGTCGCGGATCTGATGGAAGCTGGCGCCCATGTCATCACCCGTGACCAAGTGATGGAGGGGATCGCGGAGATGATCCACGACGTTCAGGTGGAGGCCACATTCCCCGATGGTACCAAGCTCGTCACCGTTCACGAACCAATCCGGTAAAATACTTTGGCCGCCAAAATCCCCGTCTTTGTATCTGCGCCCTCTAGCTTGAGCCCAGAACAGCAGACGACCTATGACGAGCTGCTGGCAATTCTGGATGCAGAGAACCTAGAACGTAGGGCTCTTGGAAAATCGGACTATCCTGATGAGTACCCGTTAAAAGAAATCCTTCTCATTTCCAGGCATTGCTCCGGTGGCATGATCCTCGGCTTCCGCCAATTCGAAGCAGGCAGAGGTGTATTCAAGCCCTGGGAAGATGAGCCTAAGCACATCAAAAAAACGATCCTTCCGACGCCGTGGAACCAAATCGAAGCCGGAATACTGTTTGCGCTCAGATTGCCCTTAATGGTTTTTCGCGAAGACGGAGTTGAAGGTGGTGTTTTCGACGCCGGCGTGACCGACGTGTTCCTTCAGAAACTACCGACCGGCGGCTTCGCGCCTGAGGATCGAGATAAGCTCATGTACTCGATACAAAGCTGGGCAACGCGGGTCAGGACGCATTATCGATCATGGAGTTGAACAACTACCATCCGCTGCAAAGCTTCGACCTTCTGGCCATCGGCATCGCTCTGGTGGTGGTCATGTCGATCATCGGATTCAAGGTACTGACCGGCAGGCCATGGCGGCGCACGCTTCCGCCAGATGAAATCGATGCGGAATCCTTCCCGACAACCAGCACCGAACGCCCGCGCGCAGCGCCCCCTCAACTGAGCAAGGATCAACAGCCATGAAGCGCCTCACGGCCCTTACACCCCTCCTGCTTTTGCCAAGCGTGGCCCTGGCCCATGGCAGCGGACCCGCCCATGCGCATCCCCACAGTGACTGGACGGTGATGCTGATCTTGGGCGCGGTGGTCGCTCTGGCAGCCATTGTTGTGCTGCGCCGATCAGGCTCCGACACAAAAGAGGACGACTGACATGATCCCTGGCGAAGTGATCACCCAGGCAGGCGACATCACCCTCAACGAAGGCGCTGCGACCATCACGTTGAAGGTCGCCAACACCGGCGACCGCCCGGTTCAGGTCGGCTCGCACTACCATTTCTTTGAGACCAACCCGGCACTCGCCTTCGACCGCGATGCGGCCAGGGGCATGCGGCTCGATATTGCCGCTGGCACGGCCGTACGCTTTGAGCCCGGGCAGGAGCGCGACGTTACGCTGGGTCCGCTGGCGGGCAAGCGTGAAGTCTACGGCTTCCGCAAGGAGGGTATGGGCGCGCTTTGATTGGTAACTTCCCCCCCTGGCGTTGGATGACGGCGGCCAGACGCGCCGTTAACCCACTGCCCTTGCCGACAGCCAACCCGTCGGGGGTTGAAGCATCGGTGGCTCCGGTTGGCGCCGGCTCACTTATCGATCTTCATCTTGCGCTTTGGCGCATCGGGCTCGACGCGCCATCTGTCATCGCTATGCGCACCTTGGGTGCAGCCGGCTTCTGGAACCAATCGTCCAGCGAAACCCAATTGATGGTCCGCGAAAAGCAAGTTGCCTTCGCAAAGAGCGCCGCCAACACCACCCGTGCTTTGATGCGCGGCGAAAGCCCAGCTGCGATCATGCTGGAAGCGGTGAAGCCAATGCAGGAAAAGACCGGCTCCAACGCCCGCCGCTTGACAAAAAAAGGCCCGCGCCTTCCGGGACCAAAGAGAGCGCCATGATCCGCGTTTTTCTTCTCCTAGCTGGCCTTGCCCTGCTCCCTATGCCAGCGCAGGCGCAGCAGGACATCGATTGCAAAAACCCGCAAACTCAGATGGCCATGAACATATGCGCCGACCGGGACTATCAAACCGCCGACGAAGACCTGAACACAGTATGGGCGGAGCTTCGCGAAGCACGCCAGGGCCGACCCTCTTGGCAACCGATCCTCGATGCGCAGCGCCTCTGGATTCCCTTTCGCGACGCCCATTGCGAGTCAGAAGCCGCACCCTATGAGGGCGGCTCGATCCAACCCCTCATTCGCTCGTCCTGTCTCGCCGCCGTTACCCAACAGCGCACCGCGCAACTGCGCGATCTCCTGATCCAGCCCTAATCCGCCCGAAGGAGCCCCCCATGCCAGCCAGTCTCTCCCGCGCCGCCTATGCCGGCATGTATGGCCCGACCACCGGCGACAAGGTGCGCCTGGCGGACACTGAGCTTTTCATCGAGGTGGAAAAGGACCTCACCACCTATGGCGAAGAGGTGAAGTTCGGCGGCGGCAAGGTAACCCGCGAGGGCATGGGCCAGCGCCAGGGTACACGCGCCGAGGGCGCGGTCGATACCGTCATCACCAACGCGTTGATCGTCGATCACACGGGCATCTACAAAGCTGATGTTGGCTTGAAGGACGGCCGCATTGCATCAATCGGGAAAGCCGGAAACCCAGACACCCAGCCGAATGTCGACATCATCATCGGCCCGGGGACAGAGGCGATTGCCGGCGAAGGCAAGATTCTCACTGCTGGCGGGTTCGACGCGCACATCCACTTCATCTGCCCGCAGCAGATCGATGAAGCGCTGATGAGCGGGCTCACCACCATGCTCGGCGGCGGCACCGGCCCGGCGCATGGCACGCTCGCCACCACCTGCACGCCGGGTCCCTGGCATATCGGCCGGATGATCCAGAGCTTTGATGCCTTCCCCATGAACATCGGCCTTGCAGGCAAGGGCAACGCATCGCCGCCCGCAGCCCTCGAAGAAATGGTGCTTGGCGGCGCCTGTGCCCTGAAGCTGCACGAAGATTGGGGCACCACCCCCGGCGCCATCGATTGCTGCCTGTCTGTGGCGGACGAATATGATGTGCAGGTGATGATCCACACCGACACGCTCAACGAGTCCGGTTTTGTGGAATCGACCATCGAGTCCATTGGCGGGCGCACCATTCACGCCTTCCACACCGAAGGCGCCGGCGGCGGCCACGCGCCGGACATCATCAAGGGTTGTGGGCTGGACAACATCCTGCCCTCCTCCACCAATCCGACGCGCCCCTACACGGTGAACACGGTGGCCGAGCACCTCGACATGCTCATGGTCTGCCACCATTTGGACAGCCGCATTCCCGAAGACATCGCCTTTGCCGAGTCGCGCATCCGCAAGGAAACGATTGCGGCCGAAGACATCCTCCACGATATGGGCGCCTTCTCGATCATCGCTTCTGACTCGCAGGCCATGGGCCGGGTGGGTGAAGTCGTCATCCGCACCTGGCAAACAGCTGACAAGATGAAGCGACAGCGCGGCGCGCTGCCCGATGAAACCGGCGACAATGATAATGTGCGCGTGCGCCGTTACATCGCCAAGTACACGATCAACCCCGCCATCGCGCATGGCCTGTCAGCCGAGATTGGCTCCATCGAGATTAGCAAGCGCGCCGATCTGGTGCTGTGGAACCCGGCCTTCTTCGGTGTGAAACCGGAAATGGTGCTGGTCGGCGGGTCCATCGCCGCCGCCCCAATGGGCGATCCGAATGCCTCCATCCCGACGCCGCAGCCGGTCCATCTGCGCCCGATGTTCGGCGCCTTCGGCAAAGCGATCACAAACTCCTCGGTGACGTTCGTTTCCAAAGCGGCGCTGAATGCCGGCCTTCAGGAAACGCTCGGCGTCGAGAAGGCCATGGTCGCTTGCGACAACACCCGCGGCGGCATCTCCAAGGCGTCGATGGTCCACAACTCGGCAACGCCCGATGTGGAGGTGGACCCGGAGACCTATGAAGTCCGCGCCGATGGTGAACTCCTCACCTGCGAGCCAGCCGAGATAGTGCCCATGGCGCAGCGGTACTTTTTGTTCTAGCAACTAGTAAAGCCTCTAACCCTTTCCAATTCTTCTTACTCCCACCATTGTTAGTCGGGTAAAAAGCGAACCAGTCCACTGCTTGTCTGTGTCCACCATGTTGCCTGTTTTGCGTTCCAACATCTCCCGATGGCCAGCCATAGGCCTTACCTGCCTAGCGCTCGCCGCGTGCGGAGCGCGGGCAGAGATGTCTTTCCTACCTGTCGGTGAAAGCGCTACGGAAGTCGAACCGGTCTTCCTTGGCACCACCCGGGCGCTGACAGCCGAAGGATTCTCCACCGATCGCGCGCCGGGCACGCGTTACATGCGCTATGGCATCTCCATCCCGCCTCTGCGCGAGGCCGGGTCCGTGCCGTTTGCGGAGGGAGAACCCGATCCCTTGCAGGAGTTTCTGGTGGCAGATCAGGAACGCTTCGCAGGCGCGGCTGACTTTCAAAACGCGCTGACGCAAGCGCTGCAGGCAAGGCATGAGAACGAGCGCGATCTCTTTCTTTATATACATGGCTACAACAACACGTTTGCGCAGAGCCTCTATCGCACCGCCCAGATGCGTTACGACTATGAGATTCCAGGTGTTGCCGCGCACTTCTCCTGGCCATCGCGCGCCGATGCCACCGACTATGTTTATGACAGCAACAGCGTGTTGGTCGCCCGCGATGAGCTGGGGCAGTTCCTGAGCGCGCTGGCGGACACCGCGCCGGACAACTTCATCATCATGGCCCATTCCATGGGCGCGCATCTGACGATGGAAACGCTGCGCGCTTTGGCGATTGCCGGAGACCGTTCCACCATCGAGGCGATCGACGGGCTCGTTTTAATGTCGCCCGACATCGATCTGGATGTCTTTCGCACGCAGGCGAGCCAGATCGCACCGCTGCCCCAGCCCTTTGTCATCTTCACATCGCAGAATGATCGTGCCCTGCGCCTCTCCTCGCGGATTGCCGGACAAGTCGAGCGTGTGGGCAACATCGATGCCGCCGCCGATCTGGCCGACTTCAATGTGACCCTGGTCGACATCAGCGAGTTTGAAGGCGGGCAGCGCGACGGCCTCAATCATATGGCGGCCGCCACATCTCCAGCGCTGGTGCAGTTCATTCGCCGCGCCGCGGAGGTGAACCGAGACCTTGCCAACGATGCTCCCATCGAGAGGCCACGCCTCATCCCAAGCACGATCAACACAGTGCGGGGCGCCACACAGATTGTGCTCTCGCCGCTCAATTAAGCAGCAGCCACAATCTTGCGCGGGCTTTCGTTCCGTGCCGCTATGGCTTCATGACCTTGCCTACCGTTTCTGACGTTCTCTCCCATACCCACCATCCGGCGGACACCATCACGCTGGATGAAACCGACCGGCATCGCAGGCGAATGAAGATGACATCAGACGGCGGCATGAGCTTCATGCTGGATCTACCCGAAGCGCGGCTTCTCAAGCATGGCGAGGGGCTGAAGCTGTCAGATGGTCGGGTGATCGAGGTGCGCGCCGAACCCGAAGCTCTTTATGAGATCACCGGGCGTGACGCGCGGCATCTCCTCACGCTCGCCTGGCAAATCGGCAACAGGCATCTTGCCGCCGATATAACCGATGCGCGCATCCGCATCCGCCAGGACCGCGTGATCAAGGACATGCTGGTAGGTCTTGGTGCGCACGTTGAAGAGATCGAAGATGCCTTCGATCCAGAAGGCGGTGCCTATGGTGGGGCTCATCATGGTCATCACCATCATGGAGATCACACCCATGATTAGAACGACACTCTCGGCTCTTGCCTTGCTAGCTCTAGCCTTGCCCGTGGCTGCCCAAACGGTGGAAGAGTGCGACTGGCGCGCAGCGGCCCAGGCCTTGATCGAGCCCTGGGAGGAGAACACGCGCACCTTCGCCAATGGCGATGTGCGGCTTGCCCTCACCGACGTGATTGAACCGGCCGCTGGCGCGTTTCATCTGGTCATTCTGTCCCCGCCCTTCGACGAACTAGGCGGCCGACAATGCCGCGTCGTCTCCGCGGTCGGCAGCACTGGCTTCGCCGGACTGACGCTTGTGGGCATGACATCCGCCTACGATCCGTCCATCGGCCTCACCTTCACCTTTGACGCTGGCGCCTATGACCCGAACACCGGCGGCACCCTGCCGCGAACGCTGACCGTGACGGTCAACCAGGCGACGGGCGCGGTCACAGCAGAGCTTGAGGATCTCCCGTGAACCAAGCCGCTTCGCTCGCCAGGCTTATGGCATGGCTGTCGCCGGTTTTTCCGACGGGAGGTTTTGCCTACTCGGCTGGCCTGGAGCAGGTCGTGTCGGATGGGGTGGTCCACGATGAAGCCACCCTGCAGAGTTGGCTGGAGACGCTACTGACGCGCGGGTCGTTTTGGAACGAGGCCGTGCTGATCGCCGCAGCCCATCGCGGAGAAGAGCCGCTGGATAGCTTAGCAGCCCTCGCGGCGTCGATCGCCGCAGGTGCCGAACGGCATCGCGAGACCCTGGATCAGGGTGCCGCTTTCCTCAACGCAGCGTCGGCGTGGCGATCCCATGGCCTGGACCGAGAGACGCCATTGCCCATCGCGCTTGGCACAGTCGCGGCCCAAGCAGATCTTCCCCTGAACGACACGCTCACCGCCGCCCTGCAAACCCTCATCTCCAATCAGCTTCAGGCTGCGATCCGTCTTTCGCTCATCGGGCAGGTTGGTGCTGCCAAGCTGATGGCAGCATTAGAACAAACAGTGCTGGCCACCGCTGAGGCAGCTGCTGACAGCACGCTGGACGATCTTGGTGGCTCGGCCTTCATGGCGGATATCGCCTCTGCGCGCCACGAAACACTGCAACCAAGGCTCTTTCTTTCTTGACCAACTCTCATGGCCCGCTGCGCATCGGTATTGGCGGACCGGTCGGCTCCGGCAAAACGACCCTCACCGCCGCTCTATGCAATGCGCTGCGCGACATGAATTCAATCGGCGTGGTGACCAACGACATCTACACCAAAGAGGACGCCGACGCCCTGGTGCGCATGCAAGCACTGACGTCAGACCGCATAATGGGCGTGGAGACCGGCGGCTGCCCGCATACGGCGATCCGCGAAGATGCATCGATCAATCTGCGGGCCATTGAGCGGCTGACCCAACGTCACCCGGACCTTGATGTCGTGCTGATTGAATCGGGAGGCGACAATCTCGCCGCCACCTTCTCACCCGATCTCGCTGATCTGTCGCTCTATGTCATTTCCGTCTGCCAGGGAGAGGACATCCCCCGCAAAGGCGGCCCAGCCATCACGCGCTCCGACATGCTGATCATCAACAAGGCTGATCTGGCGCATTATGTCGGCGCTGATCTAAACCGCATGCAGGCCGACGCAGAAAAGGCACGCGGTGGTCGACCCTTTGTCTTCACAGATTTGAAGTCCGGCAAGGGAACAGAAGCCATCGTCGCCTTTTTGACCGAGACCGGTGGCCTTGTAGCCGCCTGAACGCGCATCGGCGTCACCAGACGCGCCATTTCTCTCCGTTTCCTGTAACACAAGCCGGGTTGATGCTCACGCCGCCGCGAAGCCAACCCGTTGGAACAACCAATTCAAACCAAAACTAGCGTTTGAAAAGGCCAAGTTCGCATTTTTCTTAGAAGGCGATTGGTCGCTGCGGGCACGAACTATGCACGGCGCTGTGTGCACATACACGCTTAAGGTCGCCCGGATTTCCTTCGCTTGCGGGCGATTTTGGTAATCAAAAATGCAGGCCGTTCACGCGCTGAACACGGGCCGCTCCCCGGTTCCTCACGCCCGCGTGACGCGCGTTGATCTCCTGCCCCCTAGCGCTTTTTCCGCCGCCCAATACATTCAACTCCATCAACGGCGGAACAAAACGCTCCGCTGAAAACGAAGCAAACACAAGGACTTACTAACATGAAAACTCTTGCTCTTACCGCTGTCGCTGCAACCGTCGCTCTCGGTTCTTTCGCCGCTCCCGCTTTCGCTGCTGACCAAAGCAACGACATCAAAGTCGACACACAGATCGTTTCGATCTCCGGCGACACCGCTTTCCTGGCAAACGGTACCAGCGTCGATGCCCCACGCGCTGCCGCTTCTGGCGACAAGGTTCGCGTGATCTTCAACGAAAACAACGACCTGAAGCGCGTTCTGGTTCTGCGCTAAACTCAAGTCTCAGCCCTCAGCCACATTCCCTCCCTGGTGTGGCCGAGGGTTTCAGAATGCAGGTGCAAGCTTCCCCCGCTTGCACCTGCTTTTCTTTTTAATCTCAGCGAGTGCTGAAAAGTGACTTATGGCACTGTTTGAACGCACGGGCAGTTCAACCGCCAGGGTTCTTACACCAGCCACTGAAACAAGCTGCCCGACAAGATCGCCCCACCGACGCCGAGCGCCAGATAACTTGCAAACACGTGCGGTTTCACCAGTGACCACACCGCCGCCATGGCCGGAATAGAGCTGACGGCACCAGCAATCAAAAATGCCATGGCTGCGCCTTCGCTCATCCCCTGATCCATCAGACCGGCAAGCATTGGCGGGGCCACGTAGGCATTGAGATAGGCGGGCATACCGACAAGAGCGGACAACGCAATCGGACCGACGCCTTCTCCACCAACCAGTCCAGCGATGAGTTCGGCGGGAACATAGTGAACCAGAAGCGCTTCCAACACATAGGCAAGCACAAGCCACTGGACGAGGAACAACGCCATCTCCCAGAACGTGCTGGAGAACTCCTGACGACGCTCCGGCTCGCTCCAGAAACGCCATTGCGGCTTGCCATCCAAAGGACTGGTCTTGCTACAACAGCTCTTCTTCGGCTGAACTTTCAAGGGGTTGGCGAAGAGGCCGCCACGACTTAGCACCGAAATGGCGAAACCACCGGCAAGGCCAAGGCCAACAGCGGCAACCGCCTTTGCAATTGCAAACCCCCCCCCAAGCGCCGCAGCGGTGATGATGGTGTTGCCGGGGTCAACGAGTGGCGATGACAGCCAAAACGCCATCACCGCAGAAAGCGGCGCGCCGAGCGCCAACAGGCCAGCGATAAAGGGAATGACTTCGCAGGAGCAGAATGGGGCCAGCCCACCCACAAGCGCGGCCAGAATGATCATGCGATATTCGCGGCCCTGAAATGCGATGGCAATCATCCGTTCCGCGCCGGTAGCACGCAGATAGGCGAGCAAAAGCACAGCAAACAGAATGTAAGGCAGCGTGTTGAAGAAGGCCGACGCGGCAAAGCCGATCACCGAACCAAACTGCGGGGTATCGGCCACCAAAACCCCGGCAAGAGCCAGAATACTGATCGTCCATGGCGTTTTCACCCAACGCCAGAGACGATCTTGGAGCGTAGACGAGGCGACGAGAGTTGTGTCGCTCATGCCGCATCCTCAACACACGGCGCGTTGGTCGCCGAGCCCTGATCGGCGCAGCACTCACGAAGTATAAACCCGGCTAGGGCCTCCAAATGATCAAAGTCAGCCCGGTTGACGATGGAACGGCCCTGTCGTTCCTGGCTGACCAGTCCAGCAGCTGCCAGAAACTTGAGGTGATGAGCCAAAGTCGACGGCGGAATGCCGCTGCGCTCCTGAATGGAGCCCACCGGCAGACCGTCCTTGCCGGCTCGCACCAAAATCTGGAGAACAGCCAAGCGGGACTCCGATCCCATGGCCGAAAAGCCTTCCGCGGCAGCAACCGATTCCATCACACACTCCTGTAATTCGATAATTCTAGAAATATCGAATTATAAAGAATGTCAACCGGTGAGCGAAGCCTGGATCCATCCCCAGATGGCCGTGATCAGAAGCTGAAGCGCAAGCACCGTCAAAAGCCATTTAAAAACAAGACGAAATCTCGCCTCCGGCAGGGCATGAAGGAGACGGGTTCCAAGCACGGTGCCGGCGAAGCCGGCAGCTATCATGGCCGCCATCACGGGTAACCAGGCGCCAAAGGCGAAGCCCAAAAGCCCAAAAATGACGACCTTTAACCCGTGTTGAAGAACCATCGCCGCCGCATGCGTCCCGGCATAATAACGGCGGTCATCCAAACGTGGTGCCAGCAAGGCGGCGACAAACGGTCCGGTCGCACCAACGAACATGGTCAGAAGGGTGGAAAAGGCTCCCCCCGCGACCAATCCGAGCGGACCACCTTTTTGCCCGGAGGGTTTGGGAGCCCACACCGTGTAGAGGACAAAAAGCCCGACAAATGCCTTCAATAGAAGCTCGGGCAACGTCACCACAAGCTGACCGCCAACGAAGGCGCCGACGAGAGCGCCTGCGCAAAACAGGCCAAGCAATGGCCAGACAACCTGTCGAATCTGCACAATGGCACGGCCAGTGTTGGCCCCCAGTTGCACCACGCCGTGAACGGGTATCAGCACAGCCACCGGCACAATCGACGCCATCACGGCAAGAAGCGCCACACCGCCTCCAATGCCAAACGCAGCCGTCAGAGCAGCTGTAGCAAATGCTGTAAGAACGAGGGTGAGGGCCATCAGTGCCGACAGGCCATCGGGCAGGTAGCACAGCCAAAGGCTGCCATCGGCAAGATCACCCATCGTTTCGCTTCACCTTTGATTAACGCTACGGCCAGCCTTACCAGGCAAGCGATCGCCGTCAACGCGCTGGCCACAATGACGACAAACATCTGAAATAACGATCAAAAACAAGTCCATGCGAAGACGCTGGCCGTAGCTGGCAAGAAGCCACAAAACGTGATCCTTTTGATGTGAACAATCCTTAACATCAATGCATCACGTTCTGCGGTAAAGGATTGGAAGGGGTCACTCACGGTCGTGAGTCTTCGCGCTGACCACACTTGGAATAACGATTTCGGACAAGGAATTTCCGTTTAATGTCTCTCCCCTCCCCCCGCTCCAGCCTGCACCGAGCAGGTGCTACGGTTACGTTTGTTGCGGTTTCTTTGGCCCTACTAACGGCCACAGCCAGCGCCCAATCGCCGTTCGACCGTGTTCAAGAAGGCTGGTCCTTCTTTGGTCAGAATGGCCAATCTGCCGAGGTGCGTGTTGGCATCGGGGGTCTTATTGGCCCCGACTATGAGGGCTCAGACGATTACGAAGCCTCTGTGCTGCCCGTCATCACCGCGCGCAACGTGTTCGGCTTCAACTTCACACCCTTCGCAATCAGCTACAATCTAGCCGAGTATAACGCGCCCGGCGGCATCTGGGGCGTCTCGTTCGGGCCGCGCGTTGCTGCTGATTTCGGCCGCGACCAAGATGACAATGCAGCGCTCGCCGGCCTTGGCGATGTCGACGCTGCCATCATGCCTGGCGGCTTCGTCAACTGGCGTCTTGGGCCGGTCGTCGCTGGGATGACAGTGGGTCAGGACGTCGCCGGCGGTCATGAGGGATTGGTTGCCGATTTCAGCCTTTCCACGCGGGTTCCGATCACCCATCAGGTCGTCGTGATTCCGGGCCTTAGCGCCAGCTGGGCTGACGATGATTACATGCAGTCCTATTTTGGGGTCACCGCCGCGCAAGCCGGAACAAGCGCTTACACGGCATTTGACGCCAACGGCGGTTTTAAAAGCATCGGCGCCAGCCTAACCGCGATCTACGCGATCAACGAAAACTGGGCTGCCAATGCGAGCCTTGGCTATGAGCGCCTTCTGGGTGATGCCGCCGACAGCCCGTTGGTCGATGGCCAGGGCAGTGCCAACCAGGCATCGGTGATGCTGGGCGTCACCCGCGCATTCAACTTCTAAGATCCCTGATCAGGCGGCGAGCCGGGTCTCAACCAATTCGACCCAATAGCTCGCCCCCAGCGGAATGATATCATCGTTGAAGTCGTAATGCGGTGAATGGAGGTTGGCCGAGTCCTCACCGTTGCCGGTGAAGATGAAGGCGCCCGGACGACCTTCAAGCATGAAGGCGAAGTCCTCGCCGCCCATGACCGGCGCCATGTCGGTGTCGACTTTGTCCGGTCCCGCCACCTTGGCAGCAATGGTGGCCGCAAAGTCTGTTTCGCGCGCGTGATTTACCACCACAGGGTAGTTGCGCTCGTGATAGAGCGTGGCCGTGCAACCCATCGCACCGGCCACCTGATCGACGATCTCACCAATGCGCCTTTCGGCCAGATCCCGCATCTGCGGGATCAACGTGCGCACGGTGCCCGTCATCTTCACGCGTTCTGGGATGACATTATCCGCGTCACCGGCGTGAATGGTCGTCACCGAGACGACAATGCTCTCCAGAGGGTCGGCATTTCGTGACGCAATCGTCTGCAGCATGGTGATGATCTGCGCCGACGTTACCACCGGATCGATACCGGTATGCGGTCGCGCGGCATGACCGCCAACGCCGGTGACAACGATCTCGAAAATATCCGTTGCCGCCATGGTCGGCCCGGCCCGCATGGCAAACTCACCCGCCGGAATGCCGGGATAATTGTGCATGCCATAGACCTCTTCGATGCCGAAACGCTCAAAAAGGCCATCATCCATCATCGCTTTGGCGCCGGCACCGCCCTCTTCGGCCGGCTGAAAGATCACCGCCACCGTGCCGGCGAAACCGCGCGTCTCGCATAGATGCTCCGCCGCGCCGAGAAGCATGGCCGTGTGCCCATCATGGCCACAGGCATGCATCATGCCCGGTTTGGTGGAAGCGTGCGGCACGCCGGTTTCTTCTTCAATGGGTAAAGCATCCATATCCGAGCGCAGCCCAACCGTCGGCCCATCGCCTTTCGAGCCCTTGATGATGCCAACCACACCGGTTTGCCCGAGCCCTTCGACAACCTCATCACAACCGAAGGCACGCAACTTATCAGCGACAAACGCCGCCGTTTCCTGAACCTCGTACATGATCTCCGGGTTCTGGTGCAGGTGGTGCCGCCATCCTTTGATGGCGTCCGCGCGTGCGGCAATGCGATTGTTGACGGGCATGAAGTATCCTGACGAAAATGAGAGTTGAAGGCACAATAGCCGCGCCAGATGGGTGTTCAAGCAGCTATGATTTCAGGAGGGCGTGCTGTTGCGCCAAACACACCGACAGAACGTTCGTGCATTCTAAGCCTCCAAGCTGCACGCAACGCTAATCCTGCAACACGGCCTGCGCCACCAGCGAGCGCGCGGCATCGCCAGCCGCTTGGGCATAGTCCGGATCGCGGTGCATCAGGAGCGTACAAAAAGCCCCTTCCATTAAGAGACTGACGCTGCGAGCCAAGGGATCAGACGCCGCTAAGCCCGCCTCGGCAAACTGTGCGGCCAACCAGGCCTCGAACTTCTTTTTGTGGGTGGCGCCAACGGCAACCGCCGGGTGACCGGGCATATTGGCGAGTTCTGCCATGGTGCGCAGAAAGCCGCAGCCCTTCCATTTGGGGTGCTGGGCATTGCGGGCCAGGTGATCAAACATCGCTGCCGTTTTGTCCGCGACATTGCCCTCGGCCTCAGTGAACCATTGCGCAAACAGAGCAAGGTTGGGCTGATCGCGCGATTGCAGATAGCCGGTGATCAGCTCGTCCTTGCTGGCAAAATGATAATAGAGCGTGCGCTTGGTGAGGCCCGCTTTCGCGGCAACCGCGTCCACGCTGACCGCCCGAATCCCTTCCTCGTAGAACAGCGCATTGGCTGCATCCAGAATGCGGCGCTTGGTCGGATTTGGTTTGGCTTCCATCATGTATACTACCCAGTGAGTGTACTTTATCGTCTCCCACTCCTAGGCTCCACGTCAACCTGAGCAAGGAGACACCATGACCGACACAGTGCTGATGGAACGACGGGGTGCCATCGCCATCCTGACCTTAAACCGGCCTGAGAAACTCAATGCGATCAACTATGAGATGGCCGACGCTCTAATCGATCGTCTTGATCTCATTGAAGCCAGCACCGACATCCATGCCATCATTCTGGCGGGCGCTGGCGATCGGGCCTTTTCGGCCGGCGGCGACATTTACGAGTTTTCTGAAAGCATCAAGCAGGGCGGCGATGTTGCCATGCGAGACTTTGTCCGGCGCGGCCAGCGTATGACACGTCGTATGGAGGCCTTCCCAAAACCCATCATCGCTGCCGTTGAAGGCATCGCCTTTGGCGGCGGCTGCGAGATCACCGAAGCAGTCCACCTCGCGGTCGCCTCCCAAAAGGCGATCTTTGCCAAGCCGGAGATCAATATCGGCATCCCACCGACCTTTGGCGGAACACAAAGGCTTCCAAGATTGGCCGGACGCAAGCGGGCCCTTGAGCTTCTTCTAACCGGTGAGACTTTCGGGCCCGAACGCGCCTATGAGCTTGGCCTCATCAACAAGGTCGTCGCTCCCGGCCAGGCGCTGAAGGCAGCTTTGGAAATGGCTGACAGCACCTTGCGCCACTCACCACTGGCAGCGGCCCGGATTCTCACCGCCGTGACCCGTGGCCTCAACACCACCATTGATGAAGGGCTTCAGATCGAAGCCCAACAGTTCGCCCGCATGGTGCCAACGCAGGACATCCGCGAGGGACTGGACGCTTGGATAGAAAGGCGTAGCCCTCACTATAGCGGCGTCTGAAGACACAGGCCTCGATGGGTACCGTCATATGCCCGAGCGTTTTGCCAGTGAATGACTGAGCTGCTAAACTGACCTCATTCCCCACGATTTGAGCACCGAGCGTTTCGCAAATGAAAGACTTGCGCTGGGATGACATCCATCTCTTTCTCCATGTCGCAGAAACGGAGGGGCTGAGCGGAGCAGCCCGGCGCACTGGTCTCAGCGCACCAACCATTGGTCGACGGATGCTTGCCCTGGAGCAACACACCGGTCAGGCGCTCTTTGTACGCTCGCAGACCGGATACGCCCTCACCCAGACAGGCCAGGCGCTGCTCGCCAAAGTCCGCACCATGCAGGCGGCTGCGCAGCCGGTGCAGGCTCTGTTGTCGGCAAGCGCGCAGAAACCCATTGTGCGTCTGTCGTCGGGCACCGGCACGGCGCTTTTTCTGGCCGACCGTTTTGCCAAGCTGAACCGGCCGCATGATGAATTTCGTCTGAGCTTCGTCACCACCGAGACCGTGCTGGATATCGCGCACCGCGAGATTGAACTTGGCATTCGTAGCCGACCCGCAGAGGCCGGCAACCTTGCCTCCAGAAAGCTCTCCAACGTGCGCTTTGCGCCCTATTGCAGTTGGAGCGCCGGACAGCCGGAGCTCATGGAATGGGTCGCCATGGACCCAGCCCGCGCGCACTACCCGGCCGCCCGGTGGGTACACGATCAGGGTCACCCGATCCGCGTTGTCGCAAGCTCGGTTTCAACGATCTACCAGTTGGTGAAGGCCGGCGCTGGAATTGGCGTGATGCCTTGCTTCATCGGCGACAGTGACCCCGGTCTTGCGCGCGCCGGACCCATCATCGACGACCTGCGTGAAGAGCAGCACCTCGTGATGCATGGCGACGACCGTCACCAGCCGCACATCCGCCAGGTCATCGACCGACTGGTCGCGCTCTATGCCGAAAACCAGGACCTGCTGGCCGGTGAACGCGCCCTGAGAGACTAACCGGCCATGCCATCGTGGCCTGCCGGCTGCGTCTGTAGTTGGCGCGCTTGATCAACCCAAGCAAAGCGAGTGGGCCGGCCAACGGCACAGCATTAGCAGGAGCCTCGCCTAGGTAAGACTGGCAACGCTTCCTGCCACGAGGCGGTGGAGCAACTGCGAAAACTGCTCCAACTCATCCTCATCCCAACGATTCTGGAAGGCGTAGCCGGCCTGTTTGGCGAAGGTTGCCAGAGTCTCGTCCAGCTTGGTCCTGCCGGCTTCGGTAAGGACAACGAAGGCCAACCTTGCATCGCGTTCGTCAACCTGCCGACCCAACAATCCAAGCTTTTCCATGGGCGCAGCCATGCGGGTGACCGTGGAGGCGCTGACATGCATGCGCTTAGCCAATTCAACACGAGACAGGCGATTGAGGCTCGCCTTTTCCAGATGCATCAGCAGGAAAAACTCGTTCACCGACAGCCCGTGAACGGACGAGAATTCCCCGGCCAACCTGGCTGTCAGTTCATCAGCAGCCTGCAAGAGGCGCAGGGCATTGGTGGTGCAGATCTCAGTCATCGTGGAAATATAGGCCATATTGCTTGCATATGCAAGGATATTGCAATAGATGGCCATCCAGCTTTTTGAGATTGCTGAAGACTAGGACCATGCACTTCGAAACTGTTTTCTCGCTTGCCGGCATGCTGGCGATGGTCGGCTGGGCAACCTTGCTGGTCTCGCCGTTTATCCCGATCTGGTCAGAGCGCCTTGCCGGGCTGATCATCCCAGCAATACTGGCCGCCGGCTATGTGGCGCTAGTGCTGGTGTTTCCCGCCGAGCAGGGTGGATTTGGGAGCTTCGCGGCGATTGTTGAACTGTTCTCCCAGCCCCAGGCGCTGATGGCAGGATGGATTCATTTCCTGGCCTTCGACCTCGTGGTCGGCGCCTGGATTTGCCGGAAGGCGCGGGAAGACGGGCTGCGCTTCTGGATGGTACTGCCGTGCCTGCCCGTCACATTCCTTTTTGGACCGGCTGGATTTTTGATGTTCCAGGGCGTCCGCGCCGTGCGCACGTCCGGGCGTTGGGCAATGATGTGGCGGTCGGCCTAGCCGCCCTGAACGTCGCCGGATCCCACCGCCTGCCGTTCCCTGTCCTTCTTGATCGTCCAAGATAGAATACCCAACACGACCAGCGCCCCGGCGGTTTCCAGCAGTGGCGTGTTCGGCCACATCAGCGCGACGCCCGAAACGGCTGTCAGAATGCGCAGCGGCCAGTTGAGCGGGTATTCCATGTGACCTTCAATGGCGGCGCCGAGAGCATAAACCCCAAGCGTCGCCGCCATGAAAATGAAGAGCGATTCCATAAAATCACCGCCCAGAAAGTTTGTGTAGGCAAACAGAACAGGCATCAGATAGAGGCCCTTGGCGAGCTTCCAACTCATCACGCCGGTTGCCATGGGCCGCGTTTTGGCGATCGCAGCAGCCGCGAAGGCCGTCAGACATACTGGCGGCGTGACGTTGGAATCCTGGCTCAGCCAGAAGATGATCATGTGGGCTGAGAGCAGCGCCGTCGTGATCAACACTGGGTCCAAAACCTGCGGATAGACCACCGACAACAGCTCCTGAGGCATCGCTTGTACGAGCGCTACAGCATCCTCCCGCGCCATCGGCTCAGCGAGCGCCGGCAGGATGGACGGATCGGCAAGCATGAAGCTCATCTGGGCGATCTCAGGGATCGTGCCATCCACCAGTGCCTGAACAAGATGCGCGTTCTGGATAAGGGCGTGCAGGGCAGGCGCGGAGAGCGTCGCGAGTACGATGTAGGCCGCCGTTACGGGCAGGCCCATACCCAGGACCAGCGAGGCAAGCGCGATGAGGGCGATGGCGATTATGAGGTTTCCGCCGGCCCATTCGGAGATCATGAGTGAGAACGTGTTACCGATGCCCGTCATCGCGATGACGTTGACGATGGCCCCGACAGCCACCAGCAGCACGCCGGTCATGATCATGTTCTTCGCGCCAAGGATCAGCGCTTCCATGATCTCTTTGGGGCCCATGCGGTTGGGCGTTAGCCAGCTCGCCACGATCACCGACGCAATGGCCCAGATGGCAGCAAACACTGGCGTGAAGCCGTAAATCAAAAGCCCAATCAGCGTCGCAACGGGGATGAGGAAGGCCGGCCCGCCGCGTTTCAAAACCTCAAGGGCCGAGGGTGCATCTTCGTCGGCGATCTGCATGTTCAGCTTCTTGGCTTCGATGCGCACGAAAAAGCCGACCGACAGAAAGTAGACCATCGCCGGCAGGAAGCTGACGGCCACGATGTCGAGGTATGGGATCTGGGTGTAGTTGGCCATCACGAAGGCGCCTGCCCCCATGATCGGAGGCATCAACTGACCACCGGTGGACGAGGCGGCCTCCACGCCAGCGGCAAAGCGCGGCGGGAAACCCGACCGCTTCATCAGCGGGATGGTAATGACCCCAGTGGAGACAGTGTTGGCGACTGCAGAACCGGAGATCGGCCCCGTCAGGCCCGAGGAAAACACCGCCACATAGCCCGGTCCCCCAATGAATTTGCCGGCGACGGCGCGGCCAAGATCGATAATGAACTCCCCGGCGCCGGAGCGCACCAGGAAGGCGCCAAACAAAATGAACAGGAACACGAAGGTCGCTGAGATGTTGGCAATGGTACCGAACATACCCTCATCGGTGAAAATCGTGCGGAAGATGACCGTCTCAAGCGACAACCCACCGAACCGGAACACGCCTTCGATCATGCTGCCCCAGAAGGCGGGGTAGGTCAGCGCGATGAGGATAAGACCCGGGATGATCAAACCAGTGGCACGGCGGGTTAGCTCGATCGCCCCGATAATGACGATGAAGGCATAGACCCATTCCTGCGGTGCGAGCGTCACGCCGCGATCATAGATCGCGTTTTCCGAGGCAATGAGGAGCAGGGTGGCCAGAGAGACAACGACGCCAAAAACAACGTCGAAGGCGAGCACAGACCGCTGAGCTTTCTCGCCGCGCAGCCGAAGGGCGGGGTAGCGCAGGCTTGCCAGCATGGCGAAGCCAGCAAAATGGATGCCCGTCAGCCAGAAGGTCGACAGCGTGCCGATAAAATTGGCGTAGAGGTGAAACAGCGATACGGCGAGCGCCAGCCCGGTAAAGACCAGCCCCAAAAGACCTGCATCAAGCGGTCGCAGATCGTCTTCGCGCGACTCTTCTTCTTCGACCTTGATTGCGTCCGCCATGTCATCCCCGCTGCGTTGCCGGCGGCACGTAAAGCGTCCGGCAAAAACCAAACCCCGCACCGATGGCATCGGCGCGGGGCGTAACATCCATCACATAGGCGGAGCTTACATGTCCGCTTTGAGACGATCGGGAACGTCGATCCCTTGCTCTTCATAGTAGCGGATCGCACCGGGATGCAGCGGCAAAGGCAGGCCAGCAATAGCGGCCTCAAGGCTCATCGCCGCCGTGACCGGATGAATGCCCTGCAGGAAGCCCAGATTCTCATAGATCGTCTTGGTGATCTGGTAGATCGTTTCTTCCGGCAAATCGTCACGCACCATCAGGAAGTTCGGTTGCGCGATGGTGTTCACATCCTCATCGACACCCGGATAGGTTCCAGCATCGATCACATAAGGCGTCCAAAGCTGATCGAAGTCGCCATTGGCAGAGGCAACCTGCTCGTCGGTGAACTCTAGCAGCGTGATGTCATCGCCCATCGCGGCAAAGGCACGCGATACAGCACCCACCGGATCACCGGCCGGCGTCGACATGCCCACGATCTGGCCGTTCTGCAAAGCGTCAGCGGACGGACCATAGCCCATGTAGACGAGATCGAACATCTCTTCCATGTCCATGCCAAGACCCGATAGGATCGTGCGGTTGGAACCGATTGTGCCGGAGTTCTGTCGGCCCATCGACATGGGCTCACCAGCCAGGGCAGCGATGTCGGTCACCGTGCCTGTGTCGACATCTTCAGAGCGGATCACGAAATGCTCGACGTTCGGCCACAGCATGGTGATCGAACGCAGGCTTTCCTGGGGACCAGCATCGGCAAGCGGGCCAGAGCCCGTCGCCGCATAGGCGCCAAACAGACCTTGAACGATGGCAAATTGCGCTTCGTTGTCACGCAGAAGCGCAACGTTCTCGCCCGAACCGGCAGAGATGATCGCCGAAACGTTGATGCCCATAGAAGGCTGCAAGCGCGCCTTGATCAGCGTCGAAAGCGCCACGCCAACAGGGTAGTAGGTGCCGCCGGTGGATGCGGTGGCGAGCAGATAGTCTTGTGCGTCCTGCGCCTGTGCCGGAACGCTGGCCGTGCCGAGCGCCATGGCGGCGGCGAGCACGCCGGCGCCCAGAACGGAACGACGTGATGGTGTCTTGGGTGCGGACATGTTTTTCCTCCCTCATGTCTATCGCCATGCGGCTGGGGCTTATTCTTGTCATCGCCTCAGCCAACATATCCGTAGTTTTTATTACGCTCGTCATTCCCGGGTAAAGCCAAATCGGTAGGCAGTGATGCGGAAAGCGGTTGCGAAGACCTCACAAAACTCTAGCTTTGCCATTCTTGCGCCACATCGTTTAGAAACGGGGTGATGGAAGATAAAGGCCGCGTTGAGTCGTCGCCCCCCGGCGGTCACGACCGGCTTGCTCGATATCCGCCAAGCGAGTGTGCCGTGCCGACCGCAAACCCCTTCGCCTTGACCGCCCTGCGCTCGATTGTCTGTCTGATCGTCCTGATCGCGATCCTCAACATCCCGCGCGTTGCCCTCGCCCAGTCGACAGGTCTGGGACCCTATGACGGCCCCAACATCACCATTGATGTCGACTCCATGCGTGTGCTGTCGTCCAACCGCGCCTTCGATGCCTGGTATCCGGCGTCCACAACCAAACTAATGACCGCCTATGTGGTCTTCCAGGCCGTGCGCGAAGGCCGCATCACCATGCTCTCGCCGGTCACGATCTCTGAGAACGCAGCGGCCCAGCCGCCGTCCAAAGCCGGCCTTGCTGTCGGTCAAACCCTGACGGTGGAAAACGCGCTGCGTGTTTTGATGGTCAAGAGCGCCAACGACATTGCCGTTGCGCTGGCCGAAAGCGTCGCTGGATCCGAGCCCGCCTTCATCGACGAGATGAACCGACTGGCCTCAGCGCTTGGCATGCGGCGGTCGACTTTCACCAACCCGCACGGTCTGCCCGATCGTGGACAGGTGACGACGGCCTATGACCTGGCACTCCTGACCCTGGCGTTGATGCGCGATTATCCTGAACACAATGATTTTTACTCCATGGGCGCGGTGCGGCTCGGCCAGGCGCGCTGGACAAACCACAACCTTCTTCTGCAACGCTATCGAGGCGCCTTTGGTTTCAAGACCGGCTACATCTGCGATTCCGGCTTCAACCTGGTGGCCGGCGCGCGGCGCGGTGGGCGCACGCTGATCAATGTCACACTCGGTGCGCGGTCAGGCATCGAACGAGCTGCCGCAACCGCGCACTTCCTCGATGATGGTTTCCGTCAGTCGGGCGGCCTGTTCGGCGATCCTGCCGGCGTTCCGCTGGTAGAGTTTCTTCCCACCGGATCAGAAGCAACCGAAGCGACCCGCATGCGGCCCATTGTTTGTCAGCGCCCGCGGGTTCGCCCGAGCCTTGAAGAAATCGCCGGTCAGTTCGGCACCGCATCGCCAGCCTTTAGTGCATCATCGAGCGCCAGCGCCTTTTCAGGTGATGCGGGCGCCGTTGTTCTTCCGTCCTCCAATGGCGGGGAAAGCGATGGCGCGGCCGATGTTGACGTCCTGGACCTTGTCCTCGGGCCGATCATCCGTCCACCGGAGCCGGTACGCCTTAGCCTTGGCGGTGCAACAGGCCCTGCCGTCGCGCGCCTTGGCCGCTGGCAAGTCCCCAATCCGGACAGTCGCCCGACCAGTTTTGCCGCCGCGCTTCCCGGGCAGATCGCACCGGCGGGAGGAACAGCACTCGTGCTTGCCCCAGGTCCTGACCCGCAGGTGGCCGAAGCGGCGCCTGGAGCAATCGCCAGGACGGTTGGCCGGGCGGTCGACCGCCCGGTGCCTTCGCCCGTACCACGGCCCTTCTGACGTCCAAGCCGATGACATCTGATCCACAACGCCCGGACCGTATGCCGGTGCTCGTCCTGTCGGGCTTTCTCGGCGCCGGCAAGACGACCTTCCTCAACCGGCTACTGGCGACCGAGCCGTTGAAAGACACGCTGGTGATTGTCAACGAGTTCGGCGATGCCGGCCTCGATAGCCTGTTCCTTCAGGAAGCCGATGAGGCGCGCGGGGACACAGCCGACCGTGGTCTGATGATCGAAGAACTGACATCCGGCTGCCTGTGCTGCACTTTGCAGGGCCCGCTTGTCACGACGCTGGAAGACTTGCTACGCGCCCGCGACAATGGCCGCATCGCGCCGTTCAAGCAGCTGGTGATTGAGACAACCGGCCTAGCCGACCCGGCGCCCATTCTGGCCGCCTTTGCCCGCCATCCCTATTTGTCGCTGCGCTATCTGGTCGGCGGCATCGTCACGGTCGTCGATTCCGCCCAGGAGCCCGAAGGCCTCGACGCCTCGCCGGAGGCCATCGCGCAAGTTGCCGTTGCCGATGTGCTGGCTCTGTCAAAAACCGACCTTGCATCCGAGGATGAAACGGCCCAACGCCGCAAGGACCTCAGCGCGCGCAACCCGCACGCCTCAATCAATACAGTCGATGAACTGGCAAGTGACCCAGCATGGCTGGACAGCCTACTCGCCCAGGCATTCACGACCAGCGCATCGCCGGTGTCAGCCCTCCAAAGCGATGGGCGCCATCACCATGGACATGATCACGACCATCACGATCACGGTCATCACCATGATCATGATCATCAGCATGCCTACTCGGTCGTCCTTTCAACTGAACAACCGGTGGAGCAGCGCACCATCACCATGCTGATGGACCTGCTGGGTATGAACTTTCCAGGTGATCTTTTGCGCGTGAAGGGCCTTGCCTGGATCAAAAACGAAACCGGGTCATCCCCTTGGGCGGTGCACTCAGCCGGCCCCCTTCAGCACCCACCTCGACCCATCGCGGCCAACATCGCAGGCAAGCTGAAAGCGGATCACAGCGAGATCGTGGTCATCACCCGCACCGATCAAACCGACAAGATTCGGGGCCTGTTCGAAGCTTGTTTCAAGCAGCCCCGCGCCGGATGAAGAACCGCGCGACATCGCCGTCGCGCTCAACGTCCTGCACCAGATGCCCATCCTCGCGTGCCATAGCCGGCACATCCAGAATGGCGACCGGATCGGTGCTATCCACCCGCACCAATTGGCCCGGACGCAGCTGACGCAATGCTTTGCGCGCCTTAAGCACCGGCAAAGGACATTGAAGGCCGATACAGTCAACAATCCGATCTGGTTCGCTGATGTCAGCAGGACTTGCAGGCGGGGGTTTGATCATCTGGCCCTTGTGGCACTAGATGGGGGCACCGCCAAGCTGCCAACGACAGACCTTAGGAGTTCCGACAATGACAGACAGTGCCTTCGATCTTCTGGAAGTCTGGTGGTCGCTTGGCGAAGAAGGCTGGTTCCGCCAGTCCGATGAGAACGACGCCATGCTCAAGGACAGGTTCACCAATCTGGTTGTCGAGGCGCGCGCCGGCACGCTGGACGATTGGAAGAACGCACCACACACGGCACTGGCGCTGATGCTGTGTCTCGATCAGCTACCGCGCAACCTCTATCGCGGCACGCCGGAGGCTTTCTCCAGTGATGGCGATGCCCTGACACTGGCCGACCATGTGCGCGCCAACCGCTTCGACAAAGCCTATTTCGGCATGGTGCGGGGGTTCTTCTACTTGCCCTACATGCATGCCGAAGACATGGACGCGCAAAGCCTGTGCTGCGACCTCTACCGGGCCATCGACAACCAAAACGCCTACTACTACGCCCTGGTGCACATGGATGCGATCCGCCGCTTCGGCCGCTTCCCCCACAGAAACAAAATCCTCGGGCGCGTTTCCACGCCCGAGGAAGAGGCTTACATGGCATCAGGCGGGTTTGCCGCCTGAGCCTTTGGAACGCTAAGCGCCTTAGGCGGCGGCAACATCCTTCAGGAACTGATCGACCAGTGAGCGCATCCGGTTGGTCTGCTCAGACACATTGCCGGAGGCCTCCTGCACCAGACCGGCTGATTGGCCGGTCTCGTCGACAGCTTCGCTCATACTGACCATGGCATTGGCCACATGACCTGTGCCATTGGCAGCCTCGGAGACGTTGCGCGAGATCTCGGTCGTCGCCGAACCCTGCTCCTCAACAGCTGCCGCGATGGCATTGGTGTAGGTCTGCACGTCGCGCATGGTCTCCGCGATACCGCGAATGGCCTCGGCAGACTCATTGGTTGAGCCCTGAATACCAGAGACCTGGCTGGCGATTTCCTCAGTCGCTTTCGCCGTCTGGTTGGCAAGGCTCTTCACCTCGCTGGCAACAACAGCAAAGCCTTTGCCCATCTCGCCGGCGCGTGCCGCCTCGATGGTGGCGTTGAGCGCCAGAAGGTTGGTCTGCTCGGCAATGTCCTGAATGAGCGAAACAACATCGCCAATCTGCTGCGCCGCTTCAGCAAGGCGCGTCACGCTCTCGCTGGAATGCGTGGCAGCATCGGTTGCCTGGTTGACGATCTCGTTGGTCTGCACGACCTGCCGCGAGATTTCCTCAATGGACGAGGCCAACTCTTCGGTCGCAACCGCCACGGCCTGCACATTGTCAGACGCGACGTTGGAGGCAGAGCTGGTGCCACTCACCTGCTCACGCGATGTTCCGGCCAACTCGTTAAGCCGATCCACGGCACCGCCCATGGATTGCGTGTTCTCGGCCACCTGATCGAGCATGGCGGAGGACTGCTCACGGAAATCGGAGACCAGCTCGTCAACCCGGTGCTGGCGTTCGGCCTGGGCCTTGCGCTCCACATCAGCTTCCTCGCGCAAGCGAGCCCGCTCAATGGCATTGTCGCGGAACACAACAACGGCCTTGGCCATGCCACCAATTTCGTCGGTCGATTCAGCTGCCGAGAGATCGATCTCAAGATCGCCTTCAGCCAGCTTGGACATTGATTGTGAAAGCCCATTCACCCGGCGAACAATGTTGGATGAGACCGCGATCGAAAGCCACAGACCGCCAACGATCACCACGACCATCAACACTGCTTCAATGTAGAAGGTCATCGTGGACTTGGCTTCGTCAGTGTCGGCAAGATGCTCCAGTTCCAGCAGCACCTGATATTCAATGTTGCGCAGCGCTTCGATGCGCGCGGTGCTGACAGCAAACCAGTCGGTTCCCGAAACGGAGCTAACATCCCCACCAAACGGCGCGGAACGAGCCACATCGCGATAGGTTTGGAAGGGGCCGGTGATGTCGGCTGACATCTCAGCTTCAAACGTCGCCTTCATGCTCGTCGTCGCCAGGCGATTGAAGTTGATGAAGTCGGTCTCCTGCATGCCCTGCAAGGTCAGCATGCGCGCGTAAACCTGTTCAGGAAAGGTGCCGGTTGAGAAACCGACAGCACCCATCGCGCGTTCCAGACCGGCCGCTTCCTTCGCTTCGATGATTGCGATGTAGGCTTCCACATGCTCCGTCATCGCACCGTCGGAGGCAAAATGCTCAATGCCTTCGGTCGCTACGATCAAATGGTGGATGGCATCGGTGTAGACTTCAGCCATCTGCGCCACGGTCGCCTGACCGGCATCCATTCGCGAGCGCATCTCATCAATCTTGCGCTCATCCTCAAGGATCGTCACCACATAGCCCGAAAAGGCTTCTTCGATGACATCCGACATGTTCAACAGCATCTCATCGATGGCGTGGTAGAGTGTGTCGGACTGGTCTCGAACGCCAGGCAACGTGTCGGCGAAGGCCGTGCCGCCCGAAGAGATGAAACCGGCGCTCTGGCCGCGCTCGCGCTGAAGCGAGTGAATCACATCGTTGAACGCTTCGGCTTTGTGCAGCAACAGCGTCATATCGCGGGCCGCACCCGCCTTGGTCCAGGCATTGACCAGAAGGAAGCCGGTCACAATCGTCAGCACCAGCATCGGCGCCAGGCTGGCAAGGAGAATACGGTGTTTAATCGACGGGGAGGACAGCAGTTTGAACATGGTAGACCCGCGTAAGTTGAATCGTTAGCCGGCAGCAACCATCTGCGGTCGATATTGAATAAGTGTTAAGCCGGAGCTTTAAACCCCCATAAACCATCACCGCGAACGCCGTTTTAAGCCCTTGGACGCTAAGCTTTTTTCCAAATTGGAATAGGTCCACACGCAGTGTCTCTGGCATCGATCCTAGAAAATCGCCTCCCTCGCAACCTTAGCGAGAAGGTGTTGCCGTTCGCCGAAAAGGTCGATCTGGCCCTGTCGGGAGATGGGGCTCGCTCGGTTGCAGCCCGCGCCGCGCTGCTGACCTTTGCCTTGCGCGTTTTCGCCGCCGTCCTGGCCTATGGCGGGCAGGTTATCCTGGCCCGCATGATGGGCGCTCATGAGTACGGCATCTACGCCATCATCTGGGTCTGGCTGGTGGTTCTGTCGGCCTTTGCCGGGCTTGGTTATCCGGTGGCCCTGCTGCGCTTCATTCCCGAACTGCACAAGTCTGGACGGCTGGCCGAGCTGCGCACCGTTATGGTGCGTGGCCCGCTGATCACCATTGGCCTGTGCACGCTGATTGCCGGCGCCGGCGTTGGTTTGGTCCTTCTCGTCCCGCACTGGTTCGACAACGCCCTTGTGATCCCCATCGTGCTTGCCGCCTTCTGCCTGCCGGTGCTCACCTTGGCAGACAACCAAAACGGCGTCGCGCAGGCTTTTGATTGGCCGGTCCTGGTCACCTTGCCGACGTTCATCGTGCGGCCCCTGTTCATTCTGGCCGTGTTCATTGCCATGACACTTGCCGGCGTCACGCCATCGGCATCAAGCGCCATGGTGGCCACCATTGTCGGCATCTGGGCGGCGGCTCTCGGCCAGCTTTTCATTGTCTGGCGACGTGTCCATTCGAAGATCGGTAAAGGGCCGATGGAAGGCCCGGTGAGCCCCTGGCTGAAGGCAGCTCTTCCCATGTTTCTGGTCGAAGGGTTCGTCTACCTCATCCTGCACACCGATGTGATGGTGGCCGGCTGGTTCGTTCCGCCCGATCAGGTGGCCATCTATTACGCGGCCGCCAAGACGCTCGTTTTGATGCACTTTGTGGCGTTCGCCATTCGCGTCGCCACCATGCACAAGATTGCCGAATATCACGCGCTGGGCGACCAGGTGCAGCTCGATCACACACTGGCCGACGCTTTGCGCTGGACCTTCTGGCCCTCGCTTGCCATCGCCGCCATGCTTGCCGTCAGCGGTGAGTTGATCCTGTCGCTGTTCGGTGCAGGCTTTGAAGACGGCATGATCTTCCTTGCCATCCTGCTTGTCGGTGTTGTTATCCGCGCCTCGGTCGGCCCTGCCGAAGGCATCCTGACCATGGCCGATCAGCAAACTGCCGCAGCCTGGATCTACGGCGCCGTGTTTGCCGTCAATCTCACGCTCAACTTGCTGCTGATCCCGACCATCGGCCTCATCGGCGCGGCCATCGCCACCGCAACCGCCATGGCGCTTGAAGCGTTGCTTCTGGTTTTGGCCGTCAGGCGGCATCTGGGCGTGACGAGCTTCATCGCGTTTGCCGGAAGACTGCGCGCCGTACCGCCAGCTCAAGGCGCACCCGCCGAATGAACGGCATCACACCCTTTGTGACAGGAAAGCCGCTGCCGTCAGGTGGGATGTCTGCGTCCGTGCAAGAACGGCCGCTGGAACCAAATCTCTTCTTCCAGCCTGCCATGTTGGACGTGGCGCTCGAACATCTGGCGCCAGAGGGCGTGGTACCCGTTCACGGCGTGCCCATTCATGTGGCCAGGGGCCGGTACGGGCCGTTGCCGACCCCCACACCCTTGATGGTTTGGCATCACCCCTACTCCATGGTCGGCCTGCCGCTGATCACCGAGGCCAATCCGCCAGCTGATCTGGAACGACTGGCCGCAGCCATCACGGGAACCTTTCGCGGTCGATCCGTGCTTCTCATGCCGCGCCTGCGCACGGATGGTCCGTTTTGGCCGATCTTCCGCAGTTGGCTGGAAAAAACCGGCCGCCGCTATGCTGTCCTGGAGGAGTATGACCGGGCTGGCCATCGCTTCGATGCGGACGACCCGACACGTTTGGACGAACTCAGAAGCAAGAAAAGCGCAAGCGCAATTCGCTCCAAACGGCGCAAGCTGGAAAAGCTGGGGGTGCTACTCCACACAACGGCAACCCATGGAAATGGGCTAAGGCAAGCCATCGACGAGTTCCTCGACGTGGAAGCCTCGGGCTGGAAAGGAAGCGCCGGTACGGCCATGAAGACGGCAGGGCATGCGTCCTTCATCCATAATATGGTCAAACGGCTTTCAGAAGCGAAGCGCGTTCGCGTCGACATTAAAAAGCTCGATGACAGACCAATTGCCGGAACAGTGTTCTTGCGCGATGGCAGCGACAACCAACCGATTTGGATGTCATGGAAGATCGCCTATGAAGAGCGCTACGCGGCACAAACCCCAGGCAACCTGGTTCTGTATGAGGTGACCGAACAATTGATGGCGGGCGCACGCCAGCGAGGAACGTCCATCGCCTTCGATAGCCTGACTGCCCCCGACAGTGTGGTGTTCAATCGTCTCTGGCCGAAGCAACGCTGGCACTTAGCCGATGTTCTGGTCGATCTCCAGCCAGGTGGCAGCACGGCGTTCGGGCCCATCCTAATGGCCGAGCGGGCGCGGCTGAAAGCAGGGGCCGCGGCCAGATCGGCCCGCGACATGGTGCGGGCAGCCCTGCGCAAAAGGCGTTAGGCTTCTCCCTTCAACAGCCGCCGGATGATCTTGCCAGTCGTCGTCATCGGCAAGCTCTCCACAAAACGGATATCGCGGGGGTATTCATGCGCCGCCAGCGATCCGCGCACATGCTGGCGCAACGTTTCGGCCAGTGCGTTTGATGGTTCATAGCCATCGCGCAGCACCACAAAGGCCCGCACGATCTCGGTGCGCAGAGCGTCCGGCACACCGATTACCGCCGCCATCGCCACCGCTGGATGGGCCGTCAAACAGTCCTCGCTCTCTCCAGGGCCAATCCGATGCCCCGATGATGTGATGACATCATCATCACGGCCCAGGAACCAGATAAAACCATCCCCATCGCGCTCAGCCATATCGCCGGTCATCAAAAGCTGGCCCAACGTTGGCGAGTGAAGAAACTTGCGCGTCGTCGCTGCTTTCGCCTTCCAATAGCCCAGAAAGGCCACCGGGTCGGGCATACGAACAGCGATTTCGCCGGTCTCGCCATCCGATGTTTCCGTGCCATCCTCGCGTACAATCACCACATCATGGCCGGGCACCGGAACGCCCGTGGCTCCAGCGCGGGTGACCCCATGGTGCTCAGATGACCCCAAAATCAGGTTGCACTCCGTCTGCCCATAGGCCTCAGAGATCGCAAAACCGAGCGCCTGTTGCGCCCACACATAGGTCTCCCGCCCCAGCGCTTCGCCTGCCGACATCACCGACCGCAAACCGATACCAGCCACCTGATCAACACCGCACTCCGCGCGGATCATCTTCAGTGCCGTTGGCGGGATGAAGGCATGGCTTACCTGCCGCGCCGCCATCATGGCGACAGTCGCAGCAGGATCAAACCGTCCCGATTGCGGCCAAGCTACCACCGGGCAACCAAGGGCAAGTGCCGGGAACAGCAAGTTCAAAAGACCGCCTGCCCAGGCCCAGTCCGCCGGCGTGTAGAACAGATCATCGGGCGATATCGAACCACCATGGGAAAACAAAAACCCCGGCCCGTGGCCCCAAAGTACGCGGTGACCATGCAGCGCGCCCTTAGCGGCACCGGTCGTCCCGGATGTGTAGATCATCAAGGCTGGATCATCTGGCCCGGTTTCAGCGGGCGGCACCGCATCGCCCTTAGCCGCCAGAATGTCCTCATAGCCGAGTGCACCGCCGGACGGACCGTCCAGACAGATGGTGTGCTCCAGATCCGGCAAACCACCCTCAATGGCGGCAAGCCCCGCCAGCCCTTGCGCGGAGACAAAGGCAAACCGTGCACCGGAATCGCGCATGCGATGGGCCAGCGCATCACGGCCATAGCGCTCCGACAGGGGCACACTCACCAGGCCGAGCCGCAAGATCGCAGCCTGGACGATAAGCGTACGCACGCCCTGCGGTGCGATCACCGCAACCCGTTCACCGCGCCGGGCGCCCAGCGCCAGCAACGCGCCGGAAAGACGCGCCGCCTCATCCACAACGACGCCAAAGGACGTGGCCTCGCCAGTGTTGCCATCAAGGATCGCCGGCGCATCGGGGTTGGCGGCTGCAGGCGCATCAGCGATCTGCGCGCCCATGTTAAGCCGGTCAGGCACCACCCAGCGAAAGCGTGAGCGCACATCCTCGTAACGCCCTTTTAAATCGAACTGCATAGGATCACTCTAGTCCCTGCCCAGCGGCCCGTCTTCGCCGGTCTCATCTGAAGCTGGGTCTTCTGGTCGCTCGTTCCTGGGCGGGGACGATTTTGCCAAAGGCGCAGGTGCCGGAACGGTCGTGACACCGCCAGCGGTCATCGCCGTGCGGTCCGGGCCGTCGCCGGTCGCGCTGGTCGGTGCCGATCCGCCCAGCCCTTCGGGCGGTGCGACGCCAGCCTTGGCAAGAACCTCCATCACACTGTCCAAATTTCGGATCGTCACATCCGACTGGGCGAACGGAATTTCGATGCCCTCTTCCTTGAAGCGCCGAAAGATCTCGAAGCGGATGTCGGAGCGCACGCCATAGCCATTGCCGACATCGGCAAGATAGGCAAACAGCATGAAATCGAGCGAGCTGGCGCCAAACTCGATGAAGAAGGCCGCCGGTTCAGGATAGCTCAGCGTCATCTCGTGGGCGTTGGCGACCTCCAGCAGGATCGCTTTCACCTGCTCGGGATCACTGTCATAGCCGACACCCACCGGGATATCGATACGTCCCAGCGTGTCGCGATGGACCCTATTCTTCACCGTGCCGGCAATGAAGTCAGAGTTCGGGATGAGCACCGTTGCCCGGTCAAAAGTCTGGATCTCCGTCGCGCGCACATTGATGCGTTTGACGATGCCCTGCTCCTCGCCAACCACAATCCAGTCACCGGCCTTAAAAGGGCGCTCGGCAAGAAGAATGAGCCCGGACACGAAGTTCGACACGATCGATTGCAGGCCAAAACCGATACCGACCGAGAGAGCACCGGCAACCAGCGCTACATTCTCAAGATTGAGCCCCAGATAGGAAAGGCCAATCACCGCCGCAATGATAACGCCGGTATAGCCAACAGCGGTACGGATGGAGGATTTCAGACCGACATCGATAGAGGTCTGCGGCAGGTACCGGTTCTCAAGCCAACCCTGCACGCCGCGTGTGACGACGATGCCGACAAAAATCAGCGCCAGGGCAATCAGCACGGACGAGAGCGAGAAGGAGAAGCCACCAATTTCAATACCGGTGAAGACCTGGCCAAAAATGTCGGTGAAGCGCCCTGTTTCCACGCCGAAGGGGGCGATGATCAGCGAGGCGGCAGAAAGCAGCAGAAACAGCTTAATAGCGCCCGACAGAAGCACGCCGAACTGCCCCATACCGTTGGCGGTAAGGCCTATATTGCTCTTGGCCCAACCGGCCGTGCGCTCATTGCCCTGAAAGGCAGCATTTGTGGCATGCTCGACCAGGTTGGAGCCCAAATGGAGCACCACCAGCACAACCGAGGTCCAGACCAGCCGGTCCACCAGAAACGCAGCAAAAGCCAGAAACCCAAGAAGCTGCGCGCCCATAACGGCAAACGCTGAAAGCGCGGCGATGGGGATCGTCCAACGCCAGATGATCTGAACCAGCGGTTTGCGATCTTCTTCGTCGGGATGCTCCACCCCGCGCAGCAGGGCACGCGTGCCGCCCAGTATGGCCAGTGCTGCCACCAGCACCGGCACCGCTTCGGCCAACTGCAACACTGGCAGGGGCGCGATAAAGACAGCGGCCAGCGTGCGCAAAAGCTCTCCGGCGGCATAAGCGAAAGCCGCCAGGCGGAAGTATCTTGCAGCCCGACCCGCCTGGGCGTCAGCCACCGGCACCATGCGCCATGTTGGCCGTCCGGGCGCCAACAGCGCACCGATGATACCACTGATGAGGAAGTAAAGGACGACGTTGAGGGCAACAGCGTCAAACAGATGTGTGGCACGCAACGAAAGCCCGCCAACGCTGTCGAGCGCGACGCGCAGCAGCGCAAACCCGATGGCCGGCACACCAGCACTGATGACGATCAGACGGATTGCCGCGAACACTCTTTCCAGCGGCTTAGGCGTGCGTTCGGGAGCGCGCGCCACACGGCGCAGCGCAACACGCCGAAGTGGCACGGCCAGTACCAGAAGACCAACAAACAGTGCGGCCAAGCCGACCAGAGCGGAGCGAGTGGCCCGGTCCCGCACGCTGACATAGCTTTGGCGAACCAGATTGGTGAAGGCGCTGACCGTTGATGGCAAATCACGCAGGCCATCCTGCCAAAGCTGTGGGTCGACCAATGATGAGGTGCGCGAGAACAACTGGTCGGCAAACACAGAAGCACGCCGCTGTGTGACCCGGTCGATCAGATTGGTCGCACGGCCAAGCAGCAACTGTGCTGGCTGGGACCGCGCTTCAAGGTTGAGGATGAGCTGCCGTTGCGCCTGGATTTCCGGCGTTTCAACCAAGGTTTCCGTCTCGGTCGTCAGGCCTTCCAGAAGCGTGCGCGCCTCTTCTAGGCGAGGCGACAGCTCTTGCAGAAAGGCGCCCAAATCACCGCGGACGTTGGCGGTCTGGTCACGCAACTGGCCCAGAGCATCGAGCGAAATGACCTCAAGCCCAAGATCTTCTTCAACAAGATCAAGCACCGACGACCAGACTGAAAACTGGCGCTCGGTCTCTTCATCAAGCGGTTCAGGCACCAGCACCACCTCGTCTGAAGAGGTCGCGTCGGACGCCTCCGCTTCGACAACGGAGGTCACATCAGCCGAGGTCGCTGGGGTGTTTCCAGAACCTGTATCGGTTTGCGCGATTGCCGGCGACGGCCCGGCTGCCACAAGCCAGGACAGGGCAAGCACGGCAAGAAGCTTAGCAATCAGGCGGCTAGACCCCGGCGATGGCGGTTTAGGCCGTTTCATCAGGCGCCAGGCTCCGACCATTGACCGACCTGAGGCAGGACAGGACCGGTTTCCTCCGCGCCCAGGCGGCGAGCGACCATATCGATCTCAACGAGCGCCCCAACGGCAAGGCCTGTCACACCAATGGTGGTGCGCGCCGGCCTTCGGTCCGCTGGAAAGTAGGTCTGATAGGTCGTGTTGAACATGGCGTAGTCACGCTCAAACTGCGTGAGGTAGCACCGGCACTGCACGACATGGGAAAGATCAAGTGACAGGCCTGCCAACACGATCTCCAGATTGCGCATTACCGCATGCGTTTGCGCCTCGATACCGTCCGGCAGTGGAGCGTCGGGAGCGTCGGGATCGGTTGGCATCTGGCCCGTCAGCAGTACCCAGCCACCGGCTTCAACAGCATGGGAAAAGGGCGCAACCGGACGTGCCGCGCCATGGATCATGTGAAACTGCGGATCGTTGCTCATTGCGCTGTCTTAGGAGCGATGCCGCCGGCTGGCAACACGCAGGATGCTCGCGGCGTTGATGATCCATTTAGCCGGTTTTTTGCTGCTCGGATGCTTGATCGTCCGGCAGCTTGTCGGCGTCGCCGTCATTATCATCCTCAGAGGCAGCGTTAACCTCCTCAGAGCTAGCCTGGATGTTGTTGCCAGGCCCATTTTCGTTTCGGAATTCGCTTTCGGGCGCATCGGGTTCAGCAGTCTGGTCGGACGGCTGGGCATCATCAGCAGCGCCGTCATCCAGCGCCTCATTGTCATTGGATTCAGCGTGCACGGCGCTTGGCGACAAGATGCTACCCACCTTGTCGGCATAAACAACGCCGGTCAGTTCACCCTCATCGCTGATCACCGGCACAGGATGATCGGTATCGAGAACCGCTGGAAGCACCTCTTCAATTGAGCTTGAGGCATCGACCCGGTGGCTTTCGTCGGCCAGGTCGGCGAGTGAACTATCGTCCGACGAGGCCACGGCATCGGCCAGCTTGTCCTCTGTCACAAGGCCCAGATAGCTGCCCGTCGGCCCGACGACATAGCCCACATCCTCGCCCGAGCGACGCATAGCATCGAGGGCATTCTGAAGGTTTTCATCAGTTAGACGCAGTTTTGGCGGCTGGGTGACGACATCAACGGTCAGAACGCGGGCCCGGTTCACATCGCGCACAAAGTCGGCAACGTAATCGTCAGCCGGATGCATCAGAATCTCGGCTGGCGTGCCCACCTGGCTGAGAACGCCATCCTTCAGGATCGCAATCTTGTCGCCGATTTTCAGCGCCTCATCGAGATCGTGGGTGATGAAGACAATCGTTTTCTTGAACTGGTCCTGCAGATCAACAAGCTGGTCCTGCATCTGCGAGCGGATGAGCGGGTCAAGCGCTGAGAAAGCCTCGTCCATCAGCAGGATATCGGCATCGGTGGCCAGCGCCCGAGCCAGGCCGACACGCTGTTGCATCCCGCCAGAAAGCTGGGCTGGAAACTGATCCTCATAACCATCCAGCCCAACCCGGGCAATCCAGGTGCGCGCGCGCTCATGACGCTCATCAACGCCAACATTCTGCACTTCCAGCCCATAGGCGACATTGTCGAGGACCGTGCGATGCGGGAACAGGCCAAAGCGTTGGAACACCATCGACATGCGCTTGCGGCGATACTTCTCCAGCTCGCGTACCGAAAGCCGCAGCACATCCTCACCATCGACAACGATTTTACCCGCCGTCGGATCGATGAGCCGGTTGAAGTGGCGGATCAGGGTCGATTTGCCTGAGCCCGACAGACCCATGATGACAAAGATCTCGCCTTCCTCGATGGAAAGCGAAACATCGCTCAGACCAAGCGTGTGCCCGGTCTCGGCCAAAAGCTCCGTCTTGCCCATACCGGCTTTCACCTTGCGCAAGGCAACCTTGGGCGTCGGACCAAAAATCTTGGTGACGTTTTCAACGCTGATAAGGGCCACAGGAACTCCTGAACTGGTGACGAGGAACGAGCAGCGAGCCTAATGCCCGCTCGCCCGATAGGCCTGCATACGCGCCCCATAGGCCTGTGTGATCCGATCAAAAACAATGGCCAGCACCACAATCGCCAATCCGCCCAAAAGCCCGCGCCCCGGATCGTTGCGCTGAAGGCCCAAAAGCACCGTTTCACCAACACCGCGCGCGCCGATCATGGAAGCAATCACCACCATGGCCAGAGCCATCATTGTGGTCTGGTTCACGCCCTGCATGATGGAAGGCAGCGCCAAAGGCAGCTGGACATCTTTAAGGAGCTGGAAGCGCGTTGCGCCAAAGGCGCGGCCGGCCTCCACCACCTCCCGGTCAACCTGGCGGATGCCAAGGTCCGTCAGGCGGATGAGCGGCGGCACGGCGTAAATCACCGTGGCGAGGATCGCCGGCACCTTGCCAAGGCCAAACAACATCACCGCCGGAATGAGATAGACGAAGCTGGGGATCGTCTGCATCAGATCAAGAAGCGGATTGATCGCGCTGCGCAGAAGATTGGAGCGTGCAATCACCACACCCACCGGCACCCCGATCACCACCGAAATGACGATCGAAACCAGCATGATGGCGATGGTCTGCATTGCCTGATCCCACAGATCAAACGCGCCGATGATATACATCGCAACGCCCATACCGATCACCAGCAGGAGTTTGCGGCTCGCCGAATAGGCAATCAGCATGATGAGCGCGATGATCTGAAGTTCTTGAGACCACAGCCATTCCATCGGCCGCATACTTGTCTCGTCAACAACCACCGCGTAACGCGACAGCGCAAACAACGCTGCCTCAATGGCAAAGACCGCGCCCGTGAGGACGCGGTTTTTCCAGATCAGGTGAGCAAACAGGCTGATCAGACCGCCAAAAACGACGAGCAATACCCATTCAGGCTCGGTACGACCGAGCAACAACCGCTCGATCCACACCAGAACCATCAAAATGGCATTGGAGAACGCCTCAAACTGATCACCGTATGCAATGACCAGAAACTCGATGAAATCATTCGTCGAGCGGCGCACCATGCGACCAAGATCGATAAAGATACCGTTCCACTCAAGCTCAGACAGCATGCCGGACCAAGCCTTTATTCGTTACACGCAACACATTGTACCGATGGGTGGACGGCGCTAAAGCGCCGCCCGTACACGGGCCGCCACATCGGCAGGCACCCAGGCTTCCCAATCGCTGGTCGTTTCCAGGAAATTTGCCGCTGCCTCGTCGGCATCGGCATCATTGTCCTGCATGTAGGCGACCGCCTGCGAGGTGGAAAGCGTTGTGGTTTCGTAGTTCTGCAACAGCTCGGCCAAAGCCGGCGCAGCATCTACGAATTCCATGTTCGCCCCCACATGCACCGGTGAGGAGGGGTAAGCGGTCGCGCGGGTTGGCTCTTCAGCCTCACGCATTTCATCCCAAATAGCTTGGTCGAAGGGTTCCTCTTCAAGCTGGATCAGATCATCACCGATCTGGCCGAAAAGACCCGTTGGCGCCCAGTAGTAGAACACCACCGGCCGCTCACGGCGCACGCGGGAGATAATGTCAGCGGCCATCGCGCCGCCCGAACCGGGACGGAAATTGGTGTAGAGATCCTCAAGCCCATAGGCGATGAGCTTCTGGGAGTTGATCACCTCACACACCCAGCCGGCCACGCAGTTGTAGAACCGACCTTTGCCGGGCTCTTCAGGATCTTCGAACAGTTCCGCATAGCGCGCCAGATCCTGCGGCGTGCGCAGATCAGGCGCTGGCGCGTCCGGGCCTTCCACCAGATAGCGCGGCACAAACCAGCCTTCGAGCGCCGCCGGGAAGTTGGGGCCAAGATCGGCAATCGTGCCGGCATCCAGCCCTTCCTGCCAGGCAGGTGGTGGGTTGGCTGTCCAGATTTCCATATTGGCATCCAGATCGCCGCGCGCCAGGCCGGTAAAGCCAGCCAGCGTCTCAACGGGCAACACTTCCACTTCACAGCCATAGCCTTCGCGCATAATCAGCGCGACCACCTCGGTGTGAAAGGCGTGAGATTCATAACCAAGACCGGCCATATTCACTGGACGGTCGATCGGACATTCCTGCGCGGCGGCAGGGACAACAGAGAAGGCTGAGACAGCCGTAAGGGTCGCAAGGCCAAGGCCTGCGGCGTAAAGCGCTTTCATGGGGTTTGTGCTCCCTAAGTGGCAGTGCGCGCGGGCGGGATGTGACGGGCCCTCATTGGCGGGTCACCTCCACGCGCTTCCATGACGCTCACCATAAGGGGTCACGGCCTTGAGTCCACCCGCCAAGCGAGAAAAGCTAAGTGACGTTACGGAAGATTGCTGAGGAAGCTGCCAGTCTGGTGACACTTGGGCACCCAAAGTCTGAAACAAGCCCGCGATCTAGCGGCCAATTTCTCCGTTCGGGACCGCAATATCAAAAGACCAGGCAGAATGCTCAAAGGCCTCAGCGCCGAGTCCATTTTCGATCACCAGTTAAGAGGACGGCTCGGCAGTCATCGAAGTCCGAGAACTAGGTCTGCCCAACGCTAAGCAAATCGGTCGCCGGCGGCCCTAATGAGCTCGAGCGCTCGAGCGTATGTGGCAGCACCAGGAGAATGGCCCGAGCCAAAATGGTCTTCATGAATCCCAATGATCTTCAGCGGAAAACGCTCAAGCCCTAATATTCGCGCAATACAGAACCTGTGGTCTCCGTGCTCAGTTTTGCAAATTGAGCCAGAAGCGTCGATCATACCTGTGGCTTCATAACCTCCGTTTGGGTCATCATAACCATTTATCCGCATGGAATGGACAAGCGCAGTTACATAGCCACGAAGAAACTCCAAAACAGCGTCCTCATCTCTAAGTCTTACACGCTTGTATCTCGCTTCGCCTTTTTGTTTGACGTCGGCGACCATCTCTCGATACCAGACTGTTTCCTTTACATTTCCGTCGGCCTCGATGAAATCGACCAACTTAATGTATCTCGAATTCTCTTCAATTTTGGGAAGATCGTTGATGGATGAATGCGAGATCACGAACGGTTCACGCGCCTTGATAAAGGGACGCGTGTAGTCGACGATGAATTTTGGATACTGCCGCTTCATGGCCGTGATTTTTCGGACGGCAACAGGGTGCATTGATCCTGCGTGGTAGTGAACCTTCCGCGGATCTATCCAAACAACAGCTTCAACTCCGGCTTTTTTGATGAATTCTCTTTGACGCATGCAATCGCTTCTCACGGAGAGGTAAGCACATGTCAAAGGCACACGGCACGAAGGTTGTCTAGCCGCCTATCCAATGCTGACTTGCCGTCCAACCGGAAGCTTGGATCGATAAGGCTTTTTCGATCAATTGTTTAGGTGGATCCGCCTCTGCTGGAACCGATGGAAGTGCATAAAGAATCGGGCAGCTTGGCGTTTCAGTCAGCGGTTTGGGACGATCGACCCAAAATTGAGCTGGCGGCGTCTTACAAAACCGCCGCTTACATTCTGAGACAGACGGCTGCACATCACCGCAAAAAACCAAATCGCATAGTTAACCGGAAAGGAAGATATCAGCCACGGACGAGTGCTTTATTTGCACCTTTGACTTTATGGCTCTCAACTGGGTGATAACGACCAGAACGTTTTAATGGTGCCCCTGGCCAGACTCGAACTGGCACTCCTTTTGGGAACTCGATTTTGAATCGAGCGCGTCTACCAATTCCGCCACAGGGGCAGGCGGGCTGGATCAGCCGGTGCGGCGGACCATAGCCAGGAAACCCTTCCCGTCAATCCTGTTTGTGCCTTGTTTCCCGGCCACAGCATCATTCGCGTAACCTGCTGTCAGCCTTTGCATGCTAGGAGGCGGCCCAGAACCGAACCAGCACCATCGCAACCAAGCCTTCGACGTCCAAGCCATCGACCCCATGACTGATGCCACCACTGCCAGCACACCGCTTTCGCAAACCGCCTTCGATCGGATCGATTCGGTGCTTGAGGATGCCGTCGCTGGTGGGGCCGAGCGGCTAAGCCTGGAGAGCCTGGCGGACGCGCTGAAGGAACGCGCCTTCGGCATGATGCTGCTGGCTTTAGCGCTGCCTTGCTGCCTGCCCTTTGTCTACCTCATCCCACAGATCGTGGCGCTGCCCATGCTGGTGCTCACCGGCCAAATGGCAGCTGGCCGGCACGTGCCCTGGCTGCCAGAGAAGCTGAAAACCCGTGACTTCGATATCGCCGCTATGCGCGACGTCGTCGGTCGCGGCAAGCGCTGGTTCGGCTGGGCTGAACACATCGCCCGCCCCCGCCTTCTGGCCATCTCCGGCCCACGCGCAAGCCGTATCATCGGCGCCCTTCTGCTGGTCCCCTGTGCCTCGATCCTGGTGCCACTGCCCTCCACCAACACCATTCCAGGCATCGGCGTCGCCATCGCCTCCATCGGCCTCATCGAACGCGATGGTCTGCTGATCCTTGCCGGTCTTGTCATAGGCCTTTTGTGGGTGGCGTTTTTGGTTGTTTCGGCACCGCTCCTCGCCGTCTGGCTGCTTGGCTTTTTCGGCTGACCGACAAGCCCGTTGACACCGGCACCCTTTGTCCAGTTGATGCCGGGCATGCAAACCAGCGCTTCCTCCTCCCTCCCCGATCTCTATCCAGCAGGGTCCGTTCAGGCCCGCGCCGCGATCTTCATCGCGCTCGCCGCCGCCATCATTCTGGCCATCGCCTGGGCCTTCCAACTGATCGGCGATTTCACCCCGTGCAAGCTGTGCCTGGAACAGCGCGAGGGTTACTACACGGCCATACCCTTGCTGATGATCGCGGCGCTCTCAGCAGTGCGGCGTAGGCCGGCCTGCTTGACGCGTGGGCTCTTGGTGCATGCAGGGTTGATGTTCGCCACCTCCATGGTGACCGGCATCTTTCAGGCCGGCGCGGAATGGGGCTGGTGGCTTGGACCCAATGACTGCGGCACAAGCGGTGGGCCGACGGTATCAGCCGGCAGCCTCCTGGACGAGTTGGAGGAAACGACCATAATCTTCTGCGATGAGGCCGCGTTGCGCGTCCTTGGCCTGTCCTTTGCCGGCTGGAACGTCATTGCGGCGGCAGGGTTGATGAAGGCAAGCTTGGGTGCAGCCTTTGTGCCGGGCGAATTGTCCACAAACGACGGCTAGCGCGAAATGCTGGGGTTATGGGTCCAGCTCAGTATCCCAGTAGAGGAAGTCCATCCAGCTTTCGTGCAGATAGTTGGGCGGGAACTGCCGGCCATTGGTTTGCAGATCGTGCACGGTTGGCTGGAACGGCGCCTGCACCGGCTCCATACCGGCCACCTTCGGCATCTTGCCGCCCTTCTTCAAATTGCACGGCGAGCAGGCGGTGACGATGTTTTCCCACGTCGTCTGACCGCCACGAGACCGCGGAATGAGATGGTCGAAGGTTAGGTCTTCGGTCGAGCCGCAATACTGGCAGGCGAACCGGTCGCGCAGGAAAACGTTGAACCGGGTAAACGCCGGATTGCGCTGCGGCTTCACATAGGTTTTGAGCGAAACCACACTTGGCAGCCGGAACTCCGTCGTCGGGCTGTGAACCTTGGTCTCATACTCCGAGAGAATGTTCACGCGCTCCAGGAAAACGGCCTTCACCGCCTCCTGCCAGGGCCAAAGCGACAGTGGGTAATAGGAAAGCGGCCTGAAATCTGCATTGAGCACAAGCGCCGGACAAGCCTCCGGTTTCATACCCGATTGCTTGGTTTGGTTCCCGCCATGTGACACGGCTACTGTCAAACGTGGCTCCCGAAGTCGATTCGCGTCCGCACGTTACGCATGGGTTGTATGTATAGCGACTATGTCAGCGATGTGAAGGTGCAGAAACAAAGCGCCCACAAGCGGTTAAACCGGTATTTCCCGGCAGTTGGGCGGTAAAAGCCTAGACGGCAATTCCCGATCGGCCATCATGCACATGAGCGTGATAGGCCCACAAAAGGCGGGCCGCGACACCCCGCCAGGGCGACCAGATTTCCGCCCGTTCCGTGAGCGCATCGGCGGTCAGTCGCTCCTCAAACCCGAGCGCCCAGGCGGCCGCCTTTTGCAGCGCAAGGTCGCCAGCGGGCATGGTGTCGGCATCTCCGAGGCAGAAAAGCACATAGATCTGCGCGGTCCATGGCCCGATGCCAGAGATTTGCACCAGCGCTTCTTCGATCTCGGCAACTGGCATCGCGTTGAGTTTCTCGAAGGTACCCTCGTCCGGCAAACTGGCCGCAATCGCTCGCAGAGTCCGCTGTTTGGGACGGGAAAGGCCACAGGCTTTCAGCGCTTCATCATCCGCTTCGGCAAAGAGATGGGGCTCCAAAGCGCCGAGCGTATCGGTTGTTCGCGCGGTGATGGCCTTGGCGCTTGCGACGGATACCTGCTGCGCAATCACGATGCGCGCAAGCCCAGCAAAATCGGGCGTTGAGCGCCGCAGCGGCACATGCTCCACGACGTCAAGCGCGTGATGCAGGTCCGGATCGATGGCGCGCAAATGCATCAGCCCCTCGACCACATCGTCATCGCATTCTATGCACCGCCGCATGGTTGGCTCTGCTCCCAAACTCCGTTTCGCGCCCAGCCCCAATGGCTATCTGCATTTGGGGCACGCGTTAAGCGCCCTCGTGGTCGATGATTGGGCGAAGGCGCTCCGCGGAACGTTTCTGTTGCGCATCGAAGACACCGATCTCTCGCGTCGCCGATCGGAGTTTGTCCATGCGATTTATGAGGATTTGGAGTGGCTTGGCCTGTCCTGGGAAGAGCCAGTGCTCATGCAATCGGAGCATCTTTCCCGGTATGGGGATGCCATCGATCAACTCGTTTCAGACGGCCTGGCCTACCCGGCTCCCGCGTCGCGGTCTGAGATCAATCGCGCCGTGGCAGAGCATGAGGCATCGGGCAAATCCTGGCCTCGGGATCCCGACGGCGGTCCACTTTACCCCTTCGCCGACCGTGATAAAGAGGCCAAGAGAGCGGAGCGGAACCACGAGCGAAACGCACCGGTCCGGGACGGTCCAGCAGCGGGACGGGGTTCCGATTCCGGACCGATCCGTCTCGATATGGACGCTGCACTGGCCCGCATTGGACCCTCGCCGCTCACCGTTCAGACAATGGCCGACCCAACTGCCGACCCGGTAACCGAAAATCTCGACCCATCGGTCTGGGGCGACGTGCTTCTGCGCGGACGGGATAGACCGGCGACCTATCATCTGGCCGTAGTGCTCGATGATGCGTTTCAGGGCATCACCCATGTCGTGCGCGGCAAGGACATTGAACCGGCAACGTCTCTTCATCGCCTGCTGCAAGAGCTGCTCGGTCTGCCGACTCCGATCTACCATCATCACCACCTCATCATGGGTCGCGACGGTCGCAAGCTGTCGAAGTCAGAAGGCGCGAAGAGCCTGCGCAACCTTCGTCGAAACGGCCTTTCGGCGGCCGAGGCAATCGACCTTGCTAGAAGCGGATAGGCGGTAGTTGGCCGAGAGGAACGGGCCCGATCTGCACACGCCCACGCTGCACGACAAGCGGAAGCTCGGTCGCCGGGTCCTCGCCGATGGTCGTCTGGCGGCCAAAAAAACTCGCGCCAGCGGTGATTGCGCTGGCGCTGCCGCCGGCATCAATGCCCATCAACTCCACAAGCGCTGGCACGTCATTGGTTGCGATCGCACCATCGAAGGTCAGCGCCCCGTCGGTTGCAAGCTGAAGATCGCCATCCAGATTGATCGCGTGATCGTCAAGCCGCAGGCGCGTCTCCAGACCCTCCACCGTTCCTGATCGACCAACCCAGTCACGCAGGGCGCCGCCGAGAGACCGGGCGCGAACGGCGGCCAGCTCATCGATGAGGCCAGTGATCGACATGTCGATTTGATCGACACCGCCTAAAAACAGGCTTTCCAGCCCCAGCAGAACCAGCGCTGCCTGAAGATCAGCAGGGTCCACGGACCCGTCCGCTGCTACCGGTTCGCGCAGATGAAACTCCGCCTGCCGACCGGTGGCAATGGGCTGCTGCGCCCCGTCCACCCGCACACCAAACGGATCAAGCACCGCCGACAGACGCTGCACCCGCATGCCGTCGCTCAAGCCGCCGGTCAGACGAACGCTGGCGCGCAACAGAGCGCTGTCGACCGACGTCGCGAAGCCGTCGGCGCTTTGGCCCGCAAACGGCCCTTGCCACTCAGCGATCGTGAAGAACGGGTTCCACACCATCGCAACGGTCGTCAGCGCCTCACCTTCAAGGCGCGCGCCATTGGCAAAGGTGAGGCCGAGGCGATCACAACGCCACTCGAACCGTGCGGGGAACCCGCCAAGTTCCTCGCCATCGCAGGCAAGCGTCACACCTTCGGCCGCCAGGCCGCGCCGGCCTTCGTCAAGTGCGGCCTGATAGACCGCAGCACCGGCAAACCAAGCGCCGGTAGCAAGCGCCAACACCAGAACGACCACGCCGGCCAGAATCTGGATCTTGCGGGCAAAGGACATGCCTTGGCGTGGAGACGGGGCGGAATCGGTCATGTCAAACGCTCAGAAAAATCAAGAAGACGGCCATCGGCCAGTGCGTCCTTCCACCACGGCGCGCCATCCGTTACAAGCGCCGGCACTCCATCACGAGACGACGACAGCGCAGAGGAGCAGCCGAGCGTGAGCGATCTATGGGTATTCGGGTATGGATCGCTGATCTGGCGCCCCGGCTTCACCTTCAAAGCCAGTTACCCGGCCCGCCTGTTCGGTTTTCACCGCACCTTGTGCGTTTACAGCTACGTCCATCGCGGCACGCCGGAGCGCCCCGGTCTTGTGATGGGGCTGGATGTTGGCGGCTCCTGCCATGGCGTGGCCTACCATGTTGACGCCGCGCACCATGACGCTGTCCTGCGCTACCTGCGCGAGCGCGAGCAAGCCACCATGGTCTATCGAGAGCGTGTTCAGCCGGTTCATCTGGTATCTGGCCCAGATCATGCGCCGCGGACGGTCCAAGCGCTAACCTATTGTGTCGACCGCACCCACAAACAGTATGCCGGTGCGCTGCCGCGCGAAGAGCAGCTTGCCATTGTTGATGGCGCCGTCGGTCAGTCCGGCGTGAACCCTGACTATGTGATTGAGACCTGCCGCGCACTGGAACGCATGGGCGTTCACGATGCCACGCTGCACTGGCTGACAACGCGGCTTGAGGCGATGAAAGCCGCTTAATCGACCGAAGAAGCGAGCTGCGGCCCCTCGCCCTTCGCCCGCGCCTCCGCCACCAGCTTAGCGGTCTCCGTCTCAATCATGCGCTCAAGCTCAGCCAGCATCGGCCTTGCATCTGTGCCGGCTTCAATTGGCGGCAAGATGCTCAGCACAAGCGTGCCGGGATAGCGGGCGAACTGCCGGCGCGGCCAGAACAGCCCTGAATTGAGCGCCACCGGAACCACCGGCACATCCAATTGCTTGTAGAGGTGGGCAATGCCGGACTTATAGTCCGGTTCCGCATCCACTGGCCGGCGGGTCCCCTCAGGAAAGATGATGATCTGCCGATCATCCGCCATGGCCTGTTGGGCGCGCTTGGTCATGTCGCGAAGCGCCTGAGCATTGCGGCTGCGCTCCACCGGAATCATCCCCGCCTTGGCGGCAAACCAGCCATAGAACGGGATCGCCATCAGCTCTTTTTTGAGGATGTAGATCGGCCCATCAAGATAGGGGAGCAGACCAAAGGTCTCCCAAACCGACTGGTGCTTGGACGCCAGAAGAAAGCCCGGCTGGCCGTTTTCACCGCGCGGCAGATTTTCAAGGCCCCGCACTTCCCAACGAATGCCGACGAGCCAATGCAGCACCACCATGCAGGTGCGCGCCCAACCTTTCATCGCTGCCGTGACCCAGCGGCTCGGACCGAGAAACAGCGGGATGCAGACAAGCATCCAAAGGATGGTCACCACATAGAACACGATGTTGGCGGCAAGAGCGCGAAGCTGGGGCATGAAAAGCGGTGAACCGGGGTATGGTGAGGGCTGCGCGCCTTATGCGGTCATCCCGATGGTTCCACAAGGTGACGAAGCCGCGCCAACTGAAGTTTCGTGAACTCGCGCGCCAACAGCCTGAGTGGCCAAGAGACGCCATCAGAGAGCCCATCGCTGCGCGCCTCTGAGGTTTGACCCTCCGGCCCCATGGCGCCCGTCGGACCAATCGGGAAGGCGACAAGGTCAACCTCCGGCAACAGGTGACGCATCTCAGAAAGCGTTCTGGGGATGTGATAGGCGCTGGTGACCACCAGCAGGGATTGGAAGCCATGGGTATCCACCCAGGCGGCCGCTTCGCGCGCATTGCCGGCCGTGGCCATGGCGGTGCGATCCAGATCTATACAGCTATCGAAAAGCGCCGGAGCGGCATGGGTTCGGCGAACAAGGGCCACCACACCGGTGCCGGTATGAACGCCGGAAATCAGCAGCCGGTCGGCAGCGCCGTCGGTAAGGAGATCAAGCGCCACTTCGATACGGTCCGGACCGCCTGTGACCACCACCAACCCGTCGGCCAGTTTTGAGGTTTCGTTATCAGGCGTTGGAGCCGAAAGCACATTCACATCCTGGACAAACCCGACAAACGCAAAGCTCACCCACACGACAAGAAGGCCGAGCATCGCCGTCACCGAAAGACGCAGCAAGGCAGGCCGACGACTACGGCGGCCTGGTGCCGCACGCTCGGCTTGTTCAGCGCTTTTTTCAGGATGATCAGTGATGCTCAGGCGAGCTCTCCTTGGCGGACGGGGCGCAGATGAGGTTCAAGATTGGTGAAGCTGCGGGGCCTATGGCCATCTAGTATGGTGGTTTGAGGGCAACGAACGCAATGCGGTCTGTCAATGGCGCTGCTAGCGACCCCTGAGGAACCGGCTCACCGTCAGCCGGGACGTCGCGGCCGTGAGGAAGGCAATCAAGAACACCACCAGCGTGCAGCCCGCATAGCCTTCCAGCCCCAGCGCTGGCGAACCGATGAGCGCCTCGACTTGGGCGGCATCCGCCGCGCCGCGCCTCGCCACCACCCAAAGCTGGAATATCAAAAACAGAAGGATCGCGCTCACCCCGCCGATAAGCCCGCCGCGCATGCCGAGCATCAAGAAATGGCGCTGGAATTCGCGCGCGATGAAGGTGTGGCTGGCGCCGACAAAGTGCAGCACCTCCACTACATCCTTGTTGCCGGCCATCGCCGCCCGGGTGGCGAAGATGACGCACAGGATCGTTGCGCACATCACCAGAACCACGACCCCAAGTCCGCCCAGCACCATCGCGCCGGCCATACGGGCGAGCTGATCGGTCCACACCCGGTGATCATCAACGGTCGCCCCTGGCACCTCGGCATCAAGCGCCGATTGCAGGCCCTGAAGGTCAAGCACAGCGGTATCGGAAACCGTCAGCGCGATGAGCCGAGGGATGGGAAGCTCGTCAAGCGCCGCTTCGCTGCCAAGTATGCCAAGCCACGGTTCCAGAAGAGCCCGTGTTTCGGCTTCATCGATCACTGAAACGGAGCCGATGCCCGGCACGGTGCGCGCAATTTCAGCCGCACGGTCCAGCCGACCCTGCATAGTGCCAGCCTGCACTGAGGAAACCTCGATGGTGAGCTCACGGCCAATATCGGCGCTCCAATCTTGCGCTGCCCGGTCGACCAGCGTCACTGCGCCCACCGACAGGCATGCAAGGCAGCCCATGATGGCGATCACCAACATGAGGGCGCTGCCGGCGACGGAACGCTCCGGCACGATGGGTTCAGGTTTGGAGATGTCGCGCTGAGGTTTGTCAGCCCCATTGGCGCGGCCCCGCTCCTGAACCTTTTGCGGCGCGCTCGCGCGTTCCGGCCTAATCATCAGCGCGCCTAGTCATAGATCTGCACCCGTCCATCATGCAGTACGAGCCGCCGCGCTTGGTGTTGCTGCATCAGCAAGACGTCATGCGTGGCAATAACGATCGATGTGCCCAGCTTGTTGAGTTCCACGAAGAGCCGCAAGAGCCTGCGGCCAAGCTGCGGATCCACATTGCCGGTCGGTTCATCGGCAAGCAGAAGGTCCGGCTGACCGATCACCGCCCTGGCAATCGCCGCACGCTGCTTCTCCCCGCCTGAGAGAACCGGCGGCATGGCGTACATGCGCTCGCCCAAGCCTACCCAGCCCAAAAGCTCACGCACATCCGCGCCGTAGCTCGACTCTGATTTGCCCTGCACCCTCAGAGGAAGAGCGACATTCTCAAACGTGGTCAGATGGTCAAGCAGGCGAAAATCCTGGAAAACCACGCCAATGCGTTGCCGTAGCGCAGGGATATCCCGGCTGCTCGCCCGCTGGGTGTTCTTGCCGAAGGCCGTCACCACGCCCCGCGTTGGGCGCATGGCAAGTGACATTAGCTTCAGCATGGAGGTTTTGCCGGCGCCCGACGGGCCGGTCAGATACTGAAAACTGCGCGGCGCAATGGAAAAGGACAGGTCGGAAAGCACTTCCGGCCCGCCATCATAACGCAGTCCAACGGTCTCCAAAGTCAGCACGGCCTAATCGCTCCTGCCTGCATGGGCATGCGGGCGTCCTCCATCCCACTCGCACCCAGGATGGTTAACAGCCCATTAACGCTCGCCCTGATAGAGGTGGTGAGAGAAAGTCTGGCTTCCATAGGGCTGGTGGGAACGCTCCGTTGAAAATCGTCTGTCCCAATTGCGCGGCCGAATACACCCTACCCGATTCCATGTTTGGAGCGGAGGGCAAGAAGGTCAAATGCGCCAGTTGCGCCAAGGTTTGGCATGCCGTGCCTGTCGAGGAGGCGAACGACGGTATCGATGACATCATGGCTGCCGTCCCTGCCGAAGTGCCTGCCGCCGAAGAGCCGCTGATGGACAGCGCCGACCGCGAGGCGGCTTATGCCGCAATGACGGAGGATGCGCTTGAGGAAACGGCCCAAAGCGATGGCGAGATTGTTGATGGGGCGATCGAATCCGGCCCCGTTGCGACAGCTGGTGAGCGCAAACACCGCCTCGTTCGGCTGAAGGGCGCACGCAGCGGTCCATCGCTCCTGTCCAAAGTCCTCCCCCCCGTAGTGCGCATCGGAACGCCTGTCAGCATCGCCGCCGGCCTTGTTCTTCTGGTTCTGGCTGTCCCGTTTCGCGATCAGGTCGTTCAGGCGGTGCCCGATCTCGCCAAGATCTATGAGACCGTCGGCCTCAACGTGAACATCCGCGGCATCACCTTCTCTGAGGTCACCGCCGAGCGCAGCGTGGTTGCCGGCCTGACCATTCTGAAGATCGAAGCGGCCATGGAGAACGTTGAAGATCGAACGGTTCCTGTCGGCGCCGTCCGTTTGGCGCTGGTCGATGCCGACGGCATGGAGATGTTCACCTGGCGCGTCGATCCCCCGGTTGAAAGCCTGGAACCGGGCGCGTCTGCAGAGATTGTCTCCGAGCTCACAGCGCCGCCGGCCAATGTGACCAGCATCGCCGTACGTTTCCTCCAGCCAGGCGAACGTCTGCCAGCACAAATTCTGTGAAAAAACCGCCCTCCAAGCCCATCGGTTGGCCCATAGGCCAGCCGGTTGACCCTGTGTTAATCTGATCAGAATCACAAAGGGCAGGCTTGGGATCGCAACACGGCACCTTGGGAAGAACGCGATGGCGCGGCTGTTGGTGGCAGAAGATGATGAGGCCGTTCGGGCCTTCCTTGAAAAGGCCTTCGAGCTTGATGGCCATACGGTGATGACGGCCGAGGACGGCGCCATGGCGCTTGATGTCCTCAAGCAAGAAGGTGACGCGTTCGACCTCCTGCTGACCGACATTCAGATGCCTGTCATGGATGGCATCGCGCTGGCCCTTTCGGTGGTGCGCGACCACCCCGATTTGCCCATCCTCTTGATGACTGGCTACGCCAATCAGCGCGAGCGCGCCCACGGGCTGGAAGCACTGGTGGAAGACGTGATCATGAAGCCGTTTTCCCTGGCTGACATCCGCACAGCGGTAGACGGCGTGCTGGCCAAACGCGCCGCGGCTTAGGTAGTCGGGCACTTGGCGGCATCCATCAAGACTATCGGCACCGCTTTGGCTTGGACGGTCGGACTGCTCGGCGGCCTTGCCGGGCTTTATGTTTTCTACATTGAGAACCTTCGCGAAGAGCCGATGGTTTTGTTCATCGACAGCGAGCGCGAAAACGCCAGCATGGTCGACATCGCCGACATGCCCCCAGAGGTCTTTCTGGCTGGCGAGGAGGCCCGTCAAACCTGGAGCGAAGGTCGGCCTTTGGTTGCGCACGCCCGGCTTAAAATGGAGGTGCGGTTTACCAACACGACCGACCGCTTTGTGACGCCGCGTGATCTCGCCTTCTTCAACGCCGCCGATGAACGCATCACCGTGACAGGAACCACCTGTCTGATGACGTATCCGTGGACCGCGGTTGAGCCAGATGGCGTTCAGGATCTAAGCTGCTTCTCACCGTGGCAAGTAGTGGTTGGGCCTGAGGAAAGCGGATCGATTTTTACCCAGACCCCAGCAATCGATGCACTGGTCGAGGCCTGCTCCATGGCCGTCGGGTTCGACGATGATGGCATTCGCGATGGGCTCGATCGTGGCCTGTTTGCTTATGGGAACCAATCACATCGCAGCTACAACTGTGGAGAATAGCGCTCCAGCCGATTTTAGTCGAACCGGCTATCTTCATTGCTCCAATAACCAGTTTAGTGGCTCCAAAAAGCTCTCCAAATCGACAGACGGCTTGCTGGCCAAACGCGCCGCAGCTTAGGCGAACAGCGCCGCCTCAGCCTGGAGTGGCAAACGCGGCCCCATGAGGCGTTAGAGCATCCCTCGTCATCTCAGAACCGTTCGATTAGCCGGTCCAGATAGTCGCGTTCCGGTTGTGGGCGGTTGCGCTCAGTCGCCAAGCTCTTGCCTAGGCAAGGAGCCGGCACACCGCCATCCGTTCAGTTTGCGTCATAGGCGCAATGCGCGCGCAGATGATCCAAAAAGGTCCGAACAGCAGGCGTTACGCCCTTGTGGGATGGCGTCAGCGTATTGATCTCAACGCGCTTTGAAAGGAATGGCGGCAAAACCTGTTGCAACGATGAAGGTGCCGCAAATTCCGGCAGGACGGCAACGCCCAGACCGGCCTGAGCACACGCGATCAACGTATCGATCTCAGAACTCGTGACCCGCGGCTCTTTCTTGAACCGATACCGTTCTTGAAGCGGTTCACCGGCCATCAATAGCCACTCGGCCGGGCCAGGTTCATTGCTGGCACTCAGCCAATCGGCAGCTTCCAGATCTTCGGGTTGCTTGATCGTGGCCGCTACATCGCGGCGCGCAAAGTAGCCGGCATTGGCCCACATGATGCGCCGTTTGATAAGAGCCGACGGCTGAAGCGCGCCAACGCGCACAGCAATGTCGTACCCTTCTTCAACCAGATCCACGACCCTTCCGGTCAGGTTGACCTGAACCGTCACTTTGGGATGGTCGGCCAGGTAGCTTGCAACAGCTGGAGCCAGCAGATGCTGGCCAAACACGACCGGCGCGCTGATACGGATGAACCCGGTCGGTTCACCAAGCATCGTCGAGGCAATGGCGTGGGCACCTTCAACCTCATCAAGAACGCGGCGCGCGTTTTGGTAGATCCGCCGACCGACATCGGTCACCGACACGGTGCGCGTGGTCCTCTCCAGCAGACGCACGCCCAAATCTTCTTCCAGCTTCGCCACACGCCGGCTGACGGTTGTCTGCGGGATGCCCAGCGACTTGGCTGCCGCCGTGAATCCGCCTGCTTCGACCACGCGCGCAAAGAGCGTCAGGTTGGCGCTCCGCGATCCTATTAAGTCATTCATGGCTTAAAGATAGCCAATATCAGACACTAATTCAAAGACTCTTGACCGGCCATGTTCTGCCCAGGACAAGGGAACAGGTCGATGCCAACACAAGCCATCCAGCGCAAAGTTCTTTGGGCCGCCAATGTGCGCAACAAAACGCTGGACGAACGCATTCAGGCCGCCCTGGCAGGTGGCTTTGACATCATGTCAGCCTTTCCGGTCGACATCGCGAATTGGTCGGCTGGTGGATTGTCGCTAGGCGACATCAAACAGCGATACGAGGGTGCCGGGATCAAGCTGTTGATCGTCGATCCCTTTGTCCAATGGGTTCCCAACTTCCAGATTCCCGCCGACTACCCACCGCAGAACATAGCCTTCATCAACCACGCTGAAGACGAGGTTTTCGGCATTGCTGAAGGTCTTCAGGCAACGCAGATCAATATCGTGGAAGGCCTTGGCCAGAGCTACCAGTTCAATGCTCTTGTCGATGCCCTGGGTGCCTTTGCGGACAGGGCGGCACGGCGTGGTTTTGACCTTGGCCTTGAGCCAATGCCCATCAGCTCCATCGCCACACTGCGACAGGGATGGGAGCTGGTTCGGTCCGTCGACAGTCCCAACCTCGGACTAACCTTTGACACCTGGCATTTCTGGCGCTCGGACCCCGACCACGGCCTGCTACGCACCATCCCCGGCGCAAAGATAGTCGATGTTCAGTTGGTCGACGCCAAGGCGGACCTGAAGGGCGATTTGATGAACGACCTTCTGCAGCACCGCCTGTTCGCTGGCGAGGGTGACTTCAACCTTAAGGCAACCGTCGGCGTTTTGCAGGAGATCGGCGGCTTCAGATCCGTTGGCCCTGAGCTCTTCTCGCAAGCCTTGGATGCGCTTGACGCAGAAACGGTTGGACGTCTCGCAGGCGAAAACCTCGCCGCCTGGACCTGACCATTCACCCCCCAACCAAAGGGACACCACTATGAAACCGACTCCAATTGCCCTTGCCGCCCTCCTTGCTGCAACAGCACCAGCCTTTGCCGATGTCGCGCCGCCCGATGGCTTTTCATCGGCACGGACACAATCCTTGAGCACAAATCTGCACTATGTCCGTGACGGAGGACCGGGCGAAACGGTCATTCTCATGCATGGCTGGCCACAGACCTGGGCATCATGGATCGAAGTGATGCCGCTTCTTGCAGAGGACTATGATGTCATCGCCGTCGATATTCGCGGCGCTGGTGAGTCCGACACGCCAGACAGCGGCTACGACAAGAAAACGATGGCCGGCGACATTCTGGGCTTGATGGATGAACTGGAGGTAGAAACCGCGAACATCGTCGGGCACGACATTGGCGGCATGACAGCGTTCGCGTTCGCCAGCCAGTTCCCAGACCGCACGTCGACGGTGACCATCATCGACGTGCCTCTCCCAGGAACGCCCATCTTCGACATGATCATGCAAGATCCGCGCGCCTGGCATTTCCCATTCCACGCAGCGCCCAACGTACCAGAAGTCCTCACGGCCGGTCGGGAGGAATTCTATTATGGCGATTTCCTCACCAAAATGGACGCCGGCGCCGGCGGCATCACCGACCATGAGATCGAGATTACCGTGGACGCCTATTCGGATTCCGAGACAGCGCGCGCCGGGTTTGAATGGTATCGGGCAGTCTCACAGGACGCCGAAGACAATGCAGGCTTCTTCGAAACGCCGCTCACCATGCCTGTCCTGGGCCTTAACGCAGGCCGCCTTGCGCCGTTCCCCTACGTGGCCCAGATGATGGAACCTTTGGCCATTATGGTTGAAGGCCAGGCGCTCGACTCCGGCCACTGGATACCAGAAACCCGCCCGGAAGAACTCGCTGAACTCATGGATGATTTCTTCACGCGCCACTAGGCCACCGGACCACTAACGCATCGGGGGGTTCAAACAACATGACTCCCCCCTGCAACCCTTCACAACCGTTCGATTAGCCGGTCCAGATAGTCCGGCTCAGGCTGAAGGCAGATACCTAGACAGGCCTTAGAAACGCTCAGATGGGCCTGGCGTTCCCGAACCGAGCTTTGAGGCAGCATCAATTGGATGCTGAGTCGCCCTTTGGACCTGCGCGGTAATGCCTCCGCCTTGAGGGCCGAAGGCGCTGCTAGGGCCGGCGATACACCTCTAACTCGGCTTACGTTGCCTATTTTTGCGGCGCTATATTGTCGCGGCCGGGGTGCCCATCCTTAACTTGCGCGTAGGCCTCGGCGCCGTCGGCCAGCGGAACTTCAAGACCGATATCCAACTTGGCTCGCCCTTGTTCTAAAAGACGGACCAACTCCGCGAGCGCGTCTGCCTTCGGTTGGAAGATGGTCCAACTGTATCGATTAACGCCTGGCGGAAGCGCCCGGCGGCTGTTGCGCTTGCCCAGAAACGTTTTGGCAGCGCCACCAATCAGTCCGCTCTCATCAAAGGTGCGCAGCATGGGGTGGACCGTCGTCGCATGCCCCAGCGCATTTGACGTCAAACAGCCAAGAAGCTGCTGATCGTGACCCCACGTCGCGAAGTTGAGCGTGGCATCGAATGCGCCAGCCAACGCGCCGAACGGGGTCGAGCTGAGACCAATGGCGCTGGTCGCGCCAAGGTCCAAGCAAGCCTGATGGTCCTTGGGAAACGCGATGGCCGTTATGTCCGCGCCCCAATCCGACAGCATCTGCAAGGCAAGAGAGCCCAGCCCACCCGCGGCCCCATGCACAAGCACCTTCTTGCCCGATGCATTGTGCTTGTTGAGGCCAGCGTCTCGCACGGCCAACCACATGGTCGTGAAACTATAAGGAAGGGCGGCAACGGAGGTCAGCTCATGCCCGGACGGCACCAGGGCAACCAGTTCCGGTGTTGCCTTCACATGAACATGGCTGGCATGGGTTCCAAAGCGGGAGGGCTTTTTGGCACCAAACACCCGATCACCGACACTGAAGCCTGTCACCTCCGACCCGACGGCGGTGATCACCCCTGAGAAGTCGTTGCCCAGCGTCATCGGAAACGTCCCGGCTCCCAGGAGGGATAGAAGTTTGCGGCCGTATCCGGTGGCCCGCTGAACATCAATCGGATTGACGGATGCCGCCTCGACAGCGATTTCGATGTCACCTGTTTTGGGCTGCGTGCGTTCGAACACGATCACTTTCAGCGCGCTGGTTTCAGGGTTTTGGCAAGACAACGATCTGCCTTGGCTCATATCGGAATTCCTTACGTCCAAGGATTAGTCAGGAGCGTGGCAAGGGAACCCAGGTGTAGGGCGCCTCGGGCCTGCTAGGCGTTGCCCCACGGGCGCAGCAGCAACAGACCGCCCAAGCCGCCAACCGTGCCAATAAGGTGATTGGTTTCTGCGATGACCGTCGGCGCGTGAAAGCCCCAGATCGGCCAAGCAGCCCACCAACCCAGATAGTAGAAAACCGCCATGATGGTGACGATGGCCCAGCTTTCCTGCCTAAGGGTTCCGGCTTTGATCCCAACCCAGATCAGCAGCAGATTGACCGGAAACGCCAGCATCGCCCCACGAAACGCATGATAGTTTGAATGCGTCGGCCCTTCGGGCAGGTTCACGGCGGCAAACTCAGGCGTCCAGGTGAATTCGATCGTGTACCAGACACTGACAAAGCCACAGAAGACGCCAAACGCGATCAGCAAGCGGCCAGCTACGAGTTTAAGGTCCATGGGAGTTGATTCCTTCGCAAAGCGTGCAGCGCTCCTAGTCACTGGCAAGGCGCGCAGCGGGCGCACCGACCAGTAGCGAGCACGTTGCCAAAGGAACGCTGCACTTCATTTTGCGCAGAGCTACACGCGCGATGGGGATCGCGCCTTAACGTTTGTTAAGCGTGCTGAATTCTCTTGCGAATGCGGCTGAGCGAGACCGGCGTAATACCAAGATAGGACGCGATGTAGTGCAACGGCACCAGGTCCAGGATGTCAGGATCGTCGTCGATCAGTGACCGGTATCGCTCTTCGGGAGGCTTCCCAATCCGGTCGACGAAAAGGTCCTGATAGTCTGCCATGCAGTGGATCATGACCGAGGTGAAATAGTCGGCGAGCCCTGGCGTTTCGGCTGCTTTGCCAAGCAGCTCCTGCTTTGTGACGACCCGCACGACACATGGCGTGATCGCCTCAAGCTCATATCGGCTTGGCTCTTCGTGATAAAAGCTTTGCAGGGAGGCGCATAACTCATTGGGCAGGAAGAATTTTATCGAGATGTCCGCGCCTTCATCATTGTGCCACAGGCGAATACTGCCGGACTGGATAAAGTAAGCGTACCGACTCACATCGCCAGCCCGCAAAAGCGTGACCTTCTTGGCGACTTCGCGGGATTCGCCAAGTTCCAGGAAGACGTTTTGCAGTTCGGGCGAAACCTTCATTCTGGGTTCTGGTACCTGGTTGGCGCCTCAACGGTCCGCGGTGATCAATCAAGCGACATCTTGATGCAATATTGAGGTCAATTGGCACGTGAGACCCCTGGCACGGCGACGTGCCCTGCGTTGGGCAGTCTATTGACACTTTGAGTTTGCCCGCAAGCGCCGAAATGGGGTGTTGGAAACCCCCGGGACGAACGGCAGCATCGTCAAGCAAGCCACCTTAGACCTCTAAAATCGCTCGATCAGCCGGTCCAGATAGTCCCGCTCAGGCTGCGGGCGATTGCGCTCGCCCAGGCGGCGTTGGATTTCGTTCAGGATATCGCGCGCCCGCTGCACATCGCTTTCCTCAGGGATGCGAACGGCATCATCGTTGAACCCACGTTGGCGCTGCGGCCGACCGAGCGGATCGGTCCCACGGCCGCCATCCATGCCCGGCGCCATCAACAGGCGTGGCGGTCCTTGCCCAAGCCCCTGACCCTGGCCTTGTCCCTCGCCCTGCCCATCGCCCTCACCCTGCTGGGCAAGCTGCTCAAACACATCCTGCGCGCCTTGACGCAGGGCCTCCAACGCCTCGCCCTGCCGCGGCAGGGCATTGCTGGCGCTGCCACGGTCCAGCATCTCGCCGGCACCTTCCATCGCCTCGCCCGCCTCGCCAAGCTGGCTGGGATCAAGCCCCAGATCGCGCAGTTGGTCCATCAGACCTTGGAGCTGTTCCTCCAGGGCCTGCTGCTGCTCGGCGAGCTCTTCCAGCTGCTGCGCCAGTTCCTCCTGGCTCGGCGCTTCATCCTGGCGATCGCGCGGCGGTGGCATGTTGTTGTCCACGCCCGGCAAAGAGCGGAACGTGTTGAGCTGTGGGCGCTGCGCATCGCGTGACAGAGGGAAGGTTTCGTCAAGAAGCCGCTGTTGCTCGCGTGTGATCTCCTGAAGCTCTCCAATTGCCTCGCGCAGGGCCTGCTCGGCTGGAGACGGTTCGCGCGGCTCGGCGATCTGTGCGCCGCGCAGCTGATCGAGCTGGTCACGCAACTGATCAAGCAGCGCGCGCGCTGCATCAGCCGCGCCCAGCTCGGTCAGATTCTCGATCTGGTCCATCAGATCTTGCAACGCCATCGGATTGAGATTTTGCAGCGGCTGATCCTGCGGCAGCTGCGCAAGGTCGCTTTGCTGCATGCGTTCAGCCAGCGCCTGCATGTACTCTTCAAAGGCCTGCCGAAGCTCGTCCATCAACCGGCTGATCTCTTCGGCGTCGGCACCCTGTTCCAGCGCTTCGGAGAGACGTTCCTCCGCCTCGCGCAGACGTTCCGCAGCAAGAGACAGATCGCCATCTTCCACCTGAAGCGCGAGTTGCCACAGAAGGTCAGTGACGTCGATCAGCGCTGCTTCATCGTCCGCATGACGCAGGCGCTGCGTTGTGACGGTGAGCGCCAGGAAGGTTGCGAAATCATCGGCCATGAAGTCTTCCGGCCCGAGCGCCAATCCCTCCAGCGCCGTCAGCACAGCCTGCCGCTGACCGATATCGACGGCCAGCAGACGACGCTGCTCGACGAGCGCGCGGGCCAACGGCTCGCGGAAGCTGCGCTGCGGCAGGATGGTCTCCACCGGTTCTGTTGCCGCTGTCTGGCCGGCGCCATCCTCGGCGATCAGCGTCATACGCACCGAAAGCCCCGCCCAGGGGTGGGCGGACAAATCACGACGCGTCTCCACGACATCGCCATTGGCGCGCGGCAGAACAAGCGCAATCTGCGGCGCATCGAATAGGGGCGTTGCATCATCGAAGCGTGGATCAAGCGGCTCCACCTCAGCCTGAGCCGCGACGACGCCATAATCATCTTCAGCCGCGTAGCGCAGGTGCAAAAGCCCCGCCGGTGTACCCGATGGCAACTCATCAAGCATGATGGTCGGCGGTGCGTCCGCAATAGCGGCAAGAGGCACGCTCAAACGGCCACCCGGGCCGGAAAGATCAAGCAACGCATCGCTTTCCAGCACACCTTCAAGGGCAATGGCGACACCACTGTCGCCGGCGGAAAGGGGTAGCGGGTCGCTTCCATCAGCCGGTCGGAAAACGGCATTGATGCCAACGGCTTCGCTGACCAGAACCGTTAGTCGGCTGCCTTCCGGCAAAGTCACAAGATCAAGCGTCGCAGTGCCGTTAAGATCAGCGCCGGTGATCAGCGTACGCGGGGCCAGACCGGTATAGGCCGGCGGATTGGCCCAAACATCAAGGCGAACCGGAACGGTCGGCACCGGCGTGGGCGGGGCGAAGGCTTGCAGGACACGGGCATCGCGGTCCGGTCCGGCAACGAAGAACGCGACGACCAGCCCCAGAACGATAAGCGCACGCAAGGCAAACGGGTCCAGCCGATCGGTGCGCGGGGCCGATGTCCCAGGCCGCAAGCGTTTCAAGCGGTCAGCCATCATGGATTGGTGCGCCTGCCAGAGCGCTTGACCGGTCGGGCCGGTCGATTGCAGCGGCGCGTCCTGCAAGGCCGTTAGCGGCCGGTCGGACAGGTCGGAGGCTTCCTCCACACGCTTGCGCGCTTCTGCAACAGGCGGCAACGGGCTGCGCAAAACCCAGAGGATCGCCGCGGCCAGCGCCAGCCCAAAAAGACCGACGAGAGCAAAGCGCACCAGATCGGGCAGGTAGAGCCAGACGCCGAACCAGGAAATGATGAGGAAAGCGCCGACAACACAGCCCGCCACCACGATTCGCGGCCACACCTGCTCGAAAAAGCCATAGGCGCGCGCCAGCGCGACCGTGCGGGCAACACGGGCCTTCAGGCGTGCCGAGAGGGAGACGGATTCTGTCATCGTTTGAAAGTGTGGCGCGGCACTTGGGCCAAGGCAAGGCCGGGAATGACCCCTCACACCATTGTCATGCCCGAATTGGTCATGCCGCAGGGCCAGCCAGTCGGGGCTATCCGGTGAACCAGTCTGGCCGGCTGTCGAGCCCGATAAGCTCATCAAGGCTCTGGCGCGGGCGCACCACATGGAACTCGCTGCCCCTCACCATCACTTCGGGCACCAGAAGGCGGGTGTTGTAGGTGCCAGCCTGCACCGACCCGTAGGCGCCGGCAGAAAAGATCGCCACCAGATCGCCGTCCTCAACCTGTGGGAATGAGCGGTTCTTGGCGATGTAATCGCCCGTCTCGCAGACCGGCCCGACAAGATCGACCGTCGGCCACAGATCGTCCGACGTCGGTTCAACGACAGGACGGATGATGTGCTCGGCGTCGTAAAGCGTCGGACGGATGAGATCATTCATGCCGGCATCGACGATAACGAACACCTTGCCGTCGCCGTGCTTCACATACTCAACCTTGGAGACCAGGATGCCCGCATTGCCAGCAATTAGCCGGCCCGGCTCGAAGATGATCTCGCAGTCAAGTTTCTCGACATGGCGTTTGACCACGGCGGCATAGTCGTCAGGGTGCGGCGGCGGATCATTGTCGTCGGCATAGGGAATGCCAAGACCGCCGCCCAGATCGATATGCTGGATGGTATGGCCGTCCCCGCGCAGCGTGTCGATCAACTCGCCCAGCTTGCCAAAGGCTTTGTCGAAGGGATCAAGGTCGGTGATCTGCGAGCCGATATGCATGTCGATGCCGATGACCGACAGGCTCGGAAGCTGCGCCGCACGGGCGTAGGCGTCGCGCGCCTGCACCCAGGGGATACCGAACTTGTTTTCCGAGAGGCCAGTTGTGATTTTGGCATGGGTCTTGGCGTCGACATCAGGGTTGATGCGCAAGGAGACGGGTGCCGTTTTGCCCATCGAGGTGGCCACCTGGGACAGACGTTCCATCTCCGGCAGGGATTCCACGTTGAAGCATAGAATACCGGCATTGAGCGCCGCTTCCATCTCGGCCCGCGTTTTGGCAACGCCGGAAAACATGATCTTGTTCGCCGGCACGCCAGCGCGCAGCGCGCGTTCCAGCTCACCGCCCGATACAACGTCCGCGCCGGAGCCAAGACGAGCGAGGGTCTCCATCACGGCCTGGTTGGAATTGGCCTTCAGCGCGTAGCAGATCAGAACAGGCAGATCGCCAAACGCGTCGCGAAACACGGTGTAGTGCCGCTCAAGCGTCGCTGTTGAATAGACGTAAAACGGCGTGCCCACCTCACGGGCGAGCGTTTCCACCGGCACATCTTCGGCGAACAGCCGGCCATCACGATAGCTGAAATGATGCATCTTTGGCTCTTTGGGGGAGGCTTAGAGCAGCAACCCGTCGAGGATGAACGGGCGATCTTCCTCTGGCGCCGGTGCCGGTTGAACGCCTTCAGGCACATCGGCCTGGGACGGCGGCTCAAGCTGACCGCGCACGCCGCAAGCCGATAGGGCAAGAGCAAGAGCGGCCATCAGGATGAGAGGCGAGCGGCGCATGAGGGAGACCTTCTACAAACGTACCTTATCCCTAAGCGGTCTTGGCCAACATCTTCAACCACCGTCGGGCCTGTTTGCGGACATTCTGCGGCGCTGTGCCGCCATAACTGGTCCGTGAGCGGATAGATTTATCGACCGAGAGCACCGAATAGACATCCTCGGTGATGCCCGCATGCACCGCCTGCATGTCCTCCAGCGACAGCCGATGTAGATCGATCCGCTTTTCCGCCGCAAGGCCAACAAGCGTGCCGGTCACATGATGGGCGTCCCGAAACGGTAGATTCAACACCCGCACCAACCAGTCGGCAAGATCGGTCGCGGTCGCATAGCCCGAGCCGGCCGCCTTTTTCAGCGCTTTGGCGTTGGGCACCATGTCGCGCACCATACCGGTTGTTGCCGCGATCGTCAGTTCCAGCGTCTCCAGCGCATCGAAAATCGGCTCTTTGTCTTCCTGCATGTCCTTCGCATAGGCCATCGGAAGGCCCTTCATCACGGTCAAGAGCGCCGTGAAGGCCCCCAGCACCCGGCCAATCTTGGCCCGCACAAGCTCCGCCGCGTCAGGATTCTTCTTTTGCGGCATGATCGACGAGCCGGTGGTGAGCGCATCCGACAGGGTGATGAACTGGAACTGCGCCGAGCACCAGATCACGATCTCTTCGGCAAAGCGCGACAAATGCATGGAGAGGATCGAAGCCGCAGCCAGCGTTTCCAGCGCATAGTCGCGATCCGACACGCTATCGAGCGAGTTCGCCGTCGGTCTGTCGAAGCCTAGCGCCTTGGCGGTCATCTCACGATCGATGGGAAAGCTCGTACCGGCGAGCGCGGCTGCGCCCAGAGGGCTTTCGTTGAGGCGCTTGCGCGCATCCTGAAACCTGCCCCGGTCGCGGCCGATCATCTCCACATAGGCCATCAGATGATGACCAAAGGTCACCGGCTGGGCGCTTTGCAGATGCGTGAAGCCCGGCATGGGTAGGGCAGCATGCTCTTCGGCACGCTCGGCGAGCGCCTTTTGCAGCTCGGCCAGCGCCGCATCGATGCCATCAATCGCCTGGCGGACGTAAAGCTTGGTGTCAGTGGCAACCTGATCATTGCGCGAGCGCCCAGTGTGCAGCCGGCCTGCCGGCTCACCGATTACCTCCTTCAGCCGCGCTTCAACATTCATATGAATATCTTCAAGCGCGCGCGAAAAGGTGAAGTGACCGTGTGCGATCTCATCTTTAATCTGATCAAGACCGGTGAAAATGGCATCGCGATCAGCTGCGGTCAGAATACCGACCTCGGCCAACATGGTGGCGTGCGCCTTGGACCCTTCAATATCCTGGGCGTAGAGCTTGCGATCAAACCCGATGGAGGCGTTGATGTCTTCCATGATGGCCGCTGGCCCTGCGGCAAAGCGCCCGCCCCACATCGTATTTTTGCCAGTATCACTCATAGAAACCTTGTTCGCCCTGTTTGCTGTGAAGGACCGCCCGGATGGCTGAAGAGCCCCAAGAAGATAACAACCAGACACCTGAGGCTGATTCAGCCGCCACACCACCGCCGGGCGGCAAGATGCGACTGGTCGTCCTTTTGGCAGTCGCCGCCGTGCTTGGCGTCGCCTCTGGCGGGCTTGCGGTATATGTGAACAACGCCAGCCCTGACAATGAGGAAACCGCATCGGCCTGCCCGTTCTCAGCTGAAAGACACGCCGCCTTGCAGGCTGCCGCGCAGGGAGAGGTCGCCGCTTTCGCCGTTCTGGACGAGCCCCGGCCAACCCCATTGCTCGCCTTCAACGACGACGCCGGCAATGATCGCACGATGGCCGATTGGGAAGGCCAGACGGTGCTCTTCAACCTATGGGCCACATGGTGTGCGCCTTGCCGGGAAGAGATGCCGGCGCTTGATCGGCTGCAGACAGCAGAGGGTGATGACGCGTTCGAGGTCGTCGCGGTCTCCATCGACACCAACGCCAGCGCCGATCCGCAAGGCTTTCTGGAGGAGATCGAGGTTGAGTCGCTCGCCTTCTTTCAGGATGACACGGCAGACTTGTTCCAGACATTGCGCGCAGAAGGCTTGGCCTTCGGCATGCCGACGACGCTCCTCATTGATGACACGGGATGCCTGCTCGGTTTTCTGGCCGGCCCGGCCCATTGGGATAGTCCCGATGCCGTGGCGTTGATGGATGCCGCGCACGTTCACTGAGGTGATTTCAGCGGATGTGGGTATCGGTTTGCGCTCGAACTCGCGGCAAACAATCACAGAGGGCCACTCTGGTTATTCGGTGTTCACAGGAATGATCCTAGCGTTGCCGCCTTTTCTGGCGTGCACCTGAACGCCAGACCTGATTGTTCTCCCAGGCCTTTTCGCTTTGCTCGGTCGATGGGGCATCGGGCAACTTAGCCGACTCCGGCAACTGTCCAGCGGCCAGCGCCTCAACCGTCTTGGGAGAGAAGGGAACGACGACACTGCCGGTCTCACCGACCATAAACCCGGCGGTTTCACGTGGCCCGTCGACAAAGCTTGGCAGCAACTCCACACCTGGGTGGAACCCAGGCTGACCCGGCTCGGTCCCGCGAACAGCCGGCGAACCTTTCCGTGTTGTGCGAACGCCACCCTTGCCGGATGACCGGCCGCGCTTGGTCTTGCCAGCGACCGATGCGCCTCGCCGTCTAGGGATGATGAAACGACCCTGACGCCCGCCAGAAAAATCCACCGCATCAATGATGGCGCGGAACACCGTCAGCACGAGCACCACGCCAAAGCCAACCAGCAGATGGCTCGTGGACACCTTCATCGCATCCTCGGCAAGCGACACGGTCATGAACACGAACTCGCGGGTCGGCGTGCAAAGCGCCGTACGGAACGTATCGGCGAACAGGCATGGGCCATTGATCACGTCCCGCCAGATGTAGAGATAGGCAATCGGCGTCACCAGGATCGGCAGCACGATGACAAAGCCGGCGATCCGCCGGACGATCATGCCCATGGCGCCGAACACCATGCCCGACAGGACACCGATCATCACGACGCCTGACATGGGCGCGGCCTAAACGCTCCGGTCGACGCGCGAGCCGACACCCGGTGCGGTCGATGACCCTTGCGTGATCGCACGGGCGTTTGCAGCGTTCTCGTCGATCATCGAAACGATCTGACGGTCAGCCTCCACATTCATCTTGTTCATCTTCTGAACAAGCTGAAGCTGCGTCTGAGCGCGGCTCGACACGGCACTGCTCGAAACTGAGGAAAGACTATCCATACACTTCCACCCAAAGTTGGAAGCTTGACCATAGATGAGAAGGTTTAAGGTGCCTTGAAATGGATAGGTGGCATTTGAACCATCCCGGCACAGGGGCCGCAAACGCGGCCTTTACCGCGTTGGAACCGGGGTTTCACCGCGATAGTCGTAAAAGCCTCGGCCAGCCTTACGGCCAAGCCAACCGGCCTCAACATACTTCACCAGCAGCGGGCACGGGCGATACTTGGTGTCGGCAAGCCCATCATAAAGCACTTGCATGACCGACAGACAGGTATCGAGCCCGATGAAGTCAGCCAGTTGCAGCGGTCCCATCGGATGGTTGGCGCCAAGCCGCATCGCCGTATCGATGCTCTCCACCGACCCAACGCCTTCATAGAGCGTGTAGATCGCTTCATTGATCATCGGCAGCAGGATGCGGTTGACAATAAAGGCCGGGAAATCTTCGGCCACCGTCACTGTCTTGCCGATGGCATCGACAAACCGGCGCGAGCTTTCAAACGTGCCGTCATCGGTTGCAATGCCGCGCACCAATTCGACCAGTTCCATCAACGGCACCGGGTTCATGAAGTGAATGCCGATGAAGCGTTCCGGGCGGTCCGTGGCCGCCGCAAGGCGCGTGATGGAGATCGACGAAGTGTTGGTCGCCAGGATGGTTTCCGGCGTGACAACCGGAGCAAGCTGCGTCAGGATTTTGCGCTTGACGGTTTCATCTTCGGTGGCCGACTCGATCACCAGATCGCAAGCCGCCATGCCGTCATAGCTGTCAGAGGGTGTGATGCGCCCAAGCGCCGGCTTCACTTCCTCTTCCTTGATGATGCCCTTGGCCACCTGCCGGTTCATATTGCCGGAGATTGTCGCCAGGCCCTTCTCAACCTGGTCCAGGTTGAGATCCTGAAGCACCACATCAAAGCCGGCGAGCACGCACACATGGGCGATGCCCGATCCCATTTGGCCGGCGCCGATAATGCCGACGGTTTTGATGTCGCTCATGAACGATCCGTACTGTTGGTGTTGGCGCTGACCACTCCCGGCCAGCCGCCCGCTATCATTCTAGGATTCAAGCGCCGATTTCAACTCTGGCAGAACGTCGAAGAGGTCGCCGACGAGGCCATAGTCGGCAACATCGAAGATGGGGGCGTCCTCATCCTTGTTGATGGCCACGATCACGCGGCTGTCCTTCATGCCCGCCAGGTGCTGGATGGCCCCCGATATGCCAGCGGCAATGTAAAGTTCCGGTGCAACCACTTTGCCCGTCTGGCCGACCTGCCAATCGTTTGGCGCATAGCCAGCATCGACAGCCGCGCGCGAGGCACCTACGGCAGCGCCCAGCGTGTCGGCGAGCGGCAGCACGAGGCGTTCGAACTCTTCCTTGGAGCCGAGCGCCCGGCCACCTGAGAGAATGATCTTGGCGCTGGTAAGCTCCGGCCGCTCGCTTTCGGCCAGATCCGCTCCAACGAAGCTCGAAAGCCCTGGTAGGTCCGGGACGGAGACCGTTTCAATTGAGGCCGAACCGTCGGTTTCAGCTTCCTTAAAGGCAGCGCCGCGAACGGTGATCACTTTCTTGGCGTCCGTGGAGCGCACCGTCTGGATCGCATTGCCGGCATAGATCGGCCGCTGGAACGTGTCGGCGCTCTCCACGGCGATGATGTCGGAGAGCTGCATCACGTCCAAAAGCGCCGCGACGCGGGGCATCACATTCTTGCCGGTCGTTGTAGCAGCAGCGACAAGCGCATCATAGCCATCGGCCAGCGACAGGATGAGGGCCGCCAAAGGCTCGGCCAGGGGATGGGCAAGGCCCGCATCGTCGGCGTGCAGCACTTTGCCGACGCCGGACAGCTTGGCAGCCTCTTCGGCAACGGCGCCTGCACCGCTGCCAGCGACCAGCACATCGACATCGCCAAGCTCTTTGGCGGCCGTCAGCGCCTTGGCCGTTTCCGGCGATAGGGTTGCGTTGTCATGGTCGGCGATCAGGAGGGTTGTCATGTCATTGTCTCCTAGATCACGCCGGCTTCAGATTTCAGCTTCTCGACAAGCTCGGGCACACTGCCGACCTTCACGCCCGCTTCGCGCTTGGACGGTGCGGCGGTGGAGAGCACCTCAAGACGCGGCGCAATGTCGATGCCCAGCTCCTCCGGCGAGGTGGTGTCGAGCGGCTTCTTCTTTGCCTTCATAATGTTGGGCAGCGAGGCATAGCGCGGCTCGTTGAGGCGCAGATCAGTGGTCACAATGGCCGGCAAGGTGAGCGACACCGTCTCCAGCCCGCCATCCACTTCGCGGGTGACGTTGAGGCTGCCATCGGCCACTTCGACCTTGGAAGCGAAGGTACCCTGCGCCCAGCCAAGCAGCGCCGCCAGCATCTGGCCGGTCTGGTTGCTGTCATCATCAATCGCCTGCTTGCCCATGATGACGACGTCAGGCGTTTCCTGCGCTACAATCGCCTTCAACAGCTTGGCGACGGAAAGCGGCTCAACGGTTTCATCACTTTTCACCAGGATCGCCCGGTCAGCGCCCATGGCAAGCGCGGTGCGCAGCGTTTCCTGCGCCTTGTCCGGCCCGATGGAGACGGCGACGATCTCTTCAGCCTTGCCGGCTTCCTTCAGCCGCAACGCTTCTTCCACGGCAATTTCGTCGAACGGGTTCATCGACATCTTGACGTTGGCCAGGTTCACACCCGTCCCATCGTCCTTCACAGTGATCGTCACATTGTAATCAACCACACGTTTGACAGGCACCAGAATTTTCACGCGCCTCGCCTCATTTGTTGTTCATCGGAATCGCTACCGGCCCTTAGGACCCGCGCCGTCAAAGCACATTATGTGCGCCGCAGCAAAAATCGGCGAGACGGTAGGAGGACGGCAACCCACCTGTCAACGCGACGAAAGGACGGCATCGCGGGAAAGCAGATCACAGCGCTTCCTGGTCTGGCATACCCCTGTCGAATAGCGGCACATCGCGGCGCTTGAAAAGCGGCGTCAGCGCAGCGCCAGCAAGCAACCCGCCAATATGTGCCCACCAGGCGGTGCTCGACAGCGTGTCGCCGCTCAAGACCATGATCACGTTCCAAACGACATAGGCGCCAAGAACGATCCAGGCGGGAAGGCGCAGCGGGATCTTCACCAGAAGCGTGGCCAACACCCACACTTTCACCCGCGGATGCAGCATGAGATAAGCCGCCACCACACCCGATGTCGCACCGGAGGCACCGACAAGCGGAGAAGCCGGATCGGGTGTCATGAGCGCGTAGGCGAGCCCACCTGCCAGCCCGCATAGGAGGAAGAAGATGAGGAACTTCACATGCCCCATCGCATCTTCCACATTGTCGCCGAACACCCACAGGAACAGCATGTTGCCGGCAAGATGCAGCCAGGAGCCGTGCAGGAAGGTGTGGCTCAGCGCGGTCACCTCTTCGGGCACGAAGATGAGGTCCGGTGGACGCACCTGTGTCTCAAAAAAGGTGATGGGGATCAGCGCCAGCCGCAAATCCGGATAGTCCATCACCGTGCCCTGGAAGATGATGAACATCGCCACATTGATGACGATGAGCCCGACGGTTACCACCTGAAGCGTGATGTTCTGCTTTGGATTGGAATCGTAAAAGGGCAGGAACATCGCAGGTCTCCGGCAGGTCCGGTGGGGCTGATAGCGCCTGCTCTTTACCGGTTCTTGCCCGGCACCCACAAGACGTCGGCTGCACCCTTGTCGTTCGTCCAGCGCGCGGCAACGAACAAAAAGTCCGACAGGCGGTTGAGATAGCGGCGGACGGCCTCACTCACCTGGCCGGGCTCGGCCTCAGCAAGCTCCACCGACAATCGTTCCGCCCGCCGGCTCACCGTCCGGGCGACATGGAGCGCCGCAGCGGGCGCTGAACCGCCTGGCAAAACGAAGGAGTTGAGCGGCGAGAGATCGGCGTTCAACTGATCGATCTCCGTTTCCAGACGTTCCACCTGCGTCGGCACCACGCGCAAAGGCTCATAGCCCAGATCTTCATCGGTTGGCGGCGTTGAGAGATCTGCCCCCAGATCGAAGAGATCGTTCTGGATGCGCGTCAGCATGGCATCAAGGTCGGCCAGCGCCGGGGCTGCTCCAGTCGAAAGCCGTGCGATTCCGATGGCTGCGTTGGTTTCATCCACCGTGCCATAGGCATCCACGCGCAAATCGAACTTCTTGCGCCGCTCACCGGAACCCAGGCCCGTCGTCCCGTCATCACCGGTCTTTGTATAGATCTTTGTCAGAACGACCATGCTTTACGCCCTCAAACCCGGCTGGCGATCCAGACCGCAGCCATCACCACCACGATGGCGATGCCTTGCAGGAGAACCCGCCAGCGCATCAATTGCTGTGAGCGGTTGGAACTACCGCCCTTCATCATGTTGGCAAGACCCATAAAGAGCACGACGGCCACAGCCCCCAGCGCCAGGGCAATGGCGAGTTTCGACAACAAGGACATGGGGCCTCCAGGGATCGGCAAACAAGACAGGTAAGCCGCAAGGTATAGGGCACCCACCGCTAGAGGGCGACCGACGCGAAGGTCGCACAAAGGCCGGCATTCTTTCTCAATTGGAGGGGATTGCCATATCGTAAGTGTTCACTTACGGTAAGTTATGACTTACCAAGAACAATCCCCCACTCCTGAACCTTTTGAGCAAATTTTCTCCGCGCTCGCGGACCCGACACGGCGCGCGATCTTTGAGGATCTGCGCGCCGGCCCCCAGGCGGTCTCCGCCCTGGCCGAAAGCCGGCATGTCAGTCGGCCGGCCGTCTCCCAGCATCTCAAAGTGCTTCAAACCGCCGGTTTGGTCGATGTCCGGCCAAAAGGCACTGCGCGTCTTTACAGCGTGCGGGCCAACGGGCTCGCCCCCTTGCGCAGCTATCTCGACGAGGTCTGGGGCGATGTCCTCAGCGCCTTTGCGGATCACATCACAACCACGTTGGAGAACGACAATGACCGAACCGATCATCAAGACGATTGAAGTGCCCTGCCCGCCATCGACCGCGTTCGACGCGTTCACGCGCGACATCGGCACCTGGTGGCCAAAGGAAAGTCATTCGGTCTCAGCCATGGATGGAAACACCGCACGCGCGGTGACCATGGAGCCCCATGTCGGCGGCTCTCTGACGGAAACGGGGTACGATGGCACCATCCATCATTGGGGGTCGGTCAAAGTCTTCAAACCCGGGGAGCATCTGCAACTGGCCTGGCATATCAATGCGCCGGAAAGCGAAGCATCGACTGTCGATGTCACCTTCACCAAGACCGGCAGCGGCACGCGGGTGGAGCTCAAGCACCACAATTGGGAAAATCTGGGCGACCGTGCCGACGACACGCGCGAAGGCTACAACAAGGGTTGGGTCAATGTGTTTGAGGTCGTGTATGCCGGCTACCTGGCCAAGCTGGCCGCTTGATCAGGAGCGACTACCGACCAGATTTTGCCAGCATTCGATACATCAGGCCCGTCGGCAAAAGCCGACGGGCGAGTGCCATCGCCTTGGTCGGCCGCGTCACCCGGTAGATCGGCCTTGGCCGCGGGCTTTCCAGCGCCTTGATCAGAACTTCGGTCACCGCCTCGGGTTCAAGCTCAAATGTCGCCTTGGCGCGTGATCGCAGACGCTTGAGTTGCACCTGATAGTCGCCCTCATAGGCAGACCCCTCCACGGTCACCGTCCGCTCAAACGTAGCGAGCGCCGTCTCACGGAACCGGCTGGTGATCGGGCCAGGCTGGATGGACACCACCTTGATGCCAAAGGGCTCGACTTCCATCCGCAACGTGTCGGTGTACCCTTCAAGTGCATACTTCATGGACGTGTAGGGGCCGCGATACGGCATCGCGATGATGCCAAGGACGCTTGAACAATTGACAATGCGACCATGGCCTTGGGCCCGCATTGTTGGAAGCACGCGCCGCGTCAGCTCATGCCAGCCGAAAAGCCCGGATTCAAACTGTGCGCGCACATGCTCGGTCGCAATGTCCTCCAAAGCGCCGACCTGCCCATAGGTGCCATTGTTGAACAGAGCATCAAGCCGGCCATCGGTGGCGGCGAGGACCTGATCCACAGCGGCTGAGATCGTTTCTTCGAGGGTGTAGTCGAGATGCAAACCGGTCATGCCCAAGGCGGACAATTGATCAACATCATCGGCCTTACGCACCGCGGCAAACACCTGCCAGCCGCGTGCGTGCAGCATTTCCGCTGCCTGGCGGCCGATGCCGCTGGCAGCACCGGTGATGAGGATGGAGCGGGGGGAGGAAGAGCCAGCCATACCTCCGGCATAGCGGGCTCCACATCGTCACGCCAGTGCGGCCTGGGCGGCTTCCGGCGTCTCGGCGGTGCGGCGGCGATTGCTGGTATCAAGCTTGGCACACACCAAGGCAATCTGCTCGATCAGATCCGCCAATGCGTGCGGCGCCATCTGGTAGGGACAGAACTCCGGTCGCACCTTGTATTTGGAAAAGACCGGATTGGTGGCGCTGTTGATATCGAACGCCGCAAGCCCCGATGCTGGAAATCTGCGCATCACCAGGGGTCCGGCACCGACAATGTGAATATCGCTGTGACGATCATCCACCATAATGCGGGCATAGGTCTCGCTGATCGGTCCGCGCGCACCTTCCAAGACCTGGATGAAGAAGTCATCGACCAAGATCAGACAGCCCGCAACACCCAGGGGGGCGTTGTTGCGATCGGCCTCTTTCACAAGACCGTCCAGGAACATGTGCCGGCGCTCGCCACGAACCTCGGCGGCCCGGCTGATGTAGGTGATCGAAGAAAGCGGCATGGCCCGCCTTTGCAACTGTTGTCTTAAGTAAAAATAACAACTTTGGGTTGTAATCTTCTTAACAACACAGGGATGCAAACGGTTTCCAAATGCTCCGGATCACTGTTGGCCTCAGCTACCCTTCGAGCAGGCGCTTGGCGATCAGCTTTCTTGCAGGCGCGATTGTCTTCACGCCTCCAGAAGCCGTTTCGCAGTCTCATCTTCTTAAGCGTGATCGCCGGATCGCTTTGGCTCTTCGCTACGCCTCGAGCAGTCGCTTGGCGATCACTTGTGCCTGAATCTCCGCCGCGCCCTCAAAGATGTTGAGGATGCGCGCATCGCAAAGAACGCGTGAGATGGCATACTCCAGTGCAAAGCCGTTCCCGCCATGGATCTGGAGCGCATTGTCAGCGTTCGCCCACGCAATGCGAGCACATAGTAGCTTCGCCATACCCGCTTCGACATCACAGCGACGGCCTTCGTCCTTTTCACGAGCGGAGAAGTAGGTGAGCTGACGGCCGATCATGGTTTCAACCGCCATCATGGCGAGCTTGTCGGCCACGCGCGGGAACTCGATGAGCGCCTTGCCGAATTGCATCCGCTCCTTGGCATAGCGCAGCCCTAGATCAAGCGCGGACTGGGCAACGCCCACCGCACGAGCCGCGGTCTGAATGCGGGCCGACTCGAAGGTCTCCATCAACTGCTTGAAGCCATTACCCTCTTCCTCGCCGAGAAGGCAGTCGGCGGGCACCTCGAAGCCATCAAAGGCGATCTCATACTCCTTCATGCCGCGATAGCCGAGAACCTCAATCTCCCCGCCGGACATCGCCGGATGCGGGAACGGGTCTTCGTCGGAGCCGCGCGGCTTCTCAGCGATGAACATGGAAAGGCCTTTGTAGCCCGTCTCATCAGGGTTGGTGCGGGCAAGCACCGTCATCATGTCGGCGCGGACCGGATGGGTGATCCAGGTTTTGTTGCCGTTGATGTTGTAGCTCCCGCCATCCTTCACCGCCCGAGTCTTCAGGCTTGCAAGGTCGGAGCCTGTGTTGGGCTCGGTAAAGACTGCCGTCGGGAGGATTTCACCGGCGGCAATGCCCGGCAGCCAGCGTTCTTTCTGTTCGTCGGTCCCGCCGCACAGGATAAGCTCGGCGGCGATCTCCGAGCGGGTGCCCAGCGAGCCGACACCAATGTAGGCGCGGGACAGCTCCTCGGAGACAACGCACATGGACTCTTTGCCGAGCCCGAGCCCGCCATACTCTTCAGGGATCGTCAGGCCAAAAACGCCAAGCTCAGCCATCTGGCTGATGATCTCCAGCGGGATGTAGTCATTCGCCAAATGCCATTCATGCGCATGCGGTTCCACCGCATCGGCGGCAAAGCGGCGCATTTCATCGCGAAACGCTTGCATGGTCTCATCAAGACCGTCGGCGCCCACAGTTGCCGCGCCGCTGTCTTCGGCCATCAGGGCAACCAACGCGGCCCTCTTGTCTCCGTCCGTGCCACCATCAATCAGCGCACGCACGGCGCTGTCATCGGAAAACGAACGCGCAGCATCATGCGGCACGCCCAAGGCAGCAAGGCGGATGATCTCGCCCTGGTTCATCGGAATGCCGCCCTCAATCTGGGCCAGATACTCGCCGAACCCGATCTCAACGATCAGGGCTTCGGTCTCCCCATAAAGGCCCTCGGCCTGCATGCGCTGGGCATAGGCAGCAAGCTCTCGCAGCGCTTCGCGATAGGTGGCAAACCAGGCGAGCCCGTGGGCGGCGTGCTGGTGCGCCTCAAGCAAAGCCCCCCTCACGCGCGACCCTTCCATCGTCCGGGCGGCGACCGATTGCTTGGCGACCGCATAGAGCCGATCAACGGCCGACAGGGCATCTGCGGCAAGCGCCAGAACGTCTTGGGATGATTGGGACATATCTTCTGCTAGGCTCATCGCATCCATCCTTTGATCGGCAGGGTGGCTAGACTGGCTGGCGATTGTGGCCGGTGAGCGCCACATGCTGAGGGGTGAAGGACCCGCAAACCGGCACCCCAGCACGATTGTGCAGTGCAAAATGATTGACCAAGGCTCATGGAACAACCCCCTCGAAAGGACAATGATCCGCCAGCCTTTTCACCACTCGTGTTGCGCTGGCGCTGGTGGCGGATCGTCTTGGCGGATGCGCTCGGTCATCTCAACACCGACGATGGCTGGGCCATGGCCTCCCATGTCGCGCTATCCTCGCTGATGGCGCTCTTCCCGTTCGTTATCTTCGTGGGTGCAATGGCGGGCTTTTTCGGCGATGCAGCACTGGCCGATCAGATCGCCGATCGCCTTTTCGAGATATGGCCTGCCGATGTGGCCGCGCCGATTGCCAGCCAGGTCCATCAGGTGTTGGCTGTGCCTCGTGGCGGGTTGCTGACGATCTCGATCCTCGTCGTCCTGTTTCTGGCTTCCAACGGGTTGGAGGCCCTGCGCGCCGCGCTCAACCGGGCATACCGGGTCACCGAACGTCGCTCGACGCTGGTGCTGCGGGCCCAAAGCATCACGCTGGTCGTTATCGGCGCCGGCGCGAGCCTGATCTACGGTTTTTTAGGCGTTGCCGCGCCGCTTCTCTGGCAATGGCTGCAGGGAGAGTTCCCCTATGTCAGCGTCTATGAGGCTGGGCTTTCCAACTTCCGCCTGTTGCTGACCGGTGGCTTTGTGGCGGCCATGCTCTTTGCCGCGCACGTGCTCTTGCCGGCAAAGCGCCCGGCGATTGCGTTCCTGTGGCCCGGCATCGCGCTAACACTCGTCCTTTGGGTGATCGGAGCGTCGCTGTTCGCGTTCTACCTCTCGACATTTGCCAACTATGTGGCGACCTATGCCGGCCTTGCTGGCATCGTGACGGCGATCTTCTTCTTGTACTGCTCAGCGCTGATCCTGATCTTTGGCGCAGAGTTCAACGCCGCTGTGGATCGCGTGCGGGCCTCATCGCTCGTGATCGGGCGATAAAGCACCTTTAGGAAAAGTGTATGTGGTTTTCCGCCCGAAAGGTGCGACAGAAAAAGAAATAGAGCATCTCGAGCGGCTCTGGCTTCTTGAAAGATGCTCTAGACGATCAGGCGGTCTGATGGCCCGTTGCAAGATCAGCATGCTCGACAACGGGCTGAGATGCACTTTCCTCAAACAGCAGACCGCGCGTCAGCACGGCGCCGTGAAAAACCATCCAATACCAGATACCGAAAAACTTGGCGCCATCCTCCACCACAATGGCGGTTGAGGATGGAGTGTGCAGAAGCACGACATCCACGCCGATGCTCACCGCAAAACCAAGACACGCACCGAAAAAGAAAATGCCGTCCACACTGCGAAGATAGGAACGGGCCATCCAGGTGTAGCCAAGGCCTAGCAGGCCATAGGCCGCAAGCACTGCATTTTGCGGCACGCCAAGCGCAGGCAGGACATTTTCATGGAGAAGGAAAGCGTCGTCCAGCGTCATCCAGGCTGTCAGAAGACCGCCAGCAAAGGCAAAGCGTTTGAGCCGCGGGGACAGGCCGGTGAGAAACAGCATCAAGGCTGTAAACAGGCAGGTCGCCGCTGTCGCAGCCCACATCATCACGCCCAGCATGGACATAGCGCCGAAATAGACCTTGCAGCATTCAGGCGCGATTTCCGCAGCCCTGAGAGGATCGTGGTAGAACCATCTGGGATCGCTGAAAGGCTGGATCAACGTCGCAAGGATGGGGATGACTGGCAGCAACAGCCCCACACCCACCAGCGCAAGGGTGGGCCATTCGCCGCGTGCGATCCGATCCAAAGGTGTTAGCTGCTCAGCATACGCCACGAGGTGCCCCCAAGTCGCTCCTCAGGGAATCTAGGCGTTAAGTCCTCATAAGCCGTTAAACGGCCTTTGCCTTCTCTTCGCTCTTGCTGCGGTTGACCAAGTAAACCCCAAGCACGGTCAACGTCATGCCAAGGATCGCCACCAGGCTCAGCCGCTCACCGAACAACAGAAACGATTCCACGGCCACCAGGGGCGGAATGAGATAGATCAGCGTTGCAACCCGCGACACGGCACCGTGCCGGATGAGGAGCAAGAGAAGCCCAATCGCAGCAAGCGACAGCCCGAGCACCGACCACACCATGACCAGCCCGCTTTCAAGCGTCAGCGCGAAATTCATCTCTTCCAAGAGAAAAGCGAACGGCAGCGTGGCAAGCGTCGCCCCCAGATATTGCAGGAACGCGATCGCCCGCAGGTCACCTCCCTGCAAATAGCGCTTCTGGTAGAGCGTGCCGAGCGTGACCGACACCATCGCGATGACATTGATCACGATGAGCCAGCTGGCGGCTGTCAGGGCTTCGCCTTCCAGCGACAGAAGCTGCGGCAGAAGCGCGACGACCAGACCGAAGAACCCCAGCGCTAGTCCAAGCCACTGCCGCTTGGTGAGATGCTCAGCCAGCCAGGTGACCGCCAGGACAGCCGTTAACAGCGGTTGCAGCGCGGCAATCAGGCCGGAAAGCGGTGTCGCCAGCCCTTGGGCGATGACATACCAAACGCCACCCAGATAGATCGCGTGCAGCAGCACGCCGGAAAAAAGGCCGTGAACCCACATGGCCGGCGTGCTGGGCAGTTTGATGCGGAAAGCGAGCATCACCAGAATGAGCGCCAACGCCGCCAGCGCATAGCGCGCGGCCAGAAAGGTCAGCGGATCGGCATGGGGTGCTGCTGCCCGCGCGGTAATCCAGCCCGTCGACCAGATGAGCACGAACAAAACAGGCGCCAAGCGCAAGAGCATTGGATTTGGCTTTCGGGAAGAGAACGCAACCAGCCCTTAGCTGGTCAATCAGCCCTTGCCCACCCTTCGGAAAAAATCCCGGCCAAGGCAGGACAAGAAAACCACCTCCCCGAGCTTGGGGAGGGGTCAGATTTGGGGGTCTTGCGGGGTTGGTTACGTCGCTGCGTCGATCGCATCTTCAAAGGTGCGAAGACCGGGCTTCGGCGAACCAACCAAACAGGCCATGTTGCCCGGCGCGTGCTGGTTCTTCCACATTTTGGTGTGCGCCTTGGGGATATCGCGCCAGGCAAACACCTCCGACATGCACGGGTCGATGCGCCGCTCGATAACAAGCTTGTTGGCCGCAGCCGCCTGCTTCAGATGGGCAAAGTGCGAGCCTTGAACGCGCTTTTGATGCATCCAGACGTACCGCGCATCCATGGTGAGGTTGAAGCCGGTCGTGCCGGCACAGATCACGATCATGCCGCCGCGCTTGCACACAAAGGTGGAGACGGGAAACGTCGCCGCGCCGGGATGTTCGAAGACGAAGTCAACGTTCACGCCCTTGCCGGTGACGTCCCAGATTGCCTTGCCGAACTTGCGCACTTCAGAGAACCAGGCGTCGTACTCCGGCGAGTTCACGGTCGGCAGTTGGCCCCAGCAATCGAAATCCTTGCGGTTGATGACGCCCTTGGCGCCCAACGACATAACAAAATCGCGCTTGTCCTCATCGGAGATCACACCGATCGCGTTGGCACCAGCAGCGGCACAAATCTGCGTGGCGAACACGCCAAGCCCGCCGGACGCGCCCCACACCAGAACATTGTCGCCCGGACGCAGAACGTTTGGCCGGTGGCCGTAGAGCATGCGGTAGGCGGTCGCCAAGGTGAGCGTGTAGCAGGAGGCTTCTTCCCAGGTCAGGTGCTTGGGCCGCGGCATAAGCTGGCGCGACTGACCACGAATG